>VFSW01014763.1_pt1 | contig 10777 bp, 8 predicted proteins | sample 5358111 | NCBI WGS metagenome assembly VFSW01 (sample SAMN11554181, study PRJNA540505) | mine drainage metagenome | isolation source: sediment from site ElyBrook_90M | place: USA: Ely Copper Mine, Vershire, VT | collected 2017
CGGAGCGGCCAAGATAGTTGACGCCGAGCGGTCAGGATAGTTGACGCCGAGCACGGCTATGCGGAGCAGCACGTCAAGGCTCGGTAATGCTTGTCCCCGCATTATGCGATAGATCGTTTCCCTGCTGATCCCAGTCCGTTTGTGCAAAGCGGTGACCGTCAGCTTCGCCGTGTCCATTGCCGTCCTTATCGATGAGCCCAAACGCCGGGCTGCCTGCTGTGTCTCGTCCATGGGACCCATTGTCTCGAATACAGGAGGTCGCGATGTCTCGTATAAGAGACGGTAGCGTCTTACACATGGGACATCAGCCAGACGCAAAGAGCGCCGGCCTCAACAAGGAGGGCAAAAATGAATATTCTCAGGGGTTCCGCACTTGCGGCCTTTGCACTGGTCGCCGCAGCCCTCTCCGCCTGTGGCGGAAGTGGAGGGGGTGGAACGGGAGGAGGCGGTGGCGGAGTCACTCCGCCTACACCAACTCCTCCACCGCAATACGTCAACGTGTACTACTTGATCAACAGCGCCGATAATCCGGTCGATGTCTTCACCATTGTCGACGTCGCGCCGGCTGAGGGAACAGCCCTCAACATGAACTCGGCCCTGAGTGTGAACGCGGTGGCGAATCCTCCTTGTTGCGGTTTCACAAACCCCGTGCTTGGAGGCGACAAGAGTACCGTGGGTTACTCACTCTACGGAATTCCGAACGGCGACCTGGTGTTCACCATGGTGAACGGCTCCACTGCATCTGGAGCAATCCCGGTCGCAGATCCAATGTGTGTCACGTACCAGCCCTCGGCTGGTCCGGCCACTCTTCCAATCACTCAGATCTTCTGGAAAGACTACGCGACCGGAAATCCGGTCACAGAGCCGTCCAATATATCCTCGCTGGGTTCGTGTGGCACGAACTCGGATGATCTCTGATCAACCGATAACGATCGCGACGCGCGCCGACGTGTGACGGTTGATGCTTGAGGAAACCACGCTAGAAGCCCGTCCCGCCCCGCAAGAAATGGGGCACTAGTAAAAAATAGAAGCCGCCGCACCACACCCGGCGGCTTCACCGTCGAACTTCTTGCCGTTGTTGCGGCGCAAGATGTTGCCGTACTGACGTGACTCCTACCCGATGAGCACACTTCACCCCCGTGCCAGCGTGGCGGCCTGCGCATATCCTGAGCTGATGCTCGGCAATCCAGACATCTCATACTTCGCGACAACCAGCGGGCGAAATCGGAATCTCGCTTTCGGCATCAAACAGGCCGACCGGCTTTTTCATCTCTACGCGATCGGCAAGACCGGGACGGGCAAGACGACGCTCCTGGAGACGTTGGCTCTCCAAGACATGAGGCGCGGGCGCGGCGTGGCCGTCATTGACCCTCACGGGGACCTTGCCGAGCGGCTCGTCGCGAGCGTTCCTCCATGGCGCCAGCCTGACCTTATATATATGAACGTACCGGATCTGTCGCAGCCGTACGGATATAATCCACTGCGGCGGGTGCAAGCGGACAGGATTCCGCTCGCGGCCTCCGGCCTCATGGAGGCATTCAAGAAACTCTGGAGTGAGGCGTGGGGTGTGAGAATGGAGCACATCCTTCGAAACGCTCTCTACGCCCTCATCGAGTTCGGGGACGCGAAGCTTCCCGACATCCTACAGATGCTTACGCAGAATTCATTCCGGACAGAGGTGCTCGCTCGGGTCAAGAACGCTCAGGTCCAAGCCTTTTGGAGAACTGAGTTTCCCAACTACAATCCCCGGTATCGCCAAGAGTCCATCGCTCCCATTCAAAACAAGGTCGGCGCCTTTCTCGCAGACCCGCGCCTCTACCGGATATTCACCGGCGCACCAGTTGACCTCCACTTTCGACAGATCATGGATGAAGGGAAGATTCTCATCGTGAACCTCGCCACAGGGCGCCTCGGCGAAGACACCGCGGGCCTCTTGGGCGCACTCCTGGTGACCACGCTCGGGCTAGCGGCTCTTAGCCGCGCTGACATCGAGGAGCACAATAGGCCCGTCTATCACGTCTTCATCGACGAGTTTCAGAGCTTCACGACGCTCTCGGTAGCCAACATGATTTCCGAGCTACGCAAGTTTCGCGTCGGGCTCGTCCTGGCGCATCAGCACTTGCATCAGCTGGAGCTTGACGTCATGCACGCGGTTCTCGGGAACGTCGGCACGCTCATATCCTTCCGTCTCGGACCCGAGGACGCGGAGGTGATTGCGCGCGAGTTTGCGCCGGTGTTCTCTCCCGTGGACCTCGTGAATCTTCCCAACTATGACATCTACCTGAAGCTCATGATCGATCGGGCGCCGAGCAGGGCCTTTAGCGCAACGACGCTCCACCCGAGCACTCTCAGGGGAGAACAGGGGGCTGCACCGTAAGTCGCGGGCTACCACGCTTACTTGAAGGAGGGGCAATGAAGCTGCTAATGCGGCGGGACCAGAAGCCGAAGATGGGCAGAGTGTATTTTACTCTCGCTGTCCGCTCGGAACTTACCGACACTGAGAGAGACAGCATCGGGAAGTATAACCTCGGCTACACCATGCTCTATGAGCGTAAGGTGATGACGGATAGAGGGAGCGGGCTTCTCGGCGCTGCAACGCGACTTGCGTTCAAGATGACGAATCTCTCCGTGTCAGTCAATGATTTGGCCGCCGGCAAGATGATCGAGTGCAAGGATATCGTCGAGATGCTCGCGATCGAGGATCAGATCAAAGAAGCTGCCCAGACCTTTAAGAACGTGCTCGATGCAGCCGCCTCGTTTGGCGGTGAGATAGTGGTTGACATCGCGTAATGTCTTCCAACTCGTGGAACTGGCTTCAGGGCTTGCTCCATAGATCGGTGCGCGAGCGCGAGCTCGATGATACCAGGGACCTCTACGCGCGCGCCCAGAGCGCGCGTGATGCATCTCCCTTCGGAAGTGACGAGCAGGTTGACTCCTTCCTGCTCGATCTCATCGAGGACATCTGCGAGGAGCGAGGAGTTACGCCGTCGGGTGCGCTTCGTGAAGCGCTCCGGCGAGCGATTCGGCGCCTTCTCTACCTCGAAGGCTTTATCATTGAGCTTCCGGCGACGTCGTCACTCGATCATCTCACGATCAAAGAAGGTGCCGAGCTTCGCGCTGCGCTCACCCAGCAACTGCGCTTCCTTGCCGACCAAAAACGTCTGCTCTCTATCTGGCGAGAGAAGCTCGTGTGGCTCTTCTCGGGGATACTCCAGTACTTTCCACTCTCGGCATTCACCGACATCGGCGAGCAGGGTGCCCCAACCGATGACTCAGTCGTACTGCCCCACGCGAAGGCATACGATCTGTGCGACAATGTGCCAGAGGCGGTTGAGCGTATCATGGGAACGTTTTACGCTCACGACGTCGCAAGTGCCAACCTGTTCGAGCCGCTGCGCGAGCGCTTTGACACAAACTGGCTCGCAGCATCAGGCATTCGCCCCGAGCAGGTGCGCGACTTATCGCACAAACTTGTTCTCCCAACGGAGAACAAGAACAAGTCGCCGGAATATATCGTAGAGGCATATCTAAAGGGAACACCATTCCTGGAGTTTTTCGAGAGCCCGCTGCCATTTGCTATTCCCTTCCCGGCCCGCTTCGAGCACACGCACATCGTTGGCGGGACCGGCCACGGCAAGACGCAGCTCATGCAGTTCCTCATCAACCACGATCTTGTGCGTGCCATGGAGGACCACCGCTCGATCGTGGTCATCGACAGCCAGGGCGACCTCATTCGGACGATTTCCCGGCTCGCCTACTTCAGCCCGTCAGCGGAGAAGAGCCTCGCCGATCGCTTCGTCTTGGTCGATCCCAATGATGTGGAGCATCCGGTCTGCCTCAACATGTTTGACTTCAGCCGCGACCGTTTGAGCGGCTATGCAGCGCTTGACCGGGAAAAGATTCTGAACGCCACGGTTGACCTTTACGAGTACTTCTTCGGAGCGCTTCTTGGCGCAGAGCTAACGCAGCGCCAGGGACTCATCTTCAAGTACCTGGCGCGCTTGCTCATTGAAATACCGGACGCAACCATTCACACGCTCCGGGAGCTGATGGAAGACAGCGCGCGGTTCCGCCCCTACATGCAGAAGCTTACCGGTTCGACGCGCACCTTCTTTGAGACGCGCTTCCTCGATCGCACGTTTAATGAAACCAAGAAGCAAATACTAACGCGTTTGTGGGGTGTCCTATCGAACGCCTCTCTTGAGCGGATGTTCTTGCATCCTCGCAACAAGATCGACATCTTCGAGCTACTCAACGAAGGCAAGATCATTCTTATCAATACGGCCAAGGAACTCTTGGGGCAAGAGGGCTCCGCCATATTCGGCCGATTCTTCATTGCGCTCATCGCTCAGGCAGCGGTGCAGCGCGCCGCCATACCAGCCTACGAGCGAAAGCCCAGCTTTGTCTATATCGACGAAGCCCAAGACTACTTTGACGAGAATATCTCGCATCTCCTCAACCAAGCAAGAAAGTATCGCATTGGTCTCATCTTTGCGCATCAGAATCTCGATCAGCTTGGCGCGGGACTGCGCTCCAGCGTTCTTGCGAGTACCACGATCAAGTTTGCCGGAGGAGTAAGCGCCAAAGATGCCACTGTACTCGACTCGGAGTTTCGTTGCAGTTCTGAGTTCTTGCTGTCGCAACGAAAAGAGCGAGATCATACCGAGTTTGCCTGTTACGTGAGAAACTATACCAGTAGGGCTCTTTCCGTGACCGTACCGCTGGGGTTCGTGGAGTCGCTGCCCGTGCTCGATTCGTTCGAGCAAGAGATGCTTCTCGCAGATAACCGAGAGCGGTACAGCGCGCCTCCAGCGTTTACGCCCCATGTAGTTTCATCAGAGCCGCCTACTGCGCCTGCGACTTGTGAGTCGATGCCGACCGAGGCTCAGCCAGCGCAAGACGGTGTCTCAACCATCGAGGCTGAGGCGCCGTCTCCTGCGATGCGTTCGGCTCCCGACGTCGAGCACGCGACGATCCCTGTTTCGCCGCTGGCGCGAGTGGATGAAAAGAGCAAGCAGACAGGGATCGCGATCAAAGCCACATCACCGGGTCGGGGCGGGCAGCGGCATAAGTACCTGCAACATCTCATCAAGCAGCTCGCCGAGGAGCGAGGGTTTCGGGCATCGATTGAAGAGACGATCCTTGATGGCGCTGGCCGGGTTGACGTACTGCTTGTCCGCGGCGAGCGGCGCATTGCCTTCGAGATATCAGTAACGACGAATCGAGATCAGGAACTTGGTAACATCGAAAAATGCCTCGCTGCCGGTTACGCCGATACCGTTCTGATTGGCAGCAACGAGCGGCATGTAAGATCGCTCAACAAATTCATCGAAGAGAATCTCGAAGAGACGCTCCGGGGCAAGGTCAGATACATTATGCCCGAGGGATTACTGGAATACCTCGATTCATTAGGTGAACTCGCGCCGACCGAGCAGACCATTCGAGGATACAAGGTACGAACCGCGCAGCACGCCATTGATCCAAAAGAGGCTGACGCGCGTAGGCAAGCTATCGCAGAAGTCATCGCGCGGTCTCTTCGAAAATCGACATAAGCCAAGATCGCACGTAAGCCAAAGCCCGCATTGGGCGTCCCCCTGATGCGAAGCCTCAATCAGGGCAGCAAAATGTTGGCTGCAAAAGCGTAAAGCTCTTTTGCCTGGTACAAGACAATTGTATTCGGCTATGATGCTCCTGGCCGAGAAGGCGCTAGTGGGCAGCAGGAAGTCACGCCGCACGGCCCGGCGAAAACCCGCCCGAGTCGAGTTACGAATTCACCTCTAAGGACTGATGAAGGCTATATTTGGGAGCGCTGCCACCGTCATGGCGCTCGTCGCGTATACCCTGTACCTGACCAACATTTTCCGCGGTCAAACAAAGCCGCATGCCTTTTCGTGGCTTCTCTGGGCGCTACTTACTGGAACGGTATTCGCAGCCCAACTCGTAAAGGGAGGGGGCGCTGGAGCCTGGGTCACTGGAGTCAGTTCCGTCGCCTGCCTTGTCATAGGGATCTCGGCGCTGAGGGCCAGCGATCGGCACTTCCACACACTTGATTGGGTATTTCTCTTCGGATCTCTCGCCGCGCTGGTGCTGTGGTTCGTTGCGAAGAATATAACTCTCTCCGTCATTGCGCTCACAGTCACGGACGTGCTTGGATATGGTCCAACGTTTCGTAAAGGCTGGCTAAAGCCAGACGAGGACATGATCGCAAGTTTCACGCTGAATTCCGGAAAATACGTCCTTGCGATAATCGCTCTCCAGGCATACTCGCTGGAAACATGGCTCTATCCCGCGTCACTGGTAATCATGAATGGCGCTGTTGCGGTTATGCTTTCTTGGCGTCGAACGCAACCGCCGAGGAGATGCTAGACTGACTGACTCCGCGGCTTCGAATCCCGCCATAAGCGCGCAAAACACGCTGGCTCACGTTCTCTTCGTGCGCCGTTCCAAACATTGTAGAATATGCTCTCGAATACTTGAAGCATCTTACCCCTTGGCTTGGACGGCTCTCGCGCCTTCTGCGTTGGTGGAATGAGAGCAGCGTCAAAAATCCACCCTTGAAGAGCGATATCTTTAGGAGCGGTTTGGAGAAAGCCATATGCACCCTTTTCTTTCCCAAGCCACATAATTATCGCCGGCGCTTTGGACCCTTTACGCCTAAGGTCAATACCATGCCAGAGCAGCAACTCCTCAAAGTACTTTTCTCTACACCACAGCAGGGCTAGCAATGCGTCAGCATCTTCGTCTCTCTCAGTAAATGTGCCGTGGTTAATGAAGACCTTATCAATCGCGCAGTTAATCAACCTCCGTAGCACCGGTCCAGTTATGGATCGGCGGTATTTCATCGGAACATACTTCTGTATCCAGGTGAGCAGTTCTTCGGATTCATCGTCGCTATGGTATCTCAGCCAGAGCTCAAATCGGACAGGCCGACGCTGTTTTTCTTCCTCGCGTCGTGTCTCGTCTTCCGACCGTAAGTGTCTCAAGTAATCAGGCAAATATCGCTTGAAGTCCTCATCGCGCATACGTGCTTGAGCGCTCTCTCGCGAGAACCTACTTGCGAATGTCACGGCTTGCACTGGGCCATAGACTAACATACGTATGTCCAACTTCGGCTTCTGCTCGCCGAGTTGGAGCAAACCATTGAAGATCTCCTTGTGACCCTTAGGTCCGAAGTAACTGCCGAAGTCAGCACAATCCGCGAGCACGTGTAACCACGGGTGCTTGCCATTTTCAACTTCTGTAGATTGTTCAATCACGTCGCCAATGAGTCGCTTCAGCGTGTCGAGATTCTCCGGGAAGGCCCCGCCCTTCGCACGTGCTGAGCTAGTGGATTGTATAAGGCGTGTCGTACACTCGCGGCACTCGGCGGTATCAAGGTATCCCAACAGTTCAGCCCAGGAAAGCCAGATGAGGAACTTGTTAATCGTGTCAACTTTTGGAATACGGATGTCCTGAAGCGTGTCCTCTATAGTCTGCTCTTCTACTTTACGGAATCCCTTGACGGTTGGATCGATTTCCTTGAGCCTCTCTTCGCTCGTGTACTTCACGATAAGCGCGTTTATGGCGGCGCAGGATATTGGATCCTCCACATAGTTACCGAGAGCAAGTTCTACCTCGGCTACCAGGGATGCTGAGGTCTCAATATCGCGCTTCCCCATACATTCCCTGAGGGCGTCGCCAACGGAAGGCATAACGTGATCAGTTTAAGGAGCGCCCGGCTGTATGCCTGCTGTCACGACCGGCCCTACCGCGCCCATCTGTACGAAGGAGTACAACAACATTGGATCCGGTCATGTGATAAGAAAAGAGCCCTGCACTGGAGTGCGGGGCCCTCTGGGAGCTATGACGCGGATCGCGGACGCAGGAATGCGTGGCGCTCCCAACTGGCTACCTCGCCAGCAATATGGTCAAGGTAGATCCAGTGCCACGGCACGCCCTCCTTTTGCACCTTAACTGCTTGACCGTTAGCTCCGACCTCCTCGGCGCGGTAGTTATGCCCTTCATCGTTAGTCAACATGAAGTACATTTTCGCGTCTCCCGATGAAGAGAGTAGACCCGTCGGCACCATGAGGTTATCAGCGCGCCCTCGTATCTTGTAGTCCAGGCATAGCGCAAGAGCAACTTCATCTGGGGCAATCTCGAATCCCAACGCCACCGCTTGGTCCATGATCTGCTCGTGATCGCTGAGTGCTTCGCTTACAAATGGATCGCCTTCGTCAAAGTCATCTTCGTCGAGTTCCTTGTCGTGCCTCGACAGACGAAGACCGCAAGTTTGCGCAGAGAGAAGCGCTACGTCTAACTGTATAGGCTCCTGCGCGTAGGCAATCCGCTCGAAGGCGCCCCAGGCGGACAGAGCTATGTGCCAGTCAGCGTTTATGAGCGCGCGTCGGTAGGCATTGGCACTTTTCAAAATGCCAATCGTCACTCTCTTCCATACGGGGAAGTCGTGAAACGTAAGTGGCTTTAGTTTTATTTTGAGCTCCCCCCGCAGGAAACGTAGAGCCTGCTCTCTTCCACCGAGCCGCTTGATGATGGCATTCGCTTGGCCCATGGTTAGGCCAGCCGCTTCAAAGTAACTCACAATGATCTCCCCGGGCGAACGTGCCCGTAGATTTTGCTTCGTAGCCGAAACAAAAGCTGCGGCGGCATGGCCACAGCCACGAAACGCCGACTTGTCCAGTATCTCGTGGCCATGGTCACAAATGGGGTTTTGAAACGATCTCGCCTGCAGCATTCTGCGGCATGGTTCGCTAGTTGTCAATGTGATGTACTAGTCCAGCACTTTTGAGACTCCGACCCTGGTAATTTACTCACAATGTAGCGCAATGGAGACACCAAACCAAGCGTCCAATGGGGACGGCGCGTGTTGTACCACAGTAGCCACTCCATGAGCTGCTCGTTGAACACGTCGAGATCATGCGCCAGAAGTGTGCGATGGTACTGAATGAAGGCCTCCGAGAGCGTGCGGTTGAAGCGCTCGATCTCGGCGTTTTGCTTTGGCGAACGCGGATAGCTGTGGAAGTGCACGATGCCTGCTTCGTCGAGTGCGATATCAAAGTGATGAGCAAACTCCGAACCGTTGTCAGTCTGGACATGGGTCAGTGGAATGGGAGCCACCGTTTTGAACGTACGCATGAACTCTGCGGCCGGAGCTGAGGAATGAGACGCAAAGGCGTATGCGAAGGCGAACTTGCTCTCCACATCCAGTGCCGTGAGGATGTAGCGCTTCGTGCCATCAATGAACCGTACTACCGTGTCTGCTTTGACCAAAGATCCCGCGTGGTGCTTGCTTCTGAGTTTCTTCTTTTTCTTCAACGTTCTTTCGTGGTGTCGCCCGCTCTTAGCAAAGAACGACAGCGGCTGGGGATCAGGCAGCACACCTTGCTTCTTGAGGTCAGCGCGCATTCTCCCTACGGTGGAAGCCGAGAGTGTTGCAATGCTGTCTTCCTTCAGCAAGACTGCGAGCTTTTCTTTGCCAATCTTTGGGTCAAAGGCACGCTCACGCAGGATACAATCCTTCACTGCTTGAGGAACCATTCGCTTCCTTCTGTTCTTGGGAGCCGTGCTCTTGATGTTGAGGCCTTCGAGCTTGCCGCCGGCCTTGTGCAGTGCTGCCTGCCACCGGTAGAGGGTGGCTCGGGACACCGTGAAGGCGTCTTCTGCCGCTGCCTCTCCATGCTCTTCCCAGAACGCCAGTATCTTTGTCCTGTGCAGCGCTTGTTCACTGATCATATGCCTGAAGCGTAGCGCCCGCTCCCAGACGTAGACAAACCCTCTCGTGCCTCGAAATGTGTTGAATTGCCGCATAGCTCCGCTCACTTAACGGAGTCTCAAATGTTTCTGAACTTATGCATTGTGAGGGTCGAGATCCGTGGCGGTTGTCAGCAGCGGCAAAACAATAAAGTGCTTTTGTGCTGTTGACAAAAGACGTGAGCAGTATTGCTGTGACTCTTATGAAGCTCGTGTGCTAGGCTGTCGTTGGGCCATTCGCGGCTACGGCGGTGTTTGGCCCACACGACACGTTTAGGAGACTAATATGAGTGAACCAAGTGACTCACTACTGCAGCCTCAAGGACCGCACCCCGATGATTTGCGACACGCCTCGTTTTGGCGACGCGAAGAGGAAGCACAACATCAGAACGCCCTAGAAGCTGCCGAAGCAGCAGAACGTCGCAAAAGCGAGTACGACCGTATTCGGCCATGCGATCGCGAGGAATGGACGCGCTCTAACTGGTTCCCTGCGGTCGTCATCGGGCTTGAGTTTGCCGCCTTCGCGGCGCTCGGCTTCGTAATCGTTCGCAGCTCGTTTCTTATACTCCTGATCGCATCATGCCTTGCCACGTTTAACTACTACCTCGGTCGAAAGACCGGAGAAACGTGGCATGCGGTGTCCTTCGGGCTTGGCGGATTCCGATGGCTGCCGAATCTATTCGGATGGATAGTGGTCGATCTGGCGTGGTGTGGTCTCGTCGTTGCCGCTCGCGTGCTTGGGTTCTTTCCTTTTCACTGGTCGATCGGCACCGCTGTCGCCAGCATCCTCGCTATAGGTCTTCCACCGATCACGATTTTGGCTACCGCATGCCTTTATCCCGGCACTGAATCTGAGAGCCTATCGAAGGCACGCCTCGCCTCCGAGGACGCCGAGAGTCGTCGCGACCTAGAGCTCAAGGAACTCAAGAAGGGGCAATCCGCCAGGCGTGCAGCGGAGAGGGTGCTTCCGACTACGCTACCCCCGACGAACGGCAAATCCGCTTTGACCGAGTACACGTCGGGAAGA
>VFSW01014764.1_pt1 | contig 10777 bp, 8 predicted proteins | sample 5358111 | NCBI WGS metagenome assembly VFSW01 (sample SAMN11554181, study PRJNA540505) | mine drainage metagenome | isolation source: sediment from site ElyBrook_90M | place: USA: Ely Copper Mine, Vershire, VT | collected 2017
ACGCCCGATGAAGGACGGCGTGATTGCAGACTTTACCGTGACCGAGCAGATGCTCAAACAATTCATCCGCAAGGTATACAAGGCCAGCATCTTCAGCCCGAGCCCGCGCATCGTGATTTGCGTACCCTGTGGTTCGACTCAGGTCGAGCGCCGTGCGATCCGTGAATCTGTGGTTGGCGCGGGTGCGCGTCGCGTCGAGCTGATCGAAGAGCCGATGGCCGCGGCGATCGGCGCCGGTTTGCCGGTGGAAGAGGCGACCGGCTCGATGGTGGTGGATATCGGCGGCGGCACGACCGAAGTCGGCGTGATTTCGCTGGGCGGCACGGTGTACTCGGGTTCGGTGCGCGTCGGCGGCGACAAGTTCGACGAGGCCATCATCAACTACATCCGTCGCAACTACGGCATGTTGATCGGCGAGACCACCGCAGAAGAAATCAAGAAGACCATCGGTTCCGCCTTCCCGGGTTCCGAGGTGCGCGAGATGGAAGTGAAGGGGCGAAATCTGGCTGAAGGCGTGCCGCGCAGCTTTACCATTTCCAGCAATGAAATTCTCGAAGCGCTGACCGATCCGCTCAACAACATCGTCAGTGCGGTGAAAATTGCGCTCGAACAGACGCCGCCGGAACTGGGTGCGGATATTGCAAACAAGGGCATGGTGCTGACCGGCGGCGGCGCGTTGCTGCGCGACATCGATCGCCTGCTGATGGAAGAAACCGGTTTGCCGGTGCTGATCGCCGACGATCCGCTGACTTGCGTGGTGCGCGGTTCCGGTCGTGCGCTTGAAAGCATGGACAAGTCCACCGGCATCTTTACTACGGAGTAAGTTTTGATGGTAAGTGGTGAGTGGAGCGGCACTGTGTGCCTCAGTGGTGAGTGGCGTAGAACTGTTTTTTCACTCCCTGCTCCCCACTGACTACTGGCTATTTCCGACTTACTACTTACCAGCCCAGATGGACAGTACGCAAACTTTTCAGGTTTTTGACCGGGGCCCAAGCCCCGCTGCGCGCCTCGTGTTTTTTGCGGTGCTGTCGTTGCTGTTGATGTTTGTGGATGCGCGTTACCGCTATCTTGAGTCCACCCGCAGTGTACTTTCTGTGCTGGTGTCCCCTATGCAGCGTCTGGCAACGCTGCCGGGCGTCCTGTGGCAGGATGCCTCGGATTTTTTTGTCAGGCAGCGCACTTTGCTGGAAGAGAACCGGGCATTGCATCGTCAACATGAGACGGACACCGCGCAACTGGTGCAATGGCAATCCCTGCTGCTGGAAAATCAGCAATTGCGCAATTTGACGGCATTGCAGCGGCGCAGCCAGTTTACCGTGCAATTCGCCGAAATCACCTATGCCGAGCGGGATATTTTCAGGCGTAAAGTGCTCATCGACAAAGGCAGCACGAACCATATTCAGGCAGGACAGGTAGTGATGGACGACAAGGGTATCGTGGGGCAGATCACCCGTGTTTATCCATGGCTATCCGAGGTCACACTGATTACCGAGAAAGATCATGCCGTGCCGGTACAGGTACAGCGCAGCGGATTGCGCAGTGTTGCGTTCGGCGCCGGGGACACCAGCCAGTTATCGCTGCGCTACATGCCGGTCAGCGCCGATATTCTGAAGGGCGATGTGCTGGTCACTTCCGGTATTGACGGACTCTATCCGCCGGGCATGCCCGTTGCCAGGGTGGAAAAAATAGAGCGCGACGCGGCTTATCCATTTGCCCGCATTGTGTGCTCGCCCATCGGGGGGGTGGACAAGCATCGCTTTTTGATGATCCTGTCTGCACAGCCCAAGCTGCCCGAACGTCCGGAAGAAGAGCCCGCGGCTGCCAGGGCGAAGACCAGAAAGGCAGGGGGGCATTAATGGCCAATATTGATCGGCCGGAATCGGAAATCCTGCGCCCTCTCAGCAACACCTTCATCGTGGCAAGCATAATCGGCGCGCTGTTTCTCAACGGCTTGCCCTGGGGCGGCATCTGGCTGACATTGCGCCCCGATTTTGTGGCGGTAGTCATGCTTTACTGGTGTACGCACAAGCCGTTGCGCGTCGGTATCGGCCTGTCCTGGGCGATAGGCATCCTGTCGGATGTGAATGATGCCAGTTTGTTCGGGCAACATGCGCTGTCCTATACCGTGCTGGCATTTGGCGGCGTGGTGATGAGCCGACGCATACGGATGTTCGATTTGCGCGAGCAAACCACCCAGGTTTTTCTCATCCTGCTGCTGACCTATACGATATATGGCATGGTGCACTGGCAGGTGAACGGTCAGATGGCATGGAGCTATTTTCTGGGTTGCCTGACTTCCACACTGCTGTGGATTCCGACCAGTTCCCTGTTCCAGTCAATGCGTCAGATGCGCGTGGATCGTGAATGAATAAGCGGGTTGAGCTAAAAAACCATCAGCAGGAGATTTTCAATTTTCGCTTGCGGCTGTTTATCAGCATCGGTTTTGCCTTGCTGCTGCTGGGGATACTGCTGGGCCGTTTTGTCTACTTACAGGCGATGCGCCATGGTTATTACCAGACGCTGGCGGAAAAAAATCGCATCTCGGTGATGCCCATCGTGCCCAATCGCGGCCTGATACTGGACAGAAACGGCGTGGTGATGGCGCACAATTTTTCCGGCTACACGCTGGAAATCACACCGAGCAAGGTGGCGAATCTGGCAGCCACCATAGACGATTTGGCTAAGCTGGTCGATATAGAACCCAGAGATCGCAAGCGCTTCAAGAAGCTGCAGGCGGAAAGCCACAATTTCGAGACGCTGATGATACGCAGCCGATTGAGCGACGAAGAAGTGGCACGCTTTGCCGCACAGCAATACCGCTTTCCGGGTGTCGAAATCAAGGCGCGCCTGTTCCGCGATTATCCTTATTCCGATAAGACGGCGCACTTGTTGGGCTACATCGGCCGCATCAATCAGACGGATGAAGACAGACTCGAAGAAAACGATGCGGATGCCAATTATCGCGGCACCGATTACATCGGCAAGACGGGGCTGGAGCAATATTACGAGAATGAACTGCACGGCACGACAGGCATCGAGCAGGTCGAGGTGGATTCGGCCGGGCGCGCAGTGCGCATCCTGTCGCGCACACCGCCGGTGTCCGGAAATACGCTGATTCTGAGCATCGATGCCAAATTACAGGACATCGCCGAGCAGGCATTCGGAGATTATCGCGGCGCGCTGGTGGCAATCGATCCTGCCAATGGAGAAGTGCTGGCCTTTGTCAGCCGGCCGGGCTATGACCCCAGTCTGTTTGTTGACGGGATCGATGCGGACAGCTGGAAGGAGTTGAACGACTCGCCGGATCACCCGCTCAATAACCGGGTGCTGCGCGGGCAATATCCGTCGGGTTCCACGATCAAACCCTTCATGGCGCTGGCGGGGCTGTTTTACAACGTGCGCTCGCCGACGCAAACCATCAGCGACCCGGGTTTTTACACCCTGCCGGGCAGCAGTCATCACTATCGCGACTGGAAAAAGGGCGGGCACGGCTCGGTGGATATGTTCAAATCCATCGTGGTTTCCTGCGATACCTACTATTACGGCCTTGCCGTTGAGTTGGGAATAGACCGTATTTTCAGCTTTCTGTCGGGCTTCGGTTTCGGCAAGAAGACCGGCATCGATCTTGAGGGGGAGACATCGGGGCTGCTGCCTTCCCAGGAATGGAAACAGAAGCGCTTCAAACAAAAATGGTATGCGGGTGATACCGTGTCGGTGGGTATCGGTCAGGGCTACAGCCTGGTGACGCCTCTGCAGCTTGCTGCTGCCACGGCGACGCTGGCGAATGGCGGCATAGGCTACAGGCCGCATCTGGTCAGGGAAGTGAAGAATTCAAGCACCAATGAAATACACAAGCTGGAAAACAAGGCTGCGTTTGATATCAAACTTGATCCGGCAAATTTTGATCTGGTCAAACGCGCCATGCAGGCGGTGACCCAACCCGGCGGCACGGCGGCGCAGGCTTCTGCGGGCGCGCCTTACACCATCGCAGGCAAGACCGGCACGGCGCAAGTGGTCGCCATGAAACAGGGAGAAAAATACGATGCCAGCAAGATGGACGAACGGCATCGCGACCATGCCTGGTTCATCGCCTTTGCGCCTGTCGACAAACCAAAAATTGCGGTGGTTGTGCTGGTGGAAAACGGCGGGCACGGTGGCGGCACGGCAGCGCCTATCGCCCGCAAGGTAATGGACTACTACCTGCTTGGCAAGATACCGGTTGCGCCGAAAACGACTACCCCGGCAGCGTCGGGCGTCCCTGAAGTGGAGGTGGATTAACATGACCAGACGACAACTTTGGCAACGCATTGTGGCACACCTCGATCTGCCGCTGCTGGCAGGAATGAGCCTGCTGATGCTGGCCAGCCTGCTGACGCTCTACAGCGCGAGCGACCATAACCTTGAGCGCGTCATGTCGCAGGGCATGAATATACTGGTGGCATTTTGTTGCCTGTGGATCGTTGCCAATCTGCCGTTGCATTATCTGATGCGCACCGCCGTGCCGATCTATGTGGCAGGCATGCTGTTGCTCATAGCGGTGGCGCTGTTCGGTGAAATCAGCCACGGCGCGCGGCGCTGGCTGAACATCGGCGTGGCTACCATACAGCCGTCCGAACTGATGAAAATAGGTGTTCCCCTGATGATGGCCTGGTATTTCGAGAAGCATGAAGCCAGTCTGACACTCAGGAATTACGTCGTGGCAGCCCTGCTGTTGCTGATGCCGGTTGCGCTGATCGCAAGGCAGCCCGACCTTGGCACGGCGCTGTTGATTTCCGCCAGCGGATTTTATGTGCTGTTTCTGGCAGGTCTCTCCTGGCGCGTGATGGGCGGCTTGTTCGTTGCAGCAATCGCCAGCGCGCCGGTGATGTGGAGAATGATGCACGATTATCAGCGCCATCGCATCGAGATGTTGTTCGATCCCTCGCAGGATGCGCTGGGCAAGGGTTATCACACGATACAGGGTATGATCGCGGTAGGTTCAGGCGGCATTTTCGGCAAGGGCTATCTGAATGGCACACAGACCCATCTGGATTTCCTGCCGGAGCGTACTACCGATTTTATTTTCGCCGTGTATTCGGAAGAGTTCGGCATGGTCGGAAATTTGATATTATTGGCGATGTATTTCTTTGTAATCGGCAGAGGGTTTGTCATCACGGCCAACGCCTCTACTTATTTCACCCGCCTGATGGCAGGCTCGATCACCCTGACGTTCGCCACTTATGCATTCGTCAATATGGGTATGGTCAGCGGCATCCTGCCGATTGTTGGCGTCCCCCTGCCACTGGTGAGCTACGGAGGAACGTCCATGCTGACCCTGTTGCTGGGTTTTGGTATGCTGATGAGCATACAGACGCACAAGAAGCTGGTAAAGAGCTAAGCAATTGACAGACAAGGAGTAAGCATGAATAAAAAAATTATTGTTGTGGCATTGGCGGCGCTGGCGCTCAGCGCCTGCGGCACGGCGCCGCAACGCCAGACGGACATACGTGCCAATCCGGCGCCGATTATGGATCATTCAACTGCTGTCCAGCCTGTACAGGCGCCGGCACCCGGCGGCTATCTTGCCGGCGATGGCCCGGACGATAATCCGCCTGCCAACCTCGACGCGACACCCGACGCGGTGCCGGTCGCCGAACCCTTGCATCGCTACGCCAACCGGCCCTACGCCGCACTGGACAAGACTTATACACCGATGACCGCGCCGGGCAATTTCAAGCAACGCGGCATCGCCTCATGGTATGGCAAGAAATTCAACGGTCAGCGCACATCCAGCGGCGAAAAATACAATATGTATGCGATGACGGCAGCTCATCCGACATTGCCGATACCCAGCTATGCGCGCGTGACCAATATTGCCACAGGAAAATCGGTAGTGGTGCGCATCAATGACAGGGGTCCGTTCCTGCATAGCCGCGTCATCGATCTTTCCTACACCGCAGCGCACAAGCTCGGCATCGTCGGCAGCGGCAGTTCCGAGGTGGAAGTCGAAAGCGTGTCTGCGGGCGCTCATCAGGACGTTCACCCTATGGCCAAAGCCGTGCAAAGTGCACCGTTGGCGCCGGTCGCCGTTGTGAGCGCGCCGATCGCTGCCGAACAGCCGGTTGTCAGCACGCCGATTGCGGCGCAAGGCAGCAATATCTTTCTGCAACTGGGCGCATTTAATACGACGGTTGCGGCCGAGAAATTTCTGGAAAAAATGCGCGTCAGGCTGGGCGATGCCGGCAAGGGCCTCGTGCTGTTCATGCAAAACAACACGACTCGCGTGCATATCGGTCCCTACGCAAGCCTTGCGGATGCGCGCAGCAGCAGGGACGGGCTGAGGGAAAAACTTGGCTTCATGCCTGTGGTGAATCTGCACTAAGCCAACCGGCAGCAGGCTGGACTCCGTTGCAATCCGATTTTCTGAGGACACCGGATATCTTCTGTGCAACCTGCTGTTTCTCTGCCTTCCAGTGAACCCAATACCGTTCGTGCTGTCGAAGCGCAGATGTTTTTTTATTCACTGCAACGGCCGGGTTGAGGGAAAAAGCATCCCTGACAATGATCACGGCTATTCGCCAACGTATTACTGAAAGAGAATATGCGCATACTGCTCGTTGAAGATGACCCGATACTGGCTGACGGCCTGATACGTATTCTTGCCCGCTCGCATCATGTCGTGACCCACGAAACCAACGGCGTTCGCGCAGACGATTTGCTTACAGCGCATGAATACGAGCTGGTGATTCTGGACATGGGATTGCCGGATATGGACGGCACTGAAATATTGCGTCGATTGCGTCACCGCAACGTGAAAGTGCCGGTACTGATACTGACGGCGCGCGACAAGGTGGAAGACCGCGTTCAGGGGCTGGATTACGGGGCGGATGACTATCTGGCCAAACCCTTTGAGTTGCTCGAACTGGAGGCGAGAATAAGGGCATTGTTGCGGCGCGGTCAGTCAGCTACCGGCGCTGTCTTGCAGGCCGGGGAGTTATGCCTGGACACAGTCGGTTGCCGTGCCACGCTGCATGGTGAAGCGCTGGAATTATCGGCACGCGAATTGAGTGTGCTGGAAATACTGATGTTGCGTGCAGGCCGTGTGGTGAGCAAGGAGTTGCTGATCGAGCAGATGTCGGATCTGGGCGAGGGAATGAGTCTCAATGCCATCGAAGTGTACGTGCATCGTTTGCGCAAAAAGATTGAGACGGGTAATGCACATATCCGTACCTTGCGTGGATTGGGCTATTTGCTGGAAATCAATGAGTCTCTGTAAATCCATTTTTGATTCCGGCACCTTGCGCCAGAAGTTGTTGCAGTGGGTGCTGATCCCGATGGTGGTTTTGTTGCTCCTCAATATCGCGCTAATCTACAAGGCCGGTCATGACAGCGCAGACCGGCGGCATGACCGTTTTCTGTCCGATGCGAGCAAGCTATTGGTCGATCAGTTGCACACCAATCAAGGGCATGTGGAATTTACTCTTCACAGCGGCGCGCTCAACATGTTGTCGGAAGATAAAAAAGACAAGGTGTACTACGCCCTTAGCGGATGGCAGCAGGATTTCAAATTTGGTTATCCGAATTTACCCGCTCCACCGGGCAGCCTGAGTGAAAAACCAATCTTCTATATGGCCAATTACGAAAACCATCCGGTGCGCATGATGGCAGTCATCGTTCCGGAAAAGGATGTCATCAGCGGTCGTGTCGTGGTCATGGTGGGAAAAACACTGGTGCTGCACGACGAGCGTGCCCAGGAATGGATGTGGCGCGTACTGCCAACCCAGATATTTTTAACGGTATTTACCGGCATCATGGTGTGGTGGGGTGTCGGGCGCGGCTTGCGTCCGTTGTTGCAGCTGAGAAACGAGGTGACACGTCGTTCCTCGCTGGATTTGAGTCCGTTGCCTGAGCATCATGTCGTTGCCGAGGTCAGACCGCTGATTCATAGTTTTAATGGATTGATGGCGCGACTGGATGAATCGCTGATATTGAAACGCCGTTTTATTGCCGATGCAGCACATCAGTTGCGCACCCCTCTTGCCGGGCTCAAGGCGCAAGCAGAATTGGCACAACTCCTGGATAATCCGGTCGAAATTCGCTACTCACTGCAACAGATAAGCCGTGCTGCGGATCATGCCGCGCACCTTGCAAACCAGTTGCTCTTGTTGGCGCGAGCCGAGCCAGGCGCACAGGACACGATGGCCGAACTGGATCTGGCCGCTCTGGCGAGAGACGTCACAGCATATTGGGTGCAAGATGCCTTGCAAAAAAAAATCGATCTTGGATTCGAAAGTGCCGAAGGCGGCTTCCCTGTCACGGGCAACGCACTGTTGCTGGGAGAACTGCTGAACAATTTGATCGACAACGCTTTGCGCTATACCCAGTCAGGCGGTCAGGTGACCGTACGAATCGGCCGCAATAAGGAAAAAATCATTCTGGAGGTTGAAGATAACGGCCCGGGGATTGCCAGCAGTGAACGCGAGCGGGTGTTTGAGCGCTTCTATCGCGTGCTGGGTACCAACCAGAAGGGATGCGGGCTGGGCTTGTCCATCGTCCGCGAAGTCGCGGATCGCCACCATGCCGAAGTCAGCCTGTCATCCGGCGCAGAAGGCACAGGTACCCTGGTGAAAATAACTTTTCATGCAACAAGCAGGAATGTTTAGCTGCCTGACGCTGCATAAGAGATAATCGTATAACCGAGTCTACTGGAGTTTTGCATGTGCGGCATTTGTGGAGAATTGCGCATCGATCAGGCGTCGCCCGACATGGAGGCGTTGCGGCGCATGACGGCGCGACTGGCGCTGCGCGGACCGGACCACGAGGGTTATTACAGCAACGGCGCGCTGGCCTTCGGTCACCGCCGCCTGGCAGTCATCGATCTTAGCTCTCATGCCGATCAGCCCATGCTGGACGAAAATTTGCAACTGGCGCTGGTGTTCAACGGCACAATCTATAACTACCGGGAGCTGCGCGCGGAGCTGGTCGAAATGGGTTACGACTTCTTTTCGACAGGCGATACCGAGATTATCCTCAAGGCATATCACGCCTGGGGCGAAAATTGCGTGCAGCGTTTTTTCGGCATGTTTGCCTTTGCCATCTGGGATATGCGCGACAAGAGCCTGTTTCTTGCACGCGACCGGCTCGGCATCAAGCCGCTGTATCACACGCTGGACGAGTCTCGTCTGCGCTTTGCCTCCACGCCGCAAGCCTTGCTGGCGGGCGGCGGGGTGGACATCAGCCTCGATCCCGTCGCGTTACATCAGCATTTTACCCTGCACGGTGTGGCGCCCGCGCCGCGCACTATCCTTCAGGGAATAAAAAAACTGCCTCCTGCGCACACGCTGCGATTAACCGCCAGCGGGGAAGTGGTGCAGCGCTGCTACTGGACGCTGGACGCGACCCGACCATCGCAAACACTCACGGAACAGGAATGGCTCAGCGCGACACGCATCGTGTTGCGCCGCGCGGTGGAGCGGCACAGGCTGGCCTCCGATGTGCCGGTGGGCATTTTGCTCTCTGGGGGCCTCGATTCCAGTCTGCTGGTGGGTCTGCTTGCCGATCATGTGGAGAAATTGAATACCTTTTCCATCGGTTTCGAGAAAGTGGCGGGCGAGGTGGCTGATGAGTTCGAGTATTCTGATCTGATCGCCGCCGAATTCGGCACGATACATCACAAATTTGCATTGCCCAACGACGAAATCCTGAAACACCTGCCCGACGCGATTCATCAGATGTCGGAACCGATGGCAAGCTACGACGTGACGGCGTTCTATCTGCTGGGCGAGCGTGTATCGAAAGAGGGGAAGGTAGTGCTGGCAGGGCAGGGTGCGGATGAGGTGTTCGGCGGCTATTTCTGGTATCCGCGCATGGAACAGGAAACGGGTACGCCGCTTGAACGCTTCTCACGGCATTATTTCGACCGCGATCATGCGGAATATCTGGAAATGATGACCGATGCCTACGCGGTGCCGGACGTGACGGGAGCGTGGGTCGCCGAACAGTTGCAACAGCCGGGTGCGGATGAATTTCTGGATGAAGTGTTGCGGCTGGATGTGACGCGTCTGATGGTCGACGATCCGGTCAAACGCGTAGACAACATGACCATGGCCTGGGGGCTGGAAGCGCGCGTGCCGTTTCTCGACCATGAGCTGGTTGAGCTGGCGGCGAAAATGCCGCCGTCGCTGAAACTCAAGGAAGGCGGCAAGTTTCCGCTCAAGGCGGTGGCGCGCGGCCTGATTCCTGACGCGGTGATCGACCGCGCCAAGGGCTATTTTCCGGTACCCGCGCTAAAGCATGTCAGAGGCGAATTTCTGGAAAAGATGCGCGAAATCCTGAATTCCGAAGCCTGCATCAAGCGCGGCCTGTACCGGCGCGACTATGTGGAAAAACTGCTGGCCGATCCGGAGGCGTATCACACGCGCATTCAGGGCAGCAAACTGTGGCATCTGGCACTGCTGGAATGGTGGCTGCAACTCAATGTGGATAAAGTGGCAAGTAAGTGAGTAGGAGTGGTTAGCTGGCAGTTGCCAGTCGCCTCAGCGTGGTGAGTTCTGCCTTTCGCGCCGCGTGCAGCGCATCTTTACGGCATGATTTCTACGTACTCGTAAACCTCCGCGTCAATCAGCTCCTTCCTCACCTTGAGAGCTGACTTTGCAAACCATGCTTGGGGGTCATGCCTGTCGATCTCACGGCCCATGAAGCGTACCAATTCACAAATCGGCTCGACCACGTTTACCCGGTAGTGCTCGTCTTGCTTAACGTATCCCAGGTAGAGGTTCTTCATGCAATTGCCGCGACA
>VFSW01014765.1_pt1 | contig 10777 bp, 6 predicted proteins | sample 5358111 | NCBI WGS metagenome assembly VFSW01 (sample SAMN11554181, study PRJNA540505) | mine drainage metagenome | isolation source: sediment from site ElyBrook_90M | place: USA: Ely Copper Mine, Vershire, VT | collected 2017
CGGCGTGCAGCGTCTACTACCCGTATGTGATGGCTTATGGCCTGCGCGCGTGGCCGCGACAGTCGGTGGCACTCGCCGGCCTGCTGGTCGCCGCGCTGATGATCGGTGAGGGCGTGGGCTCGCTCGCGCCCGGGACCCTGGCGGGCGCCGCGTCGCTGCCGCGGCTGTATCTGGCGCTCAGCCTGATCGCGCTGCCGCTCGGTTATTTCGCGTGGCGGCTGCCGCGCACCGCGCGCTAGACCTTAGAAACGCTGGAAGATCAGCGCGGCGTTGGTGCCGCCGAATCCGAAGCTGTTGGACATCACGGTGTCGACGCGCCGGCGCTCGGTCGCCCGCAGGATCGGGTAATCGACACAGGCCGGGTCGAGCGTGTCGATGTTGGCCGAACCGGCGACGAAGCCGTCGCGCATCATCAACAGGCAGTAAATCGCCTCCTGAACGCCGGCGGCGCCCAAGGAGTGGCCGGACAGCGACTTGGTCGAGGAGATCGGCGGCATGGCATCGCCGAACACCTCGCGCACCGCCTTCAGTTCGATCAGGTCGCCGAGCGGCGTCGAGGTGCCGTGGGTGTTCAGGTATTGAATGGGGCCGTTCACCCCGGCGAGCGCCTGCCGCATGCAGCGAACCGCGCCCTCGCCCGAGGGTTGGACCATGTCCTGGCCGTCGGCGGTGACGCCGTAACCGACCAGTTCGGCATAAATGCGGGCATTGCGCGCCTGCGCGTGCTCGAGCGACTCGAGCACCAGCATCCCGCCGCCGCTCGCGATCACGAAGCCGTCGCGGTCGGCGTCGTAGGCCCGGGAAGCGGCGAGCGGCGTGTCGTTGCGCGCGGTCGACAGGGCGCCCATCGCGTCGAACAGCGCCGTCAGGGACCAGTGTTCCTCTTCGCCGCCGCCGCAGAACATCACGTCCTGATTGCCCCAGCGGATCTGTTCGGCCGCGACGCCGATGCAATGCGCGCTGGTCGCGCACGCCGAGGTCACCGAATAGCTCACACCTTTGATTCGAAAGCTGGTCGCGAGGCAGGCGGTGACCGTGCTGCACATCGTGCGCGGCACCCGCGTCGGGCCGATTTTGCGCACGCCGCGTTGCCTGAGGATGTCCGCCGACTCGACCACGTTGGCGGGCGAACCGCCGCCGGTTCCGGCGATCAGGCCCGTGCGCGGATCGCTGACGACCGCTTCCGGCAGGCCGGCGTCCGCGATCGCGGATTTCATCGAAATCGCGGCAAAGGCCGCCGCGTCGCCCATGAAGCGCAGGTCGCGACGGTCCAGATGCTGATCGATCGCGATTTGCGGGATGCCGGCCACCTGGCTGCGCAGCCCCATCTCGGCATAGCCCGGCGCGACGATGATGCCGGGGCGGCTGTCGGCGAGCGATCGGCTCACGGTATCGAGATCATTGCCGAGGCAGGAGACGATGCCCATGCCGGTGACGACGACGCGCCGCGTCATGTGCCGGCACCCGCGATCGACGGTTGCAGTGCGTTTGCGCCGTCGAACAAGCCGACCCGCAAGCCGGTGGCCGTGTAGATCTTTTGACCGTCCGCCGACAGCGAGCCTTCCGCGGTCGCCATGATCAGCCGGCGGGTGATCACCCGCTTGATGTCGATTTGATACGTGACGAGCTTGACCTGTGGCAGCACCTGGCCGAAGAAGCGCACTTCCTCGACACCGAGCGCGCGGCCGAGCCCCTTGTGTCCGCTCCACGCGAGGAAAAAGCCGATCAATTGCCACATGGCGTCCAATCCGAGGCAGCCGGGCATCACCGGGTCGCCGGGAAAGTGACAGGCAAAGAACCAAAGCGACGGATCGATGTCCATTTCCGCCCGCAGTTCCCCGTGGTTGTGCGCGCCCCCGGTCGCCGACACATGGGTGATCCGGTCGACCATGCGCATTTGGCCGCTCGGCAGGCGCGGCGCTTCGGGCCCGAAGATCTTGCCTTCGCCGCAGGCGATCAGTTCCTCGAGGGAATAGCTGGACTGCCGCCGGTCGGCCGCGACGGCGTCGTTCGGTTTGACGGTGGTGTTTGACATGAGTCCTCGTAGTCTAACAGAGCCGGGCCGCGGGAGAGTCGCGCGCAACGGAAAGAGCCCCGCCGGCGCGCCGGTGGGGCTCTTTGGTCGAACACGGGACCGCCCGCGCGACCGCATCTTGGGCCGCCGCGCGGGCGTGCGGTTCTAAGGTGTGTACGGCGGTGCCTGGAAGTTCGCCGTGTTCTTGGTCGCCTTGTCCTGGACGATCACCTGCCAGGTGTAGGCAACACCGGTCGTCAACGTGGCTTTCGTCGCGGTACCGTCGCTGTCGTAGACCGCGCTCAACGTGGAACTCGACAGTCCCTTGCTCTGCGGGAAGAACCAATTGGTGTCGGAGCCGTACACCGCTACGCGATAGTCGTACGATGCGGGCGGTGTCGTCGGCGCCGACCACAGGAACTGCGGCACGCCGCGGCTGTAGGGCGCGCCGGAGTTGACCATCATGCCGGTCGCGAACGCATCGAGCACCCCGGTCACCGTGGCGCTGACGTCCGCCTGGGTTCCGTCCGAATAGGTGACCTGGAACACGTAGGTGTCGCCGACACCCGGCCGCAGCTGCGAGTTGCCCAGCGGCATGTAGACCTGGTTGCCGGAGCCGCCGGGGCCGAGATCGAACGGAACGGTGACGTTCGGGCCGGAGTACAGCGTCACGGCGACGGCCCGCTTGGTCGCGTCCGCGACACTCAGGTCGAACGCATAACTCGAGCTGGTGCCGTCCGACCAATGATCGGTGTAGATGTCAGCCACACTGGCTGCCGCGGACAGCGTCAAGTTGGCGGTCGTGTTGCCGGACACCGTGATTGCGGGCGCATTACCGTTGGTGTTGGACAGGTCGCCCGCGTCGACGACGCCGTTGTTGTTCATGTCGATGACGGCGAAATTCTGGTAGGCGCCGTTGGGGACACCCGCGACCGAGTAGCTTTGCGGGCTCACCGGATTCGTGATTTCGGCGAAATAGACGCCGCTCGAACTGTAGACGCCGACGATCATCGGACCGGTGGCGGTGCCTGGGAACGTGACCGTTCCGGACACGGTGTTAGCGCCGCTCGTCGCGCCGACGGTCACGGGTCCCGTCACCGCGCTCGGTGCGCTCTCGGTGGCGCCGACGAGTGCGCTCATCTTGAAGTACGTGGCGCCGTTGGTGAGGCCCTTCAGCACGTAAATGTCGGTTTTCGTACCCTGCGCGGTGAAGGTTTTGCTGCCGCCGTTGGAGGCCGCGGCGTCCGTGCCCCAATAGATCTTGTACGCGGTCGCGAGTTCGGCGTTGGCGCCGGTGACCGCGGGTTGATACTGGATCAGCGCCGAAGCATTTTCAGGCGAAACGCCGAACGAGGTCGGCAGCGTCGGCTGCACGTCAGCCGTATCGGCGAGCGTCAGGTTCACGCCGGTGAGGTTGGCGCTGTTGATGGTGAGCCCCGACGCGGCGCCGCCCGGATTGGTGGCGTTCGACTGGCCGGTTGCGAGCGTGTCGATCTGGGCCGCGACCGCATAGTTGCCCGGCTGCAAACCACGGATCGTGTAGCTGCCGGTGTACGCGCCCGGGCTTCCGGTGAGGGCGACCGTCGTGCTCGCGGAGGGGGATTGGTTGCCGCAGGTGGTGCAGTTGTATACCCAGACCATCACCGGGCCCGTCTTGGTGCCGGCGTAGCTGAGGGTGCCGGAGAGACTGTAGGACGGGTATGCCGAAGCCGCGGTGAAGTTCTGCGCCAGGTTCGCATTCAGCGCGACCACCGGCGCCGCCGGCGAGTAGGTGTATCCCGCCAGTGTCGGCGTGACCGTATAGGAGCCCGCCGGCAGATTCGTGAAGCTGAATTTGCCGCCGGCATCAGTAACGGTCGTGCCCGTTCCGGCGCCCGACAAAGTGATGGTCACGTTGCGCACCCAGGGGCCGCTCACGACGCCGGTCAGAGAGTAGGTCGCCGCCACGCTGGTGGAGGACACAAAATTCGCCGCGGCGGGATTCGCCCCGTTGACGGTCACGCTGGAGCTCAGCGGCGCGAACGAATAGCCCGCGAGAGACGGGGTCACCGTGTAGGCGCCGTCGGCAAGCCCCGGGAATGAATAGGTGCCGTTGGCGGCGCTCGTTGTGGTCGCGGTCGCGGCGCCGGTCAGGTTCACGGTGACGCCCGCGGCGACCGCGCCGCTGACGGTGCCGGAGATCGTGTAGGTCGCTTGCACGACCGCGGTCGCGACGAAGGTCGTTGTCGTCTGATTTGCGGCCGTGATCGTCACCTGGGCGCTTGCCGGCGCGAAGCTATAGCCGGCGAGCGACGGCGTCACGGTGTAGGTGCCGGCGGCCAGGCCCGAAAAGGTGTAGGCGCCGGACGCGTTGGAGGTCTGCGCGCCTGCCGCGCCACCAGAGAGCGTCAGGGTCGCGCCGCTCTGGGCCGCGCCGCTCGCGGTCGTGACCATGCCGGTGATCGAGTAGGTCGCCGGTACAACGGCCGTCGCGGTGAAGTTGGTCGCGGTGACGTTCGCGCCGCTGACGCTGACCGCGGCGCTTGCCGGGCTGAACGTGTAGCCGGCCAGGCTCGGCGTCACGGTGTAGCTGCCGTTCGCGAGCGTGGTGAAGGTGTAAGCGCCGCCGGCGCCCGTCGTCGTCGATTGGGTCGCGGCGCCGGACAATGCCATCGCAACGCCGGCCGCGCCGCTGACGGTGCCGGATATCGTGTAGGTGGACGGCGGCGGCGTGGTGCCGCCGCTGCCGGTGCTGCCGCCGCCGCAGGCGCTCAACGCGAACGCCGCGAACAGCAGCAGACCCAAACGCCGCATCGTCGATTTCATGAGTCCGGAGGGTTTCATAAACGCTTACCTTCGATTGGATGGAATGACACTGGCGCGAACTGTAGGGCGCGTCGGTGCGCGGCGCGTCACCCGTCGGGGTGACAAACGCGCGAATCGAGAGCGGCGTCACGAAGCGGTGCGCGCCTTTCGCGGTGCGCGCCTTTCGCGGCGCGCATCGCTTCGTGCAAATCACGTGACTCGCCGGTAGACTCGATCGCGGGAGAATGGCGCGTGACAAGCAACGGCGAATACTCGCAATTATTGCCGGGCCTCTACGCCGCGACCGCGAGCGTGGTCGAATGGCGGTCGATGGCACCGCGCATCGCCGGCTTCATCGGCGCGCACAGCTGTCAGATCGGCGTGTGGAGTCCGACGCCCGGCATGGGCCGGCGCCTCTCGTGGACCGAGAATTACACCGCGCCGCTGAACGAGGCGTATAACGCGAAATATCATTCCGAGGATCCCTGGGTCGCCTGGGTGAGGAAGATCCAACCGGGTTCCCTGGTCACCGGCGACGTCGCGTCGATCGCCCCGCGCTTCACCAGGACCGAGCTCTACAACGAATACTGCCGGCCGCTCGGCATATATCACGTCGTCGGCGCGGGCATCTCGCGCATGGCCGGCGGCAGTCACGGCATCATCGGACTTCACAAGGAACGGCAGGCCGGCGCCTTCACCGCGAAGCAGTTGAACCGCCTGCGGTCGCTGGTGCCGCACCTGCAACAGGCGTTGCTGTTGAAGGAACGGTTCGGACGCGCGAAGTTCGAGAACGACGCATCGATCACGGCGCTCGAATCGCTGCGCATGGGGGTGATCATCGCCGACGCGCGCGGCGCCTTGCTGTTCGCCGATTCGATCGCCGAATCAATGCCCGCGCAGCATTCGCAATTATCCGGCCGCAACGGGCGGCTGCACGTTGCCGATGCCGGGCAGAATGCGCTGCTGGGCAAGTTCGTCGCCGATGCGGCTTGCGGTGGCGCCGACCTGGGCCCCGGCGAGGGCGGCTTGCTGACGCTGTGCGAGGATCCGCAGCGGAAGCTGTGGCTGAGGGTCTGTCCGCTGCCGCGGGAGCGGTTCGCCGACGTGGTCCGCGGGCCGGCGGCGATCGTGTTTCTGCGCCGGCAGGATTCGCGCTGGATTCCGCTGCAGGGCCACTTGATGGAAACCTATCGGCTGACGCGTGCGGAGTCGCGCTTGGCCGAGGCCTTGGTCAACGGCCGCACGCTCGCCGAATTTGCCGCCGATGCGGGAGTCAGCGTGAACACCGCCAAGACCCTGGGCAAGCGGATCTTCGCCAAGACCGGCCATCATTCGCGCGCTCAGCTCATCCGCGACGTGTTGAGCAGCCCGTTCCCACCCGAACGTCTCGTCAAGTGAGCGCGCGCCGCAACTCGGTCACGCGCAGCGGCACCTCCCGCACGAAAGGCTCCAGGTCCGCGGCCGTGAGACCGATTTGACACAAGGCCTGCGCGTCCGGTTCGCCCGCGGCCGTCTCCAGGCTGAAGGTATAGCCGCCGGCGAGCCCGATGTGGGCGGCGAGATTCAATATGGCCGCGAGGTCGCGGTGAGGCTCCGGAGCCGCCGCCGGGTCATGATGATGGCGGACGGCCATGACCAGTGACTCGGGCAGCCGCCAGGAATCGAACACGGCCGCGACGCATTCCTCGTGGCCGACAGTCGCGCATTCCGCCTCGAGTGAACGGATGCCGCGGCCGGCGTCGAGGCGCCGGTGTTCGCGCATCGCCGCGACGCCGGGGGGATCGACGTAGGCCTGGACCGCCACCCCGAAGTTGTGCAGCAGGCCGCCGATGAACGCGGCGCCCGCGAGCTCCGGCCGGCGCGCCCGGGCCAGCAGATCCGCCGCGACCGCCGATGCCAGGCTGTGCTGCATCAAGTCGTGCACGTCGAGTGTCAGGATCGCGCCGCCGCGCGACAGGCTGCGATCCAGGCAGGCGGCGGCCGCGATGCCGCGCACCGCGTCCAGACCCAACAGCAGCAGCGCGCGGGCGATGGTGGTCACGGAGCGTGCCTGGCCGTAATACGGGGAATTCGCGACGCGCAGCACGCGGGCGCTGATCACCGGATCCTGGTCGACCCATTGCGCGACGACGGCGCTCTTGACGTCGGGATTGCAGAGCACGGCCAACAATTTGGGCCCCGATGGCGCGTTGGCGCCCATCGCGCCCATCGTGGCCGCGGCTTTTAGAATTTGCGGCAAGCCGACGGGCGGACGCGAAAGCGGCGGCGGGTGCGGGATATCCATCGTGGACTTATCGGCGGGGCGTGGCTGGGCCGGTGTGAGGCGCGTCACATTTCGACGCGCCGGCCCCCGGCGCGCCCGCAGGGCCGCGGACTCATGCCGATACCCCCGAGAGATGGACGTCGAAGCACACACGAAATCCGCTGCGGAACCGGCGACTGCCGCCCACACAACCGCCGCGCGCACGCGTCCACCAACGGACGGGCGGCGCCGCGCGCTGTGGGAATCATTGAGCGTTTCGCTGGCGGCCCTCGCGGTCGTCGCCGCCGGCATCCTGGGTCTCGAGTGGAGCTCGATCCAGGCGATCAAGTCCAACTATCGGCATTACCTGATCGGTCTCGCGCAGACGGCCGGTTCGCTGGTCGATCCCGGACTGCAGCAATCGATCCGCGTGCCGGCGCAGCGCAACGGACCGGACTACCTGCGCGCCGTGGCGCCGTTGCGGCGCATGCGCGACGCGGTGCCGGACATCCACTATATCTATACGATCGCCAAACGAGACGGGGCGGTGCGCTTCGTGCTCGACGCCGCCGAACCGAAGATCCGCGCCCGCGACGGCGTCGACGATCAATCGGGCGTCGGCGAGATCGTCACCGTAGACGATTCGGCGATGCAGCGCGCCCTCGGGAACGGAGTCCGGCCCGGCGTCGCCGCCGCGACCGTGCAGCCGTTGACTGACAAGTGGGGCACGTTCATGACCGGATGGGCACCGCTCGTCGACCATCAAGGCCGGCCGATCGGCGCCGTCGGCGTCGACGTGGACGCGACGTTCTATCTTGCGCGGCTCGCGGCGGCACGCGACTGGGCGCTGATCGGCGTCGCGCCCGCGGTCCTGCTGATCGTCGCGCTGGGAATCGCGTTCCACCGCAACCGTCTGCGCGGCCTCGCGGATGCCGAAGTGCTCGCGGACGAGCGCCGGCGCCTGCGTGCGATCATCGAGGGGACCGACGTCGGCACCTGGGAGCGGGATTTCACCACCGGCATTTTCCATGTCAGCGACCGCTGGGCCGCGATGATCGGCCGCCGCGTGTCGGACCTCGAGCCGCTGACCGACGGCGCCTGGCGTGCGCTCGTGCATCCGGAGGACATCGCCGAACTGGACCGCGCCTGCGCCGACGGCGATGACACGCCCGATGCGGTGTGCGTGCAGGAGTTCCGCATGCGGCATGCGGACGGCCGCTGGGTCTGGGTGCTGACGCGCGGCAAGGTCATGGAGCGCGATGCCGCGGGCCGCGCGCTGCGGATGGCCGGCATTCAGATGGACATCTCGAGCTTCAAGGCGGTGGAGCTGTCATTGAAGGAGAGCGAAATCAAATTCCGCTCCTTGTTCGAGTTGTCGCCGATCGGCATCGCGCTCAACGACGGGCAAACCGGGCGTTTTCTGCAGGTCAACGACGCAATGCTGGGCGCGAGCGGATATTCCCGGGAGGAGTGGCTGGCACTGTCCTACTGGGACATCACGCCGCCGCGCTACGCCGCCCAGGAGCGCGAGCAGCTGGAGTTGCTGGATGCCACCGGCCGCTACGGGCCGTACGAGAAGGAGTACCTGCGCAAGGACGGCAGCAGCTACGCGGTGCTGCTTTCCGGCATCCGCATGCACGACGCCTCCGGGCGGGCGGTGATCTGGTCGATCGTGCAGGACATATCCCAGCGCAAGGCGATGGAGTCGGCTCTGCTGGACGCGGCGCGCAGCGACAAGCTGACCGGGCTCGCGAACCGCGCGCAGTTCATGACCGCGCTGGAGCACGCGGTCGAGCGCGGGCGGGACGGGGTGCAGCCGCCGTTCGCGGTGCTGTTCCTGGACTTCGACCGGTTCAAGATGGTCAACGATACGCTCGGCCACAACGCCGGCGATGAGCTGCTGCGCCAGATCGCCGGACGCCTGCGGTCGGCTCTGCGCAACAACGATTCCATCGGCATCAAGCACGCCGGGAACCTGGTGAGCCGCTTCGGCGGAGACGAATTCCTGATTCTGTTGAACGACCTGAAGGAGTCCGCCGATGCGGTCGCGGTGGCCGAACGGCTGCTGAACGTGCTGGCGCCGCTCTACAACATCTTCGGCCGGGACGTGCATTCGACCGCGAGCATCGGCATCGTCACGAGCGATCAGTGCCGCGGGGGCGCCGAGGAGATCGTGCGCAACGCCGACGTCGCGATGTACGAGGCCAAGCGCGCCGGCCGCGGCTGTTCGGTGGTGTTCAACGAGGCGATGCACACCCGGCTCAGCCGCCACGTGTCGATCGAGACCGGGCTGCGCCGCGCGATCGGCACGTCCGAGCTGTCGGTCGTGTATCAGCCGATCGTCGAGCTCGAGACCGGACGCATGGTGTCCGCGGAGGCGCTGGTGCGCTGGAACCATCCGGTCCTCGGCGCCGTCTCGCCGTCGGAGTTCATTCCGATCGCCGAAGAGTCCGACCTGATCGTCGCGCTCGGCCATTGGGTGCTGCGCGAAGCCTGCGAGACCTTGGTCGCGTGGCGCCGCGCCGACCCCGAGCGCGCGCCGAGGACGGTCAGCGTCAACATCTCCCAGGCGGAGCTTGCGCTGGGGCCGTGCCTGCTCGCGCACCTCCGCGCCACCCTCGACAGCGTCGGCCTGCCGCCCGAGTGCCTGCAGCTCGAGGTCACCGAGCGGGAGGTCATGCGCGACCCGAAGGCGTCGCTCGCGCTGATGGGCGATCTGCGCGCGCTCGGCGTGCGCCTGGCGATGGACGATTTCGGCACCGGCACCTCGTCGCTGGGATTTCTGCGGGACTATCCCTTCGACACGATCAAGATCGACCGCTCGTTCGTGCGCGACCTGACCATCAACGCCGACGTCCTCGCGGTCATTCACGCGACCGTGAACCTGGTCGAAAATCTCGGCATGGCGAGCCTCGCCGAAGGCGTCGAGGAGTCGTCGCAGGCGGCGGTGCTGCAGTCGTTGGGCTGCCGCTACGCGCAGGGGTATCTGTTCAGCCGGCCGGTGAGCGCGAGCCGGCTGCTCGATTCATGCGCCGCATCGAGGGTATGATCCGGTCCGATTCGCGGCCAATTCGAGCGGCGAGCGGTTCGGGAGAGAAATGCCGGTACGCCGACTGTTTGTAGCCGGGGACGTCAATGGGTTCCTCGGCCTGGCCGTGGACAATCTGTCGGTGCTCGCGATCCTGGCCGGGGTGCTGACCCAGGTGTTCCACCTCCCGGCGGACATCGTGTTCGCGCGCATGATCCCCGGCACCGCCTTCGGCGTGCTGGCCGGGGACCTGATCTACACCGCACTCGCGCTGCGTCTGGCGCGACGCGAGCACCGCGACGACGTCACCGCGATGCCCTTCGGCCTCGACACGCCGTCGACGATCGGCATGGCCTTGTTGGTGCTGGGTCCTGAGTACCTGCGGCTGCGCGCGGCCGGACTGGATCCGGCGGCGGCGGGACTCGCGACCTGGCGGCTCGGCATGGCCGCGACCGTCGTCATGGGCCTGATGAAGCTGCCGCTGTCGTTCGCCGGACGCGGCCTGGTGCGGCTCGTTCCCCGGGCGGCGCTGCTCGGTTCGCTCGCGGCGATTGCGCTGCTGCTGATCGGCTTCCTGCCGCTGGTCGAGGTGCTGCAGGAGCCGGTCGCGGGGTTCCTCACGCTCGGTGTGGTGCTGTACGCCCTCGTCGGCGGCGGGAGGGGCCCCCGCCCGCAGCCGGCCCGGCGGGTCGCGGAGCTGGGGGGCATG
>VFSW01014766.1_pt1 | contig 10777 bp, 10 predicted proteins | sample 5358111 | NCBI WGS metagenome assembly VFSW01 (sample SAMN11554181, study PRJNA540505) | mine drainage metagenome | isolation source: sediment from site ElyBrook_90M | place: USA: Ely Copper Mine, Vershire, VT | collected 2017
CGCCCCCATCACGGAGCCAACGCTGCCTTCATTTCCGGCAGCGGTCTCCATCACGTCAAAGCTGCGCTCTTGTTGATAGGTGAAGCCGACCACGTCCATCTCCGCTTTCCTGGCCAGGGCGGCTTTCAATGTCATCGCCGCCGGATCATCCTCGGGAACGTTGATGGAATGAACGTTGAACTGCACCAAGGTCACACCATATTCCGCGACCTCAGCCTCCAGTGATTGCTTCAGGCCGTTCGATAAAACCTCAAGCTGAGTCGAAACCTTGAGGATGGACTGCTCCTGCTGAATGATGAGGTTGGCGATTTCGGTCTTGATGCGGGTGATGAACACGCCGCGGAAGTATTCGGAAAGCGTATCCACATCAAACTGGGAGACCGTGCCCACCAGCTTTAAAAGGAACTTCTTGGAGTCGGTGACACGAATTCCATACTGTCCAAAGGCTCGCACCTGAACCATGATCTTGTATTGCGGATCAAGCAGTTGAATGGGGTCGGGAGTTCCCCACTTCACGTCGAGGTTGGTCAGCTTGTTTACGAACCACACTTCGGCACTGAAGGGCGACTTTCCACCGAATGGCAGCCCCAATAGGCCCCTGAGGAGAGGCAAGTTTTCCGTGGTCAGTGTATGTCGGCCGGCCCCAAAGGGTCCGTCGTACGCGCCCCCTCGCACGACGTAAGCCTCTTGCGACTCGTTGACAATTAGCTGCGTCCAGGTCGACAGCTCCTGACTGGGAAACTTCCATGCCAGGAGCTGAGAACTTCCGTCCCATTTCACTCGGTCGATGACCGCCATGTCACTCCCTCTTGAGCCGATGAGAGGCCCAAGTCTAAGTTTCCTACCAGCGGACGTTCGTGCCAAATGACCAAAGTTTGTCGTGGGTCAGGCCCCTTGCAAGGCCATCGAGACAGAGCCGCCTTTGCTACAATCGCCTTGATATGAGTCTGCATCCGCCATTTACCAGCGTTCCCGAGGCTCTTGAGGAAATCCGCGCGGGGCGCATGATCGTTGTGGTCGACGACGAGGACCGCGAAAACGAAGGCGACCTGACGCTTGCGGCGGAGAAAGTGACTCCCGAAGCTATTAACTTTATGGCCAAGTTCGGCCGCGGCCTGGTCTGCCTGGCGATGACCGAGGAGCGACTGGAACATCTGCGGATCGGACCCATGACCGCGGAAAACACGTCACAGTACGGCACGGCATTTTGCGAGGCGATCGACGCCCGGCAAGGAGTGACGACCGGCATCTCTGCTTACGACCGGGCGCGCACTATCCAGGTGGCAATTGATCCCGCCACCAAGCCCAGCGATCTGGCGCGGCCGGGGCACGTATTCCCGCTGCGAGCGCGCAAGGGCGGCGTGCTGGTGCGGGCGGGACAGACCGAAGCTTCGGTTGACCTGGCGCGGCTGGCGGGTATGGTCCCGGCCGGAATCATCTGCGAAATCATGAAGGACGACGGCAGCATGGCGCGCGTGCCCGACCTGACCGAGTTTTGTCGCGAACACAAATTAAAGATGCTCACGGTGGCGGAACTTATCCGGCATCGCATGGCGCACGAGCGCTACGTTCACCGCGTGGGCGAAGCGTTGGTCGAGACCCGTTTCGGCGACTTCCGCCTGATCGCTTACGAAAGCGAAGTGGACGGCGGCGAGAGTCATGTGGCCCTGATTCGCGGCGATATAGAGAACAGCGCGTCGCCGGTGCTGGTGCGCATGCATGCCCACTGTCTGCTGGGCGACGTTTTCGGAGCGACGGGATGTGAATGCCACGCCACCCTGGAAGGCGCGCTGCGCCGCATCTCCGAAGAAGGCCGCGGCGCCCTGATCTATCTGCATCAGACTTCGCAAGGATTCTCGATTGAAAAAGTCGGCGACCGCAGTGCCCTCAGCTTCCATCGCGGCCGCAAATTGCCTTCCCTGCTCGACAACGAAAGACAGACGCAGCGCGAGATCGGCATCGGCGCGCAGATTCTGTCGGACCTGAATCTGCGCCACATCCGGCTGCTGACGAATCGTCCGAAGAAGGTCGCGGCGCTGGAGGGATTTGGAATTGAGATTGTGGAGCAGGTTCCGGTGGAACTGGATGCTAAGACGGTGAATAAGAGCAGTGGCTAGTGGATAGTGGCTAGTAAGAACCGGGTGCCTTTGTTTCGCTAGCAACTATTCACTCGCAACTAGCAACTTTCTTATCAGAACGGTTTGCGAACCACGACTTCACTGTCGCGAATAAAAAACTGCGCCGAGCATGCTTCTGAGCCGCAGATCACGGGAATGAAGCCGTTGATCTGCTTGCGCGTAATGAGACCCAGCATGCCGCACGAAGGGCACGAGAGTACCGCCCAATAGGGATCTTCCTTTTCGCCGATCTCGCCGGCGTTCTCCAATACGAAAACCGTGCCGGGCTGCATCTGTTCCGGGATCCACTCACTCAGCAAGTCCAGTTCGCCGACCATTCTTCCTCCTGCTCCTGTGCTCCCTACTCTGTGCTCTGGGAACCAAACTTTCGTACTTATCAAGCCCGATTACGAAGCCGGCCTATGAAACTTTTTTAGCACGCCGCCGCGAAACCGGCGATGTTACCGAAGTATTCGACTTTCGGGAGACGACCTCGGCACGCACCTGGCGGACCGCGTCGCTCAGGCATACGCCCAGGATCGGCTGGCTCGAATTTTTCAAAATGTCCACGATCTGGCGCGCGGATGTTTCGAGATAAAGATGAGTGCCGTCAGTGAGCAAGTGATATTCCGAGCCGTGGCCTACGATCTCCGCCAACCCCTTGCCGAATTCGCTGGCGAGGAAGCGCATGACCTTGCGCACGCCCTGCAGCGAGAAGCCTTTGCGCCGCAACTCGCAGATCACCGCGACTTCGGTCAGATGATTCATGGAATAAATGCGGCGATGCCCTTCCCGCTCCGGCGTCACCACTCCCCGCTCGTCCCACCACTGCAACTGGCGGGGCGTAATCCCGGTAAGGTCAATCACTTCGTGCGATGTAAACCGGTCTTGCATGCGTCCCCAGTAATGTTTGAAACAAACTGCCAGCGAAATGTTTCAGCCATTTTAGGCACGAGTGGGTGGGAGTCAAGCAAAGAATCGGCGCTGGAGGGGTGACTAGGAGAGTTCCTGGTGAGGATGCGTTGCGCTGAGGCCGCCACCGACAAAGTGGACAATTTCCAGATGGTCGCCCTCGTTCAGCGCGGTTTCAGCCCAGCGATCACGCGCCACGATCTCGCGATTGAGTTCAACGGCAACGCGGTCGGCCTTCATGCCGAGAATTTCTACCAAGGCTGCGAGGGTGAAGGGGGTTGGAGTATCGCTGAACCCGCGCTGGTCTCCGTTGATATGAAGTTTCATTTCGCTTTCTTGGCTCATTCTCTCACGACCCGTCCGCGGAGACGCATCAACGTCGTTGGCTTTCGTTTCCTCAGAATTTTTTCGGGAGCTCACAGAAGAAAAGACTTTAACCACAAAGGCGCTAAGAAAAGCCGCTAAGGACGCAGAGAAACCGATTCTACTCCGCCTTGCGCAGTTGGAACTTTCGCGTGGCAGTTCGGCCTTCGTAGTTGGCCTGTACCACCAACGATGCGTCGGGCAGCGCCGATTCTTCCACTTCGATCTTGATTTCCGCCGCACCGCCGGAGTCAGTCACAGCCTGCGTATAGAACGGAGCGGAGTCAGGGCGAGCAAAGCGAAATGTGAGGCGGGCGCCGGGTACGGCCGCACCGCCCTCAGTAACGCGAATCTGCATGGTCAGGTTGCGGTCGGCATGCACCGATTCGGCGTTCAGCCACTGCACGTCGAGTTGTTTGACCGCGGCCAGCGTTTCCGGCTCCTGCCGGTCGAGGACGCTATCTAGCTTCCCTTCCCGGATCGCATCCAGCACGTGGCGGTGCTGTTCGCGGAGCAGTTGCTCTTTCTGCGTGTCGGCCTGTCCCTGACCTGCCGCGTCGGCGTAAGAAACCGCTTTCTTGCCGATGCAGCGTCCACGCACAAAAACCTGGGTCTGCAGCAGCAACTCGCCCTCGCGAGCTTCGCTCTGCACGTGATAGATCGTGTCCGCGTGCTTGACGTCAGTGTTGAAGCCGAAAATCATAAGGATGGCTAATTCTGCGACTGATCAATAGATCAATAGCCCAACGGATCAAGAGGTCAATGTATCAATTGTGTAATCGAAAACCACTGCGACGCAAGGGTACGGCACCACCGGAGTACTCATCTGCCGACGATTTGCCCTCAAATCAACGGCAGCCTCGATTGCAAGCATTGCGCGATCGCGAGATTATGAAATCATCCATTCACAATGCCGTGACTTGGGCGCAGCGCGCTTGACACTCTTGAGTGTAACCCCATAATCTAGAACGTTTAAGCGGCGCTTGGCGCGAATTATATATACCTTATCCTATGCCAGACAATTACTTCGCTCGCTACCTGCCGTTTTTGATCCATATTCTGCTGGCCAGCGGAATCGCGGGTGCGATTATTACGCTCTCCTGGCTGATCGGGCAGCGCAAGCCCACGCGCGCCAAGCTTTCCCCTTACGAGTGCGGCATGACGCCCATCGGCGACACCCGCGATCGGTTCTCGGTAAAGTTCTACCTGGTGGCCATGCTTTTCATCCTGTTCGACGTGGAAGCGGTCTTTATCTATCCCTGGGCCGTGATTCTGCGCCAGCTCAAAGCGCAGGGTGAGGGACATTTCGGGCTCTGGGAGATGTTCGTGTACATAGGTATCTTCATTGTCGGCTTCTTCTACGTCTGGAAAAAAGGTGTGCTGGACTGGGGCCTGAGCTCCACAGGACGGGGAGACGTGTAGATGCCGACCGCGCCCGCCATTACCAACTTAGAAGAGCTGAAGGGCCATCCAGCCGTGGCGCGGCTGCTGGCCTGGAATCCCTCGGCGGTGCAAGGGGCGAAATTTGACCGCGAGGAAATGACGATTTACCTGGATCGAGCCAGCATCCGCGAGGCTTGCGCGCTTTTGCGGGACGACCCGGAGTGCGCTTTCAACTTCCTTTCCGACGTCACCTGCGTGGATTGGTACCCTTCAGACCCCCGGTTCGAAGTTGTTTATCACCTGCTTTCGATTCCGAAGAAAGAGCGGGTGCGGCTGAAAGTGCGGCTCGATAGCGGCAGCCCTGCATTGGAATCGCTGACTTCGGTCTGGCCCGGGGCCAACTATTTTGAGCGCGAAGTTTTTGACCTGTTCGGCATCCGCTTCACCGGGCATCCTTATCTGCGGCGCATTCTCATGCCCGAGGACTGGGAAGGCCACCCACTGCGCAAAGATTATCCGGTGGAGGGCTATCGCTAGGAGTTATAGCAAGAGAAGATGGCTCACCTCACGCCCACGCCCGTGCTGGAACCCGGCCAGGATCGCACCATGATCCTGAACATGGGGCCGCAGCATCCGTCGACGCACGGCGTGTTGCGGGTGCTGCTCGAGATTGACGGTGAAACTGTGGTGCGCATGATGCCCGATATCGGCTTCCTGCACACCGGTATCGAGAAAACTTGCGAGGCCAAGTTTTACCAGCAAGTGGTCCCGCTTACCGACCGCATCGATTATCTCTGCCCCATGACCAACAACCTCTGCTATGTGCTGGCGGTGGAAAAACTGCTGGGGCTGGAGATTCCGCCGAAAGCGCAATGGCTGCGAGTGTTGCTGAACGAGTTGACGCGCATCAACTCGCACCTGGTGTGGCTGGGCACGCACGCCATGGACATCGGAGCGCTCACGGTTTTTCTATATTGCTTCCGGGAGCGCGAGGAAGTTTTGCGCATGTTCGAGATGGTCAGCGGCCAGCGCATGATGACGTCTTATTTCCGCGTGGGCGGGATCGCGCTGGAACCGCCGCTGGGATTTTTCGATCGGGTGCGCGACTTCGCCAGCTATTTTCCTTCCAAGGTGGATGAATACGAGAACCTGCTGACGGCGAATCCCATCTGGATGATGCGCACCAAAGGGGTGGCCGTGATGTCCGCGGAAGACGCCATCGCGCTGGGCGCGACTGGACCGACTCTGCGCGGCAGTGGCGTCGACCTCGACCTGCGGCGCGATATGCCTTACTCGGGCGATGAGCATTTCAAGTTTAAAGTTCCGGTAGCACAGGACGGCGACGTGGTCGACCGTTACATGTGCCGGGTGGAGGCAGTGCGCGAATCGATCGAGATCGTCAAGCAGGCGCTGGCCGGCATGCCGGAAGGTCCCATCAAGGCGGACGCGCCGAAAGTGGTGCTCCCCGACCGGGAAAAGATGAAGACGCAGATGGAAGCGCTGATCTATCACTTTAAGATAATCACCGAGGGCTTCGCAGTGCCGGTGGGCGAGGTGTACCAGGCGGTGGAATCGCCACGCGGTGAGATGGGCTACTACATAGTCAGCGACGGCACCGCCAAACCGTATCGCGTGCACATGCGCTCGGCCTGCTTCGCCAATCTGCAGACGCTGCCCAAGATGTGCGAAGGAAGGTTGCTGGCCGATGTGGTGGCGGCGATTGGAAGCATCGCCAGCGTGTTAGGAGAGATCGACCGATGAAGTTCTCCGAAGAATTCGAAACGCGATTTGCGGAGATGGTGCCGCACTATCCGACCAAACGATCAGCGCTCGTCCCGACATTGCTTTACGCGCAGGACGAGGTCGGCTATCTCAGCGACGAAGTCATCCTGGAGATCGCCGGGCGTCTCGACCTGACCGAACTCGAAGTGCGCAACGTGATCAGCTATTACTCGATGCTGACGACCAAGCCGCGCGGTAAGTTCAACGTGCAGGTTTGCACTAACATCAGCTGCATGGTGCGGGGCGGCGAGGAAATTCTGCACCATTGCGCCAGGAAGCTGGGCGTCGGCCACAAAGGAACCACCCCGGACGGACTGTTTACCCTGGAAGAAGTGGAGTGCATCGGCGCCTGCAGTTGGGCTCCCGCGGCGCAAGTCAATTACGATTTTCACGAGAACCTGACACCGGAGAAGATGGACAGGGTTCTCGACGACTACAGGAAGAAGGCAACGCTGTAACTTTCAGATTTTAGATTTCACATTGCAGATTTTTGGACAAAACGTCACGGGTTTGCAATCTGCAATCTGAAACCTTCAATCTTCAATCAAAAATGGCTGACTTGGTCTCTCATCCCGACGAAGTAAGAGTTGTCTCCCGGCGCTTCGGACAAGGCACGACGGCGATCGAGCGCTATCTCGAACTCGACGGCTACAAAGCCGTGCAGAAGGCGCTCGCCATGGGATCGGACGCCATCATCAACGAGATCAAGAACTCGGCGCTGCGCGGGCGCGGCGGCGCGGGATTTTCTACCGGGATGAAGTGGTCGTTCGTTCCCAAACAGTCTGCCAACCCGAAATACGTGCTCTGCAACGGCGACGAGAGTGAGCCTGGCACCTGCAAGGACCGGCTGATCTTCGAACAGGATCCGCATTCGATAATCGAAGGCGTTATGATCGCGGGCCTGGCGGTGGGCGCGGCAAGCGGCTACATCTATATCCGCGGGGAATATCGGTATTTGTCAGTGATCATGCAGAAGGCGCTACGGGATGCGTACGCGAAAGGCTTCTTGGGCAAGAACATTTTTGGCAGCGGACGTGACTTCGACGTGTACTGGCACGGCGGGGCGGGAGCCTATGAGGTCGGCGAAGAATCGGCGCTCATGGAATCTCTGGAGGGCAAGCGTGGCATCCCACGCATCCGGCCGCCGTTTCCTGCCGTAGTCGGCCTCTGGGGTGGTCCCACGGTGATCAACAACGCCGAGACATTGGCCAACGTCCCCCACATTATTCTCGGCGGCGCCGATTGGTACGCCAAGCTCGGCCCGGCGAAAAACGGCGGCACGCGCCTGTTCTGCCTGAGTGGGAACATTGCCAAGCCGGGCGTCTACGAGCTGCCCATGGGCTATAACTTAAAGAAAATGATCTATGACGTGGGTGGAGGAATCCCCAACGGACGCAGTCTGAAGGCAGTAGTGCCGGGCGGGGCTTCCTGCCCTTGCCTTACGGCTGCTGAAGTCGACGTCAGCATGGATTTTGATTCTGTGGCCAAAGCCGGTTCCATGCTGGGATCGGGCGGAGTGGTGGTCATCGATAACGCACAATGTATTGTGAAGTTCGCCCTACGCACCATGAAGTTCTACCGCCATGAAAGCTGCGGCTGGTGTATTCCCTGCCGCGAGGGCACGGACTGGCTGGAAAAGACGCTCGTCCGCTTTCACTCCGGCGGTGGGATGATGAAAGACATCGACAACATGCGGTACCTGGCGGAAAACATGCTGGGCCGCACATTTTGTCCGTTGGGCGACGCAGCGGCAATGCCGACGATCGCATTTGTGAAGAAGTTTCGAAAAGAGTTTGAAGACCATTTGGAAGGCAAGCCGTGCGCGTACGAAAAAGAGAGCGTGGCGGAACAGCTGCCGGTGATGGCGCACTAACTTTTCTATGGCTGACGTAAATCTCACGGTCGACGGCAAGAAGCTCACCGCTCCCGCGGGCACCCTGCTCATTGAGGCTTGCAAGAGCGCGGGCATCGAGGTGCCTTCGTTTTGCTACTACCCCAATCTGTCGCTGCAGGGTGCGTGCCGCATGTGCCTGGTGAAGGTGGAGAAAATGCCCAAGCTGCAAACTGCCTGCACTACGGTGGTGGGCGAAGGCATGATCGTCACCACGAACAGTCCTGAGGTGCACCAGGCGCGCAAGAGCATGGTCGAAATGCTGCTCGGCAACCATCCGCTCGATTGCCCGGTCTGTGATGCGGGCGGCGAGTGCGAATTACAGGACATGACTTTTTCCTACGGCGCCGCAGAGTCGAAATTCATGGAGGCCAAGAACCACAAGGAAGAGCAGCAGTGGTCGCCGATTGTATTTTTCGACCGGCCGCGCTGCATTCTTTGTTACCGCTGCGTGCGCGTGTGTGGCGAGGCCATGGACGTTTGGGCCCTGGGCGTGCAGAACCGCGGGGTGAGTTCGATCATCGCGCCGAACAAAGAAGATCACCTGGAGTGCGAAGAGTGCGGCATGTGCATCGACATTTGCCCCGTGGGGGCGCTCACCTCCGGCGCCTATCGTTACAAAACACGGCCCTGGGAAATGAAGCATGTGGGCACCGTTTGCACCCACTGCGGCGACGGCTGCAAGACGACCTTGGGAGTGCGGCGCGGCGACACCGGCATGGAAATTGTCCGCGGCGATAATCGCGACAAGAGCGGCACCAACGGCGATTTTCTGTGCATCAAGGGCCGCTACGCCTTCGATTTCGCCAATCATGAAGAGCGCTTGGCGCAGCCCCTGATTCGCAAGAATGGCAAGCTGACGCCCGCCACGTGGGAAGATGCGTTCGCCCTGATCGGAAAGAAATTCGCGGAGGTTAGCGACAAAGACGGTGGAGAGGCGATCGGCGTCATCGGCTCGACCCGCACCACCAACGAAGAAGCTTACCTGCTCTCGAAGTTTGCTCGCGTTGTTTTGCAGACCAACAACGTCGACCACCACCGCACGGCGGACTTCCCCGCCTTCGCAGCGGCATTACACGGCAAGGCGAATTCCACGGCCACCATGGCCGACGTCTTCACCGCGCCGGCGATTCTTCTGATCGGCAACGATCCTACCGAGCAGCATCCGCTGCTCGCCTACCAGATTCGCAACAACGTGCGCCTGCATCGCGCCCGGCTGTATGTGGTCAATTCAAAACCAATCAAGCTGCGGCGGCAGGCCACTAAGTTTGCGGAAATTCCGGCGGGAGCTGAGGGCAAATTTGCAGCCTTCCTGGCCGGCGACGATTCCTCTGCAGATGCACTGGCAAGTTTCTCCGCGACCAAGGGCGAGTTGTTTGACTTCCTCGCGCTTCGAGCCAAGCTCCGCGAGGAAGAGAATCTGATCGTCATCTTCGGTTCGGCAGTTCGCGGCGGCGACATTGCCAGCCTGGTGGCCGGTCTTCCGGGAGCCAAGTTCCTTTGCCTTGCCGACTACTCCAACTCGCGCGGCGCGGCGGATATGGGCCTTTATCCAGACCTGCTTCCCGGCTATCACTTCGTGGCGGAAGCAAGCGAGTTTCATCAGGACTGGAAAAGCGTCCCAATAGCTCCGGGCTTGACTTTGTCCGGAATGGTTTCTGCAGCGAGAGCGGGTAAGCTGAAAGCTTTACTTGTCGTAGGCTCGAATCCCGTGGCTCGTCTGGACATTGATCCATTCGCGTTTTCGAATAGTTTCGTCGTAGTGCAGGACATGTTTTTGACCGAGACCGCGGTGATCGCTGACGTGGTGCTGCCGGCCGCGAATGCCTATGAAAAATCAGGAACGGTCACCAACACCTGCGGCGACGTGCAACTGCTGAAGAAAGCCGGTGAGGTCACGGGGACAAAATCGGATTTCGAGATGATTGTCCGCATCGCCGACGCCATGGGCTTCGACGTTCGCACCCTGGTTCCGTTCGGCGGTGGAACTCACGCGGACATGGGCCAGTCGCGCGGAGCGCAGTCGGGCGAGGCGGACCGCCATGCCGTCTGGCTCGAAATGCAGGGCCTAGAGCCAAAACTCAGCCCGCTCGATCCCATGGCGATTCTCGACGAAATTCCGCGCCTGGTTCCCGGATATGACGTTTCGCGGGCCAATCTTCTCGCGGGGAACAGCCAGCACACGTCGCTAGCGAACACGGGCGGGGGCATTCGGCCAGAGAAAGCGCAGTCGCTGGCGGTTATCACTTCTGCGATCGATTCGACAATCGACCCAGCGCATGACACGCTGTTTACGTCGGGCACGCTGGGACGTTACTCGCGCGCGTTG
>VFSW01014767.1_pt1 | contig 10775 bp, 11 predicted proteins | sample 5358111 | NCBI WGS metagenome assembly VFSW01 (sample SAMN11554181, study PRJNA540505) | mine drainage metagenome | isolation source: sediment from site ElyBrook_90M | place: USA: Ely Copper Mine, Vershire, VT | collected 2017
CCCGTCCGCATTGAGTCGAGAGGGACCCTTCGTCGGTACCCGGGCACGACCTGGGTCGTACCGAAGAGGACAGCGTGCGCGCCACTATGAGGTTAGCGCCTCCTCTCGGTCGAACAGGCGGGGCCGGGCCACCAGGAACGCGACCGCGCCGATCGCGAACGCGAGGAGCCCCGCGGCGACACCGACCGTCGCCGAGCCGGGCGGTAGGAGGAGGGCACTCACCCACGACATCGCGACCGCCAGGGCGGGCAGGAGGAGACCGGCGGCCGCCCGGCGGACCCCGTGCGCGGGCCGGTGGGGGTCGTCCGCCAGCCAGAGAAGGAACACGACCCCGGCCGCCCCGGCCGCGAGCGCCGGAACGAGGCCGAGCCGCGACTCGACGGCCGCGAGGCCGAGCCCGACGAGGACCGGCACTGGGGCGAACGGACGGCTCCCCTTCCCTCCGAACCGTCGGAGGACGACCCCGAGACCGGCGGCGACCAGCGTTCCCGCGAGGAGGAGCGCGTGATCCCCGCCCGCGACGGCCGCGAAGACTCCCGCCGCGACCAGGAGCAGCACGTCCGACGCCCCGCCCGCGAGTCGCCCCCGGCCGGTGGGAGAGGTCGGCATCATCCTGCCCTCCGGGTGAGCGGGCGGTGCAGGAAGCTCACGAACCCGGCGAGCGACCAGTAATCCTCCCAGTCGATCGTCGGGGCGTACCGCCACGACTCGGCCAGCCGTTCCCGCCGCAACAGGCGAGCGAGCCGGGCCACGATCGCCTCCTCGTCGTCGGAGAGCGTTCGTTCGGCCGCCACGATCGGGATCGGGGACGGGCTCAGGACGACCACCGGGTACCCCCGGCGGCGCAAGAACGGAACGAGGTCGGACACCGATTCGTCGGCGAGAGGAGAGAAGAGGAGCGTCGTCACGCCCGGTCGGAAGTACCGGGCCGCGGCGATCGCGCCGCGCTCCGACGGGGCCCGGACCTCCGCGAGGCGGGTCCCGACCAAGCCCCCGCGGAGCCGCTGGGCGTGCGCCTTCCCCCTTCCGAGCGGAACGACGTCGAGGAACTCGCCGAAAACGGCGAGGCCGACCCGCGCCTTCTCGCGGAGGAACGAGGCGGCGATGCCGGCCGCGGCCGCCCGCGAGATCCCGAGGAGCCGCTCGTCGAGGGCGGGCCCGAGGGAGGAGGGGCGGGCGTCGAGGAAGAGGAGGACGTCCCCGGTCCGGTCCGGCTCGTACTCGTTCGCGAGATACTGGCCCGTGCGGGCGCTCGCTCGCCAGTTGATCCGTCGCGGCGGGTCGCTCGCGACCGCGGGACGTATCCCGTGGAACTCACCGGCGGTACCGAGGCGCGGGGACCGGCTTTCGCCCGGGAGCAGCATCGTCCGCCGCAGCGGGACGGACCCGATGCGGGCGACCTCCGGCGGGTACCGCTCCACGACCGTCGGGGACGCCTCGACCTCCACCGCTCGTTCGACGAGGCCGGTGGGGTCCCGCCATGCGACGCGGACCGGGGGCACCACGACGATCGCCGGCTCGCGAACCTTCCAGGAATGCTCGAACGCGACGGTCGGCCCGACGCGACCCTCGCGCGGAGGCCGGGCCTCGGTGAGCCCCGGCGGTCGGTCGCACGAGACGATCAGGTCGCCCGCGTCGCCGTCGGACCGAAGAGCGACCGATCCCCGGAACAGCACGTCCGCGCCGTAGCCCTCGGCCCGGGCGTCGACCCGGGCCGACGGAGCGCTCCTCGGTCCCGCCAGGGCGGCCGCCGGCGGCGCGAGCAGGAGCGGGAGCGCGAGAAAGAGCGGCGTGGGGTTCCGCGCGGCCACCCCGAGGAGGAGGAGAGCGGCTCCGGCCGCCGCCAGCAGGAAGGCGAGGGGTCGCCACTCGAGCGGTCCCGAGTCGGTCGTCGGATCGCTCACGAACGGGCCTCGAGCTCCTCGATCCGCCGGAGAAGGTACTCGTGGAACTCAGGTCCGGGAAGTCGGACGAGCCGGGCCTGCTCCTCGGGGCGTCGCCCCGCGAAGGCGGGGTTCGGTCCGGTCCTCTCGTAGTGGTCGAGCAGCGAGACGATCAGCTCCCGCCCGACGCGCCCCGTGCGGAACGCGGTCCGAATACGGTCCACTTCGCCGGGGGCGCGCGGAGCGCCGGCCGGCCGCTCCCGCCGTGCGACGGACGGCGCGGCCTCGACGAAGTGGAACGCCGCGGCCGCGACCGCGACGGTCGCCGCGGGGACCGCGAGAGCGAAGTTCGCGCCCGCCCACACGGCGACCCCAGTGGCGACGACCGCGATCGCCCCCGCGAGCGCGGAGAACGGATGGTTCACTCGGCCTCCCGGATCCGCTCGAGGTCGGCCCTCGCCCGCCGCATCGCTTCCCCCGCGCGGTCCGCCGACTCCGGTCCGAGGGGATGCGTCGAGTAGCGGGCCTCCTCGAAGAGCCGGGTCAGCTCCGTGGCGACTTCGGGGCGGATCCCGAGCCGCACGAGGTGCTGGACGCGGATCTCTTCCGGAGTGGACGGGTCGATCCGCGCGACGTAGCGGCCGAGCCGCTCGAGGAGATCGGCGTACAGCCGTTCGATCACGTCGCGCGGGTCGAGCCCCCGGTCGAGGTCGCGCGACGCGCGGGCGAACGCGACCGCCACCTCCGCGGCGGTCGGGCCGGATCCGGAGCGTTGCGGACCCGCGGCCCGCAGCCGTCGCGCGGTCGACCACTGCGCGAGGAGCGGCATCACCACCGCCGCGACGAGAAGGGTCACGACCGCCAGCGCGACGAACTCGAGCCACGCAGGGACGTGCCAGGATAGGAACACGAGCTCGCCGCCTCCACCGAACGTCGTGTTGTTGGAGCCGGTCGCGGTGCTGTTGTTGCCCGAGGGAGGTGGCGAGGAGCCCGGGGTGTTCCCGCCGCACCAGAAACAGCCGCCCGGGTGGAAGAACTGGGCCGCGGCCACGAACGCGACCCCGAGTAGGATCACGACGAGGAAAGTGATGACCGCCCGGCTCGAAAGCGTTGCGGCGCCCCCCTGGATCCGCTGGTAGACGAGGACGACCGCGATGAGCGCGAACAGGCCGAGCAACGCGTCCGCGATCCAGGTCGCTGGAACGACCAGCTCGCTCGTCGGTTGGGGTGGCGCGCCCGGAGCCGTGGCCGCCCCCAGCAGAAGGCTCGCCGCCGCCCCGGTCGCGAGCGCGACCGCGAGCAGGATGAGCAGGACGAGCGACGGTCGCCCGACGCGGACGGGAAGACGCGCGCCGGCGACCGGGTCGGTCATGGACCGGTCGATGCGGGAGGGGCGGGCTTTGGCGCCGGGGAAAGGAAGTAGAAGCTCCGCCGCTCGTGCTCCGCGGAGAGGACCGCGAAGTCGTCGACGACGTACCCGAGGTCGAAGGCGGCCCGGAAGGCGTCGCGCACGGCGTGGCGCCAGCGTCGCACGCCCGCGGGCTCGTGCTCGCGAACCGACGCGAGGTCGAACGGGATCTCGAGGTGGGCGGTCGCGCCGGTCGGCTCCTGGACCACGGTCGGGACCCGCAATCCGCTCTCCCCCGCCTCCGTCTCTACGATCGGCGTCGAGCCGGTCCACCGGCGCTGGTCGTCCCCGGCCGACGGCGATCGTCCGGCCATCCGCTCCTCGACCCGAGCGTCCGCGATTGGCCAGACCCAGCGGAGGCGGTCCGACTCGAGGCCTCGGTGAACCGGACCGTCGAGCTGGCCGAAGTAATGAGAGAAGTAACGGTCCGGCCGGGCTCCCAGTCGCCGGACGAGCAGTCCGGCGCTCCGGCCCTCGAGCGGGTCGAACGTTCCGCGGATTTCGGAGAGGCCGAGCTTCAGGACCTCGTCCCGCTGGAACGCCTTCAGCCGAAAGCCGAGGCCGTGGTTCTGGTACTCTGGGCGCACCATCGTGAGGTGGGAGTAGTGGTAGAGGGTCGTCCCGTCCCACCCGATGAGCGAGACCGTCGCTCCCGCGAGATAGATGTCCGCGAAGGCCCCGAGGACCAGACCGCCGTTGTCCTGGAGGGCCCGCTGGAGCGCCGTCGGGATCCCGACTTCCGACTCGGGCCCCCAGACCGCCGTCCGAAGTTCTTCGACCTGCCGGAACTCCTCGGGCTTTTGGAGGCGACGGAACCGGAACCCTTCGGACCGCGGGGGTCCTGCGCCGTCCGTCACGTACCGTTTACGGGCTCACCTTACTTAACCCGCTCGAGCCGGGCGCGCGGGCTAGCGGCGGAGGCGCAGCTCGGCCCGCTTCGACTCGTATCGGACCTCGTCGGCCGGCGTCAGGTCCCACAAGAGGTTCTCGAGCTCGGGTATGTTCCGGAGGAACTCCGCCTTGCTCTTCGTGAGCATGAGATGCTCGAACTTCCGTCGGGCGTTGTAGTAGGCGCCGACGAGATACCCGCCGACGACGATGATGATCGGGCCGAGGATGACGAACAGGAGGTTGTAGTTCGCGCCGGGCTGGTCGGTCGCCGAGTTGATTGCCGGGAACGGTCCCGCTCCCGATAGGGGCGTGAAGAAGCCGACCGCGAGGACCGTGAGCAGAGCCCCGACCGCGAGCACGAAGACCGAGATCGCGGCCCGGTACGCCCGCACTCCGTACCGGAACCGCCGACCGATCGGGACCGACACCCCCTCCGACGGCATGCGGACGGCGGGAGGCCGCCCGACTTAAGAACCTTCGGGGACGCCGGCACCTTACCGTCCGGGGGCGGCACGCCTTCGGGCGCCCCTTCCGGGATCGCACGGAGGGAGGACGGGCTCATCCCGACCGACGCCGTCCGCCGTTGGGTCCGGGCGAGGACCGGTCGGTCCGTCCGAACGGCGAAGGGGCCTCGTCGCGCGGCGGCGTCGGTCCGGCCGAGGGCGGAGGGACCTCTTCGAGCAGCGGCCGAAGGCGTCGGTAGACGACGACGGCCCCCAGGAATGCGACCGCGGTCCCGGCGAACGCCGCGACCTCGCCGGCGACCGACCCGAGGCCGAGCAGGAAGAACCCCACCGCCCCGACGAGCGCGCCCGACAGCGGTCCACCGGACCGACCGGTCGTCTTCCGCCCCGGGCGCACCGAGAGCATCGCCCCGGCGACCTCGAGGGCGACGATCGTCACCGACTCGAACAGGGCGAGCACGAGCGTGTCGGCCGAGATCGGGCCGACGCCCAGGTACTGGGCGAGGACGGCGAGGGTGACGATCCCCCCGATCGCGGCCCGGAACCCGACGGCGTAGAAGGGGACGCTTCGGTCGCTCCCCCAGTACCGGGTCCGTGCGAGCATCGCCTGGGCCGCTTCGGTCCCCGCGATGAGCAGGGCGAGGAAGACGAGCGCCCCGAGCAGGGCGTCGTTGGCCATCGAGATCACGAAGAGGAGGTAGGAGATTGCGAGCGGCACGCCAACAAACAGTCCGGCGGTGTAGGCGAACAGTTCCTTCCGTTCGTCGAACCTCGTGACGGGCACCTGAGGGGTCGCGAACCGACCGACCTCCCACCAGACGAACCCACCCGAGAGGAGGATCCCGACCGCCGCGGCGAGCGTCAGGGAGAGCGTCGGGACGGCCACGGTCAGTCGACCTTGCGCCCGGCCGCGAGGAACCCGGTATGGCCGAGCATCTCGAACTCGGGCCGCGTGCCGCCTTCGCCGACGTGGAGCCCGCGCTCGAGGAGTTCGAGGGCCCGTACGTCGTCGAACCCCAGGCTGCGGAAGGCCCGGACCGTTCGTTCGAGCTGGTTGTACGTGGGCGTGTAGGTCCCAACGTAGCCTCCGGGACGCACCGCCGCCCGAGCCGAGGCGAGGACCTCCCACGGTTCGGCCAAGTCGAGCACAACGCTCGAGAGCTCCTCCGCGTCCAGCCCTTCGCGGACCACATCGCGCTCCCGGAAGGTCACCCGGTCGGAGAGCCCGGCGCGTTCGACGTTCGACCGGGCCGCTTCGAGGAAGCCCGCGCGCCGGTCGTACGAGGTCACGTGCCCCGAGGGGCCTACCGCGTAGGCGAGCGCGATCGTGAGCGCGCCGCTGCCGGCGCCGGCTTCGGCCACGGTCGCGCCCGGCCCCACGCCCGCGAGCGCGAGGAGGTGGACCGCATCCTTCGCCGTGACGATCTGCGCTCCCCGACGAACCGAGCCGAGGAGGTCAGCGAGGGAGGGACGGACCAACCGGTACGTCGCCCCGGACCAGGCGATCGGCCTACCCGGCCCCTGACCGATCTCGCCCGAGAGGTCGACCACGCCTTCCTCTCCCACGCGCTGGGCCCCTCGCACGAGCCGGACCAGGAGCGGTCGCGAGCCGCGACGGGTGAGGACCGCGATCTCTCCTTCGACCCAGGCGCTCGTTGTCGACCCCTCCGTCCCGCCGATACGGCCGCGAGACGGTAATAAGTACGATAACCGCCCACGCGGACCTCGCGGCCCTGCGGAAACCGGCCCGGTCGCGTCGTCCCGGGGGCGAAGTCGCCGGGTCGACGCCCCCGCGGGCGACTTCGACTCGTCCCTTTCGGTGGAACGTCGGGAGCGAAGGATTGGGCGGATTCACCCTGTGCTGGGGCTCGTAATGGTGATTTACTAGCGTATCGGCCGAGTTGCGGTCGCCGCGACCGGGCTCGGATTCGAGGTCCCCTTCCCGGTGTCGCCTCCTCCTGGGGAGCACGGGATCGGCACGACCGACCCCCTCGCGCGGGCGGGGAGAGGGGGTGTTGTGGGTGCGGTCGGGTGGAATCCTCCGCCCAGCACGGAGTCGGCGCTGTCACATTCGGGGAGAATCTCTGTCCGTCCATGGGCCCGGGAACCGGATGCGTCGGACCCGTGGGCCTCGCGTACGACCCGGCCTCGAACCTCGTCGGGTTGACCGACGAGCCTCTTTCGGGGTCGGTCGTGCCCCCGCGCCCGGACGCGGTCCAAGAGTCCAAACCGACCGCGCTCCGCGAGACGCCGGCGTTGGACATCGGCGGCCGTCCCAGGGTCCCGCTCTATCCGAGCACGGGAGGCGGCGTCTTCATCCCTTGCCAGAACGGATCAGGCAACTCGACCCTCGTCTTCAACGCGGTGCTCGAGACGGGTGTCCCCCCATGTCCGCGCCGTTCGGTACCCGCTCCCGGTCGATCCGACCCAGGGGGACGCCCACCTCGTCGTGACCGACGACCGGTTCAGCCCGAACCTTTCGACCCTCACGATCGTCGGCACCCTCGAGGGGTACGGGATCGGACCTCGACTCCGCTCGGCTTACGTCCCGGGGGCCGACCGTATCTCCGGAACCTACCTCCCCGGCGCGATCCCCGGGCCGGGGTTCATGCTGCAACTCGATCACCGGAACTCCACGGTGTTGATCTCGCTCTTCGGGCTCCCCACTGGGCTCGGGAACCTCGTCGCCGACGGATTCTGGGGCACGGTCCTCGTCGGGCTGCACCGCCGGCTCGCGCAGCGGCCGACCCGACCGGCTCGCGACCGTCCCGGGAAGCCGACCCGCGTTCGGACCGGGCCCAAAGGGACCGGAGCCCCCGGGCCGGGCCGGGCGAGCGGCCCGGAACGGTGAGCCTTATACGATGGGTCCTTGTCGGGGCCACCTCGGAGGGGGGACGATGGGCTCTCGGACGGCCGCATCTGCAGAGGCCGTCCCGACGTTGAGCCTCTCGCCCTCGCCGCCGAGACGCATCAGAAAAAAGCGGGCATAGTGTAGTCTGGTTATCACATAGGCTTGCCAAGCCTATAACCCGGGTTCAAATCCCGGTGCCCGCACCTCTCTGCGTTGCCGGCGACGCCCCCCGGATCTCGCCCGGCGCGGTCGCGAGGGGCTCTACGAACGGACCGGGTCCGGACCCTCGCAGTCGGGACCTCGCGGAGTCGATCCGTCGCCGGCCGGAGAAGGTGCGCCGCCTCACTCGGGCGGTGCGGACCCGGCCGACGAATGCACCCGGGAGCGGTCGACCGCCAACCATCGATAGCCGTCTTCGACCCGTACGTTCGCCACGAGCAGGTCGTGGCTGGCGAGTTCCGTCCGGTACCGGATCAGCGAATCGAAGACGGTGATCGGGTCGTCCCCCGTCAGTTCCGAGAGCTCGCGCGTCGTTCCCATCCAAGCACCGTCGCGCACAAGACCGGTGATCACTCGAACGTAGCGTGGGGAGCCCTCGTCGTTGACGGACCCCCACGCGCGTCCCCCCGACCGGGAGAATCCCGACGGAGGGTCGCCGAGCTCGGGTTCGGACCGAGGCGCCGACGCGAGCGGTCGACCCGCAGCGGGGGCGATCGGTTCGGGAGACGCAACCGGGGTCGGAGCGGCCGGCCCGTCGCCGAGGTCGCCGATCAGTGTCTCGACCTCGCGACCGAGCTGGGCCCAGCGGGGCGTGGAGGCCACTTCCGGGGGTGGGGCGGTCGCCCGTTCGTCCCACGGTGGGGATGCCTCGGGAGAGGCCGGTACGCTGAGCGGCGAGCTGTCGCCCGACGGCATGCGTTCGCGGACCGGCGACCCGAGCCGGGGTGTCTCGACGTCGGGGTCGAAGACCCGCGCGACGACGATGCGGACGAACTGGGCGATGTCGTCCTCGGGTACGGGCCGTAGGTTTCGGCGCATCCGGAACCGGTCGATCGCCCCGCGAAGCTCGGGGCTGGGAACGGGGAACGCCCGGCGGTGGGCGCCGTCCTGGAGGGCCGCCCACGGGCGAGACTTCCCGTCGCAAAAGAGCCGGAGCCCGGCAAATCGGACGAGGTCGTGGTACAGGACGTGGGCCGGCGGGCCTCCCATCGCATCGATCGGGGGTATCCACTCGCCCTCGGAGTAGCGGCTGACCTCCCGGATCCGGATCTCCTCGACTCCCACGTTCGCTGCCCGGCCGATCCCCCCGCCTTCGGCGTCCGGTTCCCCTGACCTCGAACCTGCTGCCGGGACCGCACCTATAGTCGTTGTGGGGCACAGGAAGGAGGTTTCTGACGAGAACCGCACCCGGCCCCGAGGCGGGGGGATATTGGGGGGCCGTCCGGAACGGGCCGATGGACGGTCCCCTTGGGGAGGCTAGCTGAAATCTCCCGGGCCGTTACGGATCCGGGAACGTCGTCGGGGTCGGTCGGTGAAGGGGGCGGTCGCATCGGGACATCCGCTCAGCACGGCGGCGGGCGAGGCGATCCTCGAGCGCGGCGGGAACGCGTACGATGCGACCGTCGCGACCAGCGCGGCGTTGACGGTCGTCCAGCCGCACGCGAACGGACTCGGCGCGGACTTCTTCGCGGTCGTGGACGACCACGACGTCCGTTCGGTCAACGGGAGCGGCTGGGCCGCGGCCGAGGCGACCCCGGACGCCTTCCGGGCTCGGGGGCTCTCCGCCGTTCCGACCTCGGGCCCGCTCTCCGCGTTCACGATCCCTGGGCTCGTCGCTTCCTGGTCTCTTCTCCTCCCGCGAACGTCCTTGCCGTTCCCCGACCTTCTCGAGCCGGCGGTCCGTCTCGCGCGCGACGGGTTCCGGGCCACCCCCGGTCTCGTCCGGTCCGCCCGCTCGACCCTCGGCCACGCGGACGAGGACTTTCGTGCGGTCTACGGAGATCTCGTCCCCCACGGATCGCTCCGACAGCCCGAACTCGCTCGGACGCTCGAGGCGATCGGCCGGGACGAGGGGCACTCGTTCTACCACGGCGACATCGCCCGGGCGATCGACGGGGAGATGCGGAGAAAGGGGGGCCTCCTGAGCCGGCACGACCTCGACGGTTTCCGCGCCGAATGGACGACTCCGCTAAAGGTCCGATACCGCGGGCATGACGTTTACACCACGCCCCCGAACAGCCAGGGAGCGACCGCGCTCATCTGGCTCAACCTGCTCGCGGCCCACGACCTCGCGAGCGCCGCGCCCTCCGAGTACGTCGCGACGCTGGTGCGCACGATGCCGGTCGCCTACGCGTACCGGGCCCGCCACATCGGCGACCCGAGGTCGGTCGAGTTCCCCGCCGAGCTCCTTCGCCCGACGTACCCGTACGCGCCGGCGACCCTCCCCGTCGCCCCGTCGATCGGTGCCGGGGATACGACCGCCTTCTCCGTGACCGACGGGTCGGTCGGGGTGAGCGCGATCCAAAGCAATTACATGGGCTTCGGCTCGGGGCTGACGGTGCGCGGCACCGGGATCAACCTCAACAACCGCGGCTCGTACTTCACTCTCGACCCGAACCACCACAACGTCGTCGGACCGGGCCGGCGCACGTTCCACACCTTGATGGCGGTCGTGGCGAAAGGGGCCGGCGACACCCTCCTGCTCGGCACGATGGGCGGCGATGTGCAACCCCAGGTGAACGTTCAGGTCCTGACGCGGGTGCTCGACCGGCACGAGGGGCTCTCGCAGGCGATCTCGGCCCCTCGCTTCGCGTGGCCGGCGACGATCTACGGGTCGGCCGACCTCTACTCCGAAGTCGAGCTCGGCGTTTCCGGGACGCGGGCGGTCCGCGGCGATCGGGATCTCTTCGGCCACGCCCACGCGATCCGCTTCGGGGACCGTCTCGAGGTCGGGATCGACCCCCGGGGCGACGGCCGGGCGGGGGAAGGACGCCGATCGGGCCCCCCGAGCTAGGCCGACACGACGCGTCCGCCGCCTCCCGGCACCGATCCGCCGCCCCCCCGGGCTCGACCGCCCGATCCCCGGGTCCGGGTCGTGATGTTTTTGAGAGAGACGTCTTACCGACGTGCGATGGCCCACGTTCGCACGATGAGCATACCGGGCGGCCGATCGTTCGAGTACGTCGCCCAGGGTCGGGGCCCCGCGACCCTCCTTGTCCACCCCGGGGGCCCCGGCCTCACCTACCACTACCTCCGAGGCCTCCTCAAGCTCGCGAACG
>VFSW01014768.1_pt1 | contig 10775 bp, 7 predicted proteins | sample 5358111 | NCBI WGS metagenome assembly VFSW01 (sample SAMN11554181, study PRJNA540505) | mine drainage metagenome | isolation source: sediment from site ElyBrook_90M | place: USA: Ely Copper Mine, Vershire, VT | collected 2017
ACCCGCGCCAGGCCAAACCGGGCCGCAGGGGAAGATGGGGCCACCAATGGGGCAATATGCGCCGTACAGCCAGACGCTGCCCGGCTATGCCCAACCCGGAGCGCCATCGCAGGGTGGGCAGTACGATCCCACCGTCGCCGGACCGACGTATCCGCCGAGTGCGCCCGCGCCGACGCCACGCCGTTCGTTACGTGGCCTCTGGATTGGCATCAGCGTAGTGGTGCTTCTGGCGCTGATCGGCGGGGGCGCGGGCTACTACTTCCTTAACTATCTGCCGACGCAGGCAAAGGCAGCCGTCACCTCGGCGGCCACCAGCTTCTGCGCCGACCTGACCTCGCAGAACTACGTCAGCGCCTATCAGGCGACCTCGGCGACGTTCCAGGGCGAGTTCACCCAGGCGCAGTTCACCCAGGATTTCGCCGCGCTCGATAAGGCCGAGGGTACGGCGTCGGCCTGCACGGGAACGCTTGGTTTCACCTACAGCCTCACTCATCCCAACACCACAGCAACCTACGCCACGTCGCTCACCCGCTCCACACAAGGCGCCCTGCAAGGGACGCTTCACCTCAAGCAGAACGGCGGCGCATGGAAGGTAGATGCGATTGACACCTCCCTGCTGGGCGTCAACCTCAACGCGATCCAGGCGACGCAGGCGTATTGCACGGCGCTGCAAGGGCAGGACTATACGACCGCCTACTCGCTGCTCGACCCATCACTACAGGCGGGGACGACGGCCAGCGCCTACACCGCCACCGAACAGTTGCACGACACGATCAATGGCAAGGTGACGAACTGTTCTATCACGGCGGTCGCCCAGAGCAACACCGACACGACCGCTGGGCTGACTGAGAGCATCACGCGGGCGAATCTGGCCGCGCAGGCGGGCGCCGTCACCTTGGGCGGCAATGGCGCCAAGTGGCTGATCACCCAACTCGCGACCAGCGCCGAGGGGGAGGATGTTGGCCCATATCAGGTAGGCGTGGCCTTCTGCGCCGATATCGCCAACGGCAGCCCGACGGCGGCCTACGCGCTGACCTCCAGCAGCTACCAATCAACCGTGTCGGAGAGCAATTTTGTTACGGGCGAGACGCTCCCGGCAGGCGACACCCTGACCTGCGGTACGCCTGACCTCACTACCTATCAGGTCTCGGGCGGCTCCGCCTCGCTGACGATCCCCACAACCTTGTCGGTGTCGGGAACAGGCCTCGCGGTCAAGCTTGAGATGACGTTCGTCCAAGAGGGCGGCGTGTGGAAGGTGGATAGCTCCGCGTTTGTGTAGACGCCACACGAGCCTTGCGCCGCGCCAGACACAGACAAGCCGACCATCCCGGATGACTGGGATGGTCGGCTTGTGTCGTGGCAGGGAGGAGACCTGGCCCTGCGATCCGCCTAGGGCGGTCGGCTGTCGCATCCCCATAGGGGAGAGTGACGAGCGTGCGGTCTGCGGGACGAGAGGCGAAAGGAACGCTGGGGGCTTGCGGAGAAGGGGATAATCACTCCATCGTCAGCACGAGCTTGCCGGTGAAGTTACGCGATTCGAGGTCGGCCTGGGCGCGGGCGGCGTCGGCCAGCGGGTAGGTCGCGCCGACGACCACACGCAGTTGGCCACTGGCGAGGTAGCCCATCAGCGCCTGCATGCCCTCCACCATCATCCGGTTGGGCAAGATGGCGAGCCAGAAGCCGATCAAAGAGGCGTTGCGCTGCATCAGCCGCCCTGTCTCGACCGTCCCCGGCTGACCGCTGGCCTGGCCAAACGTGACCAGCCGCCCAAACAACGCCAGGCAGGCGAGGCTGCGGTTGAAGACCTGGCCGCCGACCGATTCTAGGATGATGTCGGCGCCTTTGCCATCGGTGAGCGCCCGCACCTGCGCGGCCAGATCGTCGGTCACGTAGTTGACGCCCTCGTCAGCGCCGAGCGAGCGCGCCAACGCCAGCTTCTCGGCGGAGCCAGCGGCGGCGATCACCTTGCCCGCGCCGCCCAGCTTGGCGAGTTGCACCGCCAGCGTGCCAACGCCGCCCGCCGCCGCGTTCACCACCACCGTCTCACCCGGCTGCATGCGCGCCGAGGTGTGCAGCGTGTGGTACGCCGTCAGCCCTTGCAGCGGCAGCGCGGCGGCCATCGTCAGATCCATGCCGTCGGGCGCAGGCGCCAGCATCCGCAGGGGGACGGCGACATACTCGGCGTAACCCCCGCTGGGGCAGAGCGTCATCACCCGTGATCCCACGCGCACGAAGCCATCCGTCGGCGTGCCCTCGCCTAGCGCGACCACCGTCCCCGCGACCTCGCTGCCGGGGATGTATGGCAGCGGCGTCGGTTCGAGGTATTGGCCGATGCGGCGCCGGGGGTCGGCGTAGTTCAGCCCGGCGGCGGCGACTTTGATCAGCGCCTCGCCTGCCTGTGGCGTCGGTGTGGCGATCTCGTCAAGCTGCAACACCTCCGGCCCACCCAGGTGGTGGTAGCGGATCGCGCGCATCGTTGCGGGGATGTTCGTCTCTGAAGCCATGTGCTACTGCTCCTATCAAAATAACTGGATTCAAAATGTGCGTGGCGCTGGAACACCTGCGCTACTCCGCCTTCGCCTTGGGCGCGCGCTTGGGGCGCGCGGCGGGCGTGGGCGCCTCGGCGGGCAACGAGTCTACGTAGGCGTCGAGTGCGGCGCGATCTTCTGGGGTCAGCGTGACGCCAAACTCGTGTTCCAGGCGACCTTTGCGCAGGGCTGGCTCCCAGCAGGAACGTTTGGCGCAGAGGTACGCGCCGCGCCCCGATTGCTTGCCGGTGGGATCCAACACGACATGCCCATCCGGCGTGCGGACGACGCGGATCAGCTCGCGTTTGGGGCGTTCCTGCTTGCAGGCGATGCACGTTCGCTGGGGGATGTGGCGCTGGCGCGGCTGCGGCTTGCGCTTCTGCGGCGCCTTCACAGCGGGTCGCGTGGCCTGCGCCTGCACGTCCGGCGACGCAGGCAGGCTGGCCGTGTGGGGCGCATCAGCCGCCAGCGCAGGCGCTGGCGCTGGCGCTACCCTGCCATCTTTCATCATCTCTGCCATACGCTCTGCCATGTTCTCTTGCCGTGTTTCTCTTGCTCTTGTGCGCCAACGCTCCGGTCGCTGAGTAATCAGTGGATGTTAGCGATGGATGTTCAGATCGCCTAAAGTTCCGGCGTGGAGTGCGCGCCATGTTCGCCAGCGACGCGCGGGGCGACGGGCGCCAGTACGGCGCCGGGTGTTGCCATCAGGTCAGCGACGCCGCCATCACTTGGCGCGGCCTCGTGGGCGCCGCTGTGCGCCTCGCGCTCGCCCGGCGCCGATACGTCCACCCGCCAGCCGGTCAGCTTGGCGGCCAGCCGCGCGTTCTGCCCGGCCTTGCCAATCGCTAGCGAGAGCTGCCGCTCTGGGGCCGTCACCAGCGCCGTGTGGTCGCTCTCGCGTAGCTCGACGGCCAGCGGCTTGACGGGGCTGAGCGCGTTGGCCACGAACTGCGCCGGGTCAGGACTCCACTGGATGATGTCAATCTTCTCGCCGTTTAGTTCGGTGATGACGCTGTTGATGCGGGCGCCGCGCACGCCAACGCAGGCGCCAATGGGATCTAGCCCCTCTTGTCGTGACCAGACGGCCACCTTGGAGCGGCTCCCTGGCTCGCGCGCAATGGCCTTGATCTCGATCTGGCCATCGAAGATCTCCGGCACCTCAAGCTCGAAGAGGCGCTTGATGATATTGCGGTGCGTGCGCGAGACCAGCGCCTGCACGCCGCGCCCCACGCCGCGCTTCAACTCGAAGACATAGACGCGCACGCGCTGCCCAGCTTTCAGCCGCTCGCCGGGGATCTGCTCTTTCTCTTCAAGCAACCCCTCGATCTTGCCGATATCCAGCACCCAGGCGCCACTGCCGCGTTCGTCGCGGCGCAGCACAGTGGCGATCACCATATCGTCGAGTTGGTCTTTGTACGACTCGTAGAGGAACTCCATCTCCGCCTCGCGGATGCGCTGCAAGATGATCTGTTTGGCCGTCTGGGCGGGGATTCGCGTGAATATCTGCGGCGAATCCACCTCGATGCCCTGGCCGAGCGCGGCGTGTGGATCGATCTGTTGCGCGTCGGCCAGCGAGATCTCCTGGGCGGAGTCGCGCGCCAGGGCGACGACCCGTTTGGTCGCCCAGAAATGCACGTCGCCACTGCGATCCACCTCGATGCGGATGTTTTCGCTGCCGCCGACACCTTTGCGATAGGCGGCGAGCAGCGCGTTGGCGACCGCCTCCACAACCATCTCTTGCGGCAGCCCCTTCTCATGAATGAGTTGGGCAATCGCCGCCTGAAACTCTGTCCGCATAGCGTTCTCCCTCCCACCAACCGTAGCGCAGTAGCGGTGGCGCAATCTCCATCACGAGCGCCAAGTCTGTACATGTCTGTATCGGTGACAGCAGCACGGGCGACCCGCGCCTAGTCCAGTGTGTTCCGGCGCATCTCCACCCTCCCAGTAGCGGAGGTACGCGCTGTCGAGACGGTGTGACGCGCATATGGCGAAGGCGTGAGCCTTGTCCCACGCCTTGTCATCTCGGTTCCCCGTCTCGCGTCGGCTTTGTCTGTTCGTCCAGCGCCCGCACATCATCGCCTGCTGGCGCCCCATAGCAAAGAGAAAAGTGGGCCAAAACACCCACTTTTCTCCCCATGCGCTTAATTCGTTTCAGTATATCACGCAGCAAGGCCCAACCGCAAACCGCATTGGCGCCAGTTGACGCTGCGCCAGCGCCCCACATATACTGCCTTTAGAGCGCGTCGGGCGTTGAGCAAACGCCCGCAGCAAAGGCGAGTGTGGGTTTTGTGCGCAAAGGAGCGTGTTCCCATGGCAATCCAGATGGCGGCTGAAGAGAAGATGTTGCTCGATATGGTACGCGACCTGGCGCGCGAGAAGGTGGCCCCGCGCGCCGCCGAGATCGATGCGACCGGCGAGTTCCCCTGGGATATGAAAGAGCTACTGGCGCAGCAAGACATCCTGGCGATGCCGTTTCCTGAGGAGTATGGCGGCCTGGGGTCGAGCGAGGTGAGCATTCTCATGGTCATCGAGGAGCTAGCCAAGGCCTGCGCCACCACCGCGCTCTTGCTCTGCGTGCAGCAACTGGGCGCGATGCCGATCACGCTGGCGGGGACGCCGGAGCAGAAGCGCCGCACGTTCCCCAAGCTGGCGAGTGGCGAGTGGCTCGCCGCCTATGCGCTGACCGAGCCGGGGTCAGGCTCCGATGCGGGCGCCATGCGGACGCGCGCCGTGCGGCATGGCGATACGTATGTGCTGAACGGCCTCAAGCACTTCATCACCAACGCCGGGCTGGCGCATATCAACACCGTCTTCGCCATCACCGATCCGGAGGCGCCCGGTACGCGCGGCATCAGCGCGTTCATCGTCGAGGACGACCGTCCCGGCTTCCGGCTGGGCCACGTTGAGAACAAGATGGGCATTCGTGGCTCGCAGACTGGTGAGTTGGTCTTTGAGGACTGCGAGATCCCGGCGGAGAATCTGCTGGGCAAAGAGGGCGACGGCTTCAAGATCGCGCTCGCCACGCTCGACCGCACGCGCCCCGGTGTCGCCGCCCAGGCGGTTGGCATCGCCCAGGGCGCGCTCGACTTCGCCGTCAACTACGCCAAGCAGCGGGTGCAGTTTGGCCAGCCGATCATCAACAACCAGGGCATCCAATTCCTGCTGGCCGATATGGACATCCAGGTTGAGGCGGCGCGGCGGCTGGTGTATCATGTCGGTGAGCTGATGGATCAGGGCGTCGCGCGCTTCAGCCGCGAGTCGGCGATCGCCAAGACATTCGCCTCCGACGCGGCAATGCAGGTGACGAACGACGCGATCCAGGTGTTGGGCGGCTATGGGTATATGAAGGAGTTCCCGGTGGAGCGGATGATGCGCGACGCCAAGATCACGCAAATCTATGAAGGCACCAACCAGATTCAACGGATGGTCATCGGACGGGCATTAGCCCAATGAGCGAGCCACAAACGCCGCCGACGCCGACATCCCAAACAACGCAACCGTCGCCGTCACGGGCGACCAGGTTCTCATTCACCGTACCCTTGCGTGATGGTGGCGCGTTCACGTTCTCGCCGCCGACGGTGGTAGTCAGTCCCGCGAGTGGCGGCGCAGCGGAGACGTATGCGCTGGCCGATCTGACGGCGGCGGCGTTGGTGGCCGACCCCACCACGCCCGCCGCGCCGGGCGCGCCGCCGACACCCGCCGTTGCCCTGCGCACGACCGATGCGCGCGCCATCGCCTTCACCCCGCTTGCGCCGGAGGACTGCTGGAACATCCTCGAGGCGATCTATCGCGTGCGGCCCCAACTGCGCGCGCCGCTGCCTCCACCGCCTAGCGCCGCCAGCGCGCCCCCCCCGCCGGGCTATGCGCCGCCGGGCTATGCGCCGCCGGGCTATGCGCCGCCGCCTGGGCCTGGCTACGCTACGGCCTACCCGCCACCACCACTACCACAATCAGCGCAGAACAACGAGAATGTGCTAGCAGGGATTGCCCACCTCAGCATCTTCTTCACGCCGCTGATCCTTCCGCTGGTGATCTGGCTGACGACCACCAAAAGCTCGCCCTACGCCTCGCATCAGGGGAAGCAGGCGTTCATCTTCCACTGCATCGTCGCTGGGGTACAGTTCATCGTCGTCGCCGCCGTGATCCTGGTCGGTTTCCTGGCCTTTGGGCTATCGGCTTCGTCCTTTGCCACGAACTCCAACAGCGCGGCCCCATTCTTTAGTGGCTTCGTACTTCTCTATTTCGCGGTGATTGGCTTCTCAGTGCTGATCAACCTAAGCAGCGTCGTCCTGGGTGTCATCGCCGCCGTCCAGGCCTTCCAAGGGCGGCCCTATCATTACCCGCTCTTGGGACGCTTCTAGCCGCGTTCATCCTGCCCGGTGTCGCTCCCCCCGAACAGCAGGTGAGGGACACCGGGAGGTGAACTGAACGTAGTTTTAGTTGGCGGTGGGTAGCGTACCAGAGGCAAACCCTGCAATCTTGTCCGCTACGCCCTGCACATAGTTCCAGTTCTGGATCCCATTCTGATCGGTGTACCCTGCCCCCTCGTTATAGGCGCTGAGTACCATATCCAACAGTGTGTTATCGCCAGCGGTCGCGGTGTAGGGGCAGCTCCACGTATCGTTGGCCGTCGCGGGCAGGCCGGGATACCACGGGCGGTTGGGATCACTGTAGACGGCGTTGCAGAGGCTATTGGGGTTGGTTGAACCATCGGCGTTCAGGGTATCGGGGTATTGCAAGCCAGCCTGCTGATAGTACCAGGCGATGCTGTACTGGCCCGGAGAAGTCGCGGTGGCGTTGGTGGCGCTGCCCAAGAAGCCATAGAAGCAACTGAGGTACTTCAAAAGCTTGGCGCCCAGATCGGCGTTGCCCTGCAAGTCAAAGGGACTATAGCTCGTCTGGGTCAGCGGGCAGGCTGGTTCGCTGACGCTGTTGAGCCAGCCATAGGTGTAGTATTGAATCTGCATCAACCCAATACCGCCATCGCACGACTGCACATTTTCATGCCAGTTGCTCTCTTGCCAGGCGACGGCCTGCAACAGATTGAGTGGAAGTTGGTAACTGTTCGCCGCGACTGCCAGCGCCGCAGCTATCGCCGACTGGCTAGGATTCGTGCCGCTAAAAGCTGGGCAGGCGTTGCAATTGACGCTGGCCTGTGTGATGACCTGCGTCGTCGCGGTTGGCGAGGCGCTCGTCGTATTGGTGGATGTCGGTACAGCCGTTGGGATGGTTGTCGTGCCGTTTGGCGCCGGGAACGGTGTGGGCGTCGGGCACACATTGTCGGCGGAAAGTTGGTAGACCTTCAGGAGGGCAAGCGGCAGCGTCGGTAAATGCTTGACGTTTCTGCCATGCGCCTCGCCGCCTGTGGTGGCCGTCGCTGCCGCTGCCCCGTTCGTCCCCGACGAGCCGCTGAAGAGACTGCCGAAGAACGCCTGCGCGCTGGGGTTGGGCGCCACCAGCAGCAGCATGCCAGCCAGCGCCAACAGACAGATCGCGACCCCGATCAGCGTGACGCTGCTTCTGCGCCCCGATGAAAATAAACCTCGCATACAGTCACTCCCTCCATCACTCCCACCCAGGTCTACGAACCGCCCACGATCTATGACAACGACGCCGAGCGTCGCGCCTTGGTTCCAGGTGGCGTCGGCGCTGCTCGCCGATCTCTGTCGCGTGCTATGACGGCTCACGCGAGCCGAAACATCTGTTTGCAAAGGGTACACGTGGCCAACTACCCCGGCGCGTTTGGGCGGGGCAGGGCAATCGCCAACAGAGTGTATCACACCTGCATCCGCGCTGGTAGCGTCCGGCGCCTCGCAAGCCTATCTCTGCCGTTTGTATAGTGCTTACGCAAAGGGCGGGTTAAAGTTGTGCATTCTTGGGCAATCTGTGGAAAATTACCGATCTAGAACCCGCATTGTAACGTATTTCTCCCCGTGCGCAGCCGTTCTAGTGCGGCAGTGTTCCGTCGGCGAAGGGAGCGACCTGCGCCTCCACTGCCCGCACATAGCCCAGGTTCTGCACGCCATACTGGTTGGTGTAGGCGGCGCCCTGGTTGTAGGCGCTCAGGGTCAGGTCGAGCAGGGTATAGTCGCCCACCTGCGCGCTGAACGGGCAGCTCCAGGGATCCGCCACCGTCGCGGGCAGCGCGGCGTACTGCGGGACGACGCTGGTGTGGAAGACGCTGGCGCAGAGACTCTGCGCGGTGGTGGCGTCGGGGTAGGGGCGCCGGGCCTGTTGGTAGTACCACGCGGCGGTATAGGCGCCAGGGGAACTGGGGGTGGCGTTGGCGTCGGCGCCCCAATAGCTATAGAAGCAGCTGAGGTATTTCAAGTATTTTGCGCCCAGATCGGCGTTCCCTTCGAGGGTAAAGGGATCGTAGTCGGTGACGCCAAGCTGGCAGGCGGGCACGCGCTGCTGATTGAGCCAGGCGTACGTCGTGGTTTGAATCTGCATCAGCCCAATGCCGCCATCGCACGAGATGATGTCTTCACGCCAGGAGCTTTCCTCCCAGGCGACGGCGAAGAGCAGATTGTGCGGCAGCCGATAGACGTTCGCCGCCGTCGCCAGCGCGGATCGTACCTGCCCCTGGGTGGGGGCGCCACCCAGGTCTACGCCGCAGGGTGTGCAACCGCCCGCCTCCGCCTGCCCGGCGGTGGGCGTCTCCGCTGGCGTCGTGGGCGCTGCGGCGGCAGGTGGGCAGATTGTGGGGACGGCGATGTTCGCTGCGGGCGTCGAGATGGCAGGCGCGTTGGGCGCGATGACGCCCAGGCCCGCGCCTGGTGATGGTGTCGCCTGGCTGGTCGGGTAGGCGCCCAGAGTGGGCGTCAGCGGGAACAACGACGCGGGCGTCGCCGTCGGCGCATCAATCACCAGCGGCCCCGGCGCGCTGGGATGCGTAACCATCGCCAGCGCGCCCCCCAGCGCGGCCAGCGCCAGGAACGCGCCGACTAGCGCGATTGCGTTGAAGCGCGCCCGTCCCAGGCCGCGCCAGACGCGGCCCACCTGACGACTCACCCGGCCCACCACGCGCCGATCGCTACGGCGCCGGACGCGCTGTGGCGTCTGGTTGCTGGCGTTGCTGGCCTGCTGATCATCCCCCACCGTACCATCCCCCACACGCGCACGCCTCTTCTGTAGACATTGACGGCTTCTGGTGGGCAGGCGTAACGCTGGCCAGGGGCAGGCTGGCGTCTACGCGCCCAGGTAGGCGGCGTGGGCGCGGTCAACGGCGGCCAGTTGGGCTTGCCCCAGCCCCTCGTAGGCCTGCGCGCGGGCGGCGAAGGCCTCAGCCGCCTCCGGCGCGCGTTCGATGGCGCGGTTGAGTTCGTTGAGCGCCTCGCGGTAGCGCCCAATGCTGGTGAGCGCCAGGCCAATCGTGAGGGGGCCGCGATAGTCGCCGGGCTGGCGCACCTCCATCAGTTCGCCGAGTTGCAGCGCCTCCAACGATTCATCCTGGTCGAGGTAGAGGCGCGCCTTGAGGGTGAGCGCGGCGCAGTCGTCGGCGTCGGCGGCCAGCGCCCGCTCGATGGCTTCGAAGGCGCCGCGCAGATCGTCTTCGTCCAGCCGCCGCTGCGCATCGGCCAGCGCCATGCGGATCAGCAGGCGTAACGGCGGGCGGCCTGTCTCGGCGGCGAAGCCGCCGGGGGCGTCGGGCGAGGGCGCGTCGGTGACACGCAGGCGGCCAAACGGCGCCAGATGGTCGTCGGCGGCGGGCGCGCCCACCGTGAGAATCGCGCCCAGCCCCTCGATAGGCGCCTCCTGCCCCGCGCTGAGCGTCGCGCCGAGCGCGAGATGCTCGGCGAGGTCTTGCAGAAACGCCATCCCTTCGCCCACCAGTGAGAGCGGCGTGGCGCCCAGATCAAGCTCCGGGCGACCAAACTTTTGCAGGCCATGGGTATGCAGCCAGCGGCTCTCCGGCGTCCAGGCCTCGTCGTGGAAGGCGATATGCGCCAGCGGGTCAAGCTCTGGGGCGCCATCAGCCGTCTGTGACCCACTCTCGGCGAGGATGGCGAGGGCGACGCGGCTATAGCACGCCTGGGCCGCCGGATCAATCACGACACCCGCTGTCAGCCGCGCCACCACCTGTAAGATGCGCAACGCCCAGCGTAGCGCAGGCAACGGCGCCACAGCGGGCGCGCTCAATCGCAGATCCAGCCCGACGACGCCCGTCCGCAGCGTCTGGCGATCGGCGGCGTCGAGATCGCGCGCCAGCGCCGCCAGCGCGGCGTCGCCCACCCCCGCTATCCC
>VFSW01014769.1_pt1 | contig 10773 bp, 7 predicted proteins | sample 5358111 | NCBI WGS metagenome assembly VFSW01 (sample SAMN11554181, study PRJNA540505) | mine drainage metagenome | isolation source: sediment from site ElyBrook_90M | place: USA: Ely Copper Mine, Vershire, VT | collected 2017
TGTGCATCAGGTTGCGCGCCTCTTCCAGACTGGTGTTTTCCTTTACGGTAATCAGACGCTCACGCGGGGTCATGATATTTTGCACCGGCTGATCCAGATTGCTCTCGAAACGCAAATCGCGGTTGGTGACGATGCCGACCAGTTGCCTGCCCTGCACCACCGGCAAGCCGGAAATCTTGTACTGACGGGTCAGATTCAACACATGGCGCACCGACATATCGGGCGTAATGGTGATCGGATCCTTGACCACACCGCTTTCAAAACGCTTGACCTTGGCGACCTTGGCGGCCTGCTCGCGGGCTGTCATGTTTTTATGAATGATGCCGATACCGCCCTCCTGCGCCAGCGCAATCGCCAGGCGCGCACCGGTGACGGTATCCATCGCGGCGGACAGCAGCGGCGTATTCAGGCTGATATTGCGCGTCAGCTGCGTGCGCAGACTGACATCGCGAGGCATGACGTTGGAGTAAGCTGGGACGAGCAATACGTCGTCAAAGGTCAGGGCTTTCTGGATAATGCGCATGGGAAACAGGCCTCGGCAAAGCGCGCATTATACGCATCCCGGACGAACCGGTAAATCGACACGTCGCGCAGGGTAAAATTATCGGGTTTGTTGCATTTACAGCGCCGCTTCGTCAACTTCACCGGTGCGGATGCGGATAACCTGCTCAACGGAGGATACGAAAATCTTCCCGTCCCCTATTTTGCCGGTGCGTGCGGCCCTGACGATAGCCTCAACAGCAGTATCCAGCATCTCGCTCGACACCACCACTTCAACCTTGACCTTGGGCAGGAAATCCACCGCATACTCCGCCCCGCGGTACAACTCGGTGTGCCCCTTCTGGCGACCAAAACCCTTGACCTCGGTGACCGTCAATCCGCTGAGATTCAATTCGGATAGCGCCTCACGCACTTCATCCAGTTTAAAAGGCTTGATCACGGCTTCGATTTTTTTCATGATGAACTCCATTGTGTGGTTAATGTAAATTCGCGCAGCGATTCGTTTGCCCCCTCTCTCACAGTGCGGGAGATAACCAGCGACTTGGGCATCGTTTTTCACTCGCGGATTCAAGTTCGAAGTGCAACAACCGGGAACGGGCATGCCCGTCAGCATAGTTCAAAAATCCGGCAATTCCCGGATACGCCATCAATCTCGTTTAGGCAACGTGCATTGTAACAAGACAGCCAATACGCACGCCAGATAATCCATAAAACCACTCAAACGAACATGGCGATTTTCACATTAACGACCGATAGCAAACCTTCACCACCTCAAGCTCGACGATACCTGACGGAGTCTGCAACTTCGCGACCTCTCCCACATGCAATTTGAGCAGGGCGCGCGCCAGAGGCGACACCCAGCTGATATGGCCTCGCGACACGTTCGCCTCATCCACACCCACGATGGCATAGGTCGCCTCACAGCCGTCCTCACCGCAAACGGTGACCGTCGCACCAAAAAATACCTGTTCACACGCTGCGCGCTGCGCCGGATCGACCACCTCGGCCTGATCCAGCCGTTTGCGCAGGAAACGCACCCGCTTGTCTATCTCACGCAGGCGTTTTTTTCCATAAATATAATCGCCATTTTCCGAACGATCTCCATTGGAAGCCGCCCAGGTAATGGTATTGACCAGCACCGGACGCTCGACTTTCCAGAGCTGCTGCAACTCGGCCTGCAACTTTTGATACCCGCCGGGAGTGATGTAGTTCTTGACGCCCAGCGGCAATGGCGATGACAATTCATCGTCGTCTTCGTCCTGTTCATTATGCTGCACTGCCAATCGGTTGATTTTATATACTCCTCATTACTACAAAAGCTGCAAGCTGATAAGTATATACCTTGCACAGGCTGTTTCAAGCCGCCACAAATCCGGCAGACAATTTATCCCGTGCACCCTATTCCTGACAATATTTGTCAGGTAAAATATGCCTCTGTAAAAATTTAATCGCAATTACGCAATTATGGATAACGCCCTGTGCTTCAACTGAAATTTGACAACCGTTTCATCAGCGATTTGCCGGGTGACGAGACGGGAAACATGCAATCCCGACACACGCCGGGGGTGTGCTGGGCGGCCGTCAATCCGACCCCGGTTGCCCGTCCCAGACTGCTGGCCTATTCGAGCGAAGTCTCACAACTCCTTAACCTGACCGATCAAGACGTGCACTCCGATGATTTTCTGGCGGCTTTCTGCGGAAATCGCCTGCTGCCCGGCATGCGATCCTACGCCACCTGCTATGGGGGTCACCAGTTCGGCAACTGGGCCGGACAACTGGGTGACGGACGGGCCATTGCGCTGGGCGAAGCAATCAACAAGAACGGTGAGCGCTGGGAGTTGCAGCTCAAGGGAGCCGGCATGACGCCGTACTCGCGTCGCGCAGATGGCCGCGCAGTGCTGCGTTCGTCCTTGCGCGAGTTCCTGTGCAGCGAGGCGATGCACCATCTGGGCATACCCACGACACGCGCCCTGAGCCTGATTGCAACGGGCGAGACCGTCATGCGCGACATGTTTTATGATGGCAATCCTGCGCTGGAGCCCGGCGCAATCGTATGCCGCGTCGCGCCCAGCTTCATCCGCTTCGGTAATTTCGAGATACTGGCCTCGCGTGGCGAACGCGAACTGCTGCAAAATCTGCTCGATTTGACCATAGCGCGCGATTTCCCGCAGATCGGCGGGCCGAATCGCGTTGCAGACTGGTTCAGACTGGTTTGCGAGAGGACGGCTAAGCTCGTCGTGGAATGGCTGCGCGTCGGATTCGTGCACGGCGTGATGAATACCGACAACATGTCCATACTCGGACTGACCATAGACTATGGGCCATACGGCTGGATGGACAACTTTGATCCGGGCTGGACGCCCAATACCACCGATGAAGACTGGCGCCGCTATACGCTGGCAAAACAAACTTCCGTGGCGCGCTGGAACCTTGAGCGGCTGGCCGACGCACTGGAAACGGTCGCGCCCTCCCGCAGCATACTGGGCGAAGGACTGGCCCATTTCGACACCACCTTGCAGGCGAACCTGTCCGCCATGCTGACCGCAAAATTCGGCCTGCTGCAACTGAAGGATGAAGATGCCGGCCTGATCGAAGAGGTTTTTGAACTGATGCATCGCGCCCAGGTGGATATGACGGAATTCTTTCGTGCCCTGGCCGACATCAGACAGCAGAGTCCGGCGTTGTCCGCTTTGCGCAGCGCGTTTTATCAGGATGCGCTCTACCAGGATCACCGTGAGTTGTTCGAGGCCTGGCTTGCGCGTTATGTTGCCCGTCTTGCGCTGCAACAGGATACCGACGAAGCGCGGCGACACCGCATGAACCTTGTGAATCCGAGATTCGTGCTGCGCAACTATCTGGCCCAGCAGGCAATCGATGCAGCCATGAACGACGATCTGAGCCTGATAGACAGGCTGATGCAAGCGGCCCGCCACCCTTATGATGAAGACATTCCGGCAGACCTGACCGCCAAACGTCCGGACTGGGCAATCAACAAGCCCGGCTGCTCGATGCTGTCTTGCAGCTCCTGATCAAAATCGAGATACTTTTTTAAACTGGAGATTGTTATGGCGCCATTAAAATTTATTCATCTGTTGTCCGTCCTGATCTGGGTCGGCGGCATGTTTTTCGCCTATGTGGCGCTGCGTCCGGCAGCCGTGGAAACTCTCGAACCGCCGCTGCGTCTGCGACTGTGGGATTCGGTGTTCCGCCGTTTCTTCGCCTGGGTTTGGTTTACCGTCGCTGCGCTGCCAATCAGCGGCCTTTACATGATCCACCTGTACGGCGGCATGGCTCAGGTGGGCCGTCATGTGCACTTCATGCTGGCGCTGGGTCTTGTGATGATCGCGGTTTACGGCCATGTATTCTTCTCCTGCTACCGGAAATTCAGCCGCCATGTCGCAGAACAGAACTGGAAAGAAGCCGGCGAGATGCTGGGAAAAATACGCAAACTGATTGCGGTCAATCTGACACTGGGGCTGCTGACGACAGGCGTGGCGGTGATCGGGAAGGCGTTGTAAAACTGCCGTCTCAATAACCGACTGCTTTTCAGAGATAATACATGGAGTGAAATCTGCATGCCGGCATGGTAAGCTGCGTCCGTTAAGGCGGGTCGACATCCGCTGCCCATTTTGAGATATTTATGATTCTGCGTGGCCCGCATCGCCCTGATCTTCTAAAGAACGAAACCTTACCCGACATTTTTGAAGCCACCGCGACTCATCTGCCGGATAAAACGGCGCTGATTTTTGCCGGACGCACACTCAGCTATGCACAATTAAATGCAGAGGCGGACAAGGTAGCCTCCTGTCTGATCGGACTTGGCGTGCAGACCGCTCAGGTGGTGGGATTGTGGTTGCCGCGCGGGCTGGATCTGTTGGCAGCGCAGCTGGGCATCAGCAAATCCGGGGCGGCCTGGCTACCGTTTGATGCCGATACCCCTGTGGCACGCATAGACGTCTGTCTGATCGATGCGAACAGCCCCGGACTGCTCACCTGCCGCGCGTTTTTGCCATTGCTTGAGGGTTACACGCGCCCCTTGTGGATATTCGAAGACCTGATCGAAGCAGCGCCATTGCGCCGCCGCAGTACAGATTTCGGCCCGGATTGCCCGGCCTATGTGATTTACACCTCCGGTTCGACAGGCAAACCCAAGGGCATCGCGGTAAATCATCGCAGCATCAGTCATTTTTTGCGCAGCGAAAACGAAGTGCTGGGGGTGCGCACCGATGACCGTGTTTATCAGGGTTTCTCCGTTGCATTCGACATGTCTTTCGAGGAAATCTGGATTTCCTACCTGGTCGGCGCAACGTTATGGCTGGCGCCTCGCGAAATCACAGGCGATCCGGATGCATTGACCTCCGCACTCGACGCCAACCAGATCAGCGTGCTGCACGCCGTACCCACCCTGCTGGCGCTTTTCCCGCACGATGTACCCTGTCTCAGGCTGATCAATCTCGGCGGCGAGATGTGTCCGCAGGCGCTGGTCGAGCGCTTTGCAACGCCTGAGCGGAAACTCTTCAATACCTATGGTCCGACCGAAGCCACCGTGTCGGCGAGCCTTGCCCGCTTGCATCGGGGAGAACCCGTGACCATCGGCAAACCTCTGCCCAACTACGGTCTGCTGGTGGTGGATGCCGAGCTTAAACTGCTGCCGCCTGGCGAGACGGGCGAGCTGTGCATCACCGGTCCCGGCGTGGCACAGGGCTATCTGGGTCGCCCCGATTTGACCTCCGAAAAATTCGTAGCCAATCCCCATGCCGACAGTGAGCACGAAGCCCGCCTCTATCGCACCGGCGATCTGGCGCGCATCGATGAGGCAGGCAACGTCCAGTGTCTGGGCCGCGTCGATGATCAGGTAAAAATCCGCGGCTTTCGCGTCGAACTGGGAGAGATCGAAGCCGTGCTTTCCAGGGAAGCGGGCATCGCGACGGCTGCGGTTATACTCAAGGAAGTGGCCGAGACGGAACAACTGGTCGCCTATTTTGTCGCCGGCGCCGATGCTGCACCCACCGCATCCGCGTTGCGTAAAAACCTTGCCGATCAATTGCCGCCCTATATGGTACCGGCGCGCTTTGAAGCCGTGCAAATCATGCCGCGACTGACCTCCGGCAAGATAGACCGCAAGGCGCTGCGCGCCCTGCCACTGGCCGGCGCAGGCTTGCCCGATGATGAGTCCGACACGCCGGAGAACGAGGCGGAAGCGGCGCTGTTTTCCGCCTTGCAGCATCTGTTCCCGGGTCAACCCCTGCTGCGCGCGGCGGATTTTTTTACCGATCTAGGCGGTCATTCGCTGCTGGCGGCACGTCTGGTATCGCGGCTGCGCGAAGACGTTCGTTTTGCCAACGTGACGGTACACGACATTTACTCCGAACGCCGCCTGGATTTAATTGCCGGCGCACTAAGCAAGAAACAACAGTCGAATATTGCCGCCGAGACAAAAATCGTAACAACGCCCAGACTGCGCCGCATCCTGTGCGGTATGGCCCAGGCCGCCGTCATCCCGCCGCTGGTATGCCTGAAGATGGCACAATGGCTGTCACCCTTCTTCACCTATCACTACTTCACCGGCGACCCCGGTGACAGCATGACACGCGCCATTCTCGCATCCCTGCTGGTCTATCTGCTTGCCAATGTCAGCAGCTTTTTGTTCGTCATCGCTGCAAAGTGGCTGGTCATAGGCAAAATCAGGGCCGGACGTTATCCGCTGTGGGGCCTCATGTACTTCCGCTGGTGGCCGGCAGACCGCATTTCCGAAATACCGCCGCGCCACCTCCTGTCCGGCTCGTCGCTCAATGCGATGTATCTGCGCGCACTGGGGGCGACCATCGGTCGTGACGCACTGATTGGCGCCCTGTCGGTACGCGCCCCCGATCTGCTTTTTATCGGAAATGGCGTCTCAATCGGTTCTTCGGTGAATCTGGAAAATGCCAGAGTCGAACGCGGCGAACTGATTTTAGGCGCGATCAACATAGGCAACGAGGCCGTAGTGGACTCTTATGCGGTCATGGAAGGCGACACGGCACTCGGCGAATATGCGCATCTGGGCGGCCTGTCCTCCCTTCCCGCCGGGCGGCATGTACCCGACAAACAGCACTGGGAAGGAGCACCCGCGCATTTCGCAGCCGAAGCAGATCTCGCCGCCCGTCGGCCGCGCGTAGCCATTTCAGCCCTGCGCGCAGCGTGGGAGATTTTGCTCTACTTTCTGGGCGCCAACCTGGTTGCCGTGGTATTTTTCCTGCCGGTATTCCCCAGCTTCATCCTGATCGACTATCTGGATGGCCGCTGGTTGAATATCGCCGATGCCCATGTTGCCCCGATAAGCGCGTTTTTCACCTATCTGACCCTGTCGATCCCTGCCAGCGCCGTGCTGGTGCTGGTCACCGTACTGGCCTCGGCAGGCTTCCGCTATCTTGTGCTGCCACGATTAAAAGAAGGCTCCTGGTCGGTTCATAGCACGGTATATTTTTCCAAATGGCTGAGCAATCAGATACAGGAAGCCAGCCTGTTCGTCCTGCATGGCCTGTATGCCACCGTGTATGCGCCCTGGTGGTACCGCCTGCTGGGCGCCCGGGTAGGCCGTGGCACCGAAATTTCCACAGCCCTGGGCGTCGTGCCCGACATGTTGACCATCGGCACCGACAGCTTCGTGGCGGACGGCGTGATGCTGGGCGATGAGCGCATCGAGGGCGGCTGGATGAGCCTGCGCCCGACGATCATCGGCAATCGCACCTTTCTGGGGAACGGCGCCTTTGTGCCGGATGGCAGCATTTTGCCGGATGATGTGCTGATCGGCGTGCAATCGGGCGTGCCTGCCAATGAGCGCATGCATCCGGGCGACACCTGGGTCGGCAACCCGCCCATCATCCTGCCTGCACGCGAGCAATTTGAAGGGTTTGATCCGTCGCTCACCTTTCATCCCCGCATGTTGCGACGCCTGAGCCGGGGAACCGTTGAAACCTTGCGCATCGTCATGCCGATGGCCGTAGTGATCGCGGTGGGTTATCTCACCGTTGCGCTGGTGATGCCGCTGGCCGGCGCGGGGCTCCTTGTGGACACCTTGCTGGCACTGTCACTGGCAGGCTTTCTGTACGGCATAGGTTCATTTTTATTTGTGGTACTCGTCAAATGGCTGGTGATTGGCCGCTACCGGCCACGCTCGGCGCCCATGTGGACGGCTTTTGTATGGGGGAGCGAGGCGGTCACGAATCTCTATGAGTCCATCGCCGTACCCAATTTTGTAGACTTCCTGCGCGGCACGCCGATGTTGCCGCCCTGCCTGCGTCTGCTTGGCTGCAGGATGGGCCGTGGCATTTACATGGACACCACCCAGCTGACCGAGTTCGACTGCGTAAGCGTAGGCGACTACTCCGCGCTCAATAGCTGGTGCGGCCCGCAGACTCATCTGTTCGAGGATCGCATCATGAAAATCGGCGCGGTAAGTATAGGCCGTGGCGTCACCGTCGGAGCACGCACCACCATCCTTTATGGCGCCCATATCGGCGATGGGGCATCTCTCGGGCCGCTCACCCTGATCCTGAAAGGCGAGAACATCCCTGATGGAACAAAATGGATAGGATCGCCCGCAGAACCCTGGGCGGGCTGATCCTTCACCATCATTGAATGACACGCCGCCAGTGTCATGATTTTTGGCGGCTGACCGCTCATCTGAGTTTGATCTCGGTCCAAATGCGCGACAGTACGCGGCGCTGATGGCGGTCAAGCTCGCGCAGCATCTCAAGATGCTGTGCAGATACCGGAAAAATGGCCGGATTCTGCACGATTTCCGGCCTGATATAGCGCAATGCGTCGCGGTTTGGGTTTCCGGAACCGATCAGGTTGGTGAGTTCGGCCGCATTCTTACCGTCCAGCATGAAATTGATAAAACGAAGCGCGAGATCAGGACGCGGGCCCGATTTGTGCAGCACCATCGAATCGAGCGACAGCACCGCGCCCTCCCCGGGAATGGCAGCCTGGATGCGGAATCCCCGTTTGGCCGTCACGGCATCCAGATCGGCCTGAAAGATGTCGCTGGAATAGCCTTGCACCAGCCAGATATTGCCGACGGTCAATTCCTTGATGTAGCTGGAGGCATTGAATGCCGCCCAGTACGGCTTTGCGCGGATGATCAGATCGCGCGCCTGCATCCAGTGCGCCTCCTCGGTATCGTTGGCAGAATAGCCCAGGTATTTGAGCGCTGCCGCGAGCAGTTCGCGCTGGCTATCGAGCACCGTGACGCGCCCCTTGATTTTCTCAAGATAGCGCGGTTCAAAGATCACCGCCCAGCTGTCGACAGGCAGACCCAGTGCACGGATTTTTTCGCGGTTATAGCCGATCAGTGTGATGGTATATGCGTAGGGCACCGAATATCGATTGCCGGGATCGAACGCGGTGTTCAAGTAGGCAGGATCTATGTTCTTCAGATTCGGCAATTGACTCTTGTCAAGCTCGCGCAGCGCGTGCTGCCGTATCAGCGATTCCACCGCATTGCCCGTCGGTATGATCAGATCGTAGCCGACAGCCCCGGCAGTCAGTTTGGCCAACATTTCCTCATTATCCGAATAATAGTCCTGCACCACCCGGCAGGCGCATTCAGCCTCAAAACGCGCAATCGTGGTATCCGAGATGTAGTTGTTCCAGTTGTACAGATGCAGCAGGTTTTCGGCCTGTGCCGAGCCTGCCAACGCCAGGATCAGCAGACAGCGCCACATCAGTATTTTCCCTTCAGCATATCGGGCGCAAACCTTGCGGCTGCCAGAATCAGCGCCAGCGTCAGCAGCATCAGCAGCGTGGATACCGCATTCACTTCCGGCGTCACGGAGGTCTTGATCATCGAGTAGATATGCAGCGGCAGCGTTTGTACGCCCACCCCGGCGGTGAAAAAGGTGACCACGAAATCGTCGATCGACAGGGTGAACGCCATCAGCCCGCCTGCAATCATACAGGGCAGGATCAGCGGGTAAGTGACATGGCGGAATGTCTGCCACGGCGACGCACCCAGATCCCGCGCAGCCTCGAAGATGCTCACGTCCAGCGCCGCCAGGCCTGCGCGCACCACGATGGCGACGAAGCCGATGGAAAACACAATATGGGCGAGCAGGACGGACAGCATGCCGAGCGTCAGATTGAGCACCTGAATGTAGAACAGCAGCAATGACACACCGAGCAGGATTTCCGGCATCGCCACCGGCGCCATCACCAGGAAATTCAGCAGTTTGAAGTCGTAACGATAGATCGCGATACCGGCCAGGGTGCCGAGTACGGTGGAAACCAGGCTGGACACCAGCGCGATGAGCAGCGAATTCCCGGCGGCGATCAGCATGTCCTCATCATGCAGCAGCACCTGGTACCAGTGCCAGGTGAAACCCACCCATTCGGCATTCAGGCGCGAATCGTTGAACGAATAGGCGACGACAATCGCCAGCGGCAGATACAGGAAGGCGTATACTGCCAGTGCCGCCGCCCATAGTCCGTAGCGGCTGCTATACATATCTGCGTGCGCCAAGCTTTGCGGTGAGCCATGCGATCATCAGCACCGCGATGGTCAGCATGATGGACAAGGTGGCGCCGAACGGCCAGTCGCGCGTGACCAGAAATTGCTCCTTGATCAGATTGCCGATCAGCATATCGCCTGTGCCGCCCAGAATTTCCGGGATGGCGAACATGCCAAGCGCAGGGATGAACACCAGCGCCGTGCCTGCGAACACGCCCGGCAACGACAGCGGAAAAGTCACCCGCCAGAACCTCTGCCAGGCGTTGGCGCCCAGATCCTGCGCTGCATCCAGCAGGCTGGGGTCGTGCTTCTCCAGATTGGTATAGAGCGGCAGCACCATGAACGGCAAATGCACATACACCAGTGCGATCAGCACGGCGAACGACGAGAACAGCAAGTGCACCGGTGCCAGCCCGAACAAGCTCAGTATGCCGTTGATCAGCCGGCTCAATGCCGATTGCGGTCCCAGCACGATCATCCAGGCATAGATGCGGATCAGGAAGTTGCTGGCGAACGGCAGTATCACCAGCAGCACCAGCCTGTCACGACGCTTTTTGGGGCTGCGTGCGATCAACAGCGCCAGCGGATAAGCCAGACTCAGGCAGAATAGCGTGGTGGCGGACGCCATTAAAACAGACTTGAGAAAAATTTCGATATAGATGAAATCGCTGAAAAAGAACCGGTAGGTTTCCAGCGTCACGCCGTGCAGGGTGCCCGGATCTCTCGCAACAAGCGGCGCGAGTCCGCCGAATTCACCGGGGTAACTCAATGAAGCGATCACC
>VFSW01014770.1_pt1 | contig 10772 bp, 6 predicted proteins | sample 5358111 | NCBI WGS metagenome assembly VFSW01 (sample SAMN11554181, study PRJNA540505) | mine drainage metagenome | isolation source: sediment from site ElyBrook_90M | place: USA: Ely Copper Mine, Vershire, VT | collected 2017
CCCCCCCCCCCCCCGGCGCGGGGGGGGGGCCCCGGGGGGCCCCCCCCCCGGCGCGCCGCCCGCTGCGCCCGAGGATACGCTCGCGCCGGTGATCGTGGAGTCGACGGCGATTCCCGGCGCCTTCATGGACGCGGACAAGATCCCGGGCAACGTGCAGTTCCTCGGGGCCGAGGATCTGACGCGCGAGGGCAGCGCCAACCTCACCGGCGCGCTGAACGGCCGGCTCGGCAGCGTGAGCATCAACGACAATCTGGACGATCCCTTCCAGCCGGACATCCTGTTCCGCGGCTTCGAGGCCTCGCCCGTGCTCGGCACGCCGCAGGGGCTGGCCGTGTACCAGAACGGGGTGCGCATCAACGAGGCCTTCGGCGACACGGTCAACTGGGATCTGTTCCCGGACATCGCGATCAGGAAGGTGGAGATCGTGAGCTCGGACCCGGTCTACGGCTTGAACGCGCTCGCGGGCGGCATGTCGGTCACCATGAAGAGCGGCTTCGACTACCAGGGCGCGGATTTGGAGCTCTCGGGCGGCTCCTTCGCGCAGCACGCGGCCGCCGCGCAGTACGGGGCGAGCGGCGAGCACACCGCCGTGTATCTGGCCGGCAACGTGCTCGACCAGACCGGCTGGCGGGAGTTCGCGCGCGACGTGTTGCGCCAGTTCTATTCGGCCTTCAGCGCGCGCGGCGACGCCCTCTCGGCCACGTTGACCTATACGCACGCCGACAACCGCCTGAACGGGCAGGGTGCCGCGCCGGTGCAGGAACTCGCGGTGAACCGCTCGCTGGTGTTCACCGGGCCGCAGTCGAACCTCAACAAGCTCGACTTCCTGACCCTGAACGGGTCCTGGGCGATCGCGGACGGCTGGTCCGCGCAGGGCGTGCTCTACTACCGTGAATACCGCCAGCGGCTGGTGAACGGCAACACGACCACGTATACCGCGTGCGCCTCGGCCGCCGGCTACCTCTGCCAGCCCGACGACAGCACGCCGGTCACCGACGCGGCGGGCCGGCCGCTGCCGGACCTGTCGCAGGGCGGCACGCAGGCGATCGGCCAGAACGATTTCCAGTCGATCACCACCTTCAGCCGCGGCGCGGCGCTGCAGCTCACCAGTGCGCGGTCCATCGCCGGCCACGAGAACGCCTTCTCCGCCGGCGCCACCCTCGATTACGCGCTGGTCGATTTCGCCTCCGGCGCGCAGCTCGGCGTGATCAATCCGGACCTCCTGGTGATGCCGTCCGACGTGTTCGTGAACACGCCCGAGGGCGGCGCCTTCAGCGCGACGCCGGTGGGCCTGAAGACCTTCGACCAGCACGTCGGCCTGTACGCGAAGGAGAGCTTCGACCTGACGAAGGCGCTCACCCTGACGGCGAGCGGCCGGTACAACATCGCGACCATCGACCTGCGCGATCAGCGCGGCACCTATCTCACCGGCGACAACCGCTACACTCATTTCAACCCGGCCGCCGGCTTCACCTACAAGCTGTCGCGCCGGGTGACCGGCTACGCGGGGTTCGCGCAGAACACGCGCACGCCGACGCCCAGCGAGATCGAGTGCTCGGATCCGGCCCGGCCGTGCCTGCTGCCCTCGAATCTCGCGGGGGATCCGCCCACGCTGCGCCAGGTGGTGGCGCGCACGGTCGAGGCGGGCCTGCGCGGCTCGATCGCCGCCGCCGCCCCGGATGCGGGCCGGCTCACCTGGAACGCCGGTCTGTTTCGCATCCTCTCGACGGACGACATCTACGGGATCGCCACCTCGGTGAGCAGCGGCTATTTCCAGAACATCGGCTCCACCCGCCGCCAAGGCTTCGAGGGCGGACTCGACTATGCGCGCGGTCCGTTCAAGGCGTACGCGAACTTCAGCTTCGTCGACGCGACCTTCCGCTCGCCGCTGACGCTGCCGTCGGCCTCGAATCCCTACCAGAATGCCAACGGCGACATCCAGGTGATGCCGGGCGACCGCCTGCCGGGCATCGCGCGGCAGCGCTTCAAGGCGGGCGTCGACTATCAGGTGACGGCGGCATTCAGCGCCGGGGCCACGCTGAGCGTGGTGGGCAACCAGAACTACTACGGCGACGAGGCCAACTATCTCGCGCCGATTCCCGGCTATCACGTGGTCGGGCTGCACGGCACCTACCGCGCCTCCCAGCGGCTCGAGATGTTCGGCTCGATCGCCAACCTGCTGAACTCGCGGTACGCGACCTACGGAATTCTCGGGGACCCGACCGGCGTGGGCGCACCCGGCATTCCGGCGGGGGCGGTCGCCAACGGTCCCGGGGTCGACACGCGCTTCCAGAGCCCGGCGGCGCCCTTCGCCGTGTTCGGCGGGGTGCGCCTGACCTTCTAGGGCGCCCTGCGGGGCAAGGGCGTAGAATCGGCATTTTCGCCGCCAGCGAGTCCGCATGAACGCCGTTTCCGACGAAATTCCCGCCGGCCCGAGCGCCGAGGCGCGCGCCTTGATCGAGCGCCTGATCGCGTTCGAGACCGTTTCGCGCGACTCGAACCTCGGCTTGATCGAATGGGCGCGCGACTACCTCGAAGGTCATGGTGCGCGCACGCGTCTGACCTACGATGCGAGCGCGAAGAAGGCGAACCTGTTCGCGACCCTCGGGGACTCCCCGAAGCCGGGCCTGATCCTCTCGGGCCACACGGACGTGGTGCCGGTGGACGGCCAGGCGTGGGACACCGATCCGTTCTCGGCGGTCGAGCAGGACGGCAGGCTGTACGCGCGCGGGTCGGCCGACATGAAGGGCTTCATCGGCATCGCGCTCGCGCAGGCGCCGAAGTTCGCGGCGGCGCTCGCGGCGGGGCGGCTCGATGGGCCGCTGCACTATGCGCTCAGCTACGACGAGGAGGTCGGCTGTCTCGGCGTGCGCGGCCTGATCCGCGACCTCGAGGAGCAGGGCATCCGGCCCGCGGGCTGCGTGGTGGGCGAACCGACCTCCATGCAGCCGATCATCGCGCACAAGGGCACGCACCGCTTTCGCTGCGCGGTGCACGGCCGCGAGGCGCACTCGAGCTACGTCACGCACGGCGTCAACGCCATCGAATACGCGGCGCGCCTGATCGTGTTCGTCCGCGGCGTCGCCGAGCGGCTCGCCGAGCACGAACAGCGCGACTACGGCTTCACGGTGCCGTATTCGACGCTGTCCACCGGCTTGATCCGCGGCGGCATCGCGGCGAACGTGGTGCCGAAGGACTGCGAGTTCCAGTTCGACATGCGCACGCTCCCGCAGACCTCCCCCGAGACGCTGTACCACGAGATCCGCGCACATGCCGAGGAACTCGCCGCGCAGATGCGGCGCGTCGACCCGCAGGCGGGCATCGATCTGACCTGGGTCAGCCAGACCGTGGGCCTCGCCGCGGCCGAGACCGATGCCCTGGTCCGGTGGGCCATGCGCCTGTCGGGCAATCATTCCGTGGGCAAGGTGTCCTACGGTACGGAGGCGGGACTGTTCCAGCAGATGGGCGTGCCCGCGGTGATCTGCGGGCCCGGCGACATCGCGCAGGCGCATCGGCCGAACGAATTCGTCGCGCTCGATCAGCTGGCGCGCTGCGAGGCGTTCATGAACGGCATCATCTCGAGCGGCTTCGCCGCATGAGCGCCGGCCTCGCGCCCGGCGCCCGGGTGGTCAAGGGTGCGTGTCCGCACGACTGCCCGGACACCTGCGCGCTCGAGGTGCTGGTCGAGGACGGCGTGGCCGTCAAGGTCTCGGGAGCGGCCGACCACCCGCCGACCGCCGGCGTGTTGTGCACCAAGGTGGCGCGCTACACGGAGCGCACCTATCACCCGGACCGGCTGCTGCATCCGCTCAGGCGCGTGGGCCGCAAGGGCGAGGGACGCTTCGAGCGCATCGGCTGGGACCAGGCCATCGAGGAGATCGCGGCGCGCCTGAAGCCGCTCGCGGCCGGGAATCCAGAGCAGATCGTCCCCTACAGCTACGCCGGCACCATGGGGCTGGTGCAGGGCGAGTCGATGGCGCAGCGGTTCTTCCACAAGCTCGGTGCGAGCCTGCTCGAGCGCACCATCTGCGCCTCGGCGGGCTCGGCCGGGCACGCGCTGACCCTCGGGTCGCGCATCGGCGTGGACGTGGAGGTCGCGGATCAGGCCAAGCTCATCGTCTTCTGGGGTTCGAACGCGATCACGTCGAGCGTGCATTTCTGGGCGCGCGCGCAGGCGGCCAAGCGCGCCGGCGCGACGCTGGTGGCCATCGATCCGTACCGCTCGCTCACCGCGGAGAAGTGCCACGTGCACGTGGCGCTGCTGCCGGGCACCGACGGCGCGCTCGCCCTCGGCCTCATGCACGTGCTGATCCGCGACGGCCTGATCGACCGCGATTACGTGGGCCGCCATACGCTCGGCTTCGAGGCGCTCGCCGAACGGGCGGCGGCGTACGATCCGGTGCGCGTGGCGGGCATCTGCGGCGTGCCGCCGGAACAGATCGAATCGCTGGCGCGGCTCTACGGCACCATCCGGCCGTCGCTGATCCGGGTCAACTACGGCATGCAGCGCGCGCACGGCGGCGGCATGGCCACGCGCAACATCGCCTGCCTGCCGGCGTTGGTCGGCGCCTTTCGCGACGCCGCGGGCGGCGTGTTCCTCTCGACCTCGGGCAATTTCGCGGTGGACGAGGCGGCGCTCACCCGCCCCGATCTGCTGGCAGGGCGCCGGCCGCGCACGGTGAATATGACGACCATCGGGGCCGCTCTCGAGGCGGCGGATCCGCCGATCCGCGCCCTCATCGTCTACAACTCCAATCCGGTGGCGGTGGCGCCGGATTCGGCGCGCGTGGCGCGCGGCTTCGCGCGCGAGGATCTGTTCACCGTGGTGCTGGAGCACTTCCTGACGGACACGGCCGACCATGCGGACATCGTGCTGCCGGCCACCACGCAGCTCGAGCACCTGGACGTGGTCAAGCCCTACGGGCACTACTATATGGTGGCGAACAATCCGGCCATCCGCCCGTTGGGCGAGTCGCTGCCCAACACGGAGATCTTCCGGCGGCTCGCCGGGGCGATGGGCTTCTCCGAGGCGTGCTTCGCGGACAGCGACGAGGCGATCGCGCGCGCGGCGATGCGCGGGGACTGGGACTTCGACGCGGTGCGCCGCGTGGGCTGGCGGCGCGTCGGCCCGCCCGCGGGCACCGCACGGTTCGCGCAGGGCGGCTTCGATACGCCCTCGGGCAAGGTGGAGTTCGTGTCGGCACGGGCGCAGGCGCTCGGCCTCGATCCGCTGCCCGACTACGTCGCACCCTACGAGGACACGCGCAGCCCGCTGGCGGCGCGCTATCCGCTCGCGATGATCTCGCCGCCCGCGCGCCACTTCCTCAACAGCACCTTCGTCAACGTACGGAGCCTGCGTGCGGTCGAGGGCGAGCCCCGGCTCGACATCCATCCGGCCGACGCGGCTCGGCGCGGCATCGGCGAGGGCGCCTGGGTGCGCGTGTTCAACGATCGGGGTAGCCTGCGGCTGCGGGCGCGCGTCACCGAGCGGGCGCGGCCGGGGGTGGTGGTGGCACTCTCGGTGTGGTGGAAGAAGCTCACGCCCGACGGCCGGAATGCGAACGAGTTGACCAGCGGCGAGGCGCTCACCGACCTGGGCCACGCGCCGACCTTCTACGATTGCCTGGTCGAGGTCGAGGCGCTCTGAGAGCGCCCGCCCGGTCGCGGGTGCGCGTCAGTCTGCGACGCAGCGGTTGCGGCCGCCCTGCTTTGCGCGATACAGCGCCGCGTCGGCGCGCTCGAACGCGGCCGCGGCCGTGTCGTCCGGGCGCAGTCCGGTCAGGCCGCAGGAGATCGTGACGGCCACGGGCGTGCCGCGAAAATGCATCTTGAGGGCGGCGACCGCGGCGCGGGCGGCCTCGGCGACGCGCATGGCCTCGGCGAGGCCCGAGCCGACCAGCAGCATCACGAACTCCTCGCCGCCGTAGCGCCCGAGGAAGTCGACCTCGCGGCGGTTCCTGCCGAGGCACTCGGCCACGGTGCGCAGCAGCGCGTCGCCCGCCCGGTGGCCGTGGGCGTCGTTGACCGCCTTGAACAAGTCCACGTCCCACACCAAGAGGGCGGCCGGAACGCCCGTGCGACGCAGACGCGCGAGCTCCTGCGCCAGCCGCTCGTCGAAGGACGTGCGGTTCGCGACGCGGGTGAGCGGGTCGATGCGCGCACGCTGCTTCTCGGCGTCGAGCTGCCGATTCATGTCGTGCATTTGCAGCTCGAGCTCCTCGATGCGTTCGCGCATCTGCCGGTCGCGCGCGTCCTGCTCGCGGAAGCGGCGCTCGTCGCGGGCTCGAAAGGCCTCGAGGCTCGCCCCGACGGCCTCGAGACGCCCGGACACCAAGGCGCGCAGCGCGTCCAGGTCGTGACCGGCACGCACCGCATCGGACAGCTGGGACACCTGCGCGAGCACGTCGACGTTGAAGGACTCGGTGGCGTCGTGGTCCTCGCGGCGGGCCGCGCCGGCGCCGGCAAGGTAGGCGGTCATCTCGGCAAGGCGCTCCTCGACATGATGCAGGATGGCCGCGGCCGCGCTGCGCTCGCGGTTCAAGGCGGCGGCACGCGCCGCAACCCCGTCGGCGGCGCCCTCGAGCAGCGGCAGCAGGTCCGCCGGTCCGGCCGCCGCGCCGAGGGCCGCGCGCAGGGGCTCGAGCGCGGCGATCTCGGCGCCGGGCAGCTCCGCGCTCAGGCGCTCGGCGAGCCGCACCACGAGTTCGCCGAGCCGGTGGACGTCGAGCGCGGCGGGGCCGGGCTCGCTCGCGGGCGCGACAGCCGCCGAGGGCGGCGGGTTCGCCACCGCGACCATCCTGGCCGTTTCGGTGAGGCGTTCGCTCAGATTCCACAACTCGTCGGGATCGGCGTCGCGGCGGCATGCGTCGGCGAGCGGCGCAAGTTGCGAGTCGAGCTCGGGGGCGGCGCCGTGCGCCACCGCGCACAGGCGGCTCACCAGCCGGCGCAGCATCCGCTCGGCCGCGCGCCAGCGCCGTTCCTCCATCTCCATCTCGCGCAGGCTGTCGAGATGCTTGCGCTTCCAGTCTATGTCATTCATGTGACGGGCATTCTAGCCGCGTCGGGCGCGGATGGCAGGCCGATGATGCGGGTCGATGATGCGGGTCGTGCGACCCAGGCCGCGGCCTAGGTAGTTTCCGCAACCGCCCTGATATATTGCGGATTGTATGCGTGGACCCGCATAAATATCATGCCCCCGTTTCAAAGAAGATATCGAAGGAATGAAACATGCGACGACTATATGGGCTACGTGCTACGGGATTGACGGTGGCGGCCTTGGCCGCATTCTTCGCGACGCCGATGGCGCATGCCGTGCCGAGCTTCGCGCGCCAGACGGGAATGACCTGCGAGGCCTGCCACACGGTCTATCCGGAATTGAACCACTTCGGGCGGATGTTCAAGGCGAACGGCTACACGCTCGACAACCTCAAGCAGGTGCGCGGCATCACGGCGAAGAAGGACGAGATGCTCTCGCTCGCGGACCTGCCGCCGCTGTCGGCGATGATCCAGGTCTCCTACACGCAGCTGGCGAAGCCGCTGCCGGACGGCACGGGCGCGCCGGGCCACTCTCAGAGCGGCACCGTCGACTTCCCGCAGCAGTTCAGCATCTTCTACGCGGGCAAGATCGCCCCGCACGTGGGCGCGTTCCTGCAGATCACCTACGGCAATGATTCGGGCACCATCGGGATCGACAACACCGACATCCGGTACGCGAACAACTTCATCTTCAGCAACGACCAGAGCCTCGTCTACGGGGTGACGGTCAACAACAATCCGACGGTCCAGGACCTGTGGAACAGCACGCCGGCCTTCGGATTCCCGTACGCGACCACCAACGCGGGCGTATCGCCGATCGCGGCCACACAGATCGACGGCACGCTCGGGCAGGACGTGGCGGGCATCAGCGCCTACGCGATGTGGAACGAGCAGTTGTACGCCGAATTGGGCGTGTACCGTTCGGCCAAGCAGGGCGCGGTCAACCCGGTCAGCGGCGCCGCCGGACCTCTGGACGGCACCACCTCGAACGTGCTGCGCAGCTCCGCGCCGTATTTCCGCCTGGCCTACGAGTACAACTGGGGCCGCAACTCCCTCGAGGTCGGCACTTACGGGGCGACCTTCAAGCTGTACCCGGGCGGCGGCACCACGCAGGCGCCGGCGCTTCTGAGCGGACCCTTCAACGAGTTTCGCGACGTGGCCGAGGACTTCCAGTATCAGTTCATCGCGGACGAGCACGTGTTCTCGCTGACCGGCACCCGCATTCACGAGACCATGAACCTGGACGCGAGCTACGCGGCCGGCGCGTCGGCGAACTCGCGCGACACGCTGACCACGACGCGCGTCAACGCGAACTACTACTACCAGCGCAAGTACGGCGGCACGCTCGCGCATTTCGCCACCACGGGCAGCATCGACAACGTGCTCTATCCGGCGCCCGTCGCACCGGGCGTGGTCACGAGCGCGAACGGCAGCCCCGAGACCACGGGCTGGGTCGGCGAGTTGAACTTCGTGCCCTGGCTGAACATGAAGCTGTCCCTGCAGTACACGCACTTCGACAAGTTCAACGGCGCCAGCACGAACTACGACGGCTTCAATCGGAACGCCGCGTCGAACGACACCACGTACCTGCTGTTCTGGCTGGTCTATTGAGCCGGCCTGATACCAAGAATCACAAGGGCAAGAATCATGAGTCAAAGACATCTCTCGATACTTCTCGGCCTGGCGGCTGCGGCGATGCTGGTCACCGCCCACGCCGACGATCTGGACGCGGCCGGGCGCGCGGCCGCCCGGCGGGTGGCTATCGGCACCTGCGCGAACTGCCATGGCCCGGAGGGTCACAGCATCCTGCCGAAGTACCCGGTGCTCGCCGGGCAGCACGCGAACTACCTGGCCGCGCAGATGCACGCCTTCAAGGCGCAGACGCGCGGCGATCCGGACGCGCTCGGCTACATGTGGGGCATGGCGGCGACGCTCGATGACGACTTGATCACCGGCCTCGCGGACTACTACAGCCGCCAGAAGCCGGTGGCGGGCAAGACCGTCGCCGGTCCGGCCCTGGCGCGCGGCAAGGATCTGTACCTGAACGGGGATCCGGCGAACGGCATCCCCGCCTGTGCCGCCTGCCACGGTCCGGACGCGGAGGGGACCGATGCCTTTCCGCGGCTCGCCGGGCAGCACTCGCAGTACCTGATCAAGCAATTGAAATCCTTCCAGAGCAATCTGCGCAACGTCGCGGTCATGCACGGCGTCGCCCAGGGCATGAAGTCCGAGGAGATGGAGGCCGTGGCGCTGTACCTGCAGTCGCTCGGGCCCAAGGCGTAGGCGTTCCCCCCCGCTGCCGGTCTCGGCGCCACTCGAGCCCACTCCCCGCTCGAGTGGCGCCGTTCTCGGGACCGGCAGCGCGGCTTTTGGGTCCGCGGTCTTCGGACCACTCGTGATAGTCTTGCGGACGCCGCCATGCTGATGCCCACCGAACCGTACTCACTGCTCGGCGCCGATGAACCTTCGCCCGTATTGGAGGAGGGCTCCGACCGGCTCTCGGACTTCCTGGTCGTGGTCGATCACGCGGGCCGGCGCATGCCACGCCGCCTGGGCGGCCTCGGCCTGCCGCCGGCGGAACTCGAGCGGCACGTCGCGTGGGACATCGGCGCGCTCGAGGTGGCGCGGCGGGTGGCGGCCGGGCTCGACGCGCCCCTCATCGCACAGAATTATTCCCGGCTGGTGATCGACTGCAACCGCGATCCCGCGGTGCCGACCTCGATCCCGACGATGGGCGAGCTCATCGAGATCCCCGGCAACATCGGCCTGACGGACGAGCAGCGGCGCGCGCGGCGCCGGGAGATCTTCGATCCCTATCACGACCGGCTGCGCGCGGTGCTCGACGAGCGGCTCGCGGCCGGGCGCCGCACCATCCTGGTCGCCCAGCACACCATGACCGACGTCTTCAAGGGCGCGCGCCGCGAGATGCATGCCGCGGTGCTCTACAATCGCGATCGGCGCTTCGCCGCCGCGGTGCTCGAGGCCCTGCGGCGCGAGGCGGGCCTGGTGATCGCGGAGAACGAACCGTATTTCGTGAGCGACGCGACCGATTACACGGTGCCGCGCCATGCCGAGGACCGCGGATTGCTGCACGTCGAGATCGAGATCCGCCAGGACCTGGTCCGGGATCTGCAGGGCCAGGAGCACTGGGCGCGGCGTCTGTGCGCGGCGCTCGGCGCCGCCGCGCACGGCTTCTCGCAGGCGCGCGCGTGACGCACCCGGGGGCGTAGACTAGCCGGGGAGCGCGCGGACCAGCGCGCCCGAGGGGGGTGAGGCCGGCATGGAAACACCGTTGACGCCGCTCGAGTTCGCGCGCCGCGCGCGCAAGCTCCATGCGCAGCGTGAGGCCGTGATCGACGCCGGCCGGCGCTTCAGCTACGCCGAGTTCCTCGCCCGCTGCGATCGCGGCTCGGCGGCCCTCGCCGGGCTCGGCGTGCGCAAGGGCGACCGCGTGGCCGTGCTCTCGCCGAACTCGCACGGCCTGCTCGAGTGCTTCTACTCGATTCCGCAGCTGGGCGCCGTCATCGTGCCGCTCAACTTCCGCCTCACCGCGGATGATTTCGAATACCTGATCCGCCACAGCGGCGCCACGGTGGTGTGCGCGCATCCGGATCACCTGGACGCCGTGGACTCGATCGCCCGGCGGCTGCGCCGGGTGCGCCACTTCGTGGCCTTCGGCGGCGCGCCCGGCCCCTGGCAGGAATACGAGTACCTGCGCGCGGCGGCGCCCCCCGGGG
>VFSW01014771.1_pt1 | contig 10771 bp, 11 predicted proteins | sample 5358111 | NCBI WGS metagenome assembly VFSW01 (sample SAMN11554181, study PRJNA540505) | mine drainage metagenome | isolation source: sediment from site ElyBrook_90M | place: USA: Ely Copper Mine, Vershire, VT | collected 2017
CATTTGGGAGACGTGCAATCGAGTCGGCACATCGAGCCTGTCGATATGCTCAAAGGAAATGGAATCCTGCTGCACGCACGATGCCTGTCTCCAACGAATGAACACGAGACAGCAATAACGTTCTAGCCAAATCAGACGGCGTCGTTATCTTTCTTAATAGAAGAAATGGTCTGCGTCGCAGAACGACGCGAGCTGTCCCTAATTACAATCTATCAATCTGATCGGAGAATATATGCTGAAACGAACACTCTTCCGTACCCTTCTGGGGAGCTTTGCCGTTGTTGGCGCCCTTGCGGGCTTCATTCCTGTCGCATCCGCCGCATTGAGCGGAAGCTGCGGAATGGTGGTATCGCTGCCTCATAACTACGTCCTCGGCAGCATGTCGGGAACCATGAACACGGGCACCGGCGCTTATAGTGGCAACTTCCAGCTTGCCACCCCCGGATCGACAAAAGGGGTGAACGTGCTTGCGGTGCTCGATTTCAACACCAGCACCATCAGCTTCAACGTCACGCAGGTCACCATCGGCAACCCCAACTCCTACGGAACATCGGAGGCCTCAACCCCGTTTACGACCGTGGCGGGACCGCTGCCGAATTCATACACGATCACCTTCACGCCGCCGTCGTCCACCGCGATCAATCTCAACCTTCTGCCCGTGAATTCGGGCAACACGATACTGGTTCAGGGAACTGCTTCCGGCGCCTCTGCGCTGGTGGGCGTCTGCCAGGCACTCTAGATAGGACTCCGAGGCATCCAGCAGGGGGAAACAACGTCATGAAACGCATTAAAAAACTGCTGTGGGGTCCGTTGCTGGGCATGTTCCTGGCGCTCGCCGCGTGCGGGGGCGGCGGCGGGGGCGGGTCCACCCCATCATCGTCTTCATCGTCCAGTGGTTCCAGTCCGACCGCCGCGGCCAATAATGGCACCGCGTCAACCGTTGGGGTCGCAACGGTGGTGGTGGGCTCTCAGTAATCGGCGCTTGGCTCCACGGGCCAGGCGTTCCCTGGTCCGTGGAATCCGAGTTTGACCCCGACTTTGTTGCATCGCATGCTATAATGGGAAGTGGTGAGATCGCATAGAGGATAGAGGAGAGAATCGCTATGCCACGATTCGCAACGAGCGTGGCATTATTGTCGATGGATAAGGATCGCTCACAATAACAAGAGAGAAAGTAACATGAAATGCTACGTTCGTTCGTCAGGCGCTTCGCGGCTTTTCTTGGTAGTTTTCGCAACCGTGGCGGCCATGGTTTCGGGTTGCAGTTCGGTTCCACCTACTTATGAAAATGCACTCAACTTGTCCGATGCGGTAAAGGCGAATACTGCTGTCATACCTGCACCGCTGGATACTACGTGGCCGCACGTGCTGCTCATTCTGCCGCAAGACGGATTTATCGTGCAAAGTATTGACGACAAGAACCATGTGATTACCGCGCATCGGGAGATAGCCGATGCCAACAATCCCGATACCTCCTACGATATCACGACTTCATTCACCTTGGTGTCCGCCGCGGCGAATAAGACCGAAGTGGTCATGGCGGCCAATCGTAAGACCGAGATGCATTACAAGGAGCACACCTGGTGGCACCTGCTGTGGTTGATACCTATCTTCCCGACAGGCACCGAATACACCACCGTGGTGGTGGCTCGCGACACGATCCATTCGTCGCATTTCTATGATGAATTTTTTGTGTCACTGAAGACGTCGATTCAAGCAGCATCCGTGCACACGGCCGCTGCGCCAACGGCGGCTGTGCCGGTGGGAACGGCTGTGCCGGCTGGAACGAAGAACTGAAGTGGTGTGTGCGGGTCGGGGCCAGATTTGTCATTGTCCAGGGCGGAAGTTATGGATTGTTTCATCAACAAGCGTGCGCGAGACCAGTGGCACGAGTTTGATTCGCTCTCCGCCGGTGAAATCAATCAGCCCGGCTAACGTGCAGCCCAATTCAGCGAGCCAATCAGCGCGATTTAGCGCAAGTGCTATCGCAACCGTTGCACCGGTCGGTTGCGCCGCCCAGGCGTCGCGACCGCTGCGTTTCGCATCGCGAGATGTCCCGCCAGGCGTTTGAACTCGGCTTGTACAAATCGGGCGCGAAACCGGCCGAGCTGTGCCAACAGCCGTTTCTCTTTGTTACCACGCCTCCGGGCTGATCCTCGTTATCGGCTATCGTGATGCGGCGTTGAGAACCAACATGATCACCGAGGAGAAATCAGCCTTTATTATTGATGAATCGGCAAAACGGTTGCCTTGCAGAAGTGACGTTGGTGCTAGCCCCCCGTCACTGACATGAAGCGGACTATTTTGTCTGGCCGGGTGGTGAATTCGTGTCTTTCAGGTTTGAGCGAGATTGCCAGGCAGATGGCTTCCTTGAGTCCTTCGTCGGTCACGCCCGCCCGCAGCAGCGGGCGCAGTTCCAGGTTGTTCTCTTGTCCAAGGCAGGTGTAGATCGTCCCATCCACCGTCAGTCGCACCCGGTTACAGGTAGCGCAGAAGTGCTGGGAGATGGGCGTGATGAAGCCGATCCTGAGGTTGGTCCCGCCCACCCGGACATAACGCGCAGGGCCGCCACCTGTCATCACAGTAGGGATCAGCTCATATCGGGACTGCAGCGTGCGTTTCACCTCCTGCAGGTCCAGGTAGTGTTCGGTAGCCTCGCGCCCGGTGGCGCCCATGGGCATCGTTTCAATCAGCCGCAGGGTAAAATCGTAGCGGATGCAGAAGTCGACCATGTCGACGATCTCGCCGTCGTTCACGCCCTTCATTGCCACCATATTGATCTTGACCGGATCAAAACCCGCTTCCTTGGCTGCCATCAGCCCGTCCAGCACCTGCTCTAGCCGGCCGCCGCCGGTGATTTCGGCGAAGCGTTCGGGATTCAGGGAATCGAGGCTGACATTGAGGCGGGTAACGCCGGCGCGCCGCAGCGGCAGCGCCAGTTTGCGCAGGCGCGTGCCGTTGGTGCTGAGCGACAGGTCGCGCAGCCCGGGGATCCGTACCAGTCGGCCAGCAAGATCCGGCAGCTTGCCGCGCGACAGTGGTTCGCCGCCAGTCAGGCGCACGCGCATGACACCCAGTTGCGTGAAAGCGCGCACGACACGCTCTATCTCATCAAAGGTGAGCCAGTGCTCGGGCTCTTCGAAACCCGTGAAGCCTTTCGGGATGCAGTATGAACAACGCAGCTCACAGCGATCGGTCACCGAGATCCGCAGGTACTCGATGCGGCGGTTGAACGAATCGATTAATGCGGTTTGCATGGCACGGAAATGTTTGCACATCTGCCTTGCCGGGTCCATATGACTAAGGTGGGGGGTACTGCCCCTCCTCGGAATCGGGCCATTGGAGCGCAGTGCTCGAACGGCCGTGTGCAGGTGCGTAATGGCCGGTGCATGCAACGTTGCATGCGGCGACGCAAGCGGCTACCTTCTGCTGAGTCATTATAAAAACGGGGGGCTAATGAACAAGGCAGTAATGCGGACCTTGGGTTTGGTGGTGTTCATCGCCGGCGCCGGTCGTGCCGCGCTGGCGCGTGACTTCTGGAATTTTGGTCCGCAGCAGACTTACGTGCAGGCGGGGGTGCAGCAATACGATTGGAAGGAATTCAGCACCAATGGCGGGCCTCTAGACAAGGAATCCGGCCCTATGTTCACGGTCGGTGCGGGTGTGAGTGATTTCCGGCGTGTCGACAGCGGGCCGATCTTTCGGACTGGGGGCCGGTTGTACCTCGGTACCCTGGACTACGACGGCCAGACCCAGGCTGGCATCCCGCTGACGACCAAATCGAATTACAGTGGGCTGCAGTTCGAAGTTCTCGGCGGCTATCGCTTTGCCCGGTGGCTTCGCGGGATCGATCTGTTTGGCGGTGGTGGATGGGAATATTGGAACCGTTCCCTCCAGAATACATTGGCTGCCGACGGCTCACCGGCCTACGGCTACCGCGAACAGTACTATATCCTGTATACACGATTTGGTGCCGGATACTTCCAGGAGTTCGGGTCATGGTCGTACCGCATCAAGGCGGGCGGTAAGTATCCCATATATACCTTCGAGCATGCGAACCTCGGCGATGGCCTCAATCTTGCGCCGGGACGGGACCTGTCCGGATTCGCCAGGGTCAGCTTCGAATTCGGGCCCAGTACGCAAAGTCATTTTGGCCTGATTCTGAGCTACGACACCTATCGCTTCAGCCAGTCCTCCCCCAAGCTGCTGACCAATGGCGGCGTTCCAGTGGGTTATTTCGTGCAGCCGGAGAGTCACCGCGACATCTATGGAATTCGCGGTGTCTACTATTTCCGCTGATCGAGGTTTTCTCAGCGCACATTGAAAGCCTTGCCGGTGGTACCGCGGCTGTCCGGCCCCATCAGATACAGGTACGGTGCCATGACCTCCTCGGGGCGTGGATGCTGGTCCGGAATTTCGCCCGGGTAGGCGCGGGCGCGCAGCCCGGTTGCCACCGCGCCCGGGTCAAGGCTGTTGAACCGGATGCAGGTGTTGCGCTCGAGTTCATCGGCCCAGATCTCCATGAGACGCTCGAGCGCACCGCCGGCGGCCGCGTAAGCGCCCCAGTAGGCACGACCCTTGCGTGCTACCTCCGAGGAGCTGAATATCACTGACGCATCGTCCGAGCGCTTGAGCAGATCGAGGCACAGGCGCGTGATGATATATGCGGCGTTGAAGTTGACCTGCATGACCCGGGTCCACAGCTCGGGCTCGTAGAGTTCAAGCGGAGTGAGGGTCCCGAGCTCGGCAGCGCTGTGTAGAATGCCGTCCAGCCTGCCAAATTCCTTGTCAATAGCGGCCGCGATATTTTCGTATTCCTTGGAAGTGGCCCGTGCCAAGTCCATGGGGGTGATCGCCGGCGGAGGACCGCCATCGGCAAGAATCTCGTCGTAGACCTGTTCCAGTTTAGAAACCGTGCGTCCCAGGAGGATCACGCTGGCACCATGCTTTGCATAAGCGCGAGCGGCCGCCCGCCCGAGGCCGTCGCCCGCGCCGGTGACTAGCACAATGCGGCCGGCGAGCAGATCAGGAACAGGGTGATAAGGAGTCGGTGCAGTCATGGATTGTGGCATGGATTTCAAGGGGGTCAGGTTGAAACCGCGCATTGTACCGCACTCCGTACAGCCGCTTCGAGCATTGCCGGGTGCCGCTACTCCCCGAAAAACTGCAATCACAGTTGCCGCCGGTGCGCTCACGGCAGGGCTGATATGGCACACAGAGGTGCCACATCAAGCCAGCCATATGTGACTGCGGTTCCTCCCGTTCCCTGCTTCTGTCCCACCGTGTGCGTGTGTGAATCGGTCGGAGTGGCAAGCCGAGGCGATGACAGGTTATCATCGCGCCAAGTCAGACACGGGGACGATCGTGGGCAGGTTTTTGTTCGGAGTGATCATCGGGGCGCTGGCGGCTTTTGTGCTTGGGTACAATTTCGGGCGGGGTGTGCCATTGCTGACCAACCCCCTCGCCAAGCGGTCAGAATTTCCAGCGGAGGTGAAGAGAAAGGCTAACGAGTTGCTTGAATCCACCAAAGCTGCAATCCACAAGGCGACCGCCCCGTCGCACAGGCCCGGTGTCGGAGTGTCTGGCCGCTGATCTGCCGAAGGCGGAATACGACCGGACTGCGCACCACTGCGCAGGTCTGTTGATCAGGCAAAGCTCGATTTTCCCTCGTCGCTTACGCAGATACGATTACGGCCACTATTCTTGGCGAGATAAAGGCGTCGGTCGGCAACAGCAAGCAGTTCATCAAAGGTGTCGACGCTCTCGGCGCTGAATGTCGCCATCCCGATGCTGACAGTGACCCGGATGCGCGCATCGGCGGTCACGATTTCTCCTTTTTCAATGCGTGCACGTATGCGCTCGGCCAGCACCGCGGCACCGAGGCGGTTGGTTTCGGGCAGCAGCACCGCGAACTCCTCGCCGCCAATACGTCCGACGACATCGCCGTTACGAACGATGCCGCCGAGCAGGTTCGAGACCTTCACCAGCACCTCGTCACCTGCCTGGTGGCCGTAGCGATCATTGACCTGCTTGAAGTGGTCGATGTCGGTCAGCAGCACCGACAGCTCTCCCAGGTAACGCTTCACGCTAGCGATCTGCTGCGCGCCTTGATCGTAGAAGCTGCGCCGGTTGCGCAGTCGGGTCAGGGGATCGGTGCTGGCCTGTTCCACCAGGGCATGGCGGCTCTCCTCGAGCTCGCGGATCGTTCTGGAGAGCTTATAGTGGACGTTGACCCGTGCCTGGAGCTCCATGACGTCAATCGGCTTGGTGAGAAAGTCGTTGGCGCCGTTGAGAAACGCGAGGTTCTTGTCGACACTGTCATTGGCCGTGGTCATTACGATCACCGGTATGCTCGCGATGCGCGAAATCGGGCTCTTGCGAATCTTGACCAGCAACTGCTGTCCAGTCATGCGTGGCATGTTGACATCGGTGATGACCACGTCGATGTGCTCATCCGCCGTCAGGATCTGCCACGCCTCTTCGCCGTCCTTGGCCTCGATGAGCCGGTAGTTTTCCGAGAGATACTTGGTCAGCATCGCCTTCGAGGTCTGGGAATCCTCGGCAAGCAGGATGCGAGGCCGGGAGTCGGTACCGGCTGGGTTGTCGTGCACCATGGGTTGTCGCTGGCGTGTCACGTTTTTGTCCGGATCACGGGAGCTGGGAACGATACTGCAAATACGCAATTAGTACTATAGCACCACGCGCGCGGCCGCGGGCAGTGGGGAAGCGCCAGCGCGCGGGTTATCAACCCCGGTCGTCGCTTTCCGGCCGGGATATTTCGCGCACGCCTTTCTCTATCTGCGTCAGGGGCTCGATGTCTTTCCTGGCGCTCACTCCCATCTCGGTGAACTTGCGTGCCCCCGGAAGGAGCTTGCTGTCGAACGAGCCGATGGCACGGTTGTAATGCCCGACGCTGCTGTCGAGGCTCGTGCCGAGGCGTGCGAGGTGCTCCGAGAACGTCGCCAAGCGGGCATAAAGCTCCTCGCCGGCGTCGCGGATTTCCGCGGCATTGGACGCCAGCGCCTCCTGGCGCCAGCCATAGGCCACGGCGCGCAGCAGCGCGACGAAGCTTGTGGGAGTGGCCAGGATCACCTTCTGGCGCAGCGCGTCCTCCAGAAGGTTGCGATCGATGTCGAGCGCCGCGCTCAAGAACTGTTCGCCGGGGATGAAAAGAACAACAAAGTCCGGCGCATTTTTGAACTGGCTCCAGTACGCTTTGCGCGAGAGTTCGGTCACGCGCTCCCGGACCTTGCGTGCGTGGTGTTCGAGGTGACGCGCGCGCTCGGCGTCGTCGGTCGCCTCCATGGCGTTGAGATAGGCATCGAGCGGGGTTTTGACATCCACCACGATCTCGCGGCCGTCTGGCATGCGCACCACCATGTCCGGGCGCAGCATGCCCTCGTCGGTGCTCACCGACTCCTGCTGGGTGAAGTCGCAGTACTCGACCATGCCGGCGATCTCGGTCAGGCGTTTCAGCGTGAGCTCGCCCCACTTGCCGCGGACTTCGGGGCGGCGCAGGGATTTGACCAGATTCTGAGTCTCGGTCTTCAGCTGGTCCTGCGCCTGTGCCATCGTCTCCAGATGCTTGGTAAGGGCACCGTAGGCTTCTTTGCGTGCATTTTCCATCTGTTGAATCTGATGCTCGGCCTTGTGCAGGGCCTCCTTGATCGGCGTGACCAGGTTCTCCACCGCCTTTTCCTTTTGCTCGAGATCGGCCGCCGCCTGGACATGGAAGCGTTTGAGGGTCTCCTGGGCGAGCTGCAGGAATGCCTCGTTATTGTGCTGCAGCGCGTCACGTGAAAGCGCGTTGAAGGTCCGTTCCAGCCCCTGCAGCTGGTCGGCCGCTTTGCGTCGCTCCAGGTCCAGGGTGACCGAGAGTTCGGCGATACGCTTCTGGCCGCGGGCGCGCGCGAGCAACCAGCCGAGCGTGCCGGCTATGGCCGCTACCGCCGCCAGCAGAGCCAGGGTTGCGGGGTCAGCGGCGGGCATCGATCCATTCCAGGACATCGCCGGGCGAGTGCACGAGGGCGTCGGCGCCCCAGCTCGGCGGATCGTCGGTTTCGCCGATGTAGCCGAACATCGCCACGAGGGTGTGCATGCCGGCGACGCGTCCGGCCTCAATGTCGCGTGCGGCATCTCCGACGTACAGGCAGTTGGCGGGTGCGGTGCCGCACTGTGCACAGGCGTAAAGCAGCGGGGCAGGGTGCGGCTTGGTGTTGGCCGTGGTATCGCCGCTCACCACGCATGCGGCCGTGGCGGCCAGTCCGAGGGCACGTACCAGGGGCTCGGTCAGAAACGCCGGCTTGTTCGTAACGATGCCCCAGTTGAGCCCGCGCTGGGGTAGCGCCGAAAGTAGTTCGCCCACACCGGGAAATAGCTGCGTCTCGCGGCACAGGTTCGCGGCGTACAGATCGAGAAAACGGCGGCGCAGCGCATCGTAGCCGGTGTCGTCCGGTGTGATTCCAAAGCCGAGCTGCAGGAGCGCACGCGCTCCGTACGAGGCTCGCGGGCGGATCTGGTCATGGGATAAAGGTTGCTGGCCGTGTTCGCGCAACAGCTCGTTGAGAGCGAAACCCAGATCGGGGGCGGTGTCCGCGAGTGTCCCGTCGAGATCGAACAGGACGGTGTGAATGTCAGTCATCCGCGCGTCGGCACCAGGCAAGATAATTGACATCGACGCCCGGCCCGAGCGTGTACTGGGCAGTCAGGGGGTTGTAGTGCATACCGGTAAACTGGCGCAGATCGAGGTCGGAATGACGGCACATGTCCTGCAGCTCGGACGGTTTGATGAATCTCATGTAATCATGGGTGCCGCGCGGCAGCAGACGCAGCACATATTCCGCACCCACGATCGCCAGCAGCCAGGACTTTGGATTGCGGTTGATCGTGGAGAAGAACACTTGTCCGCCCGGCTTGACCAGGCGCGCGCAGGCCGCGACCACCGAGGCCGGTTCGGGGACATGCTCCAGCATCTCCAGGCAGGTGACCACGTCAAATGCCTGCGGCTGCTGCTGCGCCAGGTCCTCGGCCGAGATCCTGCGGTAGTCGACTGAGTGGCCGGTCTCCTTCAGGTGCAGGCGTGCCACTGCCAGCGGTGCATCCCCCAGATCGATCCCGGTCACCTGTGCTCCGAGGGCGGCCATGCTCTCGGCGAGAATGCCGCCACCGCAACCGACATCGAGCACGGTCTTGCCACACAGGCCTGCACGCTCATCGATGAACCGCAGCCGCAGCGGATTGATATCGTGCAGCGGCTTGAACTCGCTTGTTGGATCCCACCAGCGTTCGGCCAGCTTCTCGAATTTGGCGATCTCGGCTTGGTCGACGTTTTGAGTGGTCGTTGTCATCGTGTGCTGACCCGCTGCCGGGGATGAATGTGGCGGTCGCTGGCGTGCCGCCGGACCTGTGTCCAGGTGGCCGTGCACCCTGTTCCGCTGGCGCGGGGGTCAAAGGCCCCGCTGATGCCGTATTCTATCACCCCAACGGTTGGCACGGTGCAGAATTTCGGCTTCGTCCAGCGTGGTCAGTCGCCCGCCTTCGAGCAATTGACGCCCGGCCACCCAGACGTCGGTGACCTGGTCGCGGCCGGCGGTGTAGACGATCTGTGACAGTGGGTCGTAGACCGGCTGACTCGAAATGCGGGCGAGGTCGATCGCCGCGAGATCCGCGTACTTGCCGGTGCTGATAGATCCCGTGACCTGGTCGAGCCCGAGCGCGCGCGCACCATGGAGTGTGGCCATGCGCAGCGCCTGGCGGGCGGGCAGAGCGGTGGCGTCTCCGCTCACTGCTTTGGCCAGCAGCGCCGCGACGCGCATCTCGTCCAGCATGTCGAGGTCATTGTTGCTGGCCGCACCATCGGTGCCGAGCGCGACATTGACCCCGGCGCGCAGCAGCTCGAACACCGGACAGAAACCGCTGGCGAGCTTGAGGTTCGACTCCGGGCAGTGGACGATGCTGACTCCCGCTTGGGCCAGAAGCGCGATCTCCTCAGGCAGTAACTGCGTCATATGCACCGCAACCAGATTCGGAGTGAGCAGGTCCAGGTCGTGCAGCCGCTCGATCGGCCGCCGCCCGGTCTTGGCGAGAGCCTCTTGCACCTCGTGGGCGGTCTCGTGCACATGCATGTGCACCGGAAGATCCAGCTCGTTGTTGAGGGTTCGGATCCGGGTGAGTGGCTCGTCGGATACGGAGTAGGGTGCATGCGGCGCAAACGCGGTCGTGATCAGCTCACTGCTGCGCAGTTCGTCATGCAGTCTGAGGCCCTTGTCGAGATAGGCGTTGGACGAGTCGGCGTAGACCGTCGGAAAATCGATAACGATCAGCCCCATGCAGGCGCGGATGCCCGCTTTGCGCACCACCTGCGCGCAGTCTTCAGGGAAGAAGTACATGTCGCTAAAGCAGGTGGTGCCGCCCTTGATCATCTCGGCGACCGCCAGCTGTGCTCCGTCGCGTACGAACTCCGGTGAAACCCAGCGGCCCTCAGCCGGCCAGATGTGGTTCTGCAGCCAGTCCATGAGTGGCAGGTCGTCTGCCAGGCCGCGAAACAGTGCCATAGCCGCATGGGTATGGGCATTGACCAGGCCCGGGATCAGGGCATGGGTCGCGAGCTCGACGGTCCGGTGCGCCCGGTAACGCACGGCCGCCGCGGACGCCGGCAGAATTTCCAGGATACGCCCCTGGTCGATGGCGACGCTGTGGTGGTCGAGACAGCCATCCGGATCCACCGGAATCACCCAGCGCGCATTGATCAGCAGTTCGACTTCAGTCACAG
>VFSW01014772.1_pt1 | contig 10771 bp, 3 predicted proteins | sample 5358111 | NCBI WGS metagenome assembly VFSW01 (sample SAMN11554181, study PRJNA540505) | mine drainage metagenome | isolation source: sediment from site ElyBrook_90M | place: USA: Ely Copper Mine, Vershire, VT | collected 2017
CGCGGAGCTTGTGCCCGAGGCGCTTGGGAATCTTAGATAGCCCGGCAGCTATTTTCAATGGAGGACGAAAACCGGGAACAGGCCGAACAGAGAGACTATCCTTTCTAATCAGCGATTGACAAATTTTACCGGGAGCATAAGTTCCTTCCTTATTTATTGCAGCAACTTCCATTCTTTGCAACAGCCAACGTTTCATGCAAATTCTGCTGTCATGCCTCAACAATGCCCTCATAAAAAATGTTAAATGTAATCGTCGGTTGAATCCTGTCCATTCCTAGTGCAATAAAGCAGAAAGCTGCAAAATTCTAAAAATTGACAAATTCTTTTATCAGTGTTTTAATTTAACCACTATCCGAAAAAGCCAAACCCTTTGTGAGGAGGGGACGGAAAGCGGCGGGTCAACAGACAGCTCTGTGGTGCAGGCGGATGTTGTTACCACTACCGGCGCCTGCAAGTGGGCTCCTTCTTTGCAGTCCGCAGCAGTTGCGCTTTGTCAAATGGTGCATATACGACAGACGAGGTGGGACAATGAGAGTATTGCTTGCAACCGACGGCTCTGAATATTCTGAAACCGCGGCGAAATTCCTGACCCGCATCAACTGGTCTCCCCAGGACTCCATTACGGTGTTTCACGCCATCTATGCGCTCCCGTTCCCTGAAGACCGGAAGTTCCATTTTGATACGCTCAAGGCTGTGAAGAAGGACCTTGCGCCGAGGATCCTCGATTCGGCAGTGGCCCTTCTGAAGCCTGTACGGGCCGGCATCAGCGTCGAGATCAGTGAATTTCCTCCGCGCGAGTGCACGCCGGATCAGTGCATCATGAACGCCGCCGAATCGTCGAACGCGGACCTCATCGCCATGGGAGCGCGGGGGATAAAGGGAATTGCGCCGGCTTTTCTCGGGAGCGTGACGCGGTTGGTGACGGTCCATTCCTCGCTGCCTGTCCTGGTGGTGAAGCCGGCGCCGAAAAGGTCCATGGGAGGGATGAAAATTCTGTTTGCCGTTGACGGCTCCGAGCATTCCCGGGCTGCCGGGGAATTCCTGTCGTCCATTCCCTTTCCCGACGACGCGGAGGTGACGATACTTCATGTCGTCGCTTCCGGTTTCTCCGACATCCCGGAACGGTTCGTGCTGGAAATCAATGACCGGATGAAAGAGGTCGTGGCCGGTTCTCGGTCCCGAGAGCTTGCGCAATCGGAACGGATCGTCGAAGAGGCGCGGCAGTCCCTGGGCAAACGGTTCCGCAGCATCTCCGTCCTGTCAAAGGTCGGAGACCCCTCAACGGAGATTTTGAGAAACGCGGGGTTACTGGAAACAGACATCATTGCTGCGGGCTGCCGGGGCTTGCAGGGGTTGATGGGCATGATGGGGAGTGTGACAAGAAATGTCCTCACCCATGCGACATGCTCCGTGCTGATCGGGAAGACCTGCGGCAGGTAAGACGCACCGCCCGCCGGCGCCGGCGGGGAGCGTGGAAACGAACAGGAGAGCTCCTTCAGGACTGGAAGGCATGACGGAATACCGAAGATATCCGTTGTTGAACCAGGGAAGAGACTTTTTTAAGCGCCCGCACTGTGATGACGATTGCGAAGAGAGGATCTCCCGGCTCAGTGTCCATTAGAATCCTGCCGCACCAGGGCACCTGCCCCTGACACCTGCTACAATTAAAGAAAACACACATTCTCGCAACAAAGGGACATTTCTATGAAGCATTTATCGAGTTGCGGCGTCGGTTTTGTCTGTGATGTCTCAGGCCGGCGGAGCGCCCGGATCGTTGCATGGGGCATCGAGGCGGTCAAGAACCTTACCCATCGGGGCGCGGTCGGCGCTGACGGCAAAACCGGCGACGGAGCCGGGCTCCTCTTCGAGCTCCCGCGAAAATTCTTTCGGGCTCAAATCAAGGAACTCGGTTTCTCTATTTCCGATATCAATAACCTGGCAGTTGGCACCTGTTTCCTTTCCGCTGACGTCGAACAGGAGATCGAGGGCCTCCTCAGAAGATACGGTTTCAGGCCTATCGGCTGGAGGGATGTGCCGACGAATGACGATGCGCTCGGAGCGGCGGCCTTGGGAACAAAACCGAGGATCAGGCAGATCCTGATCGACGCCGGGGCAGTGGAAGACCATGAGCGGGAGCGCAGGCTTTTCCTGGCCAGGAAGGCAGTTGAAAAAAGTTTAAGCGAACAAGTCTATGTCCTGAGCATTTCCTCAAAAACGATCCTCTACAAGGGCCTGCTCGTCGCGCCCCAGATAGACCGGTTCTACCCCGACCTTGCAAACAAGGAGTTTGAGTCGTCTTTCTGCATTTTCCATCAGCGTTTCTCGACCAACACCCTGCCGGTCTGGTCCCTGGCCCAGCCCTTTCGCGTCCTTGCCCACAACGGAGAGATCAACTCGCTCCAGGGAAACAGAAACTGGGTCCTGGCGCTTCAGGAGGAAGTCTGCAAAGGCTTTCAACGGAGCGACCGGGATGTTCTGAAACCTTTGGTCCTGTCCGATGAGAGCGACTCCGCATCACTGGACAAGATCGTCGAACTCCTGGTCCTGGCAGGCTTTTCCCCGGAACATGCCGTCAACCTGTGCATTCCGCCTGCCTGGGAAGGAATGGAATTGGATGCGGAGGCGCGGTCCTTTTTTGAATATTCCTCTCTTCTCATGTCTCCCTGGGACGGGCCTGCCGCGATCGTGTTCACCGACGGCCGCATGGTCGGGGCCCATCTCGACCGCAACGGCCTCCGGCCGCTCCGCTACGCTTTGACGGAAGACAATATTCTGGTGTGCGGGTCGGAAGCAGGCATGATCGATTTCCCGGGAAAGTCGTTTCTTGAAAAAGGAAGGCTCGGACCGGGAGACACGCTGTCGATCGACCTTTTGGCGGGCAAGATCAGGAAAACAGCAGAGATCCTCGGGGAACTTGCAGGCGAGAAACCTTACAACGCATGGCTCAAGAACCATTGCGCCGGCCGCACGTTCAACGGCATTGCCCCTCTGGAGGCGGCCCCGGACCTTCCGAGGAAGCAGATCGCTTTTGGATATACCACGGAAGAGCTGCAGATGCTCGTAAAGACCATGGCCGAGACAGGGCGGGAACTGACCTTTTCCATGGGCGATGATACGCCGATCCCGCCCCTGGCGGAAAAGCCCCAGCTCCTTTTCAAGTATTTCAAACAGCGGTTTTCCCAGGTCACCAATCCCGCCATTGATCCGATCAGGGAAAGAATGGTCATGTCGCTCGCGATGAACCTGGGGCCCCGGAAAAGTTTCCTGAGCGAAACGCCGGAACACGCCCGGCGGTACCAGATAGAATCGCCCTTGTTGTGTCCCGATAATCTTGAAGAGATCGAACGCTGCGGGATGTTCAATATTTCGAAGCTGGCTACTACCTATGCCCAGGGAGAGCATGATCTTTCCAGCGGTCTTGCGGCTTTGGCAGGCAGGGTCGTGGAAGCGGTCTCCCTTGGCGCGGAGATCATCATTCTTTCGGACAGGGACGTGGCAAAAAATCGGGCCGCGATCCCCTCTCTCCTCGCGCTTTCCGCGGCTTTCCAGGCGCTCCTGAAAGCGGACCTTGCCCATGCCGCCAGCATCATTGTCGAAACAGGCGAAGCGAGAGAGGTGCATCACATCGCGTGCCTCATCGGGTTCGGCGCTTCAGCGATCTGTCCCTATCTCGCCTTCGAGACAATAAGCGACCTCTGCTCACGAGGTGAAGTCACCGTGCCTTATGCAGCGGCAGCAGGCAATTTCAAAAAAGCGCTGGAAGACGGTTTCCTGAAGGTGATTTCCCGGCATGGCATATCCACGATCAATTCTTACCACGGCGCGCGGCTCTTTGACGTTCTTTTTCTCACGCAGGACGTTAGCCGGGAATATTTCGGCATGGAACAGTCAGGCGCTGAAGCGGACGGCCTTCAGGAAATCGAAGCGTCTCTTCTCTTCCGTCATGCTGCGGCTTACGGCCATCCTGGACCGTCCATGGAGCAGGGAGGGTTCCTGCGCTATAAAAAAGAAGGCGAGTGGCATGCCTGGGGAGCGCCCGCAGTCCAGGCGTTGATCAAGTTCATCAGGAGCAGCGACCGGGAGGATTTCAAGGCTTTCTCCCGCCTGGTGAATGGGCGGCCTGCGGCCGTTCGGCATCTGCTGGGCTATAAAACGGGAAAGGTTCTCCCCCTTGACAGCGTGGAGTCCGAAGGATCGATCCTCGCACGTTTCGTTTCAGGCGCCATGTCCGTCGGCGCCCTGTCGCCGGAAGCCCACGAGACCATCGCTGAGGCCTGCAATCGTCTCGGAATGCGCAGCAACAGCGGCGAAGGCGGAGAAGACCCGAAAAGATTCGGGACGATAAAAAACAGCGCCATCAAACAGGTGGCCTCGGGACGCTTCGGCGTGACGCCGGGGTACCTGGCGTCGGCGAAAGAGATCGAGATCAAAGTTGCGCAGGGCGCGAAGCCCGGGGAGGGAGGCCACCTCCCCGCAGCCAAGGTGGATGATTACATTGCAGGCCTCCGGTACTGCAAGCCCGGCACGCTCCTCATTTCTCCGCCTCCGCATCATGACATCTATTCCATCGAGGACCTGAATCAGCTGATTCACGACCTCAAACAAGCGAACCCGGAAGCAAAGATCTGCGTCAAACTTGTTGCCGAGGAGGGAGTGGGCACCGTTGCCGCGGGCGTGGCAAAAGCCTATGCCGACATCGTGCAGATCAGCGGCAACGAGGGCGGCACGGGCGCGTCGCCGGTCACGTCGATCAAGAACGTCGGCAGTTACTGGGAAACGGGGCTTGCGGAAACGCAGCAAGTCCTGGTCGACAACAATCTCCGTGAACGGATCAGGGTGCGCGTCGACGGCGGACTGAAGACCGGGAAGGACGTCATCATCGCCGCTCTCCTCGGGGCCGAGGAATACGGCTTCGGCACCGAGACCATGATCGCCGCGGGATGCGTCATGGCGCGGCAATGTCATCTGAATACCTGCCCCACCGGCGTCGCGACGCAGGACCCGCGGCTTCGCGCCCGGTTCAGGGGGACCGTGGAGGGCGTGATGGCGCTCTTTAGCGCCATTGCCGGAGAGGTGCGGGAGATCCTTTCGCAGATGGGGTATTGCAGCCTTGATGAGGTCATCGGGAGGTCCGACCTGCTCACGGTCGTTGATCACAAAGATTTCCCGGCTTCCCGTCGGTTCAATCTGGAGTCCTTTCTTGCCGCCCCCCGGGAAGGCATGCCTCGTCAGAGCGCCGTTCCCCGGAATGACAATCTCGCGGCAACGTTGAACGACAGGATCACAGCCGAGCTCCTGCCTTTTATCGAGGCAGGCACGCCAATAAAAAAGGAATATGCCATCCGGAACATCGACCGAAGCGTCCCGGTAAGGCTCAATTACCACATAGCAAAAATCCACGGCGAGAAGGGACTCCCTCCTGATACCCTTACCCTCCTGTTCAAAGGAACAGCAGGTCAGAGCTTCGGCGCCTTTAATCACAAAGGCCTTACGCTTATTCTTATCGGCGAGGCGAATGATTATGTGGGCAAGGGGATGCACGGAGGCAGGATCGTCATACGTCCGGACAGCCTTCGCGGCTCCCGCAACCAGGTGATCATGGGGAACACGGTCTTGTACGGCGCAACGGGCGGGGAATTCTTTGCGTCCGGAAGGGCGGGTGAGCGTTTCGGCATCCGGAACAGCGGCGCCGTTGCGGTGATCGAGGGCGCGGGACAGCATTTCTGCGAATACATGACAAGGGGGGAAGTGGCGGTCCTCGGGCCGACGGGCCCCAATGTGGGGGCGGGCATGACCGGCGGAGTGCTCTACGTGCTCGACGACGACCGCCTGCTCGCCATTCGCCTGAATACCTCCTACGTCAGGGCAGTGGACTTGGAGGAACAGGACAAGGTGCGCTTGAAGTCATTGATCGAAGCCCATTTCGGGCATACGGAAAGTCCCCTGGCAGAAGAGCTGCTTCGGGATTTTGACGACAGGGTCAATTCTTTTAAGAAGGTAATTCCGAAGTGACGCGCACCGGAACCGAGCAACTTTCATGACAAAGGTGATAGGGACAAACAACGATATTTGCAGGCTGGACTATCTCGTCGGGACGCTCGCCACGGCCTACCGGGGGGCCGTTACGTCACTCGTGGTAAAAGATTTTTGCATGAGCGACAACGGAGTCGTTACGACGCTCAAGGGGACGGTCCTGTCCATGCCGGCAGGCGATTATGAGGCATCCCTGATCCAGACCGGGGCCGAACTCTCCCGCGCCGATCTCGTGAACGGATATTTCGAGCTTGCTGCGGACAGCGGGCGCATTGCAGAGGCCCGGGACCTTCAGATCGACATCATACAGTCGGGCAGGCATATCGGTACTTTTTTGCTGAAGAAGGAAAATGCCGGGGGCCTGTATAGTTCCGCTGTGGAGCTTTCGGAGGACCTTGCGGGTTTGGATCTTACGAGACTGACCTTTCCTGTCCGGGAAAAGGCCGGTCTTCTGCAGCAGGCGGAAGAAATCGTTTCTCAGGTCCATTCCACCAAAAAGGACTGGGCCGCTTTTTCAAACAAGCTGAACGGATTTGCAAGAGATTTCTATTGGGGCGAGCCGGAGGCCTTTTCCCGGGCCTACGGGATCCTTGTCCATTTTGCGCTTCTGGCCGCCGAGCGTGTTGTTCCTGCCGAGAGGGCCAAGGCAGTTTCCAACTGTTTCGACCTTTTGGAAGTGCCGCTCGAAAACGATGCCGATCTTTTGCGGCTCCGGGCCCTCGTCGGGACGTGGCTGACCGGGCTTTCCCGATCGTCGCTCGACCTTTCCGTGCAGGCCCGACGGGCTGTTAATGCGATCCGCAGGATCCGCACCTCGTTCCCCGGCATGGATGCGAGCGGAGCGCTGCTGCCGCTGGTAAGATCGCTCAGAGCAAGAAACGCTGCTCTGATCGTTCTCCCTGATCAACTCATTGCCGCCCTGGAGAGCTTCATCACTCCGGGAGAGAGGGAAGCGCTTTCCCGGTTCGGTGAACAGGGACAACGCAAGATGGAGCAGGATTTGACCGGGGCAGAGCATCGTCTGCAATCGGGAGAAGCCGGCAAGGCCCTCGATATTGCAGCGGGGATGGATCTGGACATCCTCGATGACCGGAATTCCATCTCCGTTCTGTTTGACGTCCTTGAGAAGAACCTGACAAGGAAATCGGCTGATCTGTTTGCCGAAGTTGTTGCCGGTTTTCTGCTTTTTGCCGGACGAATGACCGGCCCTGCCTTGACGCTTGTCAGCCTGGAAATCCCCCGGATCATTGACGTGCTCGTTGCTCTCAAAGCGCCTGATGCCTGCGGCATTCTGCTTGAGCACCTGCAGGACCTTCCTGCTCCGGCCAGGGACCGCATCATGCTCGACCCCCGCGTTGCCCGGTCAATTTACGGTTCAAGCGAAAAGCGGCTCAAGGAACAATACGAAGAAGAGGTAAAAAAGATCCTGATCCCCGCTGCGCGGGTAAGGGGAATATCTCCGGATACGTGGGCGGAGCTCGTGCCCCCCCAGCACTTTGAGCGATTGAGCGCGTTTCTGGACCTGCTCATGACGGGCGATGAACAGCTGGAATCGGTCCTCATTCATGTTGCGGCGAACCTGGCATTGAGCGGCGTGCTGATCCCCGACGACCGTCTGTTCCAGCGCCGGATATCGGCCTATCTGAACTCAAAAGCCATGAAGGGTCGGTTTCTGCTGAATTACCTGTTGCTCGGACGGTTTCCCGTCTACTTTAACGAAGTGGGAGCTACGAACAGGATCCGGGATTATTCAACGGAGATCGACTCCTGGGCGGACGACCCGGTGATCTATTTTGTCAGAAAACAGGTCCACGTCAATGCGAGCAGCCACAACGTGCGCCTGCTGGAACTGGTCATACAATCGTGGACGGGCAATGATCCTTCGGTCCTGAAACAGGTCGTTCCGCCGGACATGTATGCCCAGGCGAACCTTGGCCTGCTGCAGCGTTATTCCTCCGTCATGGCGCGCTTCTTCCTGTCAACGGGCGTGCAGGATGCCGGAGGCCTGCATCTGGAAAGACTCCTGGCCCTCCCCGATGCAACCATCGACGCAGGGCTTGCGGGAGAGGAAGGCGACGGCGAGGCCCGGGCGAAAGTGCGGCTGATGTGCAAACTGTACAAGGAGATCGTGAGGAAATACTCATTGATCGACAAGGACGGCGAGGTCGGCGACGTTTATGCCCGCCTCCCTGCAGCAATCGATCGACTCCGCGAGCTTAAGCATATTGTGCTGTCTTCGGAAAAGACGGAACCGCAGGAATCCCTGTATTTTAAGCGGCACATCGCATTCGGCATCCCGTCGGTTCTGGGGACCTACCATGAGCAGAAATTCGACGCCTTGAAAGAGATGATGCGCATCGGCGAGGAAACTCCCGTCCTGCTCCAGACAATCCTGTCCGGGGTGGAGAAAAAAGAGCAGGCAGCCGGATATGCCGGCTCGCCAGCCTGGGCTTCCCTTTCCTGGGCATGGGAAATCCTTAAACTCTACGGCATGGAGAACATTCAGGTTGACGAGTACGTGGAAGTGCTCGGGCTTAAGGGGCTTCATGAAACGCAGCGCGTTGACGTGCTGAAACTCTGTCAAAAAGAACTGGCGTGGATGGTTGCTTCGCTCAGCAGGACCTTCCATCGTCCGCTCGTTGAGCTTGTCGAAAAATTCCCCCATGACGATCTTCCGGAGCAGCTCATGAACCTGGACAGGGCTTCCCGCGATTTCAGCGACAAGGCAGCGGACGTGGTCATGCGCGATATTCTGAACAGCATTCCGGGGCTTGTCGAGTTCGACCGGATTCTGGAAGCGCTTGTGCGCGCTCTCCGCGCTGCAGAGCCGCCTGGCGCGAGGAAGGGGCGCGACCATGCCGGGCTGCCCGGGGAGCGGGATGTTTACGATATCCAGACGATGACGCTTCAGGAAGCAGGGACGCTCGGACCGGAATTGGGAAACAAGGCGAAGAATCTCGTTTATCTCAAAGACAAGGGACTCCCCGTTCCCCGGGGGGTGGTGCTCCCGGCGCGCTTTACCGCGGATTTCGACCTTCCGGAGAATCAGGATGACTTCAATGCAGTTCTTCAAAAGGCGGTGAAGATTCTGGAGACGAAAACCAACGCGACGTTCGGCACGGGCAGGCGGCCCTTGTTTCTTTCCGTGCGAAGCGGCTCATACCTGTCCATGCCCGGCATCCTGTCTTCCATCCTGTACTGCGGTATGAACGATCAGACCGTCGAAGCCTTCCTTCGTGAGACCAACGATCCCGCACTCTGCTGGGACTCGTACCGGAGGTTCATCGAGCATTACGCAACGGACGTATTGGGGCTGAAAATGGAATTCTTTGAACGGATTGCCGCGGATTATCGGAGCGTACTTTCACAAAATCCGGAAAAAGCTGAGGAGGGCGGACATTTGAGCGCCATCGTTTCCCTCTACAAGTCGCGGCTCCGCGAAATGGATCTGCAGGTCCCTGACGACGCCTTTATACAGCTGCAACACTGCGTCCGCGCCGTTTATGCCTCATGGAACAGCGTCCTGGCCAAGCAGTATCGCGCCGCGACCGGAACATCGGAGCAGTGGGGCACGGCAGTCCTGTTGATGGAGATGGTTTCCGGCAACCGGGAGGGGGGAGGATCGTCTGTTTTTTTTACGCGGGACCCCGCTACGCTCGATCCGGTCGTTTACGGAGAAACGCTCGAAAGCAGCAGCGGCGACGATCTCGTTTCCGGAAGGAAATCCGGGCGTCCGCTGTCCCGCACGCAGGCAACAGCGGGCCGGCAAAGCCTCGAGGACCACGATCCGGAATTGTACCGACTGCACCAGGACCTCGCGCGAAGGATAGAGGACGCCTTTGGCGGGCTTCCCCAGGAAGTGGAGGCGACCTATACCCGGGATGGGTCCGGCAGGCGCATTCTTTCGGTGCTTCAGACCAGGCGAATGGAGCAGGGAGGGACGCCTTTTAATACCTTCGATGAAATTTGCGGCATGGGGTCGCGGGTGATCGGCCGCGGCATCGGCGCCCACGGAGGGGCGCTGAGCGGCGTTGCCTCGTTCGCAACGTCGATCGATTCCCTGGAGCGCCTGCACACGAAATCCGGCATGCCGGTCATCCTCCTGCGTAAAACGGCGAATACCGGCGATGTCTCATTCATGCCGGTAGTCAATGGGATTCTTACCGCGTCCGGCGGCGCTACGTCTCACGCTGCGGTCCTTGCGCAGAAATTCGGGCTTACGGCGGTGGTCGCCTGTGCTGATATGCAGCTGCTGCTGGATGAACAGGGCCGTCCCTACGCCCTTATAGGAGATACGCCTGTGGAGGAAGGAACTCCTATCAGCATCGACGGCGCAAACGGGCTGGTGTTTTCCGGAACGTGCTTTCAGCAGCGCTTGAGTTCCTGAAAAGCAATTCGATCCCGCTGCCTGGATGGCGATAACCTGAACCAGCCAACCAAAGCCGGCCTTTGGCGGCCCGGCGATCTACCCTTCCCGAGCCAACACAAGCCTTCCTGTGAAAGACCTAAAATGCACCAGCTGTTCAAAATGGGTGGTTCTAATTGCCGGCCTGTTTGAACATGCCGCCGGCTAACCCGTTGATTATTTGATAAAACTGCTGCGTTTATTTTGAGCACGTTCCTTGCTAATTATTATGCTATAGTATGGATAGACCTAAACAGGATTAAAACTATCCTACTTGTTGATTCGGAAATAAACAAGCCAGCACGAAGGAGCCAGCGATGAATACTAAATCCG
>VFSW01014773.1_pt1 | contig 10770 bp, 11 predicted proteins | sample 5358111 | NCBI WGS metagenome assembly VFSW01 (sample SAMN11554181, study PRJNA540505) | mine drainage metagenome | isolation source: sediment from site ElyBrook_90M | place: USA: Ely Copper Mine, Vershire, VT | collected 2017
GATACTCACCGTGGAAGGTGAGGAAGATGAGGCGGAACATGTAGAAGCTGGTCATGAAGGCGGTGATGACGCCAAAGGTCCAGAAGATTTTGCTGCCGTGCGGGCTGCTGAAGACCTGCCAGAGAATCTCATCCTTGGAGAAGAATCCGGCGAAGGGCGGAATGCCGGAGATGGCCAGGGTTGCGATCAGCATGGTCCAGTAGGTCCACGGCATGTACTTGCGGAGGCCGCCCATCTTGCGCATGTCCTGCTCGCCGCCTATGCCGTGAATGACGGAACCGGCGCCGAGGAAGAGCAGGGCCTTGAAGAAGGCGTGGGTCATCAGGTGGAAGATGCCCGCCGAGAAAGCACCCACGCCGACGCCGAGGAACATGTAGCCAAGCTGCGAGACGGTGGAATAGGCGAAGACCTTCTTGATATCGTTCTGGAGCAGGCCGATGGTGGCGGCGAAGAAAGCGGTGGCCAGGCCGATGACCGCGACCGTGTCCATGGCGATGGGGGCGTGCACGAATAAGGACGAGGAGCGCGCGATCATGTAAACGCCGGCGGTGACCATGGTGGCGGCGTGGATGAGCGCCGAGACCGGTGTCGGGCCGGCCATGGCGTCCGGGAGCCAGACGTAGAGAGGAATCTGAGCGGACTTGCCGGTGGCGCCGAGCAGAAGCAGCAGGCAGATGATAGTGACGCCGCCGAGAGAGGCTTCCACCGGCAGCGCGGCGGCGGCGCCGAACACGCGGGCGAAATCGAGCGTGCCGAACTGGCGGACGATGAGGAACATGGCGAGCGAGAAGCCGAAGTCGCCGATGCGGTTTACGATGAAGGCCTTGTTGCCGGCGTTGGTGGCGAACTGCTCGGTGAAGTAAAACCCGATGAGCAGATAGCTGCACAGCCCGACGCCTTCCCAGCCGACGAACAGCAGCAGGAAGTTCTCCGCCAGAACCAGGATCAGCATGAAGAACATGAAGAGGTTGAGGTAGGCGAAGAAGCGGTAGTAGCCGCCCTCGTGCTCCATGTAGCCGATGGCGTAGGTGTGGATCAACAGGCCGACGCCGGTGACCACCATGAGCATGACGGCGGTGAGGCGGTCGACGGCGAAATCGACGCCGATGTTGAGGGCGCCGCTCTGAATCCAGGTGAAGTAGTGTTCGACGTGCGCGGTGTCGAGCGAGCCGAGCCCGGAAAGCGTTTTGAGCACCCAGAGAAACGACAGCGCGACCGAGCCCACGGCCACGGCGTTGATGAGGGCCTTGGGGAACCTGCGTCCGAGGATGCCGTTCAGCAGGAAGCCGGCCAGAGGAAAGATGGGAATGAGCCAGAGATTCATGGTTGGGATCAGTTCTTGAGCGAGTTGACGTCGTCCACCTGGAGCGTCTGGCGGTTCTTAAAGACGGAGAGGATGATGGCCAGTCCGACGGCGGCTTCGGCGGCCGCCACCACCATCACGAACAAGGTGAAGATGTGGCCGTCGACCTGTTTGAACTGGTAGGAGAAGGTGACGAAGCTGAGGTTGACCGCGTTGAGCATGAGCTCGATGGACATGAACACGGTGATGACGTTGCGGCGGTAAAGGAAGCCGGCAATGCCGAGGCAGAACAGAATGGCGCTGAGGATGAGATACCAGTTGAGCGGGACACCGTGGGAAGCCGGCATCAGTCGATCTCCTTCCGGGCGAGAACAATGGCTCCGAGGATGGCGATGAGGATGAGCACCGAGACCACCTCGAACGGGAGAAGGTATTGGGTGAAGAGGCTGCGGCCGATATCGGCGGGGCCGCCGTGAGTGAAGGCGCCGAAGACGACCATGTCGCCGCGGGGCAGGGCGGCCTGAATGACGAAGCTGACCAGGCCGAGGAAGAGCGCCATGAGCGGCACGCCGAAAACCTTGACGTAGGCGCTGCGGCGGGTAAGGCGTTCGCCGCCGGCGTTCAACAGCATGATGACGAAGGTGAACAGCACCATGATGGCGCCGGCGTAGACGATCATCTGGGCGGCGGCGATGAACTCGGCTCCGAGCAGGAGATAGAGTATGGCGAGCGAGCCCATGACGCCGACGAGCGAGAGTGCGCTGGAGATCGGGTGGGTTTGGACGACCAGATTCAGGGCCGAGACCACGGCGATGGCGGCGAGTACGAGGAAGAGAAACGCGTCCATGATTATTTCGGGAAAAGGGCGATCAGCAGGCCCGTTACGAGAAGGTTGAGGATCGCCACCGGGAACAGGAACGTCCAGGCGAAATGCATGAGCTGGTCGTAGCGGAACCGGGGCAGCGTGCCGCGCACCCAGATGAAGATAAACAGCAGCAGGCCCGCTTTGGCGACGAACCAGAACAGGGGCATCAGGATGGGCTGCACCAGCGGCACCAGGAACAGGCCGGCCAGAAGGAGCGAGATGACGCCGACAATGGGGAACGTGTAGCGGTCCCATTTTCTGTAGGGCTGGGCGCCGTGATAGAAGCAGACGGCGGCGACGAGGACGAGAACGACGGTGGGAATGTAGTTGGAAATCGAGGCCGGAAACGGCGGGTGCCAGCCGCCGAGAAACAGCAGCGTCGCCACCAGCGCGACGGTGATCATGTTGGCGTATTCGGCCATGAAGAAGGCGGCGAATTTCATGCTGCTGTACTCGGTGTGGTAGCCGGCGACGAGCTCGTTTTCCGCTTCCGGAAGATCGAACGGGATGCGGTTGGTTTCGGCGAAGCCGGCGATCAGAAACAGCACGAAGCTGAAGATCTGCGGGAAAGGGAGCTGGAAGATGGACCAGCGCGGGATGAAGCCCAAGTAGAAGCCGGCCTGCGCGTTGACGATCTCGCGGAAGCTGAGGGTATTGAGCAGCAGCAGCGGAGCGGCGATGGCGACGGCGTAGGGCAGCTCGTAGCTGATCATCTGGGCCGAGCTGCGCAGGCCGCCGAGCAGCGAGTACTTGTTGTTCGAGGCCCAGCCGGCCAGCGCGACGCCATAGACACTGACCGCCGAGATGGCGAGCACGAACAGCACGCCGATTTTCAGGTCGGTCAACTGCATCCAGGTATGGATGCCGAAGACCTGGACTTCGGGGCCGAACGGCAGCACGGCAATGCTGGTGAGGGCGAGGGCGACGGCGAGGAACGGGGCCAGGATATAGAAAAACTTGTTCACGTGGGAAGGGATGAAGCCTTCCTTGGTCACCAGCTTGATGACGTCGGCCAGCGGCTGGAGCAGCCCGTGCGGGCCGACGCGGTAGGGGCCGGGGCGGAGCTGGATGTGAGCCAGCACCTTGCGCTCGACCCACTGCAGGTAAGCGAGCGCCGTCAAAAACACGCCGGCAACGAGCGCGACCTTAATCAACGTCAAGAGCAAAAAGTTCATGCTATGGCAGCCGCTCCTGTTGCCGGGCCGGGTCCAGCCCGGCGTTCCCTGTTGTCCGGCATGGCATCATTTCCCCTGATAAAGCGCGCCCGGCGCCTCGAGCACGGACTGGAGCGTCCGGCAGTAACGGCCGAGCGAGCCCGAAGTAAACAGCGTATTCCGGGCGGACTGAATCGACTCCGGCCTCGGCGCGGAATTCACGCGGCCGTTGAGAGCCGCAGTGGCGGCGGCGCCCCCGGTGGCCAGAACCGGCAAAGGAACATTATATCCACGCACGGCGGCGCGGATCTCCTCAAAAACATTGTCCGGAAGCCAGACGCCGAGCTGCGCGCCGAGCTCCTTGGCCAGCAGGCCGACGATTTCGAGATCGGTCTTGGTGCCGGCGATTTTCACGGCCGGCTTCAGGCGCTGCACCTCACCGCAGACATTGGTCACCGTGCCGGACTTCTCGTAAGCCGAGGCGGCGGGGAACACCACGGAGGCGCGCTCGGCGGTTTCGGTGAGGAACAGATCCTGAACCACGACGAAGGCGTTTGAAGAAGCCAGCGGCGCGCGGCTCAGCGGATTGGCGCCCACCACCCAGAGGGCGTCGAGCGAGGCGTCGGCGAGCATCTCGGCCATGGTCATTCCCGGCGCGGCCACCGGATGATAGCCGGGGCCGAGATCGGGAAGCAGGCCCATGTCGAGGGCGCCGCGCGAATTCGAGTAGTCGACCAGGGCGACGTACTTCACCGGAATGCCGAGCGAGTCGCCGAAGGCAACCAGGCGGCGCAGGCCATCGCCCTTGACGGCATCGCCGAACACGATCACCAGGCCAGGCTCGGCGCGCAGGGCGTCGCCGAGCGATTCGACAGCTTCGATCTCCCGCCCGGGTTCGCAGCGCACCGAACGCGCGGCGACGCGGTCCTCGCGCACCGGGCCCGGCGTGACCGTGTACACGTGCGCGCCGTGATGGCGAACGTTGGCCCGCACCTGCCAGGCCAGGAAGGGCTGCTCCTGGCTGAGATCGGAGGACACGATGAGCACGGCCTTTTCGTCGTACAGATCGGCGGTGGTGGCCAGCGCGCCGGTCCGGCCGCTGAGGGCGTCGAGCAGCGTCGGGATGTCGCCGGAGCGGTGATGATCGATGTTGTTGGTGCCCAGCACCTGGCGGGCGAACTTCTGGAGGAAGAAATTCTCCTCGTTGGTGGTGCGCGTCGAGCCGATGACGCCGAACCGGCCGCCCCGCTCGACGATCTCCCGCCACATCTTCGCCACCACGGCGAGGGCTTCGGACCAGGAGACCGGCTCCAGCTTGCCGTTCTTACGAATCATGGGCGACTGCAGCCGCTCGGCGTGGTGGGTGAAGTCGAAAGCGTATCTGCCCTTGACGCAGAGAAACTCGCCGTTGATGCCGGAGCGGTCGCGGTTATTGCCGCGCACGATCTGGTCGCCGCGCACGCCGAGCGTGGTCTTGCAGCCGTTGGAGCAGTGCGTGCAAATGGTGCCCACGTGCTCCATCTCCCAGGGGCGCGTCTTGTAGCGGTAGGCCCCGCTGGTAAGCGCTCCCACCGGACAGATGTCGATGCACATGCCGCACTCGTCGCAGTTCAGATGGTCGTGCTCGTTGGGAGCGATTTCGGCGTTCACGCCGCGGTTGATCACGCCGAGAGCGTTGACGCCCATCCCCTCGTTGCAGACGCGCACGCAGCGGTAGCAGAGAATGCAGCGGGGCGCGTCAAAGTACACAACGGGCGACCACTGCTGCTCGTCCACGTGGACCTTCTCTTCGAGGAAGCGGCTCTCGCCGGCGCCGTAGCGGAAGGTCATGTCCTGCAGCTCGCACTCGCCGCCCTTGTCGCACACCGGGCAGTCCAGCGGATGGTTCGTCAGCAGGAATTCGAGCATGCCCTTGCGCGAGGCGCGGACGGTCGGCGAGTCGGTGTGCACCACCATGCCCTCGGCCACCGGCAGCGTGCAGCCCACCTGCAGCTTGGGCGTCTTTTCCACTTCCACCAGGCACATGCGGCAGGCGGCCTGGAGCGAGAGACCATCGTAGTAACAGAAGGCCGGAATCTCGATGCCGGCCTGCTTGGCGGCGTTGATGAGCAACGTTCCCGGCGCGGCCTGTATGGCCTTGCCGTCCACCGTCAGATTCACCATTTCACTCATAGTTTCGAGTCCCACTTTCCCGCCGGGGCCGCGGCGGCGCCGGCGCTCATGCGAGCGCCATCTCGTGCTTGTGCTCGAACGGACAGGGCCGCCCGTCCAGGTGCGCCTCGAACTCCTCGCGGAACTTTTCGACGATGGAGATGGTGGGCATGGCGGCGGCGTCGCCGAGGGCGCAGAAGGTGCGGCCGAGCATGTTCTTGGACAGTTCGCCGATGAGCGGGATGTCGCTGGCGATTCCCTGCCCGTTGTGGACGCGCTGGAGCATTTTTCGCAGCCACGTGGTGCCTTCGCGGCAGGGGATGCACCAGCCGCAGCTTTCGTGCGCGTAGAATCGCATGATGCGCAGCGCCGCCTTCACCATGGCCGTCTCTTCGTCAATCCCCACCATGCCGCCGGAGCCGAGCATGCTGCCCGCCTTGGCCAGCGTGTCGTAGTCCATGGCGATGTCGCACTCCGAGGCCTTGAGCACCGGGCAGGAGGAGCCGCCCGGAATTACCGCTTTGAGCTGCTTACCGCCGCGAATGCCGCCGCCGAACTCGTCGATGAACTTCAGCATCGGGTAACCGAGCGGAATCTCGTACACGCCGGGGCGGTTCACGTGGCCCGACAGGCACACCAGGCGCGTGCCGCCGTTCTTGGGCGTGCCCAAGGCGGCGAAGGCGGCGCCGCCGTCGCGGATGATGTTGGGCACCGCGGAAAACGTCTCGACATTGTTCAGCAGCGTCGGGCTCGCCCAGGCGCCGGCCACGGCCGGAAACGGCGGCTTCATGCGGGGCACGCCGCGCTTGCCTTCGATCGAATCGAGCAGCGCCGTCTCCTCACCGCACTCGTAGGCGCCGGCGCCGGTGTGCACGTAACAGTCGAAATCGAAACCGGTGCCCTGAATGTTGGAGCCCAGCCAGCCGGCCGCATAAGCGTCGCCGATGGCCTTCTCCATCATCGTGATCAGGTATCGGTATTCGCCGCGGATATAAATGTAGCCCTTGTGTCCGTCGACGGCCAGGCCGCCGATCATCATCCCTTCGATAAGCTGATGCGGATCGTACTCCATCAGCAGGCGGTCCTTGCAGGTGCCCGGCTCGCTTTCGTCGGCGTTGCAGATGAGGTATTTCGGCTTCGGCGAAGTGCGCGGCACGAAGCTCCATTTCAGCCCGGTCGGGAAGCCGGCGCCGCCGCGGCCGCGGAGATTGGAGATTTTGACTTCCTCGACGATCTTCTCGGGCGCCATTTTGGCCGCCTTGAGGAACGCCTGATATCCGCCGTGCTCGACGTAGGTTGCCACGTCAGCCGAGTTGGGAATGCCGAAGCGCTTTGTGAGCACCTTCGTTTCGAGCGGATTGGGTTCGTTGTAGAGCATGTCTCCTCGCGCTTGAGTTCCTGTTCCGGTCGCCCCCGGCGCCCCGGTCACTGCAGCTTACGCAGATCCTGAATCAGCTTGTCGAGCTTCTCCGGGGTCACGTGGTGATAGAAATCGTAGTTGACCTGAATCGCCGGGGCCCAGGAGCAGGCGCCCATGCATTCCACCTCTTCGAGCGAAAACAACCCGTCGGCGGTGACTTCCTTATTGCCCACGCCGAGCGTCTTTTTGGCGTGCTCATACAGCTCTTCGCCGCCCACCAGCAGGCAACTGATGTTGGTGCAGACCTGGACGTGATGCTTGCCCAGCGGCTTGGTGTGCAGCATCGAGTAGTAGCCGATCACCTCGTCCACCTGCAGCGGGTTCACGCCGCAGCGCCGGGCCACTTCTTCCACCAGCTCGCGCGTCACCGAGCCCACCTCGTCCTGCGCGTACATGAGCATCGGCACCACGGCCGAGCGCTGGCGGCCTTCCGGATAAATCTTCAGCAGTTTCTCGAATCGCGCTTCCAGTTCAGGCGAGAAAGTCATTATCGGTCCACGTCCCCCAGGACGAAATCCATGCTGCCCATCGCGGCGATCGAATCCGACAGCAGCCTTCCTTTGAGCAGCGTTCCCAGCGCCTGCACATTGCCGAAGCTGGGCGTTCGCATGTATACGCGGTAGGGCTTGGAGGTGCCGTCGCTCACCACGTAGTAGGCGATCTCGCCGCGCGGCGATTCGACCGCCTGATAAACCTCGCCGGCCGGCACGCGGACACCTTCGGTGACGATCTTGAAATGATAGATCAACGCTTCCATCTGCGTCTTCATCTTTTCGCGGTCCGGCAGAGTGGTTTTCGGCGCGTCGGCCTTCCACGGCCCTTCCGGCATTCCTTCGAGAGCCTGCTGGATGATGCGCGTGCTCTGGCGCATTTCCTCCATCCGCACCTGGTACCGGGAGTAGACGTCGTTGCCGGTCCGCGTGGCGATCTGAAAATCGAACTTCTCGTAGCTGGAATACGGCTCGCTCTTGCGGATGTCCCAGGCCACTCCGGCGCCGCGCAGCATGGGCCCGGTGATGCCTTCGGTGAGCATGTCCTCCACCGAGATGTAGCCGACGCCCTTGGTCCGCTTCAGCCAGATGGGGTTGTTTTCGAGCAGCGTCTCGTACTCGTCGATGCGGCTGGGGAAAATGTCGGCGAACTTCTTCACCCGCTGGTGCCAGCCGCGCGGCGGCTCGAGCGCCAAGCCTCCCGGGCGGATGTAGCTGGTCATCATGCGCTGGCCGGAGAACATCTCGAAAATCCGCAGCAGTTCTTCGCGCTCGCGGAAGCAGTAGAACAACATGCTCATCGCGCCCAGATCGAGCGCGTGCGTGCCCAGCCACACCAAGTGGCTGCTGAGGCGCTGCAGTTCGGCCAGCATCACCCGCATCCACTGCGCCTTCGGCGGGATCTCGATGTCGCCGATCAGTTTCTCCACCGCCAGCGCGTAGACCAGATTGTTGGACAGGTTCGAAAGGTAATCGACGCGATCGGTCAGCGTCACCACCTGGTGCCAGTTGATCGCCTCGCACTGTTTTTCGATGCCCGTATGCAGGTAGCCGATGTCGGGCGTGGCCTGGGTGATCACCTCGCCGTCCAGATCCACCACCACCCTCAGCACGCCGTGCGTGGAGGGGTGCTGCGGGCCCATGTTCACCGTCATCCGGCGCTTCCGGGTTTCGGCCGCCCGCGCTTCCCCTCCGGCTAGAGGGATTTCTTCTTCTTTGACGTCCGGCATGTCGGCTAATCCTTGTAGCTGTACTTGTACCCGTGGGTCGGGTAGTCCTTGCGCAGCGGATGGCCTTCCCAGTCGTCCGGCATCATCAGCCGCCGCAAGTCCGGGTGGCCGCGGAAGCTGATGCCGAACAGGTCGAACACCTCGCGCTCATACCAGTTGGCGCCGGACCAGACGCCGGTGACGCTGTCGATTTCCGGCGCCGCCCCGCCTACTTTGCACTTTAGCCGCAGCCGCTGATTGCGCTCGATGGAGTGGAGATGATAGACGACCTCGAAGCGCGGCTCGGCCGGGTACCAGTCCACGGCGGTAACCGAACTGATCCGGACGAAAGTCTCCCGCTCCTTCAGAATCCGGCAGGCATCGACGATGCGTTCCGGGGCAATCAGCAGCGTCCATTCGCCGTGCTCGGCGTGCCCGCCGGTGATGATCGACGGATCCCGGCCCTCAAGTGTCGCGGCGGGTCCACATTCGCTTAATGTTTCCGGAAGCATGGTCTTGAGTGAGTTTAATCGCTTTCCGACCAGTTCAGCGCGCCCTTCTTCCAGATGTAGAAGAAGCCCGCCAGAACCAGCGCCACGAACAGCAGCATCTCAACGAAGGCAAACATCTTCAGTTCGCGGAAGACGACAGCCCAGGGATAGAGGAAGACGGCTTCGATATCGAAAAGGATGAAAACGATCGCCACCAGGTAGAATTTTACGCTCACGCGCTCGCGCGCCGATCCTATGACCTCCATGCCGCACTCATAGGGCGAGTCTTTCACGCGGTCCCGCGTGCGCTTGCCCAGCAGATAGGAGAGTGAGGTCAGCGCGGCCGCAACGGCAATCGCCACCGCCGCTTGCACCAACACCGGAAAATATATCTCCGGGTAGGAGTTAGGCATTGTTTTTGTCTCCAGCCGTGAATCTTATACTCTGACTATAATGAGGGCGGGACAGGGTGTCAAACGAACGAGGGAAAATGGCGATGGCGGGCGCGGCGACAGATCGTATTGAAATTGTTGTAAATGGAAGGCCGGCGCGAGTCAGCCCCGGGCTGGCGGTGGGCGGTGTTTTGCGCGAACTGGGAATTGAGGCGGACCGGGTGGCGGTGGAGTTGAACCGGGCCATCGTGCGGAAGGAGAACTGGCCGGAAACCCCGGTGGGCGAGGGCGCGGTGCTGGAAATCGTGCAGTTTGTCGGGGGCGGCTGAGAGTTCTCGGGCAGCCGCGCATTTGCCTATTGACTCCGTCCACAGGTCAAGTAGAATCAAGATGATCCTCCGATTCCCCAGAACGCGGGCGGTGAAACATGTTCAAAACAAAGAAAAGTCGTCCTGATGTACCCGAGAACGGGAAGAATTACAGCAGTATGGACGTTTCGCGCATCGCCCAGGTGAGCCTGCGGCAGCTCCAATGGTGGGATGAGCGGAAGGTGGTGAGCCCCCGCCATGAGGGCCACAAGCGCGTCTACCTTCCCGAGGAAGTTATCGAGATTACGGTGATTGCCGAGTTGCGGCGGAAAGGCTTTTCGCTGCAAAAGATCCGCCGCGTGCTGCGGTTCCTGCAGCGGGAAATGGGCCGGCGGTTGAGCGACGTGATCGAGGGCGGCTCCGACCTGCACCTGATCACCGACGGGCGCTCGATTTACCTGGAAGACCAGCAGGAGCGGATCATCGACCTGCTCAAGAACGCCCGGCAGCCGATGTTCGTGGTCTGCGTGAGCGACCAGGCGCGGCGCCTGGAAGACACGCCGATGCGCAAGCCGGCGCGCGCTGAAACCTCCGCCGCCGCCCGCAAAGCGCGGCTCGGCTGAGCGCCGCCGCTCAGTAGTACCAGTTCCGGATCCGCACTTCGACACCCGAGCCGGCCATAGCCTTCTCGAAGACCTTCAGATCGCTGCCCCGGTAGTGGTATGGGTACACGACCTTGGGATGGAACGCCCGCACCGCCTCGGCGGCTTCCTCAGGCGGCATCGTGTAGGGCAGGTTCATGGGCACAAACGCCACGTCGATGTTCTTCAGCGCCTTCATCTCCGGCGTGCCCTCGGTATCGCCGGCGATGTAGAACCGCTTGCCGCCGTAGCTGAGCACGTAGCCGTTTCCCCGCCCTTTGTCGTGATAAAACTTGCCCGGCGCCGGCCCGCGCTTCAGGTAGTACATGGGCGCCGCCTCGATCTC
>VFSW01014774.1_pt1 | contig 10770 bp, 12 predicted proteins | sample 5358111 | NCBI WGS metagenome assembly VFSW01 (sample SAMN11554181, study PRJNA540505) | mine drainage metagenome | isolation source: sediment from site ElyBrook_90M | place: USA: Ely Copper Mine, Vershire, VT | collected 2017
AGCCGAGCACCGCAATCAAGTCATTTTTCTTAATTTTCGCCTTAAACGTAGGTATCTCATTCGGTCAGACCAGCGTCGTAAACGCAGCCTCGTATGACCCTTCTAACCCAATGGCGCCGGGATCGTTCGCGACCATTTTCGGCCAGAACCTCTGTGGGCAGACTGCCGTGGGTCAACTGGATTCCAACGGAATGTACCCAATCACGTTAGGCGGCTGTTCGTTGACCGTCAATGGAACCGCCGCGATGATGCAGTATGTCGCGTCCGGGCAAATGAATTTCGTGGTTCCGTTGAACCAGGGCGCCGGTACGGCCAGTATCGTCATGAATAACGGAACGCAGACCCTCACGACGTCCATGATGGTCGGCCCGGCGGGTCCTGGAGTGTTTTCTCTCGATGGAATGGGCATGGGCAATGGTGCGATGCTCATGAGCACTACCTGGCAAATGGGTCCGTTCAGCGCAACCACCAATGGCCAGCCGACCCCAGTCTCCATGTTTATGACCGGTTTGGATCTCTCGGTGAAACCGGTGGTCACCGTCGGTGGCATGCCCGTTGATGTGACGTTCTACGGCAACGCGCCCGGTTACCCGGGCCTTCAGCAGATCAATATGACGCTTGCAGCGAGTATGGCGGGCGTCGGCCGAGCCCCGGTCATGGTCACTTCGAATGGGCAGAGCAGCAACGTTACTTTCATGAGTCTTTTGCCGACGACGGCAATGATGCAGGGGATGCCCGGGTGGGCTTCCGGAATGATGGTTGGCGAGAACATGCCGCGCGGCGCGGAGATGAGTTCTATCGCAATCAATCCCGCCAACAACACCGCTCTCGTGACCGACGAAGCAGGGGACGCGTTGCGAGTGATTTCCCTGAGCTCCAAGACGACGGTCGCGACGATCGCTTTGCCCAGTGGCTCGCAAACGGGGTCCGTCGCCGTGAACACCACCGGGACACTGGCGGCGGTGGCACTCACGGAGAAGGGCTCGATTGCACTGATTGATCTGACGCAGAATCAGGTCACCAGTGTGATCGGGACGGGATATTATGCATGCAGGCTCGCTTTTACCGGAACCAACCTGCTGGTCACGAACGGAGCCAGCGGCACGGTCGCTGTCATCGACACGAACGCCCGGCAGGTTGCCAGGACGGTAAACGTCGGGTTCGGCCCCAGTGGAATCGCGGCGGCGGGAAATGTCGCGGTTGTGGCGAACATGCAAGGTGGCTCGATCTCGATCATCAACTTGACAGACTACTCGGTGATCAACGTCAGCCTGCCATCCGGTTCCAGGCCGAACGAGGTTGCGATCTCGAGCACCCTCAATAAGGCTGTGATTACGAATCCGATGTGGAACAACGCCTTCATCCTGAGCCTGGACACCAGACAAATTCAGGCGGTGGATTTGACCGCGTGGAGCGGGATGGGACCGGGCGGAGTCGTCACAAATGGCTCCCTTGCCTTCGTCGCGGACCAGATGGCGGCAACCGTGGCGGTGATGGATCTCAACTCTGGAAACGTAGTGAAGACCTTCCCCGTAGACCCCGGACCTCGCTCGCTTGCGATGAACGTGTCCAAGAATCAGATGCTGGTTCTCTGCCAGGGCACCGGCACGTTGGATTTGGTGGACCTTGGCTCTTACACTGTCACCGACCGGATCAACGCGACAAACGGAAGTGCCAGCGGAGGCTGGACTCTTCCGGACATCGTTTCCATCACTCCAAACACCGCCAAGATCGGAAGCAGTTTCACATTGACCGTCAATGGGTCAAACTTCCAAAGCGTCACCGATGTGGCGTTTCGCACAGCCGGACCCGGGATGGGAGGCGGCATGACGGGTGGGGGCATGGCGACAGGCGACGATCCAAACATCAAGGTGACCAATATCAACGTCAACACCGCCGGGACCCAAATCACTGCGTCCGTTCAGATCCTGTCAACGGCGACCGCAGGCACTCGTCAAATTCGTCTCGGAACGAGCCATGGGGACATGATGGGAGCCATGAATTCCACAATTCTTACGGTCACGCAGTGATGTTGGAGGGAGTGACGCGAAGGGTCGCCTTCCTTGGGTACTGTAGCGCGTGCGGAAGCATGTCTGGAGGCATGTGATTCCCGGCGTTCAAATGGGCCACCGGCGGATTCGGGCAACTCAAGAACGGCGGTCCATCTTTTTTGATAACGCATCCCGCGCTGACCTTAATTGGTCAGGTGACCGGAGGTGGTCACTAGCGGGGAGGCCGCCCCAGAGAGCGGGTCCGGCCCGAAATATTGGCTGCACAGCAGCCGAGACACAAGGCTTCTTTTGGCCTCAAGTCGGGATTAAGGCCCCCTAAAGTCGGCTGACTTATGCGCGCCGACAAGCTCCGAGATCTAATACCGATGTCAACCGCAGCAGCTATGGCTGCTCTTAGCCGTTCCCGAAGACTTGCCCAAATACTGCTCTGGATGGAGATCGAACTTCTCTTTGCACTTCGAGCCGCAGAAGTAGTACGTCTGCCCTTTGTGCTCGGTTCGTCCAGCGGCGGCAGCAAGTTCTACATCCATGCCGCACACAGGATCTTTTACGGCTGGCGTGTTTTTCATTGGTCAACTCTCTCTTTCGTCTTGTCTCCGCGAGTACCCGCCCCGTTCTGATGGGCGAAGCACACCAAACTGAATGGAGCACGCCGGCGGCCAACCCGCCGGGAACAAAGACGATCTCGGTCGATGGAATGATGCGTTGCCACCGCGGCACGTGGTCGCTCGGGGTTGATCGGCAATGGCCCCTGGCGTGCCTATTTATCACGTGCCTAGACATCAAAGGAGCATTTGACATGGAATTGAAACGAAAGGTTCTTCCGCTAATTGCGCTCGCAGCCGCGCTCGGCACCACGGGCACATTCGCCCAGGCACCACTGCAAGCCCCGGCGGTGCAAAGTTCTGGCATGGACATGAAGAGCATGAAATCGCACATGGAGCAAATGCGTTCGCAGATGGAACAGATGCAGACTCTGATGAAGGACACCATGGCGAAAATGGCTGCCGCAGACGCGGCGATGAAAACCCATATGGAAACGGAACAAGCCAGCATGAAGAGCCAGATGGAACTGCAGAAGGCCGTACTCAACCAATTGCAAATAATGACGGATCACATGCAAAGTATGCACGAACGCATGGCCATGATGCCCGAACCAACGGATATGCACAAGAAAAGCGTACCGACCGGCTCGCCGAGATGAACCGCGCGCTGCGCACTGATGCAGCAGATGCGGATGGGCGAAGAATTCCTATCGCAGTCTCCGATGATAAGGGCATGGACGGCAAATCAGCACGCGGGCCCCAAAGAACATCAAGAAGAGCAGAAATGATTGCTGAGCGCCACGGTGACCCGCGACGAACGGTTGCTGCGGCCCGGTGGCGGCTACTTTGCGTGACATCGCCGCGTCCGTTTACGGTCGCGATTGACGACGGGTGGGCAACGAAAGAGGCTCTATGATGAACCACTACGGATGGATGGGCGGAGGGATGTGGCTTTGGACGGTGATCGGCGTCCTGGTGGTGGTTCTCCTGGTCGTCGTGATTAATAAGGTCTCCAATAAATAATAGTGACCTCCGGTGAATGCGAACGGTTAAGCAGCGATGCTGGTCGAATTATCCACTGACAAATCCGTGAGTGAAACCGCGGCTGCCTTGCAGACTGCCGTCCAGGCCAATCACTTTGGCGTGATGCAAGTTCACAACCTCAAAGAGACCATGGCCAAGAAGGGCGTGGAGTTCGAACGTGAATGTTTGATCTTCGAGGTCTGTCAGCCGCAACAAGCGAAGAAGGTCCTCGAGCAGAACATGAGCGTCTCCACCGCACTGCCGTGCCGGATTTCCATCTACGAGGAGGGTGGCAAAACCATTCTGGCCACTTTGAAGCCAACGACTCTTCTGGCGATGTTCACTGCGCCACAACTCGAAGGGGTGGCGCAGGAAGTGGAGGACACGATAGTGAAGATCATGACCGAAGCGGCGGCCCCTTGACCGGGAATGGGAAGCTCTGCTCGAATCGCCGGTGACCATGACCCATTGAACGGAGAACTTGAGCCGCTCGGGGCCAGCGCTTTGCGCGGCAAGATGACCAGCACGCGGTCAGCCGCCGAGATTGTCAAGGTGAGAGCGCACGGGCAACTTGTAGCCGAGGCGGGAGACGACCGCGTAGAACCCCGGCTGACGTTCAACAGGTGAAGGGTGGCCCTTGTCGCGCGCCCCGATTGAGAGAGCTACGTGAGAACAATGCCAATTAGAAAGCTGGTTGCCATCTGGCTATGCTGGGGTACCGCCGTTGAAGCGCAGATGGACCATTATTTCAGCACTTTGGACCATCCGGTTCCGCAGGACACGGCGATGGTTATGCTGCTGCCGGACTTCCAGTCCGCGCGATCCACGAATGATTTCTTTACCGGCATGGTTATGGCGCAGTACGGCCTCACCTCCCGCTGGACGGTGGGGGTAATGGCGGAGGGGCAGAAAATCCAAGGCTTGCCGATCACGTACGGCGGCGTGCGGGTCAACAGCTACTTTCGCGTTTTCCCACGCGACCACCTGCTTAATTTTACTTTGTACGGCGAGTATGAGGGCCTGAATGGGGCGTCGTTGTACAAAATGGAGGTCTCCGGATTCGGCGGCGAAGATTTGAATGGGCCGTTGGCTGCGGCGCGGCGCACTCCTGTTCGCACTTTCGAGCAGCGAGCAATCATGTATCACGATTGGGGACGGGTTAACCTTACCTTCAACTTTATCAACGAGACGGGCCTCGAAAGCGGCGAAAACGACTTCGGCTATGCCTGGGGAGTGTTTCGCCAGCCCTCCTATATGGCAATGGGGACAGGCAAAAGCAACGCCGAAATGACGGGCATGACGGGCATGCCGGGCATGCCGGAGAAGAAAGCGCCCCGGGGGCTCTCGTTTGAACGGCTGGGCTATGGGCTGGAGATGATAGGAGCGCTGGGCAACACGGATCAGTTCGGTTTCCGCTGGCAACGCCAGCAACACTATGTGGGTCCAGTCTTCAGCTATTCCGTGTCGCAGCATTGGACGGTTCAGATCGAGCCGGCCTTTGGACTTTCCGATGTCAGCGATCCGTTTGTGCTGCGGATGGGGTTCGGATATTCCATCGAACACCTTCTACATCGGCGATCACCGACTCCGTAAGCGGCGAAGTAGGCTTTGCGCCTTTCCAATGACAGAGGGTCCCCAAATGACGGAACACGAGCACGCAACTGGAAATCCACCTGACGGGCCGCCGAAAGGTGAGGTGGCAAAGAAGGCATACGCCATCTATGAAAAGGAAGGTCGTCCGCAAGGACACGCGCTCGACAATTGGCTGGAGGCCGAAACTAAGTTAGGAGTTGACTACAAAGCGCCGCACGCCGGTCCGGACCACCATGCTCACATGGCAATGGATTTCGAGAGACGGTTCTGGATAGCGCTGGGCCTGACCCTGCCGATCCTCGCCCTCTCACCGATGCTCCAAACATTGGTGGGGCTGCGGGAAGCAATTCGCTTTCCCGGCGATGTGTACATCCTATTCGGACTTTCCTCGGCGGTCTTTTGGTATGGCGGCTGGCCGTTTCTAAAGGGCTTTTTCGGAGAACTGAAATCTCGCCAGGTCGGGATGATGACGCTGATCTCCGTTGCGATTGCCACTGCGTATCTTTACAGCAGTGCGGTAGTATTCGGCCTGACCGGCAAGATGTTCTTCTGGGAACTGGCCTCCCTCATCGACATCATGTTGCTGGGGCATTGGATTGAAACGAAGTCCGTGATGGGAGCTTCGCGGGCCTTGGAGGAACTTGCCAAACTCATGCCCTCCGACGCCCACAAACTCATGCCCGACGGCAGCGTGAAAGACGTGCCGCTCGACGAACTGGCCGTGAACGACAAGGTCCTGATCAAACCCGGCGAGAAAATTCCCGCGGACGGCCTCATCGTTGAGGGCGAGAGCTCGGTCAATGAAGCGATGCTTACCGGCGAATCAACTCCGACATCCAAAAAGACCGGCGGAAAGGTCCTTGGCGGGTCCATTAACGCGGAGGGCTCTTTGACAATCGAGATCAAGGGTACCGGCAAGAATTCATTTCTGTCGCAGGTGATCGATCTCGTCAAACAGGCCCAAGAAAGCAAATCACAGACCCAGGACCTCGCCAACACCGCTGCGATGGGGCTCACTATTGTTGCCCTTGTCGGCGGCGCGATCACTCTCTTCGTCTGGCTGGTTCTCGTGGGTAAGGACTTCGCATTTGCCATTGAACGCACCGTAACCGTGATGGTGATCGCATGCCCACACGCCTTGGGCCTCGCCGTGCCGTTGGTGGTAGCCGTCTCCACGGCACTGGCCGCTAGAAACGGGCTACTGATTCGGAATCGTGTTTCTTTCGAAGGCGCCCGAAAGCTGCAGGCCGTCATATTCGATAAGACCGGCACGCTTACCGAGGGCCGCTTTGGGGTGACCGACACACTTGTACTTTCGCAGGAAATCGACGAAGAAACGCTGCGCAAGTACGCGGCCTCGGTAGAGGCAAATTCCGAACATCCCATCGCCAAGGCGGTCGCCGCTTCCTCGGAAAAGAAGCTGCCCGTCGAAAACTTTAAAAGCATAGCGGGCAAAGGCGCCGAAGGCAGAGTCGAGGGCAAAGAAGTCAAAGTAGTCAGCCCTGGCTTCCTGCGCGGACAGAATATCGATTTCAGTGACAAGAGGATCGACCCACTGCAAGCCCAAGGTAAAACGGTAGTGTTTGTCCTGGTTGACGGGAGGTTGAAAGGAGCCATCGCCCTCGCCGACATCGTGCGGCCAGAGGCGAAGCAAGCCATTGACGCCCTTAAAGCGTTGAACATACGCTGCATGATGCTCACCGGCGATAACCAAGCAACGGCGAAATGGGTTTCAGACCAAGTCGGCCTGGATGAATACTTCGCCGAAGTCCTGCCCCAGGACAAAGCCGCCAAAGTAAAAGAGGTCCAATCTCGGGGCGTGCTGGTGGCCATGACTGGCGATGGAGTGAACGATGCTCCGGCGCTGGCGCAGGCGGATGTGGGCATTGCGATTGGAGCCGGTTCCGATGTGGCGGTGGAAACCGCCGACGTTATCCTGGTGCGGAGCAATCCGCTGGACGTCGTGGCCATTGTGCAGCTTTCTCGTGCCACCTACAGGAAGATGATTCAGAATCTTCTCTGGGCCACGGGCTACAACGTCGTCGCCATTCCGCTGGCGGCCGGAGTTCTCTACGCGTGGGGCGTGCTGCTCACTCCTGCCCTGGGGGCAGTGCTGATGTCCGCGAGCACCGTGATTGTGGCCATCAACGCGCGACTGCTGAATTTGAAGAGATGACCAGTGGACGGCGGCGTACGCAGGTACATCTGGACGTGGGCAGTGTTTTGTACTCCAGTCGACGAGTGGCGCTCAACGGCGACCTGCCCGAAATCAGGCATCACCAACCTTTTGCTTCCTCAAAACAGGCACCCGCAAGGCGCGCAGCGAGTTCGCAACTCCTTGCTTAGAGATGCCAACGCGGCTGGCGACGGCGTTTGGTGCCAAATGTGCGAGCAAACCAGCATCAAGTAGATAGGAGCCTTTATGCACGGGAAGAAGATTGGCTTTGTTGTGGCTGGCCTGATTGGCCTGGGTGGAGCGCTGGTTCTAACAGGTGGTTCAAGGCCGCTATTCAACCGCCACCAAAAGGCCTATTACCTCCCTCAGGATCAGATTGATTTTGTCCGGCCCGGCATCGTTTTCAAGATCACCACGGGTCAGATCGCGACGGACGGCACCATTACAGCGACGTTCCAGATAACCGATCCGCAAGGTCTACCACTCGATATGTACAGAGTGACCACGCCTGGACCGGTTAAGGTGGGCATGACTTTGGCGACGATCTATAACGACCACGTGAGCGAAGAGTACACCAATCATATGCTTCAGACGGTGACGGATCCGAAAACCGGAAATACCGCCATGCAGGCGACGCTCGATAGCGGCGGTACGTATCAGAAGATCGGCGATGGGCTTTATACTTACACTTTCAAGACCAAAATACCGAATTTCGATCCCACCGCGACCCACTCCATCGGCGGCCAGGCCGAACGCGATCTTACGCAGTTCGGCCTGGGAGTCCAGGGCATCGACGACGTTTACACGTGGGTTCCGAACGGCAGCCCGGTCACCGAAGTCCGGGAAGTTGTGGGCACGCCGGCGTGCAACCAGTGCCACAATCCGCTGGCGGTGCACGGCGGGGCGCGGCAGAAGGTGGCCTATTGCATCCTCTGCCACAATCCGGGAACCGCGGACCCTGTGACCGGCAACGACCTGGACATGGCTGTGATGATTCACAAGATCCACGACGGGCCGAACCTTCCGAGCGTGAAAGCGGGTGGGAAATACCAGATTGTCGGCTACCAAGGCTCAGTCAACGACTTCTCCGGGACCACCTTCCCGCGGGACATTCGTGAATGCACGACATGCCACCAACAGGCCTCCCAGGCCCAGCAATATAACACGTGTCCGCATGACACCGCGTGCGGGTCCTGCCACGACAACGTCAACTTCGCAACTGGGTTAAATCACCCAGGTGGGCCGCAACCGGACAGCAACCAGTGCGCCAATTGCCATATTCCACAAGGCGAACTGGAGTTCGATGCTTCCATCATCGGAGCGCACACGATTCCGTCGCGGTCGAAGCAGCTACTCGGGGTCAACTTCGAGATCCTGGGCGTTGACAAAGCCACAGCGGGGAGCAGCCCCGTCGTGACGTTCACCATCCAGGACGATGCCGGAAATCCGATTGTGCCGTCGTCAATGGCCCATGTTGCGTTGGTGCTGGCCGGACCCACCGCCGATTACGCGCAGGCGATTACCGAAGACCTCAGCCAGGTTCCAGGACCCAGCAGCACATACATTTACACTTTCAAGTATCAGCTCCCCCCGAATGCCACGGGCACCTGGACGATTGGTATCGAGGGCACTAAAACCTATACTCTGAATGCCGGCACCGTCCTGCAAACTACTCAGAACCAGGGCGGCGTGAACAAGCTGATTTCGTTTTCGGTCGATGGCAGCCCGATGCAGCCTCGCCGGACGGTGGTATCGCTGGACGCATGCAACAGCTGCCACAGCAGCCTATCGGTCCACGGTGGTAATAGGAATCAGATTGAGATGTGCGTGCTGTGTCACAACCCGAACGCGACTGACAGTTCCGCGAGGCCTGCCTCGGCCAATCCGCCACAGGCGATTGACTTCAGAACCATGGTCCATAAGATCCATACCGGCGAGAATCTGACTAGCGATTACACAATCTACGGTTTCCAGGGATCGGTGAACAATTTTAACGTCGTGACTTTTCCCGGCGACCGGCGCGATTGCACCAAGTGCCACGTAAATGGCTCCGAGGAACTGCCGCTGTTGCCGAATTTGCTGCCGGTGACAACGCCGCGGGATTACTTTACGACCACTCCACCGGCGACCGCGGCTTGCCTCGCTTGCCATACCCAAAAGACCACCGCAGCGCACGCACTGTCCAACACTACGGCGCTCGGTGAGAGCTGCGACGTATGCCACGGACCAGCGGGTGAGTTCTCAGTCGACAAAGTTCATGCCCGGTAGGAGTTGTTCACGCTGCTTGTTCACGATAGCTCGGTTTGGGTTGGAAGACTGAATACACGAATACGGTGACGAAGAGCCCGCATCCCGGGGCGTCAGGAAAGAAATGGAGAACATCATGAAAAACCTCGCGACAGTATTTCTCATCGGAGGCGCCCTGCTTACGGGCGCTGCCCCTCAGCAAGTCTTCACGGGCGTCATCACCGACGCGATGTGCGGAAAGGATCACGTGATGATGAAGGTCGCGCCTGACTCCAGGTGCGTGGCCGAATGTGCAAAAGGGGGCAGCAAATACGCGCTTTTCGATGGCAAGAATGTCTACACCCTCAGCGATCAGAAGACACCAGAACAGTTCGCAGGACAGAGGGTGACGATCAGCGGCACTCTGTACGAGAAGACCAAAATTCTGAAGGTTGATTCCATTACCGCCCAAGGCCAGTGAAAACCCGGAACCGGGCGCCGGTCGGTGCGCCTGGCCGGCACCATTCCGCAACGTTGGTCAAGCATCCGCTACGGTCCGGGATTTAGAATTGAATAGGAGTTGTCCATGGCGGGTCGACATTGGCTGCTAGCACTCGTGGTCGCCGCTGTTGCGGTGGGTTTCGGATACACCGCATTAAAGGTCTACCATGGCTCGCAACCGGAGACCTGTCATGCCTGTCAGAGGCCGATCCACGCCCATTCGAGAACAGTGGCCCTTGTCAATGGGCAAACAGGATGTTTTGCTGCCCTGCATGCGCGCTTTCCGAACATGTGCAGGAGGGTAGACCGATTCAAGTCACAGAATTGACAGCCTTCCTTTGTGGAGCAAAGTTGTCGCCGCAGGACGCTTTCGTGGTGAAGGGAAGCGACGTGAACATGTGCATGCCAACGCGGGACGTGATTGACGCGGACAAGCGGGCAGCGGATGTGCACTATGATCGCTGTGCACCCAGTATTCTCGCGTTCGCTCAGCGAAGCGACGCCGCGGATTTCGCACGGGAGCACGGCGGTCAGGTCCTTTCGTTCAAGGACATCGCAGCAACATTCGCCAAGTAGTCTCTGGTCAGGCTTCCGCGGGGTCTTCCACCCCCGCCTGGTCCTTCCGAAGCCCAAACTTCTCCATACGATAGATCAGAGTCTTGCGGCTGATATCGAGGTACTGAGCGGCATGGGT
>VFSW01014775.1_pt1 | contig 10769 bp, 7 predicted proteins | sample 5358111 | NCBI WGS metagenome assembly VFSW01 (sample SAMN11554181, study PRJNA540505) | mine drainage metagenome | isolation source: sediment from site ElyBrook_90M | place: USA: Ely Copper Mine, Vershire, VT | collected 2017
CGTGATGGTATTTTGTTCCGCATTTGTAGTCTTTATTTCTGACTTATGAGTAAGATGGGCATGTTCGCCTCGAGTTTCAACAGTAGGTACATCGAAGACCAGAAAATAGCGCAGTGGGCTAAAAGGAATCTCGCGCTCGAATTCGCCCACAGATAGACTGCCACGTATGTCTGGCACCAAACGGAACGTATGAAGAGTAACACCAGAAACCGTCGTCTTCACAATACCTTGTTCTTGTGATTGTGCTTTTTCGGTATATGCGAGCTTCCCATTTTTTGCGTCAACGTAGCCGACAATCCTGGCCGGATTACCAACAACAATGGCGTTCGGCGGGACTGACCGTGTCACCACCGACCCAGCACCGATCATTGCTCCCGAGCCAATTTCCAATCCAGGAAGAATGGTAGAGTTTGCCCCGAGTGATGCACCTTTTCGAACAACTGTTCTCAGGAATTTCTCTGGAAATACCTTGCTACGCGGGAAACGATCATTTGTAAAGGTAACATTCGGCCCAATGAACACATCATCTTCAACGGTCAAACCATCCCACAGTTGAACCCCGCACTTTATCGTAACGCGGTCGCCAACCACTACATCATTTTCGATGAATACGCCATCACAAATGTTGCACTCGCTACCAAGCACGGCATTGGGTAGTACATGCGCAAATGCCCATATACGGCTATCTTCACCAATGCGAGTTGTTTCGCAAATTGCTTGGGGATGAACAAAATAGTTACTCATATACAGAATTCCAAATTACGCCTCTGTCTTTTCGAGGGTTTGAAGAGAATATAGAAAAGAGAACATCGCCAGAAGTAATAAAATAACGAAGATGAATCTTTGTTCTGGAATTATCATCAAACTTTGCGCAAGATAATAGCCAGTGGAACCCATATTCTCCAAGCACCCGGTTGCGCCTTCAAATATTTGTATGCAAGAACAAACAACGCGCCATGCAATAAAAATACAACCGGCGAAAAAATTCGTTCGTTGGCAGAACTCAAATAGACTTTACCCAACGGTACGTAGCTCGAGAAATAGAAATCAATACGCGATACAAACAATCTGATCAGCTCACCCCAATGCTGCTGTTCAAACATCGCTGCTAGCCCAAGTGGCGAACCTGATTGCCACGGATGCGCGCTAATTGGGGAAACTAGCGTGTCGTAACCCGCCAGATTGCTTGAAAAATGAAAATTCCGCCAATATTCAACCTTGGCTGGATCCAGAAACGAAAATACGCCAAAATGCTGATAAGTCAGCCAATACTGGGGGGCCAAACAAAAAAAGAAGAGAGAGCTGATAGCTGCCTTCGACCATGTTTTTTTATATAAACTTTCCAAAACAAAGTAGGTGACCAATATCAGCATCGGGTACAAGTATGCCGCCCGGATCAGGACGCTTACGCCAGCAGCCACCGCAAATAAAGCCGCATTCTTTCGATAAAAACCAATAATAGCCATTGCGGCCAGTACTCCGGCGGGTACGTCAGTGAGGTTTACTGATGCCAAGCCCATAAATATGAACTCAAGTAGCGAAAAGGCACCGCATGCCTTCAAAATGTATTTCTGGATATAGAGCGTGGCTTGTTTGCCATGCCGTAACGCTAGTATATTTTGCAATTTCCAATTTTGACCAAGACTGTTTTGCTGCCCGACACCCACCATATAGAATGAGAAAGCGAATAGCAGCGTATGACTAAGGGGCGCTAACCCATTTGGCCACATGAATGCATTAAGTACCAATGATCCTAATGGGCGGTACTCCATGGAACAAGCAGCGTAGCCACGCTGCAAACAAATTTTCCCTAAGTCAGAATAGGTTATTGCATCACAGCATTCCTGGAATCCCCACATCTTAATGCGTCCCTTTTGTTTTTACCGACCCACCGAAACATTCATCGCTGAGTACGACAGCCAATGGTCGTCCCTTGGTGTTCTCATAAGCACGCCATGCATAAGACCCCACGATGCCGAGGCCAAACAGATTTACTGCCCCGAGAAAAGTGATCACCAGCATTGTCATTGCATAACCGGGAACTGCAATCATACCGATCAGTTTTGCGATCAATATGCCCAGTCCTAGCATTCCAGCCAAGAAGGCGCCGCCACCACCAACACGTATCAACAAGCGGATTGGTAAATCAGTGAAGGCAAAGATGCTGTCCATCAGATAATTGATTTTTTTGTGCAGTGTCCAAGCGGATTTGCCATGTTGCCGCTCTTGACGAACATAACTGATGCATTTGCGTCGAAAGCCAAGCCAGAATATTTGCGCAATTAGCGAACTGTGGCGCTCGTCGAGCTGCAATAAGGTATCGCGAAAATGTCGGTTACAACCGAACACATCCACACCACCTGGCGGAATTTCCGGTACTACGTAACGGCGATACAGTCCCCAGAATATTTGGGCAGGGATACGATTTACAATTGGGTCATTGCGGCCGTCTCGAACACCAACAACTACATCTATTGCTTCGTCGCGTAAAACACGATTCATTTCCAACACCAGTTCTGGTGGCTCCTGAAGATCCGCGGCCATCACCGCAAAGCGTTCACCGTCCCCCAGCTCCATTCCTACTCTGATTGCTTGGAACGAGCCGAAATTTTTTGACAGCAAGGCAAGCTTTGATGGAAAAAGCTTCCCTGGCAGTGTGGCGCGCAAAAGCTCGTAACATCGATCAGGACTGCCATCGACCACAAACACTGCTTCCATTTCACCATTCAAGTCATGGTGCAGGTTTTCTGCCGCACTGAGCAAATCAGGAAGGGAACCTTCGTTACGGTATACGGGTATGACGAGCGTAAGCACAATAGCGACCTTAGTGTTGAAAATATTCAAGAATTGCTGCTATCACTCTATTAACATCCACCTCGGTCAAACCCGGATAGCACGGCAGGGAAACAACGGTTGCACAAGCCGATTCCGTAATTTCTAATTTTTCAGTACCTGCGTATGGATAGGCTGATTGACGTTGATCAGGTATAGGGTAGTGCACTTCTGTTGTGATTCCGCGGGTTTTAAGGAATGTACGGAAGGCATCACGATCATTTTTGACACGTATAACATAAAGATGCGCCACATAGTCCTCGCCTGTCGAGTAGGGGAGATCTAAAGGCAGCGAGACAAATGATTTGTTGTATCGCTGCGCTATCTGACGCCGCTCTTCGTTCCACTTGGAAAGATGGGGTAATTTTTCTCGAAGAATTGCCGCCTGCATTTCATCTAACCTACTGTTACGTCCACCCGCGTTCGCCACCAGATATTTTTTCGACCAGCCATATTGCCTTAGCGAGCGGATGCGAGCGGTAAGATCGGAATCGCTTGTGACTATTGCCCCTCCATCACCGAGCGCACCAAGGTTTTTCGTCGGGTAAAAGCTGAAGCATGCGATTTTGCCAAAGCTACCAGCCTGCTTGCCACTGCGTGTTGCGCCATGCGATTGCGCGCAATCCTCAATCAACGGAACATCTGCCTTGCTTGCAATACGAACAAGTTCTTCAATATCGGCAAGCTGTCCGTATAAGTGGGTAACTATTACGGCCTTTGGCTTTTGTTTCAGCGCGTTAGCCAGTGCTTTAACAGACATTGTGAGTGTTTGACGATCAACGTCAACATAGTGAGGCAGCGCACCAATCGCGTGGATGGCCGTGCTTCCATAGAATCCAGCATTCGCAACAGCTATAACTCGATCACCTTTTTCTACTCCCAACCCGCGCAACGCTAGTTCAAGGGCATCCGTTCCATTCGCCAGTGTCACACAATTTGAAACACCAACGTATTTGGCAAATTCAGTTTCAAAATTTGTAACCTCATCACCGAGCACATACCAATGTCGATCCAGTACCCGCTTTACCGGATTTATAAAATCTAATCCTGCGTTGGCTGCAACCGCAGAGAAAAGAGGAACGGGCGTTGACGAATTCATTAACTATCCTTTGATAATAAGACAACTGTTCAAGGAACAGAAAATCACCTTAGCATTCTTATGGATTGCCGCACAGCTCGGTTAGTTTCAGTGCACAAAGACTAACCCTTTGTGGCGCAGAATAATCGCCAAATTTCAAGATAAGAATGTCATCCGTCACTTGAATCCAACCAGCACGGGGCCATGAAGGCATGGTCTTACCAATCGCGTAAACTTGCACTCGATCTACGTCGCTTGCAGCAACGGTAGCGAGACCGTTCAATCCCAAATATGCCGCAACCCTGCTCCTGTTACCGCCGTCCCATTCAAAAAAAGATGCCCCAAATGTCTCAGACTTCGATTGGATTCCAGTGATGGGCCACTTCAGATTGCCGATGACTTCAACTTTGAGAATAGAGGTATTGTCTGGCTTAAGCCTTCTAACCTCATTTATGATGCTTACTGCAAGCATTCTGTCTCTAAACTCGGCAGAAGCTGATGAAGCAAACAGATGATTATTGACTTGAGAGTTACCGATAACCGCCAGACCGCAAAGTGATATAAGAATAAGCTTCCCGATTTTTCCACTTTCCATGTAGGCGCAAGCAACGATAATTGCAATTCCAACCGGTATGTAGATAACCGAACGTAGAGGAGCTCCACCTACAGCAATTGCATCAGCAAAAACCGTTAGAAAAATTATGCAAAGTATGATTACCACCATCCACGCAAACGTCCAAAAATTGCGTCTAAATAATGGATAAGCTGTAACCAATACCAATGAGGCGAGTACGATAATGCCAAACCACATCGAACGAATTCCAAAATATATTGGATGCAATCCGATTATTTCAATACATCGTCCAAACGAGTCGACGAACCTAGTAACAGGGTCTTGAAGAAATCCATGTATATCTACGAATTGACCAACGTATTTGAAATCCACATGCATTACTTTAAGAACAATTATATTGATCAATACATAAGAAACTATGCTCCCCAATATAAATAGTGTCGGATATTTTAGACTAACAAAAATTCTTGATTTTGTTTCGCTACTGAATCGCGATACTTGCATTAACGCGAGCATTGCCACTGCAAACACAAATGTCTGATAAATGCCAATCACAAAGCCCGCAAGTAAGCAGGCTAGAATTATCGACCTAACGCTCTTTTGAAGAGCTAGCCAATTAGCAATAGCCAACACAATAAACCCGCATCCAACACCATAAGCAAGCGTACTATAGGTGAATGAAAATGGTAGTGTAGGTATTGATATTGCTAATGCGGATACACCAGTAAGACCTAAACGGTCCATATTAAACCATGACTTAATTAAAGCTAATATTCCCAAAATTGAACCAAAAACCCCCAGAAAAATCGAGGTTGACGGGACGATAGGATTCGGAACCAAAAAATAGTTCGCTAGAGCCATCCCCCATCGACCTTGAGATATCCAGTCGAACCACATACCTGCTTGGTTCCCCCGCATTTCTTCATCGATCGTTAAGTGAAAATTAAATATTTCATAACCATATGACAGGAGTGCGACCAAAGCCAGTACAAAATATACTGTCACATCAGTATTCTTCACGTTGTCAAAATCACTACTAGAGTAGCTGGAAGTTGTGTTCGAATTACTACTTTTCATCGCGCACCGGCTCATCGAGATTCTTCATGGTAACAAGGACATCAATGTATTCCGCTCTAATGCCATTGCTTAGGTCATCTATTTGAATTACGTAAGTAAAAAGACCCGAAGCTTCAAAAATTCTGTTGCAAATGTCGTAACCCCAATCAAAAGTTACCAATGATCCTTTGGCATCAATGGGGTTACCATGATATTGAGGCACATCAATATACTTAACGGTGCCCTCGGCAGACATAGCTGCTCTCTGATGTGAAGGCTTATATTTATTAACGATTGGAACTGTAAATATATGAGCTCCACCTGGTTTGAGTGTCCTGCCAATTTCCGCGAATGCACTTTCCGGAGAAAAAATATGCTCAATTACATCCTGTGATACATGAAGGTCTACAGACTGATTTGAAAAATTCAATTTTTCCAGATTTTCACAACGAATTCCGTCCTTGAAACTTCCGCCGGGAATATCAGCGAAATAATGCGAAGGAATGTAATTCTTGCATTCGCTTGCCAACCTTGCACTTGCGCCTCTATTGCCGGGGGATGTCTCGTGTATAACCAAGTCTCTCCACGCTGGATAAAATGAATCGATTACCCGCATCAAAGCTCTTTCGCGAGGAATACTTCCGCATTTGGTGCAAAAATAGTTATCCCTTAGCCAAGTATGCTCCGCTAAAAATACTGTTTCAGAAGAACAAACAGGGCAAAACCCTTCATTTTTCAAGATAGTAACCATCTAAATTGCTCCGTAAATTTTTTCGAGATGTGTTCTGTAACCCAGCCCTATTGCGCTATAGCTATAATTTTTTTTCATATGCAGTAAAGCTTTTTTTCCAACCATCCTTCCAAAATTAGGATCGTCTAATAGTTGAACCATGTAATCTGTTGCATTCTCAATATCGGGCTCTGCCCAAGCTTGATCTTGATAATGTGGATATTCACCTGCTTTTACTGATATCAAGTCAAAATTTACAGGAAATGACACTTCTGGGTTCATGAATTCCATGTTGCCTGAGTATCCGGTAGCAATTACTGGCTTCCCCAACGCCATAGCTTCCGCGATACCCCTTCCGAATCCTTCGGATCTGTGGAGGGAAATGAAGCAATCACAGCACCTCACCAAATTCTTGGCCTCGTTGTCTGTCATCGATTGATAAAGTATTGTGACGTGGTTGGTTATACCCTCCAGCCCATCATGTAATTGCCGCATGATATCCGGTTCCATTTCTGCGCCGTTCACCTTGAGAACTAATCTGACTTTTGCATATGGCCTTGCCTTCAGTAGCCTGCGATAACTCTCGACCACAGCGCGCGGGTTCTTCCTTGTTGCATATGAGCGAACATCGAAGAAGAAAAGAAAAACATAGTCTGTTTCGGGAATTCCGAAATAGCGTCTTGAAATAAACGAGGTCAGCACTACGTCGCAAGCCAGCGGCATGTGTATCACCGGTTTCTCACATGCAGCCTCTATCGACTCTTTAATGAACCATGATGGCGCCCATATCTCATCAAAACGGTCAAGCTGAGCAGCCCATTCGTTTGGGTAACGCGACAGTTCCCAAGCTGGATATACGATGTTGTATCCATCCCAGCGATTGTTTACCCCTAAATGCGCCAGCGACTGTTCAACCTCGTTGCCATTGATGTGGAATATGTTGATGTCCGATGGCTTATCGACACAAACACCGGCAAACTCCTGAAGTTCATCTGTGTCGGGTGCCACCAATTTGTATATATCTGTCAACATCGGCCGCATTGCTACGCTACGTAAGGCGCGATATGTACAGCGCACATGCTCACCCATTCCGATGGGAGCATATGGATGACCTACCAGACTGATTGATCTGTTAACGTTCTTAGTGTTCATGACTAGCCTTAATTACCGTGCCAATACTTGTTTCTACGCAACAACCTCGACGCTTCGGAAGCATTCTTCACAGCCTCCAAATAAGTATGTCCGAAACGGCGATCCGGTTCGAGGTAAGCTCCCTCGGCCCATTCGTTCCACGCGTTAACAAACACCAGTCTTTCATCGCCATAATGTTGCTGCCGGGTCTGATCGATGGCTTCTTCAAGCCATGCCTGGAATGTGCCAGGCGTTGCATGCTCAAAACAGAAACTATTATTCTGCCTTCTTGCTGTGTTGTCCCATCCGGGCATTACGCCCTTGAAGCGGGTGTAGCCGGGAAATTCTCTGGTAGCATATCTGACTGCGATATCTCGATAGTCCGCCACTGCGCCCACAAAGTCCGGATTGATAATTTCACCGCTAGGCTGCTTTTGCTCTGCCATCTCCTGTGGAGGAAACTCAACCGCAGCATCACAACCAAATTCACGTGGATGCTTATTTGCGTGCACTAATTCCATCGACTCTACCATCGCCACATATATCTCGCCTATCCCTTGTTCCTTGCAAACTTTCCGCCAGCGGGCAACAGTTGCAGAGAAATCCGGGAACAGTGTAACGCGGTAAACCAGGATCATGGGGCGACCATCGATTCGTATATATCTCGGATCCCGGAAATATCGGATTAAATCGTTGATCACTGCCTCGTCATCATCTGGCGAATAAGCCTGCCCCATCAATACTTCGTGATCTTGACCATCCCATCTTCGTGTCCAGTTTTCATTTGCCCAACACATGCAGAACGGCATATCGGGCTTGCCCGTAGCCAGCATTTGCTCAATAGGTTGTTCCAATAGTCGCTTACCACCGAACCAGTAGTAGTAGTAACAGAATCCGTGGATACCGTAACGCTGAGCAAGATCTGCCTGTTGCTGCATGATTTCTGAAAGCCGTAGATCATAAAACCCCAAATCTGCGGGTTGCCGCGGCTGGTCATGTCCGACAAAATTCGGTCGTGCTTTTGTTACATTGGTCCATTCCGTGAAGCCATTGCCCCACCAATGATCATTCTCTGGAAACGGATGGAATTGCGGCAAATAAAAAGCGATGGTTTTAGGTGTCGATACTTGGTCAAGATGACCAAGCCACTTTTGCTGGAGTTTTACCAGGTTAGCCGAAATACTCTTGTGTTTAAAATCCGAATCGAATGCTGCTGTAGTTTTCGACAGATGGTGAATAATCGTTGAGGCGGGGTTGTAGTATACATAGTAGCCAGCAGCCTGAATGCGCAAACATAAGTCACTGTCCTCGCAGTAGCACGGCAAGAAGTCTTCGGAAAATCCGCCCAATTGACGAGCCAAGACAGTCGGTAACATCAAACATGCGCCAGATATGTAATCAACCCGTCTGGTGTAGCTATAGCGGGGTTTTTCCGAATCATCATTTAGCCCGACCATGTCGGCAGTGCCATCGTTGCGAAATGCTACACCAGCCTCTTGTAAATGCCCACTCGGGTAGACAAATCTGGAGCCCACAGCACCCACGTTTTTGTGGATGGAAAAGGTCTCAAGCAGGTTTACCAGCCAATCCTGGGTCACCTGAACATCATTATTTAAATAAACTATGTACCGGCCTCTGACATGCTCAAGCGCCTTATTACAGTTGCGCAGAAATCCTAAGTTCTGCTCATTACGAATAACACGCAAATTCGCTATCCCGCTCACTATCTGTGCAGTTCCATCAGTTGAGGCATCATCCCCCAAGATGATTTCAAATGAGATGCGAGAGTCTGTATGTGCTGAAATTGAGAGCAGACATTCAAGAGTGAGCTTCAGGTTATTAAAGACAGGAAGGATGATGGAAACATCCGGTTCGGCTGAACATGTAGGTAGTTTGATCCTAGCAGCAGCGCTTTCAAACGAATCCTTACCTATGTCGATGATATCCAATGGCGTTGGTGCAACTTGTGAAAGCTGGTGAGCCTTGATCTGCGAAATACGTGACTTTACTGCATCATAGTCTCGCCATTCCCATATGCCGTCGGAAGTTGGTAGCGAGTGGACTACGTACGAAACCGCTGAAGCAGCGCGTGCCGACGATATAGCAGGCACGGAAGCCCATTTGGTATGAATATGGCGGTAATCTTTCCACCGTTTATAGGCATCCATTCGTACGAATGCAAAACCGAATACGATAAATAGGAAATTTTTCAGTTTCAATCTTTGAGTAGGGGTGATTGGCAAAACACGGTATATATCTAGTACCCGCCCAGCTATTCTCTTCGGCGCCACACGTGTGAAAGTCATCATCTTTCGCAATGGTGAAGTGACACGCCAAGAGCGCGAACACTTTAATTGAGTTATAGCCTGATTGAGGCTGTTAATCTGCCCTTCGCATTCTTTTACGACTTGGTTAAGGTTAGTGACCTGTCCGTCTCGGGCATCTACTACCTCTGACAGCAATTTGATGACTCTGGCTTGGTCATCAATTTTTCTTGCCTGTTCCTCTAACAACGCAAAATCGGGACCATACTCATTTCGCTTGAGAATCCCCTCATCATCGGAAGAATATCCATTAGAGAATTCAGAGAGTGAGTGAATTATTCGTTCAGGGTATTTTTTCGCAGTGATAGCATCTTTCAAGATAACCGCTACAAAATCATTCCACATACCACCTTGAGAGACACTTCCTGCTGAACGCTGCCCGACAAACGATTCCAGCAGAAGCGAGTTACCTCCATTGCGATTAGCCCATCTAACCAAGGCATGGCCTGAATCCGGATAGAATCGCCAGCAATCAACAGGCCACTGATGAAAAAATCCGTTGCTTGGTACGTTCAAGTAGAAAATCCCATTCGGCTTTAGAATTCGCATTGCTTCGAGAAATACCAGCCAAAAAAACTCTGAGTGTTCAAAACATGAGGATGTAACAACAGCATCTGCGGAGCCATCTGTAACCGGCAGCTTGTACGGATCAGAAATTACAATGTCAACTCCTTCGCCCTTGACGAAATCAAGCCCGATGTATTTCACCCCAGGATGGCATGCATCACGAAGCGATCCATTTACATTCTGGGAACCAATTTCTACTACTGTGTATTCCGTGTTAGGCGAAGCAGGGCAATAAGTTTCAAAAAAACGGCGGCCGTAGAACATTGCTGATTGATGCATTATTGGTATCCTATCAATATATATTTTGTCACTTGGTTACGCAGTTATATCTGCATATTCCCCCACAGGGTTTCATCCATACCAACACGGGGATAGAATGCGGGCAAAGAATGGACAAGACTATATTTGTTCTATCTGCACTACTAGTGTATTTTCCTGGCGACAGTATAGTGAACATTAATATGTTCTATTTCTTTG
>VFSW01014776.1_pt1 | contig 10768 bp, 6 predicted proteins | sample 5358111 | NCBI WGS metagenome assembly VFSW01 (sample SAMN11554181, study PRJNA540505) | mine drainage metagenome | isolation source: sediment from site ElyBrook_90M | place: USA: Ely Copper Mine, Vershire, VT | collected 2017
GATCGTCGAGGTTGCTGGAGCCTTCCACTCCCGCATACAGCCCGCGCACATGATCACGGCGCTTGGCGTCGAGATCGCACGCGACCACTCGTCGAGCTTGTCGGAGTTGATGAAGATTGCGAACCCAGTTGGGTCCCCAATAACCGAGACCGACGACACCGATGCCGTTAATCTTGTATTTGCTCTCCTCGCGCTGGTAGCTCTCGCGAGGTGACACTGCATCGGTAGTGACGCCGACCGTACCCAATCTCACCACTTCACTCATGATCCGAGAAGTCTCCTCAGAGGTTTGGCAACCGCCTTGGTTGCGCCGTTTAGAACCACACCTGCCACCGGGCGATTCGCCGCCCGCAGTCCGGCCACGGTGGTCGCGAGCTCACTGCGTTCGGTATAACCATGGCGAACCACCAGCAGGATGGGATCATTGGGACGCGCGAGCGGAAGCATCCGCGCGTCGAGTCGAGGAACGCCCAGGTCGATGACGGCGGCCTGGTAGCGATTCAGTAGTCCTTCGAAATCCGCGAGCTGCTGCAGTCGCTCGTCGTCGCTGGAAACCGGGCAGCAGGTCGCGAGGTCCAGCCGCGGCCATTCGGTCGCGCGAATCTGCAACGAACCATCCAGTACCAGCTCGGGAATCGCGCTCCCGGGCGCCACGAAAGTCCGGTGCAGGTTTGGATGGCGCAAGTGAGCATCGACGCAGATGGTGCGCAGCCCAAGTCGCTGGCTCAAGTCGATGGCGAGCGCCGAGGCGACGGTGCTCACGCCATCGCCAGGACGGCATCCGCTAATGAGCAGGCGCACCGAATGATCGATAACCGCCAGTGGCGCCAACTGCTCGGAGAGCCGCCTGATCGCCTTGGAGCGCGCGATGCGACCGCACGCGTCGTCGAGAATCGGCATCGGAACCAATGTCCCGGTACCATCCGCGGTTGCGCCGTCCATATTTCCGGCGTAGTCGAGCGCCAGTCTCGCTTGCGAGGCCTGCTCGACCAGGCTGCGATTAATCGCCTCGTGGTACTTACTCACAATTCACTCGCCCTCGGCGTCGCTCGCGGGTTGTTTCGCGAGCCGCACGTCGGTTTGTTTCGGTTTAGGTTTTTCCGAGGGGATGCCCGGCGCAGTCGCGGCGGACGAATCCGGGTTTTCAGACGATGCCGCCGAGGATGCAGTATAGTCGGGCACCGCGATGGGCGTAGTTGAGGTCGCAGGTGCCGCGTCGAGATCAGCCTGCTCCGGATGCGCGACCGTCGTCGATTGCGGCAACTCCAGCGTTTGATCGTGAGTGCCATTAATTTCCGGAAGCGCCAGCCGATGGTTCCATCGGGTCAAGCGCGGGCCGAATGCGAGTAGAGCGATTAGTAGACCCGCAACTGCGGCGGCCAACGCGGTAGCGCCCGGAATCCAACTCAAGCGCAACCCACCGTCCCGAGGCGTGGGATTTTCGTTCGAAGAAGCTTTGATCGCTGCGGTAAAAAGATCCTGGTACTCGGCCACTGCCGCCTTCGCCATTTTGAGGGTGACGACTTTCGCGCCCTCCGCGTATGCGAGCAGCATTGCGTTGTGGCACAGCACGTTAACGCGGCGTGGAATTCCGGCGCTGGCCGCGACGATGTAATTGAGCGCCTTGGTTTTGAAGATTCGCGCCGAGGTGCCACCCTTCGCGCGCAGCCGGTAATCGATGTATTCGAGGGTTTCGCTTGTATCGAGCGGTACCAGCAGGGTGCGCGCTCCGATACGCTCGTTGAACTGGCGCAGGCTGGGCGCCATCAGGCGGCGCAACAACTCAGGCTGGCCGGCCAGAATCAATTGCAGCTGGTTCTCGCCGGGCCGTCCATAGTTGGAAAGCAAACGAAGCTCTTCGAGCGCATCGTCACTGAGGCCCTGGGCCTCGTCAAAAATAACCGCGACGCGTTCGGTCGGACGCAGGCCGCCGAGATAGGCGCCAAGTGCATCCAGCATCGCGCCTTTGGAAAGACCTGCAGTCTCGATGCCGAGCTGGGTCAGGATAAGGCGCAACACATCCGCGATTTCGAGGCGCGGATTGGTCACGTATGCAAGGTGCAGGCGCTGATATTGTCGCGACAGCAGCGACGCGATGAGCGTGGTCTTGCCGGTGCCGCTTTCACCCGCGAGCACCGAGAAGCCGCTGCTCTCGTGCATCAGGCCCCATTCCAGCGCCGCCATCCCCTCGCGATGGGTCTGGCTCATGTAGACCATTGCCGGCGAAGGCGTGAACTGGAAGGGCGGCCCGTTCAATCCGAAATGCTGGTAATACACAGTTGGTCCTTAGAACTCGTCACTCAGCACAGCGACGGTCTCGAGTCCTGAAATCTCGGAGATAGTGGCTGAGGAATAAATCTTCGGGTCGTTTTCTTCTTCGCGATACGCCGCAGCTACGCCGAGCAGCAGTCCGAGAAGCAACCCGGCCGCGGTATTGAGCGGAACCTTAGGGAATACCGGACGCAGCGGGGCGACGGGAGGCTGCGCTACGCTGACATTGAGGATCCGGCTGCGATTCAGGGCTTCCGCGGCGCGCGCTTCTTCGCTCTTGCGCGTGTAAGAGAGATACGCGTCCTTGGCGTTCTGCACCGTGCGCTGCAGGCGATCCAGCACGACGACACTGCTGGCCATATCGGTCAGTTGTTGACGCGCGGTGGCCACCTGCTCGGTAATCGAGGCCTGACTCGCCTTGAGCGCGGAAACCTGGGCCTTGGCCTGGTCGAGATTCGAATTGATAGTCACCCACAATGGGTTGATGTCGGTGCTCTTTTCGGAAACCTCCAGATGATCCTCGGTGTCGAGGATTTTCTGGGCCGCCGCGAGTTTCGCGTCGATCTGGCGGATGCGCTCGCTGTCGGGCTGATAGCGGGTCAGCAGTTCGGCACGCTCGGCGCGGAGCTGCATAACCTGGGGCTTGAGCTGCGCGAGCGCCATGTTCTGGACCTGACGAGTCTCCTTGGAGAGCCGGTCCGGAGTCTGATCGAGCATCTCTTTGAAGGAGATTGCCTGCTGCTGGTTGTACGCGAGATCGGCCTGATTCTTATCGAGCTGCAACTGGAGAGTATCGAGTCGCTCGACGAGGCCGGAGCGCTGATCGTCCACGCTGGTGATGCCGCTCTTGACCTGGAACGCGCGCAGTTGTTCTTCGGCGTCATCCAACTTGACCTGCAACAGCTTGGCCTGTTGGCTGAAAAACTGTTCGGCGGCCGGGTCATGCGAGATGTGCGCGTGGTAGTCGAGATAGGCGCCGATCAGAAGATCCAGGAACTGCTTGGACCAGGCCGGATCGTGCGCGCGGAAGTTCACCTCGATGAGATCCGACTTCTTTATGATGGACGCCGAGAGGTGCTGCTCCAATGCCATCGTCCAGGCATCGCGCGCATCCAGATTAGGCGTGTCATGCATCGCGCGATAACCCGCGCCCGGAAGACCGAGAACATAGTTGACGCCATTCGTCACCGGGGCCACCAACCCCTTGTGCGCCACCGGCGGAGGCATCTCCGCGATCGCGCGCTTGATGATGTAGGTGCTGGTCAGCAACTCCATTTCGGAGTTGAGATCCTCTTCATTGACGGGATTCGCGACTACCGCCGGGTTCTGCGGAGTGCTGGCGGCCAAGCCCGGCGAAACCAGCAGCTCGGCGCGATTATCGCGCACGAAAATCTTCGCCGTGCCCTGATAAGTCGGCGGCCATATCAGCGTTGCCAGGACCACCAGACCGAATACGACGCCGCATACTTCGAGCACCGTGGCTCGGCGTCGGAAGATCATTTCAGTCCAGTAGTTGAAGTCGCGTGTATTCATAAAAACTTCTGCCGTCCACTTTAGGGGATAGTAGGTGAGAGGTACGGCTGCACCGGCAGCATGTCGCGGATGTATTGCTTAACCCACAGGTCCATGTTGGCAATCCGGCTGCGCGGCACCACGATGGTGTCGTGCGGCATCAACATGACGTCCTCGCCCTTGTCGGGCGTGGTAGTTGCCGACGCCAGATCGATCTTGGAACCATCGGCATGCCCGCAGGCGTCGCGGCGAATCAGCACCACATTGGATAGCTCGGCGTCGTCGGTCTGACCGCCCGCGTTGGCGATCGCTTGCGACGCGGTCATGCCGGGCTGAAGCGAAAATGAGCCGGGATGATTTACCTGGCCTTCCACAAAAACCTGACGACTCGGCATATTCTGCACATGGACGGTGGCGCTGGGATTCTTGAGTTCTTTCGAATAGGCCTGATTGATTTCCGTGGAGAGTTGGCCGGAGCTCAGCCCCGCCGCCTGAAGTGGACCAACCAGGCGCAACACGATGCGGCCGTCGGGCTGTACTGAGACGTTATCGTTGAATTCCGAATTCAGATAAAAATCGATCGCGAGTTGATCGCCGGGTTGAATGCGATAGCCGGCATCATCAAGAGAAGCCCCCTGAACATGCGCGCCGTTCGCGAGGCATTGCTCAGGATTCATCACCGCGGCCTGCTGCGTATCGGCAGGTCCGGGTTCATCGCCACGATTGCTCGAAGACGAAGAGCATGCGGCAAGGCTGAGTGCGCACAGAGTGGCAACGAGCGGGATGCGAAGATTTTTGTGGCAGCTGAAATTCATCGTGGTCGCACGCCTGTGTTTAAGATGCTGAACCGATCGTACAAACATTCCGCACTGAATGTTTCTTTAAGAAGGCTAGTTGTTTTCCGCGCTCCATGCAAGTCTTGCGTGGAATCCTTCCCTCTAAATGCAAATAGACGTTATGACAGTTCTGATTATGCACTTTCTTTCTTGATGATACAATAGAGCGTTATTCTAGCGATTATCGTCGCAAAAATGCATTGACATATTTAGATTATTTTATAGATGCTAAGTCTATCATTCAATTGTTAAAAGATGCCGAGGCCACATACCATATCGCTTTGATGCGTTATGGATAGCGTTCTTCTAAGGGCAACTGACGTGCCAGCATGGAATTTCATTCATTCCGATGCTTATTCGATGATTGTTTCCCCAACGCAACTGTTGCGGTTGTAACAACTACCGCAGCGGACCGGTAGGAATTACACGCCGGTCGAACCTTTACCCTGATTGGTTCGCGACGCGCTCAAGAAATTCCATATCGGTCGCCAGCCATACGATATCCGTCATCCATGCGCAGAGCTATCGGAAAAATTCCCTAGTTGTGGGGCGAAACCGCTGAGCACGATCCTTGCGGATACAACCATTCATCCTCGGACCCGCATCTGGTTAGTACGAGCGGTGAGTGTGTATGGATACGAAATCAGCTTCCGGTTTTTTCGCGCGCGCCACGACTTCTCCCCTGCCTCGATTCCTCGCCTTCGTACGACCCCATATGAAGTTGGCGATGGCCGCCGCAGGCATGGGAATCATTAAGTTCAATTTGCCGCTCGCGTTCCCGCTCGCGTTCAAATACATCATCGACGTCCTGGTCGTTCACAGCCACGCACCGACCGGCCTCAATGCCATCATCGATCGATGGTGCATGACGGTCGCCACCACGTTTGGTTTCGGTGTCTCGATGTCCTCGAAGCTCGGAGCGCTGGCCGGCATCATGACCATTCTGATGCTGATTCAGGCGGCCGCGACTTATTGCGCGGAGCATTGGACCGGAATCGCAGGCAATCGGATGATCCTCGACCTGCGATGCGCGATGTTCCGCCATCTGCAGAGCTTGTCGCATTCGTTTTTCGACCGTAACCCATCTGGTGCGGTCGCCTCGCGCTTCGTCAGTGACGTCGAGCTTGCGCAGAACCTGGTTAGCAGCACGCTGGTGAACGTCTGGACCGACGCGTTCGCGTTGCTGACCATCGTGCCGATACTTTTTCTCCTCGATAAGCGCCTCGCGCTGATTGCCATTTGCGGATTTCCCTTTTACTTCCTCCTGATTCGCATGTTCGCTCCGCGCATCCGTGCGGTCAGTCGCGACGTGCAACACATGATAGGCGAGTTTTCGGGCGAGCTGACCGAACAGGTTGCCGGCATGGGCATCATCAAGTCGTACGGACGCGAGGAATTCGTCGCCGACAAATTCCTCGACCGCACCGCGATGCTCCATGAACGCACCATCGAACGGGTGCGGTTAACCGCCCGCCAGCAGATGTATTGCGAGTTCATCACCCGCATCGCGCCACTGGCGGTAGTTTCCGCGGCGGCTCTGATGATCGTGCGCGGAGGGATGGAAGTGGGCACCGTGATCGCTTTCATCGGACTGCTCGGCTTCCTCTATGTACCGATGGAGCGCTTCTCGCAGCTTTCGACTCTCGTATCGTCCTCGCTGGCGGCGATTGAGCGCATCTTCGAATTCCTCGATTCGAAGCCGGAAGTCGTCGAGCGCGCCGACGCGGTTCCGCTGGAAATCAAGTCGGGTGCGGTCCGCCTCGAGCACGTCGACTTCGGCTATACCGCCCGCGACGACAAGCCTGCCCGCCAGGTTCTGGGCGATATCGACCTAACGATCGAAGGCGGCACGACGGTGGCCTTCGTGGGCCGCTCCGGCGCCGGCAAAACTACTATCGCGAGCCTCGTCGCCCGGTTTTACGACCCGACTGCGGGCCGCGTGACTATCGATGGCCAGGACGTGCGCGACCTCACGCTCAGTTCGCTGCGCGACAGCATCGGCGTCGTCCATCAGGATGCGCTGCTGTTCAGCACCAGCATCAAGGAGAACCTGGCCTTCGGGAAACAGACCGCGACTGAAAAGGAAATGTGGGAAGCGCTCGACAACGCGAACATCAAGGCCTTCGTCGAGGCGCTGCCCAAGAAGCTCGACACCGTCATCGGTGAGCGCGGCGTGAAACTTTCCGGCGGTCAGCGCCAACGCCTCGCGCTCGCCCGCGCGTTCCTCAAGAATCCGCGCATCCTGATTCTCGATGAGGCCACCTCGGCGCTCGATTCCGAAGCCGAGAACCTCATTCGCGATGCGATCCACCGCCTGATGTCGAAGCGCACCTCCTTTATGATCGCGCATCGACTCGCGATGGCGGTGAACGCCGACAAGATCGTGGTGCTCGACCAGGGGCGCATCGTCGAGGTCGGCACCCACGAGCAACTCCTCAAGAAGCGCGGCCTCTATGCGACGCTGTTCAATGAGCAGACGCGTGGCCTGGTTCCTCAGTCCGCGATGGCGAAAGCTCGCGAGGCGCGCCGCGAAAAGAGCGCGCGCAACACCGGCTTCAATCCGCACCTCAAGATTGTGAGCGGAGGTGCGCGCTAACCCCGAGTCTTCCTCCTCGTAGATGCTCGCGGCGTGACTTCCCCCCTCACGCCGCGAGCATCGTCCCTGGCGACCTGCTGACGATCCCCGCCCATTTCGCGTAATCTCTAATCAGATCGCGAATGGCTCTCGAACAATATCGCAATAAGCGCGACCCAGAGCGGACTCCAGAGCCGTTCGGACGTGGCGACGCGTCCTCCGCGGTCTTCTCCAAAAACGGCGGGATGTTCTGCATCCAGAAGCATGCCGCTACGCGCCTCCATTATGATTTCCGCCTCGCGATGGAAGGCGTCCTGCGCTCGTGGGCGGTACCGAAGGGGCCCTCGCTCGACCCCAACGAGAAGCGACTGGCAGTGTTCGTCGAGGATCACCCCATCGAGTACGGCGACTTCGAGGGTGTCATTCCAAAAGACAACTATGGCGCCGGCGAGGTCATCCTGTGGGACCGCGGCGTCTACAAGGTCATCGACCCGCCCAATGGCGACGCCGCCGAATGCGTGCGCAACGGCAAGCTCGACATCGAGATGCACGGCTTCAAGATGCGCGGCGCGTACACCCTCGTGCGCACCCATCTGACCGACGGAAAAGGCAAGCAGGAAAACTGGCTGCTCATCAAGAAGCGCGACCAGTACGCGACGGCTGATGAGGACCTCATCGAGGCGCATCCGCGCTCGATTCTGTCCGGCCTCACCATCGAGGAGATGCGCGATGCATCCGCGATCGGGCAGCAGATTTCCTCGCAGCTTGAGAAGCAGGGCACCTCGCGGCTGAGCGGTGCGCTCAATCACAAATCGTTTCCGCTCACCCTCGCGAAGCCGCATGACAAGGCATTCGATGGCGACGCGTGGCTGTATGAAATCAAGTACGACGGCGTGCGCATCCTCGCGATTCGCGACGGCACCCACGTGCGGCTCTTCGCGCGCAGCGGCACCGAGGTGACCGAGCGTTATCCCGAGGTGACGCTGGCTTTCGATGCGATGCCGTTCGACCGCTTCGTCATCGACGGCGAAATCGTCGCGCTGATGGATGACGGCCGGCCCAACTTCGGCAAGCTGCAGACCCGGATGCATGTGAGCGATCCGGCGACGGCGCGCAAGCTGAGCTTCTGGACGCCAACCATCGATTTCGTTTTCGATCTGCTCGCCTTCGACGGCTTCGATCTGCGCTCGATGGCTCTGGAAGCGCGCAAGGAGATTCTCCATAAAATCGTGCTGGGCGAAGAGCCGATTCGTTACTCCGATCACATCATCGGGCGCGGCGAGGATTTCTTTCAGGCGGTCGCGAGTGCGGGCCTCGAAGGCATCGTCGCGAAGCGGCGCGAATCGAAGTATCGCGGCGCGCGCAGCGACGACTGGCTCAAGATCAAAGCGCCGCTGACCAAGGATTTCGTCATCGGCGGATATACCAGCCCCGACGGCTCGCGGAACCACTTCGGCGCGTTGCTGCTCGGGGTCTATGAAGATGACGGCGGCTTCCGCTACGTCGGCAAAGTCGGCACCGGCTTCAACGGCGACACGCTGAAGGCTATCAGCGAGAAGCTGAAGCCGATCCAAATTGAAACCTCGCCGTTTCGCGTCGGCAAGAACCTGGTGCTTCCCGAAAAACGCGCCCATTTCGTCGAGCCGAGGCTGGTTGCGAATGTCCGCTTCGGCGAGCTCACCAGCGACGGATGCGTGCGCCATCCGAGCTTCATGAAACTCGCCGACGACGTCGATCCTCGCGACTGCACCTGGGAAGCGGCATTCGGCGGCACCGGTAACACTCCGTCTAACACTGAGCAAACTCCGATGCCGCTGGAAGAAGCGCAGCCACCGAGTGTGAGCAACGATCGAGATGGAAAATCGCGCGAGGTCACTATCACGCATCCGGACAAGGTGTTCTGGCCCAGGGAGGGTTACACCAAAGCTGACCTGGTGGACTACTACCGCAAGATCGCGCGCTGGATGCTGCCCTATCTAAAGGACCGGCCGGTGATGATCGTGCGTTATCCCGACGGCATCGAGGGCAAGAGCTTCTATCAAAAGGATGCGCCCGCATTCGCCCCCGAATGGATTCGCACCGTCACTATCTACTCGCACGACAGCCAGCGCGACATCAACTACTTTATCATCGAGCACGAGGACGCCCTTGCCTACCTCGCCAATCTCGCGACGATCCCTATCCATATCTGGTCATCGCGTATCGGGAGCGTCGAGAATCCGGACTGGCTGTTGTTCGACCTTGATCCTAAAGGGTCCACGACCGAGAAGGCTGTTCATACGGCGCGCGAGACCGTCAAACTGCTCGAGGAGATCGGTCTGAAAGCAGCTATCAAGACTTCCGGTCAAATGGGAATCCATGTAATGGCGGGGCTGAAGCCTATCTACACCTATCAGCAGGCACGCTACTTCGCGGAGATCGTCGCTAGACTGGTGGTGGCCAGGATTCCCGACCTTTGCACCATCGAGCGCAACAAGGCGGGGCGGGGCGGCAAGGTCTATATCGACTATCTGCAGCTCGGTCACGGCAAGACTATCGCGGCGCCATACGCGGTCCGTCCGAATCCGGGCGCGCCGGTATCGTCGCCGATTCGATTCGCGGAATTGAAGCCCGATTTGGATCCCGAGAGCTTCACGATCAGGAACATGGTCGCGCGGATGGCGAAGCTAAAGACCGATCCTTTCCTCGGCGCGATCACGGACCAGCAGCGCCTGGAACCATCCCTCAAAGCATTATCGGAGAAGTACTCCTCCGCTGGTCTAGGATAGGCAGCCGCTACTTTCGCTTGCGGGTTTTGGTGCTGGCGTGCGCGCGAGACTCTCCGGTGCTGCGGCCGCCGCTGCGACTCGAGGCCGCGGCAGCTTGCTTCGGCTCCTCAGCTTCTTCAGCGGCCGGCGCCTCTTCTGCTTTCTCGGATTTCTCGGCGGTACCGCGCTTCTCGAGCGAGGCCTTCAGCGCGCTCATCAGATCGATGACCTTGCCGCGCGGTTGCTCCGAGGGTCCCGAGACTACCGCTTCCTCGCCGGCAACTTTGCGATGCGCGGCTTCGAGCACGCGCTCGCGGAACTCGTCGTGATACTTGGAGGGGTCGAACTTCTTCTCCGTGAGATCATCGATGAGGCGCTGCGCCAGCTCGAGTTCCTTATCGCTGGTCTTGGCATTCTGACCACGATCGACATCCGCCTCAGAAACGATCTCGTCCTGATAGTACATCGTATGCAGCATCAGGCCCCCGTCGAACGGACGGATGATCACCAGATGCTCTTTGTTGCGCATGGTGAAATGCGCGAGGGCGACGCGCTTGCTCTCGGTCATCGCGCTGGCTAGCAGCTTGTAGGCGCGCGCCGACTCCGGCGAGCATCCGAGATGGTAGGAATTCTCGAAGTAGACCGGATCGACCTGCTCGAGCGGCACGAACTCGCTGATCGCGAGGGCATGGTCTTCATGCGCCTCGAGCTTTTCGAGTTCCTCGTCGGTGAAGGTTACGTAGGTGCCCTTCTCGATTTGATAGCCGCGCACCAGGACGATGTCTCGATGGAAGTGGGAACTTGAAAGAAGGGATGGCGGTCCGCCT
>VFSW01014777.1_pt1 | contig 10768 bp, 18 predicted proteins | sample 5358111 | NCBI WGS metagenome assembly VFSW01 (sample SAMN11554181, study PRJNA540505) | mine drainage metagenome | isolation source: sediment from site ElyBrook_90M | place: USA: Ely Copper Mine, Vershire, VT | collected 2017
GCCTTGGGCGTCCCGCTCTCGTCCAGGCGCGGGTCCGCCTTGGGCGCGGCCGGGGCCGCAGCGGTCAGCAGGACGGTCCCCAGCTCCTCGTAACCGACGATGGAATGCGGCGGGATCGGCTCCACGAACGCGCAGCCGGAGCGGTTCAGCCACTCGTTAAGGACGCGATTGAGCCGGGAGGCCGCGATAGCCTCGGCCTGCTTGAGCGCCTTGGGCGACTGGCGCGCGACTTCGAGGAGGAAGGATTTCAGCCCGCGCCCTTTCGGGTCCGCGCCGATAGTGAACTCGCGGACGGCGTAGCCGTTCTCTTGGCGAATTTTCACGGGCGAGCAGTGGAGCGAGTAGCCGCGCCGCTCCGTCGTCCCGCTGAAAAAGTTAGCGCCGCCCTTCGAGTAGGAAAACTTCGATCTCCAGAACTCGCCCGTCCGTCAGCGCCATTTGAGTTTTCATGCTCTTGATTCTCCTCGGGGCCGCGCGGTCTACTCATCCGTCCGCCGCTCGCGGTTCCCGTCCTACACGAACATTACGATACATCTCGCGCATTTAGTCAAGGGCAAAAAGGACCTATACGCGAGTAGGTCTAAAGGCCTAGCTCTCTTTCCAGGTCCCGCGCCGCCTCAGTCCCGTCCGGCGCGACGACGCGCAGCGCGAACGGCGGTAGACCGATCTGCGCGCGCAGCCGGTCGCGCTCCGCCGCCTGCCGGGCCTCGTGCGCTTCGCGAACCCGGCGCGCTTTCGCGGCTTTTCCTTTGAACTTCCTACGCGCGCGGCGCTGGGCTTCCTTGCCCGCCTCGGTCGCGCGGTATCTCTCTTGAATCCTCGCGCGGCGCTCCTCTCGGGCGGTCATGTACGCTGCTACGCTGGGGTAATGGGCCATTGATACGCTTCCTCCGTTTTTCAGACGCCCGGCGGTCAAGGGTAGCATATTAGGGAGAGAGATACTAGGGGTGTCTCTCTCCCTGATTTTGGGGGCCGCGCGGGCGCGAGACGTGTATCGGTATCAGTTTTCCCCTCTGTGATACACTGATACATAACTTTCAAAATTTATGGATGAGTGGGGAGAGGTCGGGGTTATGGCGATCTCTCCATGCCCCGCTGGGAGGTCTGTAGAAAGTTCTGTATCATGTATCGGGTCCCTAATATGGTCCGCCGCGCGTGACTGATACAGAACCGTCCCCCGTGGCTAAATTGGAAGGTAGGAAATCGGTTCGACGGTCCGATATCGAATCGGATTCTGCCACTCGGAACGCCATAGAACGCGCCGCCCCACGATCAAGCAAGCCGCTCCAGTCTCGAATGTCATCGGGACGCAGCGCCCGCACTCGACGCACGTCGCCGCGCCCCGCTCAAGGTAGAACACGGCCCGGCGGCACCGCCGCGCGCACCTGACGCGCCTGGGCTCGTCCTGGGTAGCTCCTAGGAAGACGTGCTGGGCGTGGCACTTGTCGCAGTGGAAGAGGCCCGGGGCCCAGAGTTTCAGGCGCTTCCCGCCGCACTCGACGCACCGCACCGGCGAGCCCGGCTCCTCGACTTCGCGCGCGCCCAGCTCGACCATGGCGAGCGCGGCGGGCGTCAGCGCGGCGGGGCGGATCATGACTGCCAGTATAACAGAAATACGCAACGTGTGCGAGATAACCTCAAAACGTCGAACGGCGCAACGTGGGCGCGCTGGGCGTAGCATAATGTTTATTATCAGGAGCTGGGCCCGCGCCGGGGGTGGGGAACGGTCCGGCGACCCGCCGACCTACCGACCAGTGTCCAACCGAATTCACACCTATGCCGCCGCGGACAAGCCGATCGGACCCCGAAAGAGATAGACGCCCGAAAAAATTTCCACCAAAAAATCCCCGAAAAAATTTTCCAAAAAATCGGCCTTGACACAATTCCGTCACACCCGTATAATCCTCATCGTCACGGTAGAGCAGCCCGGTAGCTCGTCAGGCCCATAACCTGAAGGTCGCGAGTTCAAATCTCGCCCGTGACCCGATTAAGAAGGGAGGAGGCACACCATGGCGAAGCGCAAGACGAAGGCGGACCGGGACGCGGAGGTCGCCGCGCAGAAGCAGGCGATCGAGTTGCGGGAGGCCGAGAACTTCGGCCGCGCGGTGCGGCGCGAGCACGAGGCGTTGGGCAAGTTGCTCATCATGCTCGACCACATCACGGGGATGCCCACGGTGCCCGGAGTCGTCGAGGAGGCGCGCCAGGCGTTCGCGGACATCCGGGCCCGCAGCCTCAAGATCTCCACGCCGCAGGGCTGCGAGATCGGGCTCGCGCGCTGGACAGCGCGATGACGGTCCACGGCTCCACGCTGAACTTCAAGAAGGAGAGCGCGGCGTTCGCGAAGGCTCTCCAGAACGAGCACTCCGCGCTGGGCGAGCTGCTCGAGAACCTCGCGGTGCCCGCCGAGCTGCGGCCGGTCAAGGCCGTGGCCGTGCCGGCGGGCGAGGGCGTCCCGGCCGACGGCGGCGCGAAGGACTGGCCGGACCAGGAACTCGTGGAGAAGGCCAAGAAGGCGCACGAGGCCGTCCGGTTCCAGCGCGCCCGCACCGAGGCGGCGCGGGGACGATGAAGCGCCCGCTCGTCTTCGCGCTCGAGCTGCTCGCCGCGCTGGCGCTCGCGACCGCCGGCGCCTGGCTCGCGGACAAGGTGGGACGAAAGATCAACGCCAAGTCGAACGCGGACGTGCGCGCGTCGTACGCGCAGGAGCGAATCGCCGCGGCGCTCGAGCGCGCCTATCCCGACAAGCCCGCGAAGCCGCGGCGCCCCAGCGAGAGCGCGAACCCGGAGCTGTGCTCGGAGTTCGTGACCCAGCTCGGCAAGTCGGCTTGCGTCTACGGTGCGGCGGCCGAGTTCCTGCGGTTGACGGCGCGGAGGGATCGGTGAAGAGGAAGAACCTCCAGATCTGCTTCAAGGTGATCCCGGCGAGCGAACACCGTTACCCGACGTGCGGCGACTACTGGCTCGACGAGAACGGCGTCTGGCAGTTCCGCGTGAGTCGGATGGGGAACCTCTTCTACGAGATCCTGGTTCTGATCCACGAGCTGACCGAGTGGGCGATGTGCGAGGTGCTCGGCATCCAGGAGCCGGAGATCAAGAAGTTCGACGAGATGTTTGAAGCTGAAAGGGCGGCGGGGCTCTGGAAGGACGAGGAGCCGGGCGACGACCCCCGCGCGCCGTACCGCTACCAGCACCAGTGCGCGACGAAGGTGGAGCGCCTCGCGGCGGAGCTGTTCAAGGTGGATTGGTCGACCTACGACCGGGTGGTAAACGAATCATGATCCAGTCCGCAGTCATCTTGTGCGACCGACGAGGATGCCGCAACGCCACGAAGGACCCGGTCGCCGCCGACTGGATCTTCTCGAGCGGCGAGACGGTCCAGGGCCAGCACGTCCTGCACGACCACCGCGCGACGCAGGGGCACTACTGCTCGTGGAACTGCTTCGCGCGCCAGCCTGTTCACGACCTATGATTCTCCAGAGGCTCACCTACAAGTGCGATTCCCCGAAGTGCACAACGCCGCCGATCGAGGACGAGATGCCCGTCAGTATGCACGGGCCGACGCGTCGCCCGTGCGCACCGAACGGCTGGCTATGGCTGGAAGCCTTCGGGATGCTCTGCTCGACCTGCAACGGCAAACTGACGGAGATCCACGCGAAGTTCTTCCAAGTCTGATGAGGCCCTGGACCGAGATCGGCCATGAATGATTCCGAGCTGGACTACCTCTTCAACGGCTTCCAGCACCGGGCGGTCCCGGCGATGGAGGCGGAGAAATTCCTCATCGAGTTCAAGGAGCCCGACGCGCAGGGCCGGCGCGCGGGGCCGTTCGTCGCCAACCCGTTCCAGCGCGCGCTCGACGACTCGATAAGGCCCGGCAACCAGTGGCACGTCATCCTCAAGCCGAGGCAGGTCGGGATCTCCACGTACGTCGACCTACGCTTCCTGGCGAAGTGCCTGCTCGTCGAGGGCACCCGCGCCGTCATCGTGTCGCACGAGAAGACCGCGACGACGCGCCTCCTGCGCAAGGTCCACTTGGCGCTCGACGACTTGAAGCAGCGCAACGCCGTCATCGGCGGGCACCGCGTCGAGACGGAGTTCGCGTCCAAGTTCGAGATCACGTTCCCTAAGAAGCGGTCCTACCTCTACATCGGCACGGCCGGGCAGAAGGCCTTCTCCCGCGGCGACTCGATCACGGACTTCCACGGCTCGGAGGTCGCCTTCTGGGAGAACGCGGCCGAGCTGATGAGCGGCGTCGTCGGCGCGCTGGTCGGCAGCGCCGAGGTGTTCCTCGAGAGCACCGCGAACGGGATGGGCGGGTACTTCTACGACTTCGTCAAGAAGTGCATGGTCCCCGGCGGCCCCGCGCAGCTCCACTTCTTCCCGTGGCACCACTTCGCGGAGTATTCTAAGGAGCCGCCCGCGGGCGTCGTGTGGAGCCCCGAGGAACTGGCGCTCGCGAGGAGGTTCTGATGCTGACCCCCGGCCAGCTCTGGTGGCGCCGCTGCAAGATGGGCCAGTACGAGCACCGCGACCTCTTCTTCCAGGAGTTCCCGATGACGGTGGAGGAGGCGTTCATCGTCGCCGGCGCCTGCTTCTTCGAGAAGGAGAGCCTGCGCGAGGCCCAGAACCGCACGAAGGAGCCCCTGCTCGTCGGGAGCGTCGAGTCGATCGGCCCGCGCGCGGTCCTGCGCGCCGCGCCCGGCGGGGTGCTCTCGGTGTACGAGCACCCGCGCGCGGACCGCTCGTACATCATCGGCGCCGACGCGTCCGAGGGTGTCGACGGCGCGGACCCGATGAGCGCCTGCGTCCTAAACCGCGATCGGTGCAGCGAGGCCGCGTGGCTCTCTGGTATGCTCGACCCGAACGAGTACGCGAAGGCGCTCTACGCGCTCGGCCAGCTCTACAACTGGGCGTGGATCGGCGTCGAGGACAACGGCCCGGGCCTCGCCGTGCTGATGGCGCTCGTGACGCTCGGCTACCCGCGGATCTATAAGCGCGTCGACCCGATGGACGCGGACCAGAAGCCGCGGCTCGGCTGGCACACGGACCCGCGCACCCGGCCGCTGATGCTCGGGACCCTGCGCTCGATGGTCAAGACGCGCACCTGGGTCCCGGCGAGCGCGCAGTTCATGCGCCAGTGCACGACGTTCTGCCGGCAGGGCGACGGGGGCTACCGCGCGAACTCGGGATCGCACGACGACGACGTGATGGCCGCGGCGATCGCGGCGTATCTCCACACGAAACTGCCCGTCGACGTCCCGCCGGCGGAGCAGGAGCGCGAGTCGCGCTTGCTCGGTCCTGGGGGGACGCCGATAAGGTACGGAAATAAAACGGGCTATTGACAGACGCGTGACCATCCTTTATAATTCCGTCACATCGGCGCATCCGACGCATCGGGGGTCTTGGATGAAAAACTTTAAGTTCGCTCTCGGCGTTCTCCTCTCGCTCGCGGTCGTGCTCGCCCCCGTCGCCGTCCACGCGCGCGAGATCAACAGCAACCCGGCGAAGCAGGATGCCTGGAGCGTTCACGGCGGCGACCCCACTTGCTACGCCGCCGGCTACGTGTCGGGGTGCGAGGTCGCGATCGACGTCACCGGGAACTTTCTCCCGACGGTCACGAACGCGCAAGATCTCGGGACGTCGGCGCTCCAGTTCCGCAACGTCTACGCGGTGAAGGAGACGGTCACGGGCAACCAGACCACGGGGACGAACGGGACCGGGACGCTCGGCACGGCCGGCGTCGCCGCGACGGTTAACACGGTGCTCGGCCTTTTCTCGACGCCGTCCGTTATGCTTGGCACGTCGGGTCAGAATACCGGCGTCAACATTTCGACGACCATTCCGGTCGTCGCGAGCTACGAACTCATCATCTCCTCGGGCTCCAATATCACGCTCACCTCGACGCCGACCATCTCGACGACCACGCTGGTCGGCGGCACGGTCGGCATTCCCGACGGGACCTACCTCGTGATCGGCTCGACCGCGACGCAGGTTATCACGCTCCAGTCCAACGGCACGTTGTCCGGTTCGCAGCTCAAGCTCGGCGCGGCGACGCGCGCGATCACGCAGTACAAGGACATCACCTTGCGGTTTAGCTCGGCCGACAGTTTCTGGCACGAGGTCGCGTACTCGAGCGATGCGAACTAAGCTCTTCCTGACCGCGGCGCTCCTCGGCCTCGCGAGCGCCGCTCGCGCGGTCGACCAGGCCGGCACCCTGAGCCCGTCATGGGGCACGGCGCCGGTCGCGATCATCGGCGGCGACAGCTTCGCGACGTACTCGGTGAGCTGCTCGTCCAACACGCTCGCGGCCGGAGCGACGCAGCTCCGCCCCGCGGTCACGGTGAACCAGACGACGCAGTCCTCGGGCCGCCCGCTGCGCCACCGCCGGTTCCTCAACACGTCGAACTTCGACGGCGTGTTGCTCGGCAGCTCCACCGTGGCGACGTCGGACTTCTACCAGCTTGGAGAGTCGACGAACTCCGCCGTGGTTCCTTTCTACGATACCTACACCTCCGGCGCGATCTACTGCGCGCCTCGGACGGGCGTCACGGCGGTCGTGGTCAAGGTCATTGAGGAAATTCAGTCGGTGCCGTAAAGGGGGGATTGTGGAGCAGAAGATTCTCGACGCAGACTGGATGCCGCCCGAGGAGTGCGCTTGGGAAGCCGCGGTCAAGCCGCTCGACGAGGGCCGCAACCCGCGCCTCATCTTGAAGCTGAACGTGCCGATGAAAGCGCCGTTCTACTCCATTCTGGAAGTGAAGGGAATGCCGCCGCTCGCGGTGTGCGTGGTCCGGGCCGACATGGACATCCCGGCGCTGGGCGTCCTCGAGAAGCTCAAGATCATGGTGCACCAGTTGCAGCGGAAGTTGAGCGTCGGGTCGAAGCTGTCGATCGGCGTCACGGACGCCGCTCTCGATCCGAGCAAGCTGAAAAATCTGCGCGTGGGGAAAGCCTGATGAAAAACAAGATGCCCGCCTTCCTGGAAAAGAAGAAGCGCGACCCGAAGTCCACGGCCCCCGCGAAGAACACCAAGGGCCGCTCCGTCGCCAAGCTCAAGACGAAGGAGCAGGACGACGAGGAGCAGGACCGCGGCGGCGACATCGTGGAGTCGCACCCCGTCCCGAACAAGGCCGACGCCGCTCTCTCTATGCTCTCCAAGCCGCGAAACCGACGCAAGGGGTATCAATCATGAACGACGAACTCGATCCTGAACTCGCCGGCACCGCCGCGCCGGCCGCCACTCTCCCGCCCGCTCCGGCCCCCGTCACGGACGCCGCCCCGGCGCCCGTCGTCGCCCCGGTCACGTCCATCGCCGTCGACCCGGCCGCGCGAGAGGCCGCCGTGCAGGCGGCCATCGACGCGACGAAGGCCCACGCCGCCCCGATCCAGGCTGCCGCCGCGGCGGAAGCTGCCCGCGTCCCGGAACCCACGCCTGCGCCCGCGCCGGCCGCCACTCTCCCGCCCGAGCTGGCGGAGGAGCCCGAACCCATCGACGAGACGTGCGTCGATCTGGACGCCCCCCTCCCGTCCGTTTCGGAGTTCCGCGCGATCCAGGCCAAGGTCGTCGAACTCGAGGAGCACATCGAGGAGCTGGTCCGGCACCTCGCGCAGTCGTTCGGCGGCGAGTTCTCGGCCAAGAAAGACCGCATGGGGGTCTGATGAGCAACAAGCGATTCAACGACCAGAATCCGGCGAGCAAGGACGGCCCCGACTCCGCGACTCCGGCCGGGCAGCCGAGCGGCAAGACGAAGCCGACCTCGAACCCGTCCGACGCAGCGTTCAAAGGTCCGACCCACGCGCGCATCCCGTCGGCCGGGAAGGGCAGCGGCAAGGACCTCCCCGCGGTGAATGCCGTGGAGAAGCTGCACCAGCAGCCCACGGGCGATCTCCCGAAGGGGATTTAACTCTCGGCCATGGCCGCGCCGCTGCTGGTGAAGGCCAGCCCGCCGGAGTTGGACGACGAGGATCTCGACCCCACCGACTTCGAGAAACTCTTCTTCCGGCGCGTCCGACTGAGCGACGACCAGCGCCAGCGCATCGAGAAGGACCTCAAGGCTCTATATAAGGACGCCATCGAGACGCGCGGCGACCTCGACCAGCTCCTCGCCCACTGGAACGACATGGCCGAGGGCGTCGCCCAGCCCAAGGACTTCCCGTGGCAGGACTCGAGCAACCTCTTCGTCCCGATCACCGAGATCCACCTCAACAACCTCCACGCTCAGGCCCGGCAGACGATGCTCAAGGGCGACCAGCTCTGCTACGTCAAGCAGGTGGGCTTCAAGGGCAGCTCCGACTCCGCGGCGAAGGCGGAGAAGTTCCTCAACTACAAGTGCGCGCAGGAGATCCCGCTCGTCGATCGCCTGAACCAGATCACTTGGGCCACGTTCCGTGATGGCACCGCGATCGCGCAGGTCCAGTGGGTCAACAAGAAGGAGAAGATCGCGCGCATCGTCGACTTCGAGAACGCGCAGGACTTCATCGCGGCGTTCCAGGACGCGGAAGAGGCCGGGATGACGGAGAAGCAGTACGCGCGCGTCCTCGACAAGCTGAACTCCGGCAAGCCGGCCGCCCTCGTCATCGAGAAGCCCGAGATCACGTACCGCGGCCCGAGCGTCACGTCGGTCCAGCTCTCGGACTTCCTCATGGCGCCGATGACGTCGGTGCGCACGGACATGGCCCGCCTCGTCGGCAAGCGCTTCGAGATGATGGAGTCGGACCTCCTGATGGCCGAGGAGCAGTGGGGCTGGGGCGAGATGGAGCGCGTCCTGCGTCGCGCGCAGACGGGGCTCCAGGACCTGAGCACCACGCTCAAGGACGCGATCGAGGGCATCTACCGCAAGCAGACCGAGCACGGCGCCTACGTCCTGGCCGACGGAATTCACAGAATAGACTTGGACGGCGACGGCGTGGCCGAGAAGTACCTCTTCGTCTTCCACCCCGAGACGGGCGCGCTCGTCGACTACCGCTACTACCCGTACGTGCACGGCCGGGACTGCTTCATCCCCGTGCGGGCGAAGAAGCGGCCGAACCGCTTCCTGGGGCGCGGCATCTGCCACATGCTCGACGACCTCAACAGCGAGATCAACACCCAGCACAACCAGCGCATCGACAGCCGCACGATCACGACCGTCCCGTCTTTCAAGGCGCTCAACTCCGCCAAGGGCGCGCTCGGCTTCGACCCGACGCGCCCGCAGACGCGCTTCAAGCCCGGCGGGATCATCTGGCTCAACGCCATGACGGACGTCGAGCAGTTCAATCTCACGCAGACCGACATGGGCGAGACGCTCCAGGAAGAGTCGACCCTCTTTAGTCTTGCGGACCAGCTCACCGGCTCGTCGCAGCTTCGCTCGGGCAAGGAGACGAAGGCCGACCCGCGCGCGCCGGCGGCCAAGGTCAACATGCTCCTCAACCAGTCCAACATCCGCATGGACGACTACTTCGAGGAGATGGCGGGCAGCGCGATCGACAACGAGGGGATGAACGCGATCCTCACGCAGATCCTCGAGCTATACCACCAGTTCCACGACCCCGACCTCGACCAGATCCCCGAGATGAAGGACGCGAACACCGCGGTCGCCGGCGAAGGCGGCGCCCCGCAGCCGGTGCAGATGAAGCGCAAGGACCTCGAGGTCCGTGGCAAGCTCAAGGTCATGCTCGCCAAGACGTCCTCGGCCATGAACCCCGACTCGGTCTACATCAAGTTCATGCAGATCTTCTCGATGCTCCACGACGACCCGATGGTGGGCGGGAACCCGAAGGGGCACCTCGTGCTCCTCAAGAACCTGCTCTCGTACGCGCGCGTCGAGAACCCGGACCAGTACCTGCCGGACGAGGCCGCCCAGCAGGCTCTATTGACGAACCCGCAGCTTCCTGGTATAGTGCAGGCGCTGGCGGCGCAGATGGTGGCCGGACAAGAAAAGGGAAAGGGGGCGGGAAATGCCCGTACGCGAAACGGACAGAAGAAAGCAGGAACTCCAGCAGCAGGTGGCTCGTCGCGACCAACTGGTTAGCGCGCTCCGCGATGAGGACTGGATCGAGCGCCTCACCAACAACGCCGATTTCAAGAAGTACCTGGCGCGCATCGAGGAGGCGCAGGCCATCTCCGTCGAGCACCAGGCCAAGATAACGAGGGCGCTCTCGAGCACTTTGAAGTCGCGCGACCAGCGCGCGGAACTCAACGAGCAGCTCCTCGTCGTCTCCGCGACAATCGAGGCGACGGCCGAGGTGACGGGCTGGCCGGCGGCGCAGGAAGAGCGCCTGCGCGTAGCTCGCAAGGAATTGCCGGACCTGGAAGCCGCGATCAAGAAGTTGAAGGGGGAGGATTAACATGGCTGACGATCTCGAGACGGAACTGGACGTGAAGGCGGAAGAGACGGTCGTCGAGCCCGACATCACGGAGCCGGAGCCCGAGGTCGCCAAGCCCGCGCCGGCGCTGACCGCCGCCGACATCGCCGCCGCCGTGGCCGCCGCCGTGGCCCCCCGCGGAGGCATGACCGCCGAGCAGCAGGAGGCCGAGTGGCTCCGCCTCGAGGGCGAGTCCGGCATGACGCGCCAGCAGCTCGTCTTCACCGACCGGGCGCGCCAGGAGGCCAACCTCCGCGACAACCTGCCGCTGCACGAGCAGCTCGGGGAGTCGCGCGCCGAGAAGACGCTCGGCGCCGCGGACAAGGAACTCATCGTGAAGGTCAAGGAGATGATGGCGAAGCACCCGCCGGCGGTGCGCGCCAATCCGCAGGCGTGGGAAGACGCCGCGTTCCTCATCAAGGGTAAG
>VFSW01014778.1_pt1 | contig 10768 bp, 3 predicted proteins | sample 5358111 | NCBI WGS metagenome assembly VFSW01 (sample SAMN11554181, study PRJNA540505) | mine drainage metagenome | isolation source: sediment from site ElyBrook_90M | place: USA: Ely Copper Mine, Vershire, VT | collected 2017
TGAGGCGGGTGACAGCGTAGCCGCCACTGTTCGAGACAGTGACGGGCTGGACGCTGCTGGTGGGGCCAACGGCGTAGCTTCCGAAGTAAATAGACGCCGGCAGGGCTGACGCTCCGGGAGGAGCCTGGCCGGTGCCGCTGAGGGTCACTTTTTGCGAGCGGAACTTATCTGTAACTGTGACTGTGCCAGATTCGGCAGCGGCGACGGTGGGGACATAGGCAACAGAGACGGTACAGGAGGACTGCGCCTGGAGCGTGGTTCCGCAGTTATTGACGGCAGTGAAGTCGCCGGCGGCGACGACGGCGATGCCAGTGAGGAGCTGGTCGCCGCTATTGGTCAGCGTGATCAGCTGAGGGGTGCTGGTGGTACCGACCATCTGGGGCGCGAAGGTGAGCGACGTGGGGGAGAGCGCGTCGGTGGCGGGGCTCTGGCCGGTTCCGGAGAGCAGAGCGGTCTGAGTGCCGACTGAGTCGACCACAGTGAGCTTGCCGGTGCGGGTTCCGGAGCCGCTGGGGGAGAAGACGATGCCGAGGGTGCAGCTGTTATTACCGGCGAGCGAGGCGGAACAGGAGTTGACGGCGATGGCGAAGTCGCCGGAGACGGTTTCACTGGTAAGGGAGGCAGCGATGTCCCCGGTATTCGCGATGGTGAAGTACTGGCGATCGGAGGTTGAGCCGACGGTGATCGCGGCGAAGGCGAGCGAGGATGGGGTGAGCAGGACGGAGGCCGGAGCGAGGCCCGTTCCGGAGAGGGGCTCGGTAAGCTGACCACCGCTGACGTTGGTGTAGATGGTGAGGAGTCCGGTTGCGGGGCCGTTTTGCGAGGGATCGAAGGTGACGGAGATCTGGCAGCTTGCCTTGAGGGCGAGGGACTGATCGGCGCAGTTGTCGGTTTCGATGAAGTCCCCGGAGATTTCGAGGCTGGTGACGTTGAGATTGAGATTGCCGGTATTGGTGAGGGTGATGGTTTGCGGATCGCTGAGGGTCTGGACGCGCTGACCGGGGAAGGTGAGCGATGTGGGCTGTGCGGAGGCCGTGGTGGGGGCGATGCCCGCGGTGGCGAGGTCGGTTTCCCAGATGCCGCGTCCCCAGGTGGCGGCGCGGAGTTTCTGCGTGTCCCCCTGGTTGTAGGCCATGAGTCCGGTGACGGGCGAGGTGGGGAGTCCGCTGCCGTACAGGTTCCAGCAGGCGCTGTTGCTGGTGGCGCAGCCAGAGACTTTCTTCGTGATGTAAACGCCGTTGTCGAGGGCGACGTAGACGATGTTGGCATCGTTGGGATCGACAACGAGACTGTTGGCCGGGACGGGGGGGAGGTTGGAGGTGAGATTAGTCCAGTGGGCGCCGGCATCGGTGGAGCGGTAAACGACGGGATTGTATTGCAGGCTGCCCGACGCTCCCTGCACGGTGACATAGACGGTCTGGCCGGTGGGGTCGTGGGGATCGGGGACGATGCTGGAGATGCCGTATCCACCAGGATTGAAGTGGATGACGCCTGCGCCCTGGTTGGTGACGGGCGAGGCGAACTGATCGGTCCATTGGGTGTTCGACGAGCGGGAAGCACTATTGATGGTTGCGGTGAAAAAGTGACCGGCGACGAGGCCGCAACCATCGAGGGATCCCGCCATGCCGGCGTAGACCTGCTCGGCTCCATCGCCGACGGAGGGGCCGCTGACCATGGGGGCGGCGGCGAGGGTGCGGATTTCGGCGTTGCCGTTGCAGGATGGCCGCTGGACCTTGTCGAGCATGGTGCTGAGAAGATTTTGATCGCTCCAGCCGGAGCCGTCGGCGGATCCGCGCCAGATGCGGCAGGTACCGAGGATGAGGTTGGCGGTGTTCGTGGGGTCGAGGATCCAGGGAGCAGCGATCGCCTGGGAGTCATTGTCGACCTGGGATTCACCGATGGCGACATCGCCGAAGCCGGCGATGTTACAGCCGGTTCCTTCGGTACAGCGGTTGATGCCGACGCCACCGATGGAAGTGGAGTACCAGTTATAGGAGCTGGCGGGATCAATGGCAACGACATCGCCTTCGCCGTCGAGGACCTGAGGCCAGGGCGCAGTGGGGTCGGCAGCCGGAGCAGCGGTTCCGAGGGGGCCGAGTGCGGTGAGCCAGGTGGAGGGCGTGGCGGGATCCTGAGCAAGGCCGGAGATTTGCGCGATGGAACCAAGGCCGCCGTTGAGGTTCTGGAAGTGGGTGGCGTCGCTGGTCGAGCAGGGCGTCGCCGGCTGGGCAACGGCGTCGGTGGATCGCCAGAGGCCGCCGTCGGTACCGAAGTAGAGGAGGCCAGTGGAACCGAAGGTCGCATCGATGGCCTGCTGGCCGGGGGGAACCTGGGCGGCGGCGCAGGTCTGGGTGTCGGTGGTGTTACGCCAGACGCAGCTGTTGGCGAGGCTGCATCGCCAGATGTCCTGAGCGCCGATGAAGAGAAGCGTGTCCTGCTGAGAGGGGACGGCGGCGAGCCACAGGCCGGCATCTGCCTGGGAGAGGGTGCCACTGCCGGAGGGAGATTGCAGGGAGCTGTCGGCGATCCTGGTGGCGAACTGGACGGCAGGGTTGGAGCAGCTGCCGGACTGGAGATGGCAGGCGTCCTGCCAGAGGCCCTGGTCGAGGGTATTGGAATCGACGGTGAGGGCGTACATGTCGCCGGTGGTAGGTTGCACCGCGAGAGCACCGCGGAAGATGGGGCACGCAGAGGAGCCAGGCGCCCCTCCCGGGTTGGTGGGGCACATTGCGGCGGTGAGATTGGCTCCGGGCTGGTGGGTGAGGCGGGTCCAGGTGATGCCATCGAGGGATTCGTAGTAACCGTGATAACGGACGGCAGCGTAGAAGCGCCGGCGGATGGGATTCCAGACCACGGCAGTGGCGGCGTTGCCCTGCCCCCTCATGAACTGTTCCCCCTGGACGACCTGGGTTCCGTCCTGGATGGTGGCGAAATGCCAGGAGGCGCCGGCGTCCTGGGAGTAGTAGAGGCCGAGGGTATTGAGGGTGCCGAGGGCGCCGACGACGGTGGTCCGGTTGCCAGGCTGGGCGACGGCGGCGACGACGAGGCTGGGATTGGTGCCGCTCCAGGCGAATCCGGCGAAGGCGCCGCCGCGAAAACTGTACTGCAGGCCGACCGAACTGAGCGCGGTCTTCCAGATGAGATTCCATGTCACGCCATTGTCGGCGGAGCGCAGGATGCCGGCGCCGTACCAGGAGCCATAGCCACTGCTGGGATCGCCCGTGCCGGCGAGAATGACGCCGGTTCCGCCGGGCTGAACGGTGAGAGCGCCGATGCTGAGCGAGCTGAGGAGAACCGGGGCAGACCAAACGCTGAGGTTGTCGGTAAGAGGAACGAAGGTGGCGCTGGAGGCGCTGGCCGCGGCGCTGGTCGATTTCCAGACACCGCCGCCTTCGGTCCCGATATAGACGGTGTTGCCGGTGGTGTCGGAGGGATCGACGGCGATGCTGGCGATGCGGCCGGTGACGAGGTTCCACGCGGAAGTACTGACCTGGGCGGGGCCGACGGGCTGCCAGACGGTGGAGGGTGTTGGGAGAGCGTTGGACGCGGGCGGGGCTTGCGCGGATTGCTGGCCGAGAGCGGAATGAGCCGCAGCCGCAGTGAGCGTACCGCAAAAAAGAAGGAGGGCGAGTTTAGGAGGGACGCGGGAGTTGCGGCGAAAGCCGGGCGGCCGGGATGGCGACGATGGATCAGGACCAGCAACAGCGCCGAGCCGTTCTTCGAACGCGTTTATACAGCTCTCCACAAAGAGTCACCGTGCGGTATCAGCCAGGTTTCGCAGGGGTGCGGAGGCGCGAGGCGCGGGAGCATCGATGCGATGTGCTCATTATTGAAGGCGCGGCGGGGAGCAACCGAATGCTTTGTCAGGCGAAGGTGCCGGTGGTACCGCGCGGGTTCCGATTGGGAACGCGGGGGACAGGAAAGCATGTCACGGGCCGCAGCCTGAATCAACGGAACCAGGAACTCTCCGGCAGAGAGGCGCGCGGCGCGGTGATCCGATTACAGTTCGGGATTCAGTCCCGCGGCGGTCGGGTAGACGATCGCTTTGGGCATGGCGTGCGTGGCCACCGGGGGAGGAGCGAACTTATCTGCGCGGGCCCGGGCAGCGTGCTCATACTGCATGATGGAGAGGGCAGATTCGGATACAGCAGTGTCACTGGAGAAGAGGCAGGCTGTGACGGTGCGCCAGAGGAGCTTCAGATCGGTGCCGAAGGTGGCCGTGCGCATGTATTCCAGATCGAGATGGGCTTTGGCCGGTTTGACGAAAGTCTCGTAGAAGGTTTCGAGTTGATCGGCTGGAATTTCGGAGAGGAACTCTTCCTCGTTGCGGAAGGCAAGGGTGGCCGCGCCAGTAATGCCAGGCCGGCAGGCAAGACGCAGAGCCTCGTGGTGGGGCAGCTTGGGGCGTGGACCGACCAGGGACATGTCGCCGCGCAGGACGTTCCAGAACTGCGGAAGCTCATCGAGCTTGTAGCGGCGCAGGAGAGCACCGACGGGGGTAATGCGATCGTCGCCGCTCACGGTAATGGAGGAGTTGTTGCCCTTCTTCGGGCACATGGAGCGGAACTTATAGAGAGTAAATTCGCGGCCGTTGCGGCCCATGCGGCGCTGGCGGAAGAAGACCTGACCGGGAGAACCCCACCTGACCAGGAGGGCAGAAACGAGCATGACCGGCAGGAATGCGACCAGCGCGATCACGGCCACAGTAACATCGAAGGTGCGCCGGACCGCGGACAGGGCCCAGGAACTGGCATGCGTGGATTCGCCGAGTACAGCTACACGGGTAGGATCGCGGTTCAACGCGGCCTTTGAATCGGGGCGAGCCGCACCAGAGCGCGAGACACCTTCTGACGGATCAGCCGTGTCGGGAGAAAACACATTATCGAATGAAAGCGAACTCATTCCCACCCATCACAACGTTGGCATTCTGACTTCGCAAATCTCAGGAACAACAGAGCAGGTTTCTGGCGGGCTCAATTGAAGGAGTACGTATGAACTTGTTAGTTGTTACTAAACTGTAACCGAGAGAGGTTCATGTTTCTAGGTGCAGTATACCGTGGATGCCAGGACTTCGAGAGTCAAATTCAATCGCGCGCGCCCAAATGTCACGCGAGGATCATTACGACAATAACGTGCACCAAAATGGCGCAACAATCCCCCAAAGGTATACACAGGCAATGGCGCCTGGGCGGCATGCTAGACTGAGGTCACAGCGAAACCAGCCGCAGGACCAATGAAACAGAAAGCTTCGCGGCGCGAACCGCGTATCCTCTCCGCTTCGTACATTACTTTGGTATGACAAAACGATTCCTGTCGCTCCTTGCGGCTGCGTGCCTTGTGCTGGTCATCCATGCCGGGGCCCAGGAGAATCCCGGCAGCGGGCAAAACCCTTCGGGGAGTCCGGATTGTTCGGACCCGCTCCTGGCGAACTCGTCACAATGCACGACGCAAAACCAGAATCAGGCGCCAACGTCGCCGCTGAATCCCTCGGGGCCGGCGAGCCAGACGAGTCCCCAGCGGCCGGGATATTTCGATTACCGGGACAATGAGAATCAAACTCGGCAACCGGCCGCCCGGCAACCGTTTCAGGAGACTTTGCCGCCCGAGGCGCTGACCGAATTCCAGAAGTTCGTTGCTTCGACGACCGGGCAGATTCTTCCGATCTACGGAGCGGATTTGTTCCGCCGGGTGCCATCAACGTTTGCTCCGCTGGATATGAGTCCCGTTCCCTCCGATTACGTTATCGGCCCGGGCGACGAACTCCGCATTCGTGTCTGGGGACAGGTCAATTTCAGCGCCGACGTCCGGGTAGACCGGGCGGGCGAGGCTTATCTTCCCCAGATTGGGGAAGTGCATGTGGCGGGGATGCCGTTCTCGGATCTGGACGGACATCTCCGGTCTGCGATCAGCCGGGTCTACCGCAACTTCGATCTCACCGTCAACGTGGGACAGATTCGCGCGATCCAGGTCTACCTGTCCGGCCAGGCGCGGCGTCCGGGCGTATATACGGTAAGTTCTCTGAGCACGCTGGTCGACGCGTTGTTCGCCAGCGGCGGCCCTTCCGCGACTGGATCGTTTCGCCATATTATTCTGCGGCGGGCAGGGACCGAGGTTACGGACTTCGATCTCTATTCCCTGCTGGTGCATGGCGACAAGTCAAAGGATGTGCCGCTGCAGAGCGGCGACGTCCTGTTCATTCCGCCGGCCGGTCCTCAGGTTGCGGTGACGGGAAGCGTGAGAACGCCTGCCATTTATGAATTGAGGACGGGCGAAACGCTGGCCGATGCCGTTGCCGACGCGGGCGGCGCATCGGCAGTGGCCGCGCAGACACGGGTGTCGATTGAACGGATCGATGAGCACCGCGATCGTTATGCCATGGAGGTTGCCTGGGATCAGGCGGGGATGGCGACGCCGCTGGCCGACGGCGATCTGATCCGGGTCTATTCGATCATCCCGAGATATCAGAAGACGGTGACGCTGCGCGGGAACATCGCGAATCCTGGGCGCTTCGCGTGGCACTCGGGGATGCATGTGAGCGATCTGATTCCGGACAAGGATTCGCTGATCACGCGGAACTACTGGTGGAAGCGCGCGCAGATGGGACTGCCGGGACCGGAGTTTGAACCATTGCGGAATTTGCCGACCCTGCGGCAGCCTGCGACGGCGATACAGTTGCCCCGGCGGCGGCTGGTTGAGCCTTCAGTGAACGGCGGGACGCAGACGACGAACGGGGAAACCACGGGACAGTCCTCGGAGTTCCAGGGCGACGCGAACGGTCAGAATTATCAAAATTATCAAAACGATCAGAACTCCCCCGGGGCGGAGGCGGCCCTGGCCGCAGGATCGACGCGCGGGAATCTGACGGCGGCGCAGCGCGCGGGGAGCGCATCGCTGGCCGTCGAGCAGCCTGCGGGAGCGGCCCCGACAACAGGGGCACACACGGAGGTGGGGCCAATCGCGCCGGAGATCGATTGGGACTACGCGGTGATCGAGCGGATGGATCCGGTCACACTGAAGGCGAACCTGCTTCCTTTCGACCTGGGCAAGCTGGTGCTCCAGCACGATGCGTCCCAGGACCTGGCACTGGAGCCGGGCGATGTCGTTTCGATTTTTTCGCAGAGTGACATCCGCGTTCCGATTGCACAGCAGACAAAGTTCGTGCGGCTGGAAGGCGAGTTCGTGCACTCGGGCTTCTACACGGCGCAGCCGGGGGAGACGCTGCGCGATCTGGTGCAGCGCGCCGGAGGATTTACGGCGAGTGCCTATCTGTACGGTTCAGAATTCACCCGGGAATCGACGCGGGCGATTCAGCAGCGGCGCATGGACGAGTACGTGCAGGAGCTGGAGATGCAGATGCAGCGGGGGAATCTCGCGGTGGCGGCGGCAGGAGCAGGTTCTCCGCAGGAGATGGCCAGCGGCTCGGCGGCCCAGTCCAGCGAGCGGGAGCTGCTGGGACGGCTGCGTCAGATGCGGGCAACGGGCCGCATCGTGCTGGAATTCAGAGCGGGCAGCAGTGGCCTCGATGCGCTGCCGGACATCGCGCTGGAGGATGGAGACCGTTTCGTGGTTCCTTCGGTTCCTGCCAGCGTGAACGTGGTCGGCGCGGTCTACGACCAGAATTCGTTTCTGTACGAGACGGGACGGCGAGCCGGAACCTATCTGCACCTGGCAGGCGGGCCGAATCGCGATGCGGACCGGAAGCACATCTTCATCATTCGGGCCGACGGATCGGTCATCAGCCGCACTGCGGAGAATGGGATCTGGGGCAACCAGTTCGACAACCTGCGCATGAGTCCGGGCGACACGATCGTGGTGCCGAACAAGACCTTCAAGCCATCGGCGCTGAGGGGCATTATCGACTGGTCGCAGATGTTCTCGCAGTTTGCGCTGGGTGCGGCATCGCTGAGTGTTCTTCCGTAAGCGAGGCGGCGGGGCTCATGAGCCTGTAAGATGGCGTAGATGAGCTGTCCGCAGCCAATGGGCAGTTATTGATGGCGACTGAGACACGTTACCCCGATCTCCAGGAACCGCCGGGTGTTCTGCCGCCCACCGGGCAGCCAGCACCCGCGGACAAGGATGAGATTTCTCTGCTCGATCTGCTGATCGTCCTGGCAGAGCGGAAGAGGACGATCCTCTACGTCACCGGAACGTTCGCCGTTGTTGCGATCGCGGTTTCTCTGCTGTTACCCAGTTGGTACACCTCGAGCGTAACGCTGCTGCCACCGCAGCAAAGCTCTTCGCTTGGATCGGCGATCACCTCGCAGCTGGGCAGTCTCGGGTCAATGGCGGCGCTGGCGGGGGGAAGCCTGGGCCTCAAGAACCCGAACGACATGTACGTGGCGATGCTGAAGAGCGAGACCGTGGAAGACGGCATGGTGCACGACTTCAATCTGCAGCAGGAGTACCACAAGAAGCGGCTCTCCGACGCGCGCAAAACTTTCGAGAGCCACGCGACGGTGGACGGATCGGGCAAGGACGGGCTGATTCATCTCTCGGTGGAAGCACGGAGTCCGAAACGCGCGGTTGAACTTGCCAACGGGTACGTTGACGAGTACCGGAAGCTGTCGCAGAACCTAGCAGTGACCGAGGCGCAGCAGCGGGCACTGTTCTTTCAGAACCAACTGGAGCAGGCGAAGGACAATCTGGCGAACGCGGAAGTGGCGCTGCAGACGACCGAGCAGAAAACAGGGCTTATCCAGCTGGACAGCCAGGCGCGCGCGCTGATTGAGTCGGCTGCGAGTCTGCGGGCGCAGATCGCGGCGAAGGAAGTACAGATCCAGGCGATGCAGACCTACGCATCAGGTGGGAATGCGCAGCTGATCCAGACGCAGCAGGAACTGGAGAGCATGCGCGCGCAGCTGGCGAAACTGGGCGGCAACGAGGACAACCCGAACGCGCTGATTATGCCGAAAGGGAAGCTGACGGAATCGGGGATGGAGTACGTGCGCAAGCTGCGCGACGTGAAGTACTACGAGACGATCTTCGACATCCTTGCGCGGCAGTTTGAAATTGCGAAGCTGGACGAGGCCAGGGAAGGATCGCTGATTCAGGTGGTGGATCCAGCGGTTCTGCCGGATCGCAAATCGTTCCCGAAGCGTTCGATCATCGTCCTGGTATCGACCCTCGCCGGTCTCTTCATCGGCATGCTGATCGCTCTTGGACAGGTCGGCTGGGAACGTCTCAAAGAAGATCCCGAGTCCAGCGGCAAGCTGAGCCTGCTTCGGCACGCCTGGCGCGGCAAGCGCTCTGCCACGATCTAAGCTGTACCCCCGGCCCACAAGGCCGAATCGCCGATTTTATTCAGGCAAATCTTTCGAACCGGTGATGGTGAGGTTCGCCGAAGCTCCGCCTGCAGGCGTCGCCGTTTCGGGTGAGGATCCTCCCACAAAAATCCGATAATCGCCAGCGCGAACGGCGCGATGTCCGGCGCTGTCGACTTCGCTGAGTTCGCGCGGATCGAGGTGGAAGTGGACCACGGCACTGGCGTGCGGCGCCAGGTGTACGCGCTCGAAGCCTTCCAAGCTGCGGAGCGGGTAGCCGTTGCCCGAGGGCGGGATGAGGTAGATCTCGGCGACTTCATCGCCGGCGCGATCGCCGGTATTGGTGACTTTGACTGCGGCGGTGAGGGGATCGCCGGCATTGAGCGAGCCGGACGATAGTTCGAGATCCGAGAAGCTGTAGGTGGAGTAACTCAGGCCGTATCCGAAGTTATAGAGGGGCTGGCCGGTAAAGTAGCGGTAGGTGCGGTCGTTCATGCTGTAGTCGGTGAAGGGCGGGAGCTGTGAGTCCGACGCGTAGAAGGTGACGGGCAGACGGCCGGAGGGGTTGGTCAGTCCGGTGAGGATATTGGCGATGGCTTCGCCGCCCGCTTCGCCCGGATACCAGGCTTCGAGGAGGGCAGCGGCATGCTGCTTCGACCAGTTCATGGCGATCGCGCTGCCGCTCATCAGGACAACGACAACGGGCTTGCCTGTGGCTGCGACAGCATCGAGGAGATCCTGCTGCGTTTTGGGCAGATCGATATCGGTGCGGTCGCCGCCGTCGAAGCCAGTGACGTGGACAGGCATCTCTTCGCCTTCGAGATTGGGCGAGATACCGACAAAGGCCAGCACGACGTCGGAGTCTTTCGCGGCCTGGACGGCTTCGTCGCGGACGACCTCGGCGGGGGCGTGCCATTCGAGGGTAATGGACGCGCCGAGCAGTTGCGCCTTGAAGACGTATTCGATACGAATGCTGTGCGCGTGGGTGTCAGAGAGGTCGAGATCGACGGTAGGGTCGGGCTGGCCACGGCGATTTTCCGACGGATGCTGCGCGCTGTTATAGGCCTCTTTGCCATCGAGCCAGAGCGCGTAGGTCTCGTCGGTGCCACAGCGATAGCAGCGGCCGCGCTTGAAGGCGAGCTGGTAGTGGCCGGGCGCGGGTGGCGTGAAGACGCCGCTCCAGCGCACGCTGTAGTTGGTCTTGCCCAGCTGCGGGACGGGGCTGGCGGCGTTCCAGTCGAAGTCGATTTCCTTGTCGATGCGGGTAGCGGCGGGCTGGCCGGAGAAATCGGGATTGCTGAAGTACTCGCCTTTGAGGCCGTCTTCTTTGGAGCCTGCGGCGGGGTGGAGCGCGGTGCGGGGCAGGACGATGGGGAGGTCGTCGACGTAGTCCGATCCCTGGGCGTAAGCGACGATGGCTTTGCCGCGGAGGGCGGCTTCGATGCTGTCCACGGGAAGGGCGGGGTGCGATGGGATGGCGTTGTAGTTGCATTCAATCGCGGCGAGGG
>VFSW01014779.1_pt1 | contig 10767 bp, 10 predicted proteins | sample 5358111 | NCBI WGS metagenome assembly VFSW01 (sample SAMN11554181, study PRJNA540505) | mine drainage metagenome | isolation source: sediment from site ElyBrook_90M | place: USA: Ely Copper Mine, Vershire, VT | collected 2017
ATTGTGCTACCACCCTTATATAATCTCTCCGTTTGTTGGGCTGCGTCATATGTTTATTAGTGACAGGGCTGACTGCAACTGGTGGGAGATTAATTCGAGCGACTGTGAGAAGTCCCGCTGCAACGTGGCGTGGTTGCGGTCGTAGTAAAGCTGGCACCAGCGGGCAAGATAATACTTGCTCACGCGATCGATGGGGATCTTCGAGAAGTCGTCATAGTTCATTACCTGGCCGCGCCCGAGGTCCGAGATGGAGATGACCAGTGGCTTCATCCGGGAGGCAGCCGTCTCGGCTCGCCAGAAAAGCGTGAGCAAAGTGAGCGAGACGACGGAGAGCACCAGCAGAGCAACCTTCAGATAGGCGTTCGTAACCATCGGCTCCGCATATAGCTCGATGAACTTGTGTCCGGCTTCCGACGCTTGAAACGAAGTATTTTTCATGGCGTTAGTTCCCCATCGGGTTGACCCAGGTTCCGGCGCGACCACTGAGGATGGAGCCTGTCAGCTCCGGTATCTTGACCAGGCCGTAGATGCAGACCATGAGCGTGATGAAGAGGGCGGGCAGGACGGTCAGCGCATTCGAGATGCTGATCTTGCCGATGACCTGAAACATCGCTGTGAGCACCTTTGCGAAGACATAGATAAAGGCTGAGGCAACGACCTGATAGAAGCTGAAGCCGATGAATGCCTTGAACCAACCCCAGAAGAGCCAGTCCATCTTCGGCACGATGAACCACGGAATGAACATCGGTCCGATCAACACGCAGACTGCTGAGGCGACAAGACCGTAGGCGATGACGGCGAAGGCTACGGCCTCCATCGCGGCAAGAATCACAGCGATCAGAAGGTAGGTCAGGTCTTCGAGGATGCTGTACTTGCCAGGAGGCGCCCCAAGCTGCTCCTCCGCGTTGACGATGGTGTTGGCGATCTGCTGCGTCTGGTCGGACTCGATCTGGTGGGAGATGTTCTGGGCGTCTTGCGGGGCAAGGTCGCTGAAGCTGTAGCCGACACCGGGAATAGGCGACGAGTAATACGTCAGCATGCCGAGGCCGAAGTAGATCATCAGAATCAGGTCGGCGAATTTGGCGAAATGGAATCCGCCGCCATGCCCCTGCGAGGCGGACAGGGCGGACTTGATCCCGAACCAAGCAATCAGGATCACGGCCAGGCCGCGGAAGATGTCGAGACCCGTGGCCTGCAACGTGGCGCTGTTGGAAGTGATCAGTTGGCTGATCGCCTGATTCAGAGAGGTAAAGGGGTTTGGCTGCATGGCTCAGTGTCCTGTCGTTGAAAGGGAGACGGAGTGGATGGCATCGCTCACACCGGAGGTCATGCTCTCGATCAGCGTGGGAAAGTTTTGCTGGAAGTAGATCGACTGGTTCATGAGCCGATTGCGCTCGTCCAGTTGCTCTTTTTCATCGAGCGCCTGCTGCGCGGCCTCGGCTGCGAGGATCTGGTTGGTGTCCTGCTGCGAGTGAATCTGGAGCATAGTCGCGGAATTGATCTTGCCGAGCAGGGCGTTCGAGGTCTGCTGGGATGGGTCGGTCGAGTAGGTGTCGGATTCAAGGTTCGCCAGCCTCTGCTGAAAGGTTTCCGAGTCCGCACGGATGGTGCCCAACGTAGATAGCGAATTGGTGAGCGTAGCCTGGCCGAGTTCGGATGAGACGTATTGATTCTTGATGGCCGCCTGCGTGATGGCATCTTGCGAGGACAGCGCCCCGCCCGGATAACTCTCAAGGGGAATGACCGCGCTGTCGAAGGCGGACGTCGCACGGGTGGGATTGCCGAGGTCGAGTGCGTTGATCCACGCGGAGGTGTTGCCATAGGTATCGGGCACGGACGCCGACGAAAGGTTGGTCCACATGGAAAAGTCGGACCGATACCGCGCGGCGAGGTTCGCGGGCATCCGCGACATTTGATAGGCGAGGTTGTAGGCGGCGATGACCTGGTTCAACGTCCTGTAGGCGGTGGTGTAGATCTGCTCCGCTGTTTGGAGAGACTGCGATCCCTGTGCGATCTGCTCGATAGCGTGGGCGCTTTGGGTGGGGTCATAAACGATGCCCGATCCGAACTGCGCGTGCGCCGCCGGCGCGAACGCAAAGATCAGGGCGAAAACAGGAAAAAGCAATTTGCGATATTTCATCGGGAGTCCTTTCTCGAGAATGGCGCGTTGGTTGTGTGGCGATACGGTGAGGGCTTCTTCGGTGGTGAGGGGGAGGCGCAGCGAACCACAAGTAGGCCGAGAAGCGCGAGCATGGCCACGTGCATCACATCACCCCCGGCATGTTGTGATCCTCATACGCGGGCAGCAGCATGTCCTGCGTGATGTACACCTTGATCCGGTGGCCCTCGCGGATGGTGATGGTCGGCGGGATGTTGATGAAGCGGTCGAGTACGTCCGCGCCCGATTGCGACAGGCTGGAGGCCACGCCCTGTTCGTACATCGACGGGCCGCTCAGGGTGTAGCCGTTGCCATAAGTCGTCGCCTCGGCGGCGCCTGCGATCACACCGAGCGCGATGCTTGCGCCGAAGATTTCGAGGTAATGGTTGTTGATCTTATCTTTGAGGCCGGTTTCACCGGCCTGGTCGAGTCCGTGGAACTGGTCGAGATCGACGGAGTAACCGTCCGGCATAATCATCCGCTGGAAGACGACGGCAAGACGCTTCTGCCCAAAGCCGGAGACCTTCTGAACATCGCCGAGAAGGAACGTCCCCTCGGGGATGAGCACATGCTGGCGGTCCCTGCTGTAGACTGGATTCGTCACCATGACCTTGACCGGGCCGGCAAACTCGCCGTCGAGACGGTTGACCAGAGCGGTGTCGATGGTGGTGCCCTCGAAGATCACATACGGGCGGCCATGCGCTGCGTCGATGTTGACTTCCAGCGCACGCTTGCCTGCGGCAGCGGCGGTCTGCGAATCAGAAGCCTGCTGCTGTGAATTCTCAGGATGATTCGCTGGCGAAGCATGGGGCTGACCCGCCTGCATATTCGAGTCAGCACCTGTCGATGTCATGGCCCCGGCGGGAGAGACAAGATTCGAGGCAAAGCGCGCTTTGAAGGCCAGCGCCTTTTCCGCGTCGGCAATGGGATCGCGGGGAGGCTGCGCGGGCACCTGTGACTGTCCGGCAGGATTGACATTACTGGTCTGAGCGGGTCCACTCGCAGATGCTGCGCTTCCCGGTGCTGCCGTCGTGCCGGACTTCTGCTCCTGGGCCTGCTGCTGAATCTGGCGCTGGTCGGCGCTGAGATCCTGCTCCAGTTCCCGAATCCTCTGCTGATTCATGTCATTCGACACAGAGGCTGGAGGAGGCGCCGATTCCTTCGGCGCGGGCCGCGTATGGTTTTTCGAGAACAGCACGGCCATCAGAATCAGAAGCGCAAGGCCGGCGACGACATACGCCTGCGCCTGTTTCGGCACCACGCCTTCGGGCAGCACGCGCTTGTCACGTACTGCCGGTGACGCCGGTTGTATCTGCTGCTCGGAGGAGGACGTGGCGGTCTGTTTTTCCTCTGCCATCGGAGCACCTATTTCCCTTTCCGCTCGAAGGTGAGCTTGAGCTTGCCGATCTGGAGGTAGCCTTTGTCCACCACCTGGGGAATGACGTAGGTGTCGCCCTGCAACTGGTAATTGATGAGGCCGGGCTTGCCGTCTTTCACTTCGTAAACGGCAAACTTTTCAGAGGCAGTGGACTTGATGTAGGTGAATTTGTCGTCGTGGTAGATCGCAGCAACATTGAAAGGCGGTTTGTTTTTGTAGGTGTAATCGAACTTCAGCGCCGCGGTGGGATAATTGGCGCGGAACTCTTCGACGGCATTGGCGTCATGCTGCCGGACTGCTTTGGCCTGTGCCTCAATGGACGTGACTTCCGATGCGGGCACCCATTTCGTCGCGCCATTCGCCGCGGCGATGGAGGACGGGTCGCTTGGCTCGATGACGACCTTCAGGTCCGGTTCGGCGGACTCGTCATCGTCCAGCAGAAACGAGTAGACATTCACCTTGTTGGTAATCAGGTTGAGGTCGCTGTGAATGCCTGCCTGGGCGGGATGCAGGAAGCAGTAGTTTCCGACCGCATCGATGATCCAGAAGTCCTTGTCGCCGGTGGCGACATCCATGATCTTCTCGGTCGGCGGCAACTCGATCAGTGTCGTGTAGCGCATCCGGGCGTGGATGCTCACGATGTCGTTCTGGTGGTAATGGACAATGCGGGCCGATTGCTGGCCGTGGGCAACGGTCGCAACCAGACCAAGCACCAATGGAAAGATCGGTACACGGTTCATCGGTTCACCTCGGAGGTTGGGCTGGGATAGTCATGGACCAGTTGCAGGAGTCCCTGCTCCGGCCCGAAGCGGGCGAAGTATTGCTGCTTGAGGATGTTGTCGCGGGGCGTGTTGGTCGCCATCCAGTAACTCAGCGGATCGACCGAGAGGCGCAGCTTCTTGGCATACTGCGGCTGCTTGAAGAGCAGGTCGCGCTTGGGGGCGAGCGACTCGATCAGCTCCAGGTCTGTGTCGTTCAACTGGAAGGCTTCGGCATACAGCTTGCGGTCGATGCCGGGATTGGCGAGGAAGATGCGGCTTGGGCATGACTCGTTGACCAGTTGCAGCAGGTTATTCGAGACCAGCTCGATCATCGATTGCGTGGTCAGAATCATGGCGGCGTTCAGCTTCCGCCACGTCTTCTCCGCCCGCATGACCCAGTCATGGATAATCTGCCGCTTGAAGAAAATCCACGCCTCGTCGATGACGAAGAGTTTGAAGGTTGCGATGTTCTGCTTCTTTTCGATCTCCGAGGCCGCCCGCTGCAACAGGTAGAACAGCATCGGCTCCAGCACGTCCGGGTACTTGTCCCAACCGTCGAAGTTGAAGGTCTGGAAGCGGGAGAACGTGAGCGTGTCCTTGACGTTGTCGAAGAGGTAGCCGAACTGCCCGGACTGCAGCCAGCGATGCAGGCGCTCGCCAAGCGGACCGAGGATCGACGCGAAGTTGGTCAGCGTCCTGATCTCGCGGGGCAGCTTATAGACACGCTCGATACCGGCGAAGAGGGCTTTTTCATCCTCCGGCGTCAGGTCGTAGCGCCCGCCCGCTTCGATCAGCACGCGCAGGAAGAGATAGAGAAAATTCTGGTTCTCATGCGTCGGCTCCAGCGAAAACGGATTGATCGTGAAGCCTGGGTCTTTCAGACCGACATTGAGATAGCTCCCGCCGAAGGAGCGAGTCAGCATCTGGTAACTGGCGCCGAGGTCGAATACGAAGGTCAGCGGGCTGTATTTCTGCGCCGACTGGATGATGAAATTGGTGGTGAACGACTTGCCACTCCCAACAGCGCCGAGGATGAACGCATTAGGTACATCGCCCCAATGCAGGTTCAGGTAGTACGGCGTGCCGTGCGTGGTCTCAAGGACGGCGAGGTACTCCTTCTCCAGTTGCGGGTTCCACTTCGAGCCGGTGTCGATGGTGAACAGGAACGAGAGATCAGCATAGTTCGAGTTCAGCGTCCATTGTTTACGCAGGTTGAACTGCCGATTGCCTGGGACGGTCGCAAAGAACGCATTGAGCAGGTTGTAGCGTTCTTCGTACAGCAAGCCGTCGTGCTGCGTGAACAGTTTCTGAAACTCGGCGACAGCATGCTCCACCTTCGCACAGTCTTCGTCGTAGACCACCACCGAGAGAGTGAACTCGCCGAAGTTCTTGCCCTCCATGCCGAGCGCCGTCAGCGCGGAGCCAAGCTCGGCGATGGCGGCTTCTTTGGAGTCATCGACCAACTCGTCCTTTGGCCCCACGTTCTGCCGGTCCTGAAGGTTCGAGACAAAGCTGGTCTTCGAGTTATGGTGATGCCGGCGGCGCGAGGTGATCTCTTTCCGCGCCCTGGCGTTGTCTACCGGGTGCCACTCGGTGACGACGTGGAAGTTGGCAGGAATGTCCAGCAGCCCGTTGAGGATAAGTGGCCGCGTCTCGGACGGCAGCTCTTTCAGCGTGAGGACGCGGAGGTAGTCATCGTCCATGCGGAGATAACCGCGATGTGCCTCCAGCTCCGAATCACATAGCTGATAGTCGATCTGCCACGCGCTATACAGGTGCGCGTTTTCAATCTTCGAGGGGCGGAGGTTGACGAGACGGCGCAGTATGCGAAGCGTCTCTTCCGCCCCTGGCAGCGTGACCGTCATCAGGTCATTGAGCTGCCCACTCAAACTCTGGACTTTTTGCCGCAACCGCAGCCGGTCGCGCTCGATCTGCTCGTAGAGCAGTGTGCGTTGTTGACTCCCCGAGCGCAGGGCTTGAATGTCCCGCAGGGAGGAGCGCGGCTGTTTCGGCAGTGCGGCGAGCGCGTGCGTCAGGCCGGTTTTGGCATAGCTGCCATCGACCATGACGACCCAATAAATTTCGATACTGTAGAGGCGGTCTGCTCTCGATTCGAGGAATGCCGCGCGCTGCTCGATGGCTGCGCGCACCAGCGGGTTCTCATAATCGGCGTGTGGTATGAAAGGCCGATTGTGTTTGAACAGAATCTGATAGAGACGGCACCTGTCATCCAAAGAGCGGAACGTGGCCTCCAGCCGCTTCACCGCATAATCACGCCCGGCATGATCGAGACTTTCGTAGTCGATGCCGCCGATGCGCAGCACAGCGCCGAGGTCGCCCGACTTGGTAAGAAACGAATGCTCGTCCCAAAACCCGTAGAGGTTGATCTGCGCCGGGAACGAGCCTGCTTCCTTCCAGTCCTTTCTAATGGCATCAACTCTGACCATCGCGCCTCCTGACAGTGATCTCCAGCGCATCGGGCTTCATGGGGTCATAGCGGCGGTGGAACTTGCCGGAGTTGAAGAGCACGCGTAGGATTTCGACATCGTGCTTCGTGGCGATACGGGCGATGGCGACGCCCACGATGAACAGCACAATGCCGCCGACCAGCGAGTGCATCAGCGAGAAGACCGCGCCTCCGGCAATGAGCGCGACGAAGAACAGCCTTCGCTCCGCGCCGAGAACGGTCAGCGGGCGGTTCATCGCCTTATATACTTTGTTTTGTCGAAAACCGTCCGCTGCCACTGGCGACCTCCTTCCTTCCTGTCGCGTGATTGGTGTTTGTGGTTGGGCCTGCCGCCGATTACCCCGGGAAGAGCCAGGCCATAAAGTTCACCGCGCCGACGGCCATGCCAATGCCGAAGATGATCCCGGCGAGTATGCGCTTGGACTGGCCTTCGCCATAGGCGAACATCAGCCCGCCCACAACGATGGCGACCAGGCTCAGGCCGGTGGCGATCGGTCCGGTGAATGCCTGTTCGAGCACTTGGACTGCGTTCTCCCAAGGGCTGCCCCCACCTCCGGCCTGGGCGTAGACCGGCAGCGTCGCGAGAAACATCAGGGACGGAATCGTCAGTCTCCGGGCATAAGTGCGCCGTCGCCGGAGGCCGGGTGGTTTAGCTGGAAGTGTGATCTGCATAGGCTCCTCTTCCTTCGCATTTCCGGCGGATGCCGGTAGCGAGGGTGTGGAGCGAATGTAGGATCCGGCCGCGGGGCCGTCTAATGCTTTTTGATGGGTGGGGTATGCAGATTCTGCATAGCCTCGAATTCGCGCTGGCAGGGGTGCGAAGGCAGGGTGGAAACCACTCTGGATGGCAGTCGAGGACTGCCAAACCCTTCCTTCCCGACATGGCCAGCAAAGAAAAACCGCGCCGTGGCGCGAGTCAAGGCGGCGAGGACAACGACTCAGGAGATGGCTCGCCTTTACGCGCGCTGCGGTGCGGATACAATCCACTCGGTCGGGAAGGATGGAGAGGACCTTCTTGCGATCCTCTCCTTCACACGGTCTAACCGTTCACTCGCTGTGCGATGGTACTCGGCATCCAACTCCACGCCGATGTACCTGCGTCCCGTCAGCATCGCCGCCGCACAGGAGCTGCCGCTACCTGCGAAGCAATCGAGCACCAACTCACCGGGCAACGTGAAGCTGCGAATCAACTGAGCCAGTGCCGTAACGGGCTTCTGCGTGGGGTGCAGCTTGTTGCCACTGTATGGCATCTCCATCACATCCATGAGCGGCTGCTTCGGCAGCGGCGGCCTACCCTTCGCAAGCAGGAATGCCGGCTCGTGAGCATAGCGAAGGAACCTGCTCTTCGAGCTATAGCTCTTGCGAAACACGATATGTCCGACAGGCTGAAAACCCGCGTCTTTCCACGCTGTAAAGAAGGCATCGACTTTGCTCCAGCCGTAGAACATCACGGCGACGCGGTTCTGTTTCAGTACGCGATATGCTTCCTTCATTGCGGGCTTGAGCCAGTCGGCGTTGGTATCGTTCTGCAGTGTGCGTCCTGTGCGGTCGCGGAAGTTTACGAGATATGGCGGGTCGGTGAGGATGAAATCGACGCTGTTCGCGGGCATCTGGCGCATGATCTCGATGCAGTCGCCCTGAATGATGCGATTGAAGAATGTACGCTGAGTTGGATTTGTAACCTGCATGACTCTGATCTCCTTTGTGCTCCCGAAGTGATCTCTCGGGGCACACTCCCGGAGGGCACGAGAGATGGCTGCTCCCAAGGCGGGAAGATGCTTTTTCGGGGGAGGACCTTCAGGGGGAGCCGAAACCCGCGGGGCGCATGGGCCAGGCTCAATTTCTTGAATGTTGTGTCCTGCTGGTCCATGCGAAGCAGAATCTTTCCGCCGCAGGGCGCAGCCTGCCTTTCTCTCGCGGTGCCTGAGAAATCACGCAGGACGAAAGGGATCGTTTTGCTGCAGGTTCAGGTCAGCATAACCATCATTAGCGCATTCAGGATCGGAGGGGCATGCGGTTCCATAGTGTGTAGAGAAGCGAACCTCGACAGATAAACCTCTGAAAAAAAGTCGCTTACGCCGGAATGCCCGGGTTATGCAGAATCTGCATACCCCTCCCCCGAAAAAGCATAACCTCCGCGAGAGAAATCTTCTTATTGTCCCCTCACGGGCGGGCAGCAACCGCGCCTTGAGGTCTTGCGTGGGAACCAGAGATGTTAAAAGCGCAAATCAGGCTACGCTGGAAAAGCGGCCTGGCTCGACACGGTCTTCGAGTGCTGGAAAGCGCCTCGACCCGGCGCTCAAGTCCTGGCTGGACAACGTCATCATTCCCGCGCTGGTGCGGGAATATCTGGCCGAAATCAAGAAGCGGAATCGACTTGCGATGACGGGGCCTTCAGAGGTAACGTCCGACAAGGACGGTAATCAGTCATGATTTTGCGCTGCGCCGCTTACGCCCGCTATTCCAGCGATCTTCAGAGTCCGCCCTCTATCGATGACCAGCTTCGTATCTGCCGCGAATATGCGCGTTCTCGTGGATTCGTTTTTCTCGAAGAGCATGTCTATGTCGATGAAGCATTGAGCGGCGTTGGCGCCGACCGTCCCGGCCTGGGACGCTTGATGGAAGCCGCGCTCTCTCCCTCACGTCCCTTCGACATCATCCTGCTCGACGACAGCAGCCGTCTGGCTCGAAATACCAAAGATGCGTTGACCTTCTTCGAGAAGCTGAACTTCGCGGGCATCCGTCTTATTGCCGTCAGTCAGGGCATCGATTCCGAGAACGAGCAGGCGCATGTGCTGGTCACCGTCCACGGCATGGTGGACAGCCTGTATGTGAAAGAGCTTGCCAAGAAGACCCATCGTGGACTTGAAGGGCTGATGCTGCGCGGCCAGCACACAGGCGGTCGCTGTTTCGGCTACGACTCGGTTCCTGTCCCCGGCACGACGGGAAAGCGGCTGGTCATCAATGAGAGCGAGGCGATGGTCGTTCGGCGCATCTTTGAAATGTCCGTCGAAGGACAGTCGCTTAAGACGATTGCGAAGACACTGAACAGTGAGCATGTTCCTCCGCCGAGGCCGCGCGCGGGCAAACGGTATGCTACGTGGTGCCCGACTTGCATTCGGGCAATGCTCCGCCGTGATCTCTACAACGGCAAGGTGATCTGGAACAGCTCCCGGTTTGTGCAGGTGCCGGGAACCAATAAACGCGTGCGGCGCGCGAGGCCGGAGAGCGAGTGGCGCACGGTCGCGCACCCGGAGTTGCAGATCATCAGTGATGAGCTATGGCAGCGCGTGCGCGAACGGCAGGAGCACGTCAGGCGCACCTATGGCGTTCGGGAGGGCGGCGGCGTCCTGATTCCCCGTTCGAGCACCAGCCCTTACCTTCTGAGCGGGCTTCTGAAGTGCGGCCTGTGCGGAGCCAATCTCATCATCATTACCGGATACACCTCCTACGGCCACTATCCGAAGTATGGCTGCTCACAGCACTTCAATCGTGGAACCTGCCCGAATTCCGTCACCGTGCGAAAGGACTGGATCGAAGGACAGTTGCTCGATGAGCTTCAGAACAAGGTTTTGCAGCCCGACGCTATCGGCTACGTTCTGGACGAGTTTGGGAACCACGTCAGGAACGCATTTGCGAATCTCTCGAACCAACTGGCGCAGATGCGCGAACGGAAACAGAAGCTCGAAGGGGAGTTGCGCCGGCTGGCGGCGACGGCGGCGGAGACCGGGCCTTCGGCCTTTCTGGTCGAGGCCATCCACGAGCGCGAGCAGCAGTTGCGGGAGATCACCGATCAGTTACTCGCTCAGGGAGATGATTCGGTGGAAGCCCATCTTTCGGATATCCGCAACTTCATCACAGAAAGAATGGGGAACCTCCGCGCGCTGCTGGCTGGCGACCCGGGACCTGCCCGAAAGGAACTCTTGAAGCACGTTTCGGAGATCAGTATGGTGCCGCAGACGGGGAACGGGAAGTCCCACTACGTGGCCGAAGGAAGCTGGCA
>VFSW01014780.1_pt1 | contig 10767 bp, 9 predicted proteins | sample 5358111 | NCBI WGS metagenome assembly VFSW01 (sample SAMN11554181, study PRJNA540505) | mine drainage metagenome | isolation source: sediment from site ElyBrook_90M | place: USA: Ely Copper Mine, Vershire, VT | collected 2017
CCGAGGGAAGCGGAATCTGCTGCGCGCCGACGCCGAGATAGCCGCGCCGCATGCGCCCGTGGGTCAGCAGCGAAGCGACGACGCGGCGCACCGTCACCAGCGGCAGCGCGGCGCTCTGGCGGGTCAGCCGCGAGCTATTCAGGCCGACCATTCTGCCATCGAGGTCTACCAGCGGCCCGCCAGAGAAACCGGGATAGAGTGTCACATCGGCGAAGATGATGCCCTCGATCTGGGCGCCATGCCCTGAGCGACGTGGCCCCTCGACCGCGCTGACGACGCCGAAGGAGACACGCGGCCCACCTTCTGCGGGTCGGCCAATCGCCAGCGCCAGATGGCCAACCCGCAGCCCTTCATTCAGCGCGATCGGCGCGGCGCCTTCGCCCAGCTCGGCGCCAGTCAGACGTAGCACGGCAAGATCGGTGTTCGGGTCACGGCCAGCCAGCGTTGCGCGGACTTGACGGCCATCGGGCAGCGTCACAGTGATATCTTCTTCGCGCTCCACCACATGATCCGCTGTGACAATAACCACTTCGCTCTCGGCCTGCCAGAGTACGCCGCTCGCCGACTGGCGTGGCCGCGCTGAGATCGAGACAATCGAGCGCGACGCTCGCTCGACGGCGTTGGCCAGCTGGTCTGAGAAGGCGCTGAGCGCGCTGGCTTGAGTCATATCGTCCGACATTCGCTGCCTCTTTCCCGCCCCGCGCGATGGCTGCGGGGGTATGGACTGTAGGGCGCGCCATTGCGGCGTCCCTGATGTGTACACATAGAAAGGTAGCGCGCACGGCGCCGGGTGCGCGCCCCACCTTGGGCCAGTGTCAACCCTGGTCAGATGGGCAGGGGTAGCGCAGGCGGCTGGCTGATACGCGCGCAGTGTCGGCTCAGGCATGGGACCCCTGTACACCGCTTGTCTTGCCGCGCCACAATAGAGATGGAGATCTGTGGGCGCTGGCGCCAGCGGCGCCGTACGAGAAGAGTGGAGAGCAGAGCAATGCGCGAGATCGAGCAACCAGCAGCGGAGGCGCGTTCTGGGGGCGCCGCGCGGCCTGTCAGTGGCGCCGCGCGCTGGCGTATCTGGTTCAATACATCGCGCCCGATCACGCTGACGGCGGCGGTCTCGCCTGTGCTGGTCGGCACGGCGGTGGCGGCATGGGAAGGCGCATTTCATGCGGGCGCCTTTGCGCTGACGCTGCTGGCGGGGGTGCTGCTCCAGGCAGGGGTCAACTACCTGAACGAGTACTTCGACTGGCGCTATGGACTCGATACGCCGGAGTCGCTGGGCGCCTCGACAGTCATCTTTCGCGGCGAGATGACTGGCGGTGAAGTGCTAGGGCTGGGGCTGGCCTGCTTCGCCGCCGCGACGGCGCTGGGCATCTGGCTGATCGCGCTGATTGGCCCAGCCATCCTGCTCTTTGGCCTGGCCGCGCTCTTCATCGGCTACTTCTACAGCGCCAGACCGTTCAAGTTCGCGGCGCGTGGGCTGGGCGATCTGATGGTCTACATTGCTATGGGGTTTCTGATGGTCTGGGGCGCTTACTACGTCCAGTCGCCGCGCTGGTCGTGGGCGGCCTTCGCCGCCAGCATCCCGATGGGCCTGCTCGTTGTCGCCATCCTCAACATGAACAACGTGCGCGACTATCACGATGACCTCGCCGTGAGCAAGCGTACCCTGCCGGTGCGTTTCGGGCGCGCGTTCGGTGTGCGCTACCATGCTGCGCTGCTCTATGGCGCCTATGCCTCGACGACGCTGTTCGTGGCGCTGGGACTGCTGGCGCCCCAGGCGCGGCTGATCTTGCCGTGGCCTGCGCTGCTGGTCTGGCTGACATTCCCGCTGGCGTACCGCAACGTGCGCAGTGTCTTCGCGGCGAGCGACCGCGACCCCATCCTGCGCATGGGCGTCCGGCGGACGGCGGCGCTGCACTTCCAGTTCGGCGTGGCGCTGGCGGTGGGTGTCGCGCTGGCGGCGCTGACGAGTCAGGCCGCGTGTTGCCGCTGGATATGAAACCCGCCGTGAACCTGAACATCCACCTGCGCCCGTCGCAGGCGCTAATACAGCCCGTTGAAGGCGATGAGCGCGCCGCCAATGGTGGCGCAGAGCGCGACAAACACGATCCAGCGACCACCATGCCGCGCCATCGCCTCAGCTGGAGTGATGCGCGTGATCCATGCGCGTGTCTGGAGGCGGGTGAGCAGCACGACGATGACAGGGGATAGAATCAGCAGCACGAAGCTGCGCACGAGTCCACTATAGAGGCCCTGGCTGAGTTGGTGGAACGCGCCGGAAACGCCGAAAAAGCCATCGAGGAAGAGCAGCGCATTGAAGCCGATCTGAAACATCCATGCGTAGCGATTGCCTCGGCGCAGCGCCTCGCCGATGCTGACGCACAGCAGCGCGGCGAGCGCGCTGGCAAAGACGGCGGCGATACGCGCAGCCAGCGGAAAGCCTGCCGCTGGCGCCCCTGGCCCGACGCCGACCGCGATGAAGGGCGCCATGATGAGAATCTGCGCGGCGAGCGCCCAGTCAAAAGCGACCCCCATGCCGATGCCGCGTGGCCCGCGCAGATGCGCTGACGTGTCTGCCGGTTGGGCTTGCTGCGCTTGCTCTGTCGCCATCGTTGTTTCCCTCGTCGCCACTACCAGACTCCACGGCAGAGTGTAGCGAACGGCCACCAGGCGTTGCAAGGCTGCTCTCAGTCGAAGCGGACGATCAACTCCTCCAGCGGACGGCGCGGGCGACGTTTGGGGTCGCGCGCCGCATAGCCTACGGGAATCAGCGCATGGGGGATGAGCGTCGCATCGAGGTCGAGCGCGGCGCGCACAGCGTCTGGGCTAAAGAGCGGCGCGCACATCCAGCCAGTATCGAGGCCGAGCGTATATGCGGCGAGCAGTAGATTCTGGATGGCGGCGCCCAGGCTTTGGATCGCCATCGTCTCCTCGGCGCGCTGGCGCTGTGGATCGGGATAGCGGTCGAGGTCTTCGAGATAGAGGCAGGCCAGAATCAGCGCGGGCGCCTCACGGATGCGCGCATGCGAGTTGGCCAGGCGCCGCGTGACGACCTCGGCAGGCTCGCCATCCTGCGCGAGCGTCGCGCGCCAGTCATCGCCCATCGCTTCGGCCAGCCGCGCCTTCGCCTCGGCGCGGGTCAGCACGACGAAGCGCCACGGCTGGCGCCCATGCGGCGAGGGCGCCCATGCCGCCGCCGCCAGCGCATCCTCCAGCGCGGCGCGTGGAACAGCCCGCTCCTGGAAGGCGCGCACCGAGCGCCGATTGCGCGCCAGCGGCAGAAAGTCCAGCCCGCGACCAGACGGCGCCGCATCGTCAGCCAGCACATCTGGCTCCGCCAGCGCAGCCCCCCAGACACTGTAGCGCTGTGGCGCCAGCGCGATGAGCGGACGTTCCTCCAGCGCCATCGCGCGGTACTGTGGGTAGCGCTCGCGAAGCAGCGCCAGGGCGGTCGCATGCGCTGGCGCATCGGGCGCGAGCAGTGAAGCGCGTGTATGCGCCAGCACATAGCCCAAGCGCGACCAGTCATCGTCGTAGCGGTCTATCAGCAGGTCAGCGTCAGGCCGCGCCAGCAGGTTACGCACGCGCCGCAACGACAGTGGATCCACGCGCTTCGGCTTCTCATCCAGCGGGATGAAGAATCGCTCGCCATCGAAGGCATAGCAGACCGGGATGGCATGCGGGCGCCCATCGGCGTCGGCGGTGGCGAGGCGGGCGATGCGCTGCGCCTGGATGAACGCGCGGGCGCCCGGCGCGAGGACGGGCGCGACGCTCATCGTGGCGCACCCTGGAGCGAGACATGTCGAGCCGCCACTGGGTAGCGCGGCGGTATCTGGCCCAGCATTGCCTTACACCTCTTAGTCGCGCAGCGCGCGCGACGGCTCGGCGCTCTCCGTGGTAAGTGGCGTAGCGGGACGCCAGGAGTTCAGCCGCGCGCGCAGACGCAGCAACTCGCGAAACGCGCGCAGGATCACGCGCAGGTTGGCGCCCGTAGCGGAGCCGTGCAGACGGGGCAGATGCCGCACAGGCGTCTCTACGTAGGAGACGCCGAGCAGATTCAGCTTGACCAGCATTTCGGTATTGACCATCGCGCCCTCTGAGCGGACATCGAGCAGGCGCACCAGGTCGGTGTCATAGACCTTGAAGGCGCAATCCACGTCGCGCACATGCAGGCCGAAGAGCAGCGACACCAGCAGATTCCATCCCCAGGCATTGAGACGCCGAATCGCGCCATCACGGCGATGTTTGCGATAGCCCAATACCGCGCGGTAGCCTTGCTCGCGCAGACGCAGCAGATTCGCCAGATCGTGGATATCGAATTGCCCGTCTGAATCCATGAAGAAGGTCAGATCTTTGCGGACGGCGGCGAATCCTGCAATCAGCGCGCCGCCATAGCCACGGTTGGGTTGATTGTGGACGACGCGCACATGCGGATTGGCCGCAGCCAGTTCATCGGCGATGGCGCCCGTGCGGTCGCGTGAGCCATCGTCCACGATGATGATCTCATAGTCTGGCGCGAAAGTCGGCAGCGCCGCGACACATTTGCCTACCGTATCGGCGATGACAGCCTCTTCGTTATACGCGGGCAGGACAATCCCAATCCCGCGCCGCGTGATCGGTTCCGCGCTCTTTGTCGAATGTTCTGCGGGGTGCGCCCCATCCATACTGTGTACTGCTTCCTCATCGCCGCCCAGCGTGCGGCGCGTGGTGTGACTCATCCTGTCAGGAGCGGTACCGACGACGGGTACACACCCACTGCAACCCTTAACGCGGCACGGCGCTCACCTCAACAAGACCCCGGACGAATGCCCTACAGCGCATGCCGCCTGGCGTCATCCGCCCGCGCCGCGTGACCGCTATACAGCTACTGCATGCTGATGCCGCCATCCACAGCGATGGTCTGGCCAGTGATGTAGCTCGCGTCTGGCGAGCAGAGGAATGCGATAAGCGCGGCGACCTCATCAGCAGTACCCAGACGCCGCAGCGGCGTCAGATCGAGATAGTATTTGCGTAGCTCATCCGATACGTTCGCTGTCAACTCCGTGGGGATGAAGCCAGGCGCCACCGCGTTTGCGGTGATATTGCGGCTGCCCAGCTCACGCGCAGTAGATTTCGTCAGCGCGATCATACCAGCTTTTGAGGCGGCGTAGTTCGCCTGCCCCACCTGTCCCATCAGCCCGGAGATTGAGGTGACATTGACGACGCGCCCCCAGCGCGCCCGCATCATTGTGCGGATAGCGGAGCGGGTGCAGAGGAAGGCGGAGCGCAGGTTCGCCGCCAGGATGCTATCGAAGTCCTCCAGCTTCATCTGGAGAATCAGCTTGTCGCGTGTCAACCCGGCATTGTTCACGAGGATCGTCGTTGGGCCGAGCGACTCTTCGACCTGCTGGAACATCCGCGTGACATCCTCTTCCTGCGTGACATCCGCCTGCACGCTGATGGCGCGCACACCCAGCGCCTCGACCGCCGCTCGCGTCTCATTGCCCCCAGTTGCGTCACTGCGATAGTTGATGGCGATATCAGCGCCCATGCCTGCCAGTCGTAGCGCGGCGGCGCGTCCGATGCCCCGACTGCTTCCTGTGATGATGGCGACGCGTCCCGCAAGCGGCGCTGCCTGGGTGTGCTGACCCTCCACTGGTGGATTCTCCTCGTACTCTATCGTCGCGCCATGTGCGCGAATATCGTCACAAGCGATATCACAATCGCGTGACGCTGGCGGTAGTTGCGCGGGTATTGTCGCGCGAATTCGCCGCACTGACAAGGGGTGGCGTACAGGCGGCGCGTGCGCGGCGGCTTCTCTCTCGCTTGAAAGAAGGAGGGCGCCGCTAGAGCATCACATCCAAACCGCATGCGCGGGACGCTACCACTGCGCCTCCCTCGCGTGTGGCTCAGTCCAGGCGCAGCGTCTTGAGATAGGCGGTGACACCCGGCGCGAGGTCTGGCCGCTTGAGCGAATAGGCGATGGAAGTGGTCAGCAGGCCTACAGGATCACCCGTATCGTAGCGTGCGCCCGTGAATTCGCAGGCATAGACACGCTCGCCTGTACGCATCAGCTCGCGCAGGCCATCGGTCAGCTGGATCTCGCCACCTGCCCCCGGCTTCGTCCGTTCCAGCGCCGCGAAGATGCCTGGCGTCAGCACATAGCGCCCGATGACGATCAGATCAGAAGGCGCTTCAGCGACGGGTGGCTTCTCAACCAGATCCACGATCTCGTGGGTACGCTCATCTATCTGGGCGCCCAGCGAGACGACGCCATAGCGCGAGACTTCTTCGTGTGGCGCCCGCATGACCGCCAGCACACAGCCACCAAACCGTTCGTGGACACGGATCAATTGCCCCAGGCAGGGGTCAGCGTCGTTATCCACCAGATCATCGCCCAGCAACACACCGAAGGCCTCATCGCCGATGGTCGGGCGTGCGCATAGCACCGCATGCCCCAGACCCAGCGGGCGCCGCTGCCGCACGAAGCTATAGCTCGCCAGCGTTTCGACGCGCTCGATGGCGGCCAGGCGGTCAGTGGCGCCCTTGCTCTCCAGCGCGGCGCGCAGTTCTGGCGCCTCGTCAAAGTGATCTTCGATGGCGCGTTTAGTACGGCTCGTCACGAATGTGATGTGCGCGATTCCCGACGCCGCAGCCTCCTCGACGATATACTGAATCGTTGGCGTATCAGCCAGTGGCAGGAGTTGTTTCGGGACGGCTTTCGTCGCCGGTCAGACGCGCGTACCTCACCCGGGCGCTGGGATCACTGCCTTGACTACGGCCATGCTGCTGTTCCTCCTGCTGTTCTCTGCCCATGGGTGGCGCGCTCCCGGCTAGCGCAGTAGCCGATGTAGCCGCGCTCCAGATGATCCACGCGCGTCAGAGCGCCTGCTCCAGGCTATCCAGGCCAGCGAGCATGCGCGCCACATCCTCTTCGGTATTGTAGAAATGCGGTGAGACACGCATCACACCGCTGCGCGCCGAGATGACCACCTGCGATGCGCTCGCCAGCCGTGCGACCGCTTCCGCCGCTTCGCCGTAGCCCGCCTTCCAGCGGAATGTGACGATGGCGGAGCGCTCGTCTGGCGCATCCGGGCTGGTGATCTCGTAGCCACGCAGGCGCAACCCCTCGCGCACACGGCCCGCCAGCGCCAGCGCACGCGCCTCGATCTGCTCCGCGCCTGCCGCTTCCAGCAGCGCGAGGGCGGCGTTGAGCGCGACGAGCGCCAGCCAGTTGTTGCTGCCACCTTCAAGTCGCCCTGCGTCGTCGCGCAGTCGCTGCGTATAGTTGAAGAAGTCAAATGGCTCCGCGACACTGCACCAGCCGCGCCGAGCGGCACGCAGGCGTGGCGCGATTTCCGGGCGTACGTAGAGCAGGCCCAGATGCGCAGGCGAGAGCAGCCATTTGGCGCTGCCAGCGCTGAGGAAATCGAGATCAGCGGCGGTCGCATCGAGCCGCAGGGCGCCCAGCGCCTGAATGCCATCCACCGCACACAGAGCGCCTGCTGCGTGCGCCAGCCGTGCGATGGCGGCGACATCGTTGCGAATGCCGGAGCTGAACTCCACATAGCTCACGCTGACGAGGCGTGTCCGCTCATCAATCTGCGCGGCGATCTCCTCCAGCGGCAGCCGCCCCGCGACCATGCGCGCGAAACGGGTCTCGACGCCCTGCTCAGCGAGATTGAGCCAGGGATAGACATTGGCGGGAAACTCGCCTGTCGCAGTGACGACGTTGTCACCGGGGCGCCAGTCGAGTCCCTGCGCTATCGTCATGAAGGAGTCGCTGACGTTCTTGGTGAAGGCGATGCTCTGCGGCGCAACATTGATGAGACGCCCGAAACGCTCACGCGCCTCCGCCTCAGGCTGGCGGCCATCCATCTCAATCGAGCCGCTCAGGCTCAGCGCATCGAACGCCTGCCGCGCCGCCCAGACGACTGGCGCAGCAGGCGCGCCAACGGCGGCATGGTTGAGGTAGGCGTAGGCGCGTGTGACGGGAAAGAGCGCGCGTCGCAACGCTTCATCGCTCGTGAGCGTATGGCTGTCTATCTGCTCGGCGAACGTCGTATCACTGGCGCCGACAATGCGCTGGAGCAATGGGAGAAGCGGTACGAGTGAAGGCGGCGATTCGTCTGAATCCACAGGGGAAATCCCGTGTGGCAAGGCTGGGAATGAAGTCACACAACTCTCCATAACGCTACATTGCGAAACGGAGCGCATCGTCGGCCCTCATCCAGGCGGTCGCCGCGCTCCAAGGCCTAGTGTACCACGTCAGTTCTACCCGAAAGATGGCTACCAGCGCCAGGTCACCCCAAAGCTGGGAGGTCGTCGCGGCGGCTCGCGGTGAGGCGGCTCGATGCGACACACTGTGGCGAGCGGATAGGCAGCGGCTGAGAAAGGATAGCAGGACGATGATGACGACCGAGGCTCCTCAAGAAACGACGGGCGCCAGCGGCAAGTCGCGCTGGTTTCAGCTAGGGCTAGTCTTTGCGGGCGCTGTGGCGCCATTGATCGCGCGCTGGCGCAGTTTGCAGGCGGCTGACCGGGCCGAAGCGTTGCGCGAGCAGGCCAGCGAGCGCTGGAACGACGCAGTGAGCTGGGCGGCGCAGGCTCGCCCGCAGGAAACCCTCCAGCAGTCACTACGGCGATTACCGCTGCCCATGCTGCGGGAAACGACAGCTACCCCCGCCACGCTGCCAGCGTTGCGCCAGCGACGAGTCAACGCGACACTCTGGGCGGCGGGCGTCGGCGTGGGCCTGGTCACGGCAGGCGCGGTCGCCTACATTGTCCTGCGCAACCGCATCGGCGCGCAGAGCGATGAGGACACCATCATCGAGATACCCCTGACATCTCCAGCGCCATCATCTGGCGTCACGCCCAGCCAGGCGGCGAACATGGTATCGGCGGTGGCGGCGAACGAGGGGCCAGCGATTGTCGAAAAATCGCCCACTGACGAAGAACCAAGGGTGGCTGAGCCGCTGTCTTTCAGCGAAGATGACGCCGAGGGCGCCACATTCGTCGGCAATATCCACTCGCGCGTCTACCATGCCATCGGCTCGAAGCATCTGCCCGCGCCGCAGCATCGCATCTACTTCGCCACGGAAGCGGAAGCGGTCGAGGCGGGATATCGTCCCGATAGCGCTGATATGGCGCCCCACAACGCCGCCGAAGCGTCCGGCCCGCTTGAGTAGCGCATGCGATGGTGTGGTACCATATGCGGTGGCGTCAGGAGCAGCGCGCGCGGGCGTGTGCGAAGCGCCACGAGCCGCGCCGGAGCGCGACCATCAGCGGATCTGGCGCGTGGCCCCGACGGCAGGCGGTGAATCTGCCGCCGATGTGGGCAGGTGAGGAGTGCGGCATTGGCGGCAGAAGTCGGCAAGAAATACGTCATCATCGGCAACGGTATCGCTGGCACCACCTGCGCGCAAGAATTGCGCAAGAATGATCCGGCGTGCGACATCTGGCTCATCACGAATGAGCCTTTCCCGCTCTACAATCGTGTCTCGTTGCCTCGCTATCTGCAAGGGCTGCTGCCTGAGCAAAAAGTCTTTATTCGCGACTTCGCCTGGCACGAGCAGCAGCGCATTACCCTGCTCACCGAGACACTGGTGACGCGCGTGGATACTGGCGAACAGGTCGTCTATCTCGACCACGGTGGCCCGCTGCGCTATGATGCGCTGCTGGTCGCGACGGGTGGCTGGGCCAACAAGTTGCAGGTTCCAGGTGTAGAGCGTGTAGACCGCATCTACAATTTTGTCACGATGGATGACACCCGCGAGCTGATCGCGCAGTCGCTGGAGAGCAAAACGGCGGTGACTTCCGGCGGCAGCTTCATCGCCTATGAACTGACCGAAGGCCTGAACGTGCGCGGCGTGCATGTCACCTGGCTAATGCGTGGCCCATTCTGGCTGCGCAGCATCCTCGACGCGGAAGGCGGCCAGCTGGTGGACAACATCGCCCGTGCGCATGGTGTCGAGGTTGTCCACGGTGAATCTATCACCGAAGTAGTTCCCGCGAATGGTAAACCCAAGCACATCGTCGCGACTTCGGGCAAGACCTATCCCGCTGACATGATCGGCATCGGTCTGGGGCTGACGCTCAACCATGAATTCCTCAGCGACACACCCATCGAGCGCAAGTTGGGGATCATCGCCAACGAATACCTGGAGACGAGCGTACCGGGCGTCTATACAGCGGGCGACGTGGCGGAGTTCTACGACACGATGATCGGCATCCATCACGCGATGGGTACGTGGGACAACGCGATGGCGCATGGCCGTCTGGTCGCGCACAACATGGCCGGGGCGCACGAAGCCTACCGCGATGTGCCGACCTACACCAGCCCGCTCTTCAATACCAACATCGCCGTCATGGGCATCGCAGAGTCGAACAATCCCTCGCTCACCTCAGTCTCGCATTCAGCGCCGGGAGACAAGGGTAACACCGACTACCGCAAGTTCTTCTTCAAGGAGAATCACCTCGTCGGCGCAGTCTTTATCGGCAGCCCGAAGGGGCGCAAGAAGGTTGTGGAGCTGATTCGTTCCGCGCAAGAGTTCGTCACGCCAGCGGAGCGCGATGCGCTCTTTGATGTCAGGTAGGCGCACGATGACGCCAGCAGCCCTCTTGCAGGCATTTGGGGACTACCTGGCCAGTGGCGACGCGGCAGGGGCGGCGTCTCTCTTCACCGAGGACGCCGCCTACTCCGAGCCGCCCCATGCGAACTTCACCGGGCGTGCGGCGATCCGCGGCGTGCGCGTGGGTTTCGCCGCGCGCCCCCACGACGCCCGCGTT
>VFSW01014781.1_pt1 | contig 10766 bp, 8 predicted proteins | sample 5358111 | NCBI WGS metagenome assembly VFSW01 (sample SAMN11554181, study PRJNA540505) | mine drainage metagenome | isolation source: sediment from site ElyBrook_90M | place: USA: Ely Copper Mine, Vershire, VT | collected 2017
CGCCGACGCGCTCGGCGAGCAGGCTCGCCGGCACCTGCAGCGCCGCCATCGAACCGGAATAGAGCGTTTTCAACATGCCGACCTGGGCGAACGACAAGCCGAACGCCGCCTGCCACACCGGGAACAGCACGTAGAGCATGTCGGAGAAGCCGTCGTGCAGCACGTGCGCGCCGCAGCAGGCGGCGAGGGTGCGCCGGCTGCGTGCAGGCGCGGGCGCAGTTGCGGCGGCCAGCGTGTCGGTGTTCATGCATCTCCCCATGGCGTGCGTGACGCAGCGCGGTCGCCTCGACCGGGCGGGCTCGCGCAGGGCGTATCATAAACCTTCGTTGCGTCGGAGCCCGTATTCGCGCCGCACGGCTATTGATTTTTGTCACACGGGACCTGCCCCCGCTGCGCGGATAATGTGGTTTCGCCCGAGCCAGGGTCCTGCATTGGGGAAAACGTGAAAACATCGATCCGATTTCGTCTGAACGGCAAGCCCACCACGCTCGACACCGACGGCGAGCGCACGCTGCTATGGGTGCTGCGCACCGACCTCGAACTCACCGGCACGAAGTACGGCTGCGGCACCGGTTTGTGCGGCGCCTGCACCGTGATCGTCGACGGCAAGGCGGCGCGCTCCTGCCAGACCGCGCTCAAGGCCGTGGACAAGCATGAAGTGCTCACCATCGAGGGCCTCGCCCGCGACGGCAGGCTGCATCCGCTGCAGCAGGCATTCATCGACCACGGCGGCCTGCAGTGCGGCTACTGCACGCCGGGGATGATCATGAACGCCTATGCGCTCCTGCTCCAGGGCCGCCAGCCCTCGCGCGAGGCGATCGTGGCCGGCATGGAACAGCAGCTGTGTCGCTGCGGCGCGCACCAGCGCATCGTCGGCGCGATCGAGTCGGTTTCGCACCAGATGGGAGCGAAATCATGAGCGCTTCCCGCGGTATCGACCGCCGCACCTTCTTCAAACTCGTCGGCGGCGGCATCGTCGTATTCGTCGGCCTCGATCCCTCGCTGCTGTTTTCCCAGGACCGGTCGCACATCTACCCCGAGGATTTCAACGCCTATCTGCTGATCGGCGCGAATGGCCGCGTCACCGTGTTCACCGGAAAAATCGAGATGGGCCAGGGCGTGATGACCTCGCAGGCGCAGATGGCGGCCGAGGAGCTCGGCGTCGCGTTCGAGTCGATCGATATGGTCATGGGCGACACCGACACCTGTCCCTGGGACATGGGGACGTTCGGCTCGCTGACCACGCGCATGTTCGGGCCGGCGCTGCGCGCGGCTGCGGCGGAAGCGCGCGCCGTGCTGCTGCGGCTGGCCGCGAACAAGCTCGGCGTGCCGAAAACCAGTCTCGTCGCGAAGAATGGCGTGATCTCCGTCGCCGCAGAGCCTGCGCGCAGCGTCAGCTACGGCGAACTCTCGCAGGGCGCGCAGATCGCGCGCGTGGTGGGCGAGAAAGCCGTTCTGCGCGCCGCCTCCGAATTCCAGGTGATGGGCAGCTCGCCCAAGCGGCTCGACGCGCCGGAAAAAGTGGCGGGCGGCGCGAAGTACGCGGCCGACATCCGCCTTCCGGGGATGCTCTACGCGCGCATCCTGCGCCCGCCCGCGCATGGCGCGACGCTGTCGCAGCTCGACACCTCCGCCGCTGCCAGGCTGCCGGGGGTTACGCTGGTCAGGCGCGACGGCCTGATCGCCGTGCTGCACGCCGATCCCGAGGCAGCGGCGGCCGCGCTCGCACGCATCAAGGCGGACTGGCGCATGCCTCAGGCGCAGGTCGACCAGGAAAGCATCTTCGAGCATATCGTCAAATCGGCGCCCCAGCCCAAAGAGAGTTCCGCCAGCGGCGATCTCGCCACCGGACGCGCGCACGCGGCGCGCGTGTTCGAGACGAGCTATCGCAAAGGCTACGTCGCGCACGCGCCGCTGGAGCCGCACGCGGCGCTCGCCGTGGTAAAGGACGGCAAGGCGACCGTCTGGGCTGCTACGCAGACGCCGTTCCCGACGCGCGACCTCGTCGCCGAAGCGCTCGGCTTCGAACCCAAAAACGTGCGCCTGATCACGCCTTACGTCGGCGGCGGTTTTGGCGGCAAGAGCACGAGTCGTCAGGCGGTGGAAGCGGCGCGCCTGGCGCAGATCGCGGGCAGGCCGGTGCAGGTCGCATGGACCCGCGCCGAAGAGTTTTTCTACGACACCTTCGACCCCGCCGCCGTGGTGAACATCGTCTCGGGCATCGACAAGGCGGAGAGAATCTCGCTCTGGGACTATACGGTCTACGCCGCGGGCGAGCGCGGCGCGAGCCTGTTCTACGACGTCCCCAACGCGCGGGTGCGATCCGCACGCGGCCTGTCCTACGGCCCCGAGGACCCGGGGCAAAGCATGCATCCGTTCGCGGTCGGACCTTGGCGCGCGCCCGGCGCGAACATGAATGTGTTCGCGACGGAATCGCAAATCGACATCATGGCGGCCGCCGCGGGCGCGGACCCGCTCGCGTTCCGGCTGCGCCATCTCAAGGACGCGAGAATGCGCCGGGTACTCGAGGCGGCGGCCGCGGCCTTCGGCTGGAAGGCCGCCGCCGCGCCCAGCGGCAGAGGCTTCGGCATCGCCTGTTCCATCGACGCCGGCACCTATGTCGCGGCGATGGCGGAAGTGAAGGTCGATATGGTGGGTGGACAGGTGAAGGTGCAGCGCATCGTTTGCGCGCAGGACATGGGGATCGTGGTGAATCCGGATGGGGCGAAGATGCAAATGGAGGGCGCGCTCACCATGGGTCTGGGCTATACGTTCACCGAGGAGCTGCGTTTCCGCGGCGGCGAAATTCTCGACCGCAACTTCGATACCTACGACATTCCGCGCTTTTCCTGGGTTCCGCGCATCGACACCGTCCTGGTGAAGAACGACGCGCTGGCGCCGCAGGGCGGCGGAGAACCCGCGATCACGCCGACTGGCGCAGTGATCGCCAACGCGGTGTTCGATGCCAGCGGCGCGCGCCTGTTGCGGCTGCCGCTGACGCCCGCACGCCTGCGTCAGGCGATCGCAGCGATACACGCGGGCGCAAAGCCGGCGCGCATAGGCGAGCAACGCGATCCGAGCCCGGCGGCCTGAGGCGTTTGAGCGATCGGGTCGAATCCGTGCCGGTTTGGCCGGCGGCAAACAGGATTCGGCTCGGCTCCTTGAAAATCCGCGACTTGGCCGCATGTTGAAAACAATGAAACCAGGGAGTCGGGCATGCGATTAGACAAACTCACCACCAAGTTCCAGCAGGCGCTCGCCGACGCGCAGAGCCTGGCCGTGGGCAACGATAATTCGTATATCGAGCCGATCCATCTCCTCAGCGCCTTGATTGCGCAGGAAGACGGCGGTACGGCCTCGCTGTTCGCGCGCGCCGGGGTCAACCTGGCGCGGCTGCGCGAATCCCTCAAGAGCGCGATCGGCCGCCTGCCCAAGGTCGAAGGAACCGGCGGCGAGGTGTCGATCTCGCGCGAACTCAACAACCTGCTCAACCTGACGGACAAGGAAGCGCAGAAGCGCGGCGACCAGTTCATCGCCTCGGAAATGTTCGTGCTTGCGCTGACCGAGGACAAGGGCGAGGCCGGCCGGCTGCTGAAGGAGGCCGGCGGCAGTAAGAAAGCGCTGGAGCAGGCGGTCACCGCGCTGCGCGGCACCGAGAATGTGTCGAGCCAGGAGGCGGAGGGCAGCCGCGAGGCGCTGAAGAAATACACCATGGACCTGACCGAGCGCGCGCGTGCGGGCAAGCTCGATCCGGTGATCGGGCGCGACGACGAGATCCGCCGCGTGATCCAGATCCTGCAGCGGCGCACCAAGAACAATCCGGTGCTGATCGGCGAGCCCGGCGTGGGCAAAACCGCCATCGTCGAAGGCCTGGCGCAGCGCATCGTCAACGGCGAGGTGCCGGAGACGCTGAAGAACAAACGCGTGCTGTCGCTCGACATGGCCGCCCTGCTCGCCGGCACCAAGTACCGCGGCGAGTTCGAGGAGCGCCTGAAAGCGGTGCTGAAGGAGCTGTCGCAGGACGAAGGCCAGACCATCGTGTTCATCGACGAGCTGCACACCATGGTCGGCGCGGGCAAGACCGAAGGCTCGATGGATGCAGGCAACATGCTCAAGCCGGCGCTCGCGCGCGGCGAACTGCACTGCGTCGGCGCCACCACCCTGGACGAATACCGCAAGTACGTGGAGAAGGATGCCGCGCTGGAGCGCCGCTTTCAGAAGGTGCAGGTGGGCGAGCCCACGGTGGAAGATACCATCGCCATCCTGCGCGGGCTGCAGGAAAAATACGAAGTGCACCACGGTGTGGACATCACCGACCCGGCGATCGTCGCCGCGGCCGAGCTGTCGCATCGCTATATCACCGACCGTTTCCTGCCGGACAAGGCGATCGACCTGATCGACGAGGCGGCCTCGCGCATCAAAATGGAAATCGATTCCAAGCCGGAGGCTATGGACAAGCTCGACCGGCGCCTGATCCAGCTCAAAATCGAGCGCGAAGCGGTGAAGAAGGAAAAAGACGAGGCGTCGAAGAAGCGCATGGCGCTGATCGAGGCCGAAATCAAGAAACTCGGGCGCGAATACGTCGACCTGGAAGAAGTGTGGAAGGCGGAAAAAGCCGAGGTGCAGGGCGCGCAGCACATCAAGGAAGAGCTGGAAAAACTCAAGGTCGAGATGGAAGCGGCGAAGCGCAAAGGCGACTGGCAGCGCATGTCGGAATTGCAGTACGGCCGCATTCCGCAGCTCGAGGCGCAGCTGAAGAAAGAGGAAAAGACGGTGGCGAAGCCGGGTAAGGCGCGCCTGCTGCGCACCGAGGTCGGCGCCGAGGAAATCGCCGAGGTGGTGTCGCGCGCGACCGGCATCCCGGTGTCGAAAATGATGCAGGGCGAGCGCGAGAAGCTGCTGCAGATGGAGGCGAAGCTGCACGAGCGCGTGGTCGGCCAGGACGAAGCGGTGCGCCTGGTGTCCGACGCGATCCGGCGCTCGCGCGCGGGACTGGCCGATCCGAACAAACCCTATGGCTCTTTCCTGTTCCTCGGGCCGACCGGGGTGGGCAAGACCGAGCTGTGCAAGGCGCTCGCCGGCTTCCTGTTCGATTCCGAGGAGCACCTGATCCGCATCGACATGAGCGAATTCATGGAGAAGCATTCGGTGGCGCGGCTGATCGGCGCGCCGCCCGGCTATGTCGGCTACGAAGAGGGCGGCCACCTCACCGAGGCGGTGCGGCGCAAACCCTATTGCGTGATCCTGCTCGACGAAGTGGAGAAGGCGCACCCGGACGTGTTCAACGTGCTGCTGCAGGTCCTGGACGACGGGCGCATGACCGACGGCCAGGGCCGCACCGTGGACTTCAAGAATACCGTGGTGGTGATGACCTCCAACCTCGGCTCGCAGATGATCCAGCAGATGACGGGCGACGACTACCAGGTGATCAAGCTCGCGGTGATGGGCGAAGTGCGCACGCATTTCCGTCCCGAATTCGTCAACCGCATCGACGAGATCGTGGTGTTCCATGCGCTGGACGAGGCGAACATCAAGAGCATCGCGAAAATCCAGCTCGGTATCCTGGGAAAGCGCCTGGCCGGGATGGAGATCAAGCTCGAGGTCGCCGACAGCGCGCTGGCGGAAATCGCCCGCGCCGGGTTCGATCCGGTGTACGGCGCGCGCCCGCTCAAGCGCGCGATCCAGTCGGAGATCGAGAACCCGCTGGCGAAGCGCATCCTCGAAGGCGAGTTCGGCCCCAAGGACACCGTGAAAATCGCGGCCAAGGGCGGCGCAATACAGTTCGGCAAGGGCTGATTGCGGCCGCGCCCGCGGCGCGCGAACGTATAATCGTTCCCTGGGATTCATATTGAAAGGGAGCAGCCATGCAGTTCGATCCGAAACGCAGTGATTTCACCCTGGGCATCATCGGCACCGGCGCCATGGGGCGCGGCATCGCGCAAGTCGCCACCACCGGCGGCATGCGCGTGCTGATGACCGATGCGCGCGCGGGCGCGGCGGCCGAGGCCAAGGCCTTCGTCGCCAAGATGCTCGAGCGCGCGGTGGAGAAGGGCAGCCTCACGAAAGAGGCGCATGCGGCGGCGGTGGGCCGGCTCGAGGTGGTCGACGGCCCCGCCGCGATGGCGCCCTGCCACCTCGTGATCGAGGTCATCGTCGAGGACCTCGCGGCGAAACAAGCCCTGTTCGCGCAACTCGAGGGCATCGTCGGCGAGGGCTGCATCCTCGCCACCAACACGTCCTCGCTCGCGGTGACCACCATCGCGGCCAAGCTGAAGCGGCCGGAGCGCTTCGCCGGCTTGCACTTTTTCAACCCGGTGCCGCTGATGAAACTGGTCGAAGTGATCGACGGCGTGCGCACCGCGCCCGAGGTGGGCGACGCGCTGATGGAAGTGGGACGGCGCATGGGCCGCGAGCCGGTGCGGGTGAAGGATGCGCCGGGCTTCATCGTCAACCAGGTCGGGCGCGGCTTCGGCGTCGAAGCGGCGCACATCGCCGCCGAAGGCATCGCGAGCTTCGTCGACATCGACCGCATCATGCGCGACGTCGCGGGCTTTCGCATGGGCCCGTTCGAGCTGATGGAACTCACCGGCCTGGACGTGAGCCAGCCCGCCAGCGTCGCGATCTACGAGCAGTGCTATCACGAGCCGCGCTATCGCCCGGCGCAATTGATGCGCAGCCGCTACGATGCCGGCATCTTCGGGCGCAAGACCAACAAGGGTTTCTACGACTACGCCGAGGGCAAGGCAGTGGTGCCGGCCGAGGCGAGCGCGCCTTCCGCGCGGCCGAAGAGCGTGTGGGTCAGCCACGCCGAGCCCGATGGCCATGCCGCGCTCATGGCGCTATTGAAGACGCTGAACGCGCCGCTGGAGAGCGGGGCCATACCCAGCGTGCATGCGTTGATCCTGGTTACGCCTTACGGCGACGATGCGACTGCTTGCGCGGTCGAGCAGGGCCTGGATGCGAAGCGCACGGTGGCCGTGGACACGCTGTTTCCCATGGTCAAGCGGCGCACCATCATGACCACGCCCGTCACCGATCCCGCCTACCGCGATGCGGCGCAGGGATTGCTCGCAAGCGACGGCGTGCCGGTGACGGCGATCAAGGACAGCCCGGGCTTCATCGCCCAGCGCATCGTGGCGATGATCGTCAACATCGGCTGCTACCTCGCGCAGAGCCGCACCGCGGCTCCGCCCGACATCGACAAGGGCGCGACCCTGGGGCTCAACTATCCGCACGGGCCGATGGCGTTCGGCGACCTGCTCGGGCCGGCCAAGGTGCTCAGGGTGCTCGACAACATGATGAAACTGTATGCCGATCCGCGCTACCGGCCGAACCTGTGGCTCACGCGCCGCGCGCGCCTGGGCGTGTCGCTGCTGACGCCGGACAACTGAGCGTGTTTAGCGGAGGCGGGCGGCGATAAGGCGGCTGCCGCCCAAGGCACTCACGCCGGCAGGCAGGCGCAGGGACGCGGTGACGGCGCGCGCGCGTACCAGCATCTCGTCCCACAGCGTGCTCGTGTTCTTGCGGAATACGGTATCGGCATCGGCGTGGACCACATACCAGCCGCCGCGCTGCAATTCGAACGCCAGCTGTCCCGGCGCCCAGCCGCAGTAGCCGTTGAAAAAGCGCAGTTGCTTGGGCGGGTGGTGCAGCAGTTGTTCCACCACGACCGGATCCAGGGCGAAGGACACATCGCCGAGCACCCGCATGGCGCCCTCCGGGTTGTCCTTGGCGCGGAATATGGCGAACAGGCCGGCGGCTTCCACCGGACCGCCGAGGTATAGCGGTTCGGTGAAGCGCTTCAGCACCTCGCTCTTGGGCAGGATCTGCGCGAGCGAGTGCGGACCGGGACGATTGATGATGAAGCCGAAATTGCTGCCGTCCTCGGCCCGGGTGACCAGCACCACGGTCTGGCGGAAATTGGGGTCGAGCAATTCCGGCGCGGCGACCAGAAACACCGCGTTGGCGGAGTCGGAATCTTTGGCCTGCGCCGATGCCGTTGACACCGGTCCGAGCAGGGCCGCAAGCAGCAATAGTAGCCGCAGGCTCATCGCTTCGCCTGCACTTCTTCGTGGCGAAAGCATCCGACCAGATGGTCGTTGACCATGCCGGTGGCCTGCATGAAGGCATAGCAGATGGTCGAGCCGACGAACTTGAAGCCGCGCCGCTTCAGGTCCTGGCTCATCGCATCGGATTCGGCGGTGCGCGCAGGCACCTGTTTCAGGCTGCGCCGCCGGTGCTGCTTCGGTTTGCCGCCGACGAAAGCCCAGACGTAACGGTCGAACGAACCGAACTCCTTTTGCAGCGCCAGGAACGCTTTGGCATTTTGAATCGCGGCCGCGATCTTGAGCCGGTTGCGCACGATGCCGGCGTCGGCCAGCAGGCGCGCGATTTTCTTATCTGCGTAACGCGCGATTTTGCGCGCGTCGAAATGGTCGAAGGCCTTGCGATAATTTTCGCGCTTGTTGAGGATGGTCGACCAGGACAGGCCGGCCTGCGCGCCTTCCAGGATCAGCAGTTCGAACAGCATGCGCTCCTCATGCACGGGTGTTCCCCATTCGCGGTCGTGGTAGGCGATATACGCTTCGCTGCCCAGGCACCAGGGACAGCGCTTCTGCGACTCGATTGCGCTCATGGCCATATGATAGCCTCGCGCCGCGGTAGCTGCCATCGTGCGCGCAAACTCCGGCGCGCGGTCGCCGCGCGATGACGCAAGTCGCGGAAACAAAAAGAATTTTGCCTGGGCCGCCGGTGGCTTGATCTGGGTCGAACTGCAATTGCGCGCTTTGTGCTAGCTTACGCTGTCGATCGGGCGCCGCGGTGTTGCGCAGCGGTCGCTTCGCCACAAACAATCAATCGAGGAAGGAGTAACCATGGCAGACGTTCTGGCTCCGCTGGCGGGTAAGATCCTGGCCGTGCTGGTCGCACCGGGTGCGAAAGTCGAGGAAGACGATGAACTCGCGGTCATCGAGGCGCTCAAGATGGAAAATACCGTGTACGCGCCCAGCGCCGGCACGGTCAAGGAAATCAAGGTGAAAATCGGCGACAGCGTCGAGGACGAAGCTGTCCTCATGGTGCTCGAATAAGCAACGGCAGACAATCTACAGAGGTAATACCCAGATGAATTTCGAACTGAACGAAGAGCAGCGACTGATCCAGGACACGGCCAAGCGTTTCGCCGCGGAGGAAATTGCACCGACGCTGGAGGCCGAGGAGGCGAAGCACGAATTCCGCCCCGACCGCGTCGCCAAGATGGGCGCGCTCGGCTTTTTCTCCTGTGCGGTGCCGGAGGAACTCGGCGGCAGCGGCATGGGCTTCATGGAGTCGGTGCTGATGGCCGAGCAGATCGGCAAGGTATCGGCGTCCTGGCGCCTGCCGTTCAACATGCAGAACCTGGGACCGGCGCTGACCGTGAGCAAATTCGGCACCGAGGCGCAGAAGAAAAAATATGTCCCCGGCTGGGTCGCCGGCACGCAGCTCGGCTTTTTCGCGATGACCGAACCCAACACCGGCTCCGACGTGGCCAGCATGAAGACCCACGCCATCGACCGCGGCGACCACTGGGAAGTGCACGGCAACAAGATGTGGATCTCGCAGGCGCACGTCGGCGACGCCGGACTGCTCTATGCCTACACCGACCGCGAGAAGGGCAACAAGGGCATCACCGCGTTCATCATCGAGCCGAAGAAAATGAAAGGCTGCAGCGCGCGCCCGATCGAGACCAAGCTCGGCCTGAAATGCGCGCCGACCGGCGAGTTCGTGTTCGACGGCATGAAGGTGCCGAAGGAGAACGTGCTGGGCAAGGCGGGCGAGGGTTTCCGCGTGTGCATGTGGCAGCTGAATCAGACGCGCCTGGGTTGCGCCGCGGGCGCGCTCGGCGTCGCCGGCGGGGCGCTCGACCTTGCGATCAATTACGCCAACGAACGCACCCAGTTCGGCAAACCGATTTCGCAGCATCAGATGATCCAGGCGCAGATCGCCGAGATGGTGGTCGAACACCAGTCGGCGCAGATGCTCGTCTACCGCGCGGCCTGGCTGAAGGACCAGCACAAGCCGAACCAGTACGAGACCTCGGTCGCCAAGTACGCGGCCTCGGAGGCGGCGGTGCACGCGGCCAACGAGTGCATGAAAATATTCGGCTCCTACGGCTATTCGACCGAGTATCCGGCCGAGCGCTTCTATCGCGACGCCAAGTCGCTGCAGATCGTCGAAGGCACCTCCAACATCCAGAAAATCCTGATCTCGGGCATGGCGCTGGGCTTCACGCCCAACCGCGAGTAGGAGCGATCAGAGACAGGGGAAAGGGGTCAGGGCGAGCATGCTCTGGCCCCTTTTTGTTTTTTCCAGAATGGCATAAGGAACCAGCATGAGACCCTATTTCGAAAAAATGCCGGGCTTCGGCAAAGCGCTGAAGGAAAACCGTCTCGCGCGCACGCAGGACAGCCGCGCCAAGCTGGAGGCGATCGAAGCCGAGATCGCCGCCGCGAAGAAGGCGCGCGAGGAAGTGGGCATTCCTACCGCGAAGATCAACGAGCGCGGCGGGCTCACCGTGTGGCAGCGCCTGGAATACCTGGTCGATCCCGGCAGCTGGCAGCCGCTGCACAGCCTCTACAATCCGGAGGACAACGAGGAGGGTACGACCAACGTGGTCGACGGCCTGGGCAAGATCGGCGGGCGCTGGGCGGTGATCATCGGCTTCGACAACAAGGTACTCGCCGGCGCCTGGATCGCGGGACAGCCCGACAACATCCTGCGCGTGACCAACC
>VFSW01014782.1_pt1 | contig 10765 bp, 7 predicted proteins | sample 5358111 | NCBI WGS metagenome assembly VFSW01 (sample SAMN11554181, study PRJNA540505) | mine drainage metagenome | isolation source: sediment from site ElyBrook_90M | place: USA: Ely Copper Mine, Vershire, VT | collected 2017
CCATCTCCAGCATCGCCGTCTCGCTTTGCCTTCTCGGCGTCCTGATGGCCGTCTACCACGCGCTGTTTCTCGCCGCTCCCACGCCCGGCCAGGAGCTGCGACTGGTCACCCGCCACCGCGTCGGCCTCGGCCAGGCGCTCCCTCTCGCCTACGAGGGCCGGATCGAGCACGTCCCCGGCGTCCGCGAGGTCATGGTGTGGCAGTGGTTCGGCGGAACGTATAAGGACCAGCGCGACACCCGCAATTTCTTCGCCCGCTTCGGCTGCCAGCCCACCCGCCTCCGCCGCATTCGCCCCGAATATTCCATGCCCGACGAGGCCTGGCGCCGCTTCCAGACCGAGCGCACCGCCGCCATTATGAGCCGCTCCACCGCCAAAACCCTCGGCCTTCACGCCGGCGACCGCGTCACTCTGGTCGGCGATATCTTCCCAGTCACGCTCGATCTGCAACTGGTCGGCATCTACGACGACCCCGTCAATGAAGAGGCTCTTTATTTCAACTACGACTACCTCAACGAGAGCATCCCCGTCACCAGCGGCCAGCGCGACATCGCCGGCACATTTCAGATCCTGGCCGACAACGCCGCCGACGTCCCCCGCGTCGCTCAGGCCGTCGACGCCATGTTTGAAAACTCTCCCGCCCCCACGAAGACCGAAACCGAGCGGCAGTTCGCCCTCAGCTTCGCCTCATTCCTCGGAAACCTGAAGCTCTTCCTCATGGCCATCTGCGGCGCCATCACCTTCACCATCCTGCTGGTTTCGGCCAACGCCATCTCGATGTCCGTCCGCGAGCGCGTCCTCGAGGTCGGCGTGCTCAAGACTCTCGGCTTCACCACCTCGAACGTGCTCGGCATCATCGTCGGCGAGGCGCTGGTTCTCACGCTCATCGGCGGCCTGATCGGCATCGCGCTCGCCAGCGCCCTCTGCTTCGCCATGCGCCCTGCCTTCGGCATGTTCATCCCCGGCCTCGCCATGACCGCTCCGGTGGCGCTTCTCTCGCTCTCCCTCGCCGCCCTGCTCGGACTGTTCAGCTCTTTCGTCCCGGCCTGGGGCGCTTCGCGAACTTCCATCCTCGACGCGCTGCGCTTCAGCGGCTGAGCCCGCTCACACCCGCCGAACGTCGATCCTCTTATCGAGAAATCCCTGCACGGCGGCGTCGCTCGCCTGCGCGTCGGTGATCAGTATGTCCACTCCTTCGATCGGGCAGATCAGGCAGCTTGCCACCACACCCAGCTTCGTGTGATCCGCCACCGCGATCTTGCGCTGCGCCTGCTTCACCATCAGGTTGTTGATGTCGGCCTCGTCCGGGTCGTAACACGTCAGCCCACGTTCGGCGTCCACCCCGCTCGCACCAAGAAACGCGATCGCCGGATACAGATGACTGATGGTATTCGCCGCCGCCGGCCCCACCAGGCTGAACCAGTCCCCGCGCAGGTACCCGCCGGTCACCACCACGTTCAGGTCTTTGCGCTTGGAAAGTTCCATTGCCACGTTCACCGCGTTGGTGACCACCGTCACACCCCGCCGCTGCCTCATGCTGCGGATGATTTCGGTCGTCGTCGTCCCCGCCGTCAGTATGATCGTGTCCCCGTCCTGCACCAGTTCGGCTGCCGCGTTGGCGATGCGCCGCTTCTCGGCCGCCTGCCGCCCGATCTCTTCCTGAAAGGAAGAGTCGTTCCGGAACGGCTCGTAAAACAGCGGCGCAATGGAAATCGCTCCTCCATGCACCCGCCGCAGCAGCCCCTGCTGCTCGAGTTCGTGCAGATCGCGCCTCACCGTCGCCACCGACACGCCGAGCGACTCCACCAGGTCCTGGATCGACACCGATCCGTTGCTCTGCAGCGTCCTCAGAATGCGATCGGCCCGGGAATCGCCGGAGCTGCCGCTGTTTTCGCTATTGCCAGACAAGCGTCAAATAGCATACAACGTCCTCGGCCAATAGAGCAACTTATGTGCGCTAAATGGCCCCAGTCGCTCAGAGCCGGAGCGCACGCTCGGCATTCTTGTGATACACCTTTTCGAGAATCGCATCCGGAAGCCCAACCCCGTAAATCCGCCACCGCCCCTGCGGCGGCGTCGGCGCCGGCGCATAGTCGAAATACTCGTCCTCGGTCTCCAGAAACCGGTAATAGATCTCATAGAGGTCATCGCAGAAATACTGCTGAGGAAACTCCGCGCCCTTCGGCGTGGCGTCGGTGCCGAACACAATCCGGTCCTGAAACCGTTCGAAGAATCGCCGCGAGGCCCGCGGCTGACGGCCCAGCTCGCCGATGCGCGCCGCGATGTCCACCCACATGTTCGGATACTTGTCCATCCAACCCGTCACCATCTCCAGATTTTCCGAGTCGGCGACATGCAGGCACACGAAAGTCGTCTTCGGATGCCGTGCGATCACCCGCAGCCGTGCCTCCTGCAGCTCCATGTTCGAGGGAAAATCCTGCCCATGGAACGACCAGTCCGGGTGGGCGTTCAACTCCTCGTAGCGCTCGTTGAACCGGTCCACCGGCAAAAAGAACGCCTCCGGATCCGATGTATGAATCGCGATCGGCATTCCGAGCGAACCCGCCGTCTCCCACATCGGGTCGAAGCGCGGATCGTCCACCTTCACCAGCTTTCCCGTCTTTACGTTCTCGCGCAGATACAGCCCCAGCGTCTTGAGCAGCTTGATTCCATGCGCCCCGGCCGCGTGCGCGCGTTCGATTTCGGCCGCCTGGAATGCCGCGTAGCCCGGCTCGGCCGCCTTGCTCCACCACGGTTCCGTAAACACGATGAACCGGCCCGGATGTGCCGTCTGCAGACGGGCGATGGACTCCTTCAGCCCTTGGCCCACGCCGCCCGTCACATCGATCATCGTCCTCAGGTTGCGGCGGTCCATCACCGGCAGCAGCGCCTCGGGCGTGTCGTTGAACACCACCTTCTCGCCCGGCTCCAGCATCGGGCCCCAGGTGATGTGCGTGTGGAAGTCGATCACCGGAAATTTCGCCCGCGGCACGCGCGTCCCGGCCGTATGCAGCATGCTCTTGGGCTGGTATTCCGTCAACGGCAGCGCCGCTTTCGCCCCGCCCTGCTGCGCCTGCGCCGCCGCCGGTCCCGCCGCGCCGGCCGCGGCCGCGCCCATTCTCTTTAACCATTCCCGTCGATTCATTTCGCTTCTTTCTCGAACCCGCTATTATCTCTTTCCTCAGGCGCGCCGCGCCGGCCCGGGCAGCGTGTCCACCAGCTCGCCCAACGCCCCATCGTCCATTCCGCCGATCGGGCCCGTCCGGTGAAGCGACCAATGCTCCACGTGCACGGCCTCGCCGCCCGGCTCGATCCAGGCCAGCGGCCCCAGCGTCTCCACCTCCAGCATATCGGCGTTGGTGAACAGTTCGAGCGAGCAGCCGAAATCCGGGTACGTCTGCTCCGGCTCCGTTTCGGTCCACTTCCAGAACAGCTCCCCGCCGCGCTCATAGCCGGCCTGCGTGGGCGAGTTGAACAGGCCGATCTTCTGCGCCGCCTTCGCTGCCGCCTCCTGCCGCAGCAAGAGGAAGCGCGGCAGAAATCTCCATCGCGCATCCGACAGGTCGGTGTAACCCCAGATCGCCATGCTCCCGGTTGGCAGCAGCCGCTCCTCGTGCCGGCAGCGCGGCGGCAGCACCGCCAGCGCCACGCCTCCAGGCGCCATCACGCTCAGCGCCCAGGGCGCGAATCGCACCGCCCAGGGATTGAGATTCTTCACCCGGTGAGTCACCGTTGCCTCCGCCGCCTCCGCTGCCAGCCGAATCTCGATCTGCTTTTGCAGCCGCGTCTCCGGCTCCATCGGCTGAGTCGCAACAACGCCTTCCCCGGTCACCGCAACGCTCACCGGCTCGTTATCCAGCGCCAGCGTGGTCGCTGGATTTTCCGGAGCCACCCACAGCCGGTGCCCGCCCCGGTTCTCCCATCGGCCCTCGCCGGAGCGTCCCAGCGCGCCCGCCTCGTTGTGAAACAGGTTCTCGCCGCCCACAAAGCCGCACCGGATCACTCGCGGCCCCACATCGCCGGTCACCACCAGTTCCATCGCCCCGTTGTCCAGGAAATAGCTGTTCGGCCAGCCGCCATAATCCCGCTTGCGAATGTTCATCATTTGCATACTGCCAGATTGGACGGCGCCGCCGCTCCCTTTCACGGGAATTTCGCTGGATTCCTCCGGTAATTCGGTTTAAGCTTTCGTTGGTGTTCTCTTGGAGGAGAACGGATGCATATATCTATGAGAAGTGTGACAATTATGGCCTTCCTGATGGCCGGTTCGATGCTCGACGCACAGAGCAAGGTTCCTCTCGCCGCTCTGGGCGATAGCCTGGGCGAGGGCGTTCAGTCCGCCGACGCCAGCTTCCTCACCCAGCCTCACGGTTATCTGAACCTGGTGGCGCATCAGATGGCCGCCGCCTTCCCGCTGCCTCTAATTTCCAGCAGCCCGATCGATATTGTTGGCGAAACCGCCACTCGCGCGCGCCTTCAACCGTCTCTCATCCCGGCCAATCTGGCCGTCTCCGGCGCCACCCTCGACAGCCTGCTCAACCAGGCGGCGTCCCTCCCCGTGGCCAATGAGACCGATCTTGTGCTCGAGCCTTTCACCGTCACCCAGATTCAGGCCGCCGGCCAACTGAGCCCCGCTCTCACCATCTGCTGGATCGGCAATAACGACGTCCTGAGCGCCGTCCTGCCGTTCGATCAGCTCGACGCCAGCCAACTCACCTCCGTCGCCCAGTTCACCGCCGACTACGCGCAACTGGCGGCGTCGTTGAAGGCCCTGGGAGGCCGCGTCGTCGTCGGCAACATTCCCGACGTGCTCGACATCGGCTACGTCGTCACGCCGCAGGAACTGGTCGCCTTGTTCGGCAGCGATCTCGGCCTGCCCGCCGGCAGCGTCACCACCATCCCCACCGTACTCCTCATCAAGCTCGGTTTTCTGCCGCCCACCATTTTGCAGAACCCCAGCTTCGTCCTCGACTCCACCGAAATCGCCACCATTGAGCAGCGCATCCAGACCTTCAACCAGATCATCGCCTCTAACGCCGCCGCCCAGGGCTTCGCCCTCGCCGACATCCACGCCGAGTTCCAGCGATTGGCCACGAATCCTCCCGGCTTCGGCGGCGTCACGCTTTCCACGCGCTACAACGGAGGCCTGTTCAGCCTGGATGGCGTCCATCCCTCCAACACCGGCTATGCCCTGGTGGCAAACGCTTTTCTGCGGACCATCAACGCCGCCTACGGCGCGGGCATTCCGCTCATCAGCGGCGGCCAGTTGTACAACATCGCGCTGCACGACCCGTTCATCTCCTGGACCGGCTCCTTCCAGGTTCCCGGCCGTCCCTTCGCCGGCCTGCTCGAAACGCTCGGCCCCGTTCTGGGAATCTCCGGCGGCGCTCATGCCGTCCGCATCGATCCGAGCGACGGACCGCGCTTCATCACCCGCTACCGCGAGTTGACCGGACAGGACACCGGCGCGTCGCTGACCTCGCAGGAGGCGATGAAGATCCTGAAGGAAATTTTCCACAACCTGTAAACGGCGCGATCCCGGCGGCCCCGCGCTAAAGTAGGGGTAAATGGCGAGTCCCGTCGCGGTCACAAACCCGGCATCCACCCGGCCGCGCGCGCGGCGTTTTCGCGCTTACGCGGCCGGCGTGCTGGCTTATAACGTTCTGGTCGTTTTGTGGGGCGCCCTGGTGCGCGCCACCGGCTCCGGCGCCGGGTGCGGCGAGCACTGGCCGCTGTGCAACGGCGTCGTCGTGCCCCGCGCGCCGGCCCTGGAAACGATCATCGAGTTCACCCACCGAATCATGAGCGGCGTCTCGCTGGCAGCCGTCGCTCTCCTTTGCCTCTGGGCTTTTCGCCTGTTCCCGCGGCGCCATCCGGCCCGCCGCGCCGCCGCTCTGTCGATGGTGTTTCTGCTTCTCGAAGCCCTGCTCGGCGCCGGCCTGGTGCTACTGAACTACGTCGACAAGAACGCGTCGCTCGGCCGCGTCCTGTACCTGGCGGCACATCTCACCAACACCCAACTGCTGCTCGCCTCGCTGGCCGCGGTGGGTTGGCTGGCGCGCGCCGACGCGCCCCCGCTCGCCTGGCGCTCGTCGCCTGCCCTGATCCGCGCCGCCCTCCCGGTGGCCGTCTTTGTTGTCGTCACCGGCGCCATCGCCGCCCTGGGCGATACTCTCTTCCCCGCTTCAACTCTGGCCGCCGGCATCCGTCAGGACTTCTCCTCCGCCTCCAGCCTCCTGCTCCGGCTGCGCCTGGCTCATCCGCTCCTCGCCATCGCCTCCGGCGCTTTTCTGATTTACGCCGTCTGGCAATCCCTGCGCCGCCGCGACGCCGCCGGACGCCTGGCGGGCGCCGTCATCGTCCTGGTGTTCGTGCAGGCCCTCTCCGGCGCCGTCAACGTCGCCCTGCTGGCGCCCGTCTGGATGCAGATCGTTCATCTCTTCATCGCCGGTGCGCTCTGGATCGCGCTCGTGTTCCTGGCACTCGAAACCGCAACGCCCGCGCGCGCCGCGTCCAGCCTGAGCGGCGCCTGAAACAGCGCCACTTCCACGTCCCCGAAAGAGTCCAGGGACCCGTGCGTCCAGCCCGCCAACTCCGGCCGCCGCGCGAACCATTTTTCCCAGAAACGCACGTTGGCGTCTCCGCCGTATATCGCAAACCGTCCCGCCGGCGCCAGGGTCGAGGCCGTCAGCTCCGCCGCGTAGCGCTCGGCCTCCGGCGAGGTCTTGAACGGAAACGTGTACTTGCGCCCCGGCGGAGGATAGGTCAGAAGGTGGCAATACAGAAACGTCGACTGCGGGTACCCCGGCCGCCACTCCGGCGGCTGCGCTTCCACAAACGGGCTCGGACAGATCACCGGCGTCGCCGCGTCGACCCCCAGCCGCCCCAATGCGGCGGAAGCGCCCCGCCAGTCGGAGGGATGATGCGCCGGCCATAGGTGGCGCCACTGGCCGAGATAGATCAACACCCCTACGCCGAACGCACACGCCAGTGGCCGCCACAACCGCCGCGGCATGAAGTACGCCGCCGCCGTTGTCGCCGCCATCGCCGCACCGGGCAGCGCCAGCGAGATGTAGCGCGCCAGGAAAAGGCTGGTTCCCGTGATGCGTGAAAACGCGAACAGCACCAGCGGCACCGTCAGCCACCAGGCGAGCCCGATCACCGCTGCGCCGTAGGCCGGCCGCTCAGAAGGACCGCCCTGTCCGGCCACACGCGCCGCCAGCCAAACGCCCGCCACGCTGACCAGAAACAGCGGCGCCTTCAGCGCGTGCCAAAGATCGCGAATCCCGGGAACGTCGACGATCACATGCGCTCCCGCCTGCCGCAGCAATGCGAGCGCTTCCAAGGCTACGGGCGTTAGGCATACTCCGGTAAACAGAAACACCGCTGCCGTTTCCCGCCAGCCCACCGGCGTATCGCGGCGCCAGAGCCGCACTCCGGCATAGAGAGCAAAAATCAGATAAAAGGGCCAGAAAATAAGCTGCACGCGCCACAGCAGAACCGCGCATACAAGAAACAGCGCCGCCCCGCTCCGCTTGCTTTCGTCAAACCACCGCACCAGCCCCAGCAGCGCCGCCGCCGACACGGCCATGCCCAGTGCATACGGGCGAGCGTCGGCGGCGGCATAATTGATGCCCCGCAGCGAAAAACAGGCGAACACGGCAAACCAGCCGGCCTCCGGCGCAATGAGCCGCGCCGCCAGCCGGGCCACCAGGTACAGCGCCAGCGCCATCAGAATCACCGAGGGCAGCCGATAAGCGACCTCCGAAAACCCGAACAACTCGCTCGACAGCTTCGGCAGTATGAAGTAAATCGAAGCCGGAACCTGCGGCGCCGCCGCAAACGACGCATCGCCCGGATGCCGCACCACGAAAGCCGTGCCCATCTCGTCCACCCAGAAACTCGACGGGAGCGGCATTAGCCACAGTCGCGCCACGCAAGCCGCCGCCACCGTCCACAGCGCCGCGCTCCAACGGTCCGCCCACGCTCGTTCCGGCTTCCGGGCGGCGCTCATCGCAGCTTATTCGGAGGCGCGGCCTCGGGCGGCAAGGAAACCCGCGGCTTCCGCTCAAAAGCCGAGAATTCAAATATAGAAGTGCGGATCAGTCCCCAAAGCGCCAGCCGCGCCTGCAGGCACGTCTTCAATACTCCCACGCCGTAAACCATACTCCGCCGGAAATTGATCGACGATGCCTCGGGAAAGTAGCGGGCCGGGCACGAGATCTCTCCGATTCGCGCGCCCAGCACGATCGCCTGCGCCAGAACCTGGTTGTCGAAAACAAAATCGTCCGAGTTCCGCTCGAGCGGCAGCGCCGTGAGCAACTCGCGGCTGTAGGCGCGATAGCCGGTGTGATACTCCGACAGGCTCGCCCCCAGCAGCGCATTCTCAAAGCCCGTAAGCAGGCGGTTGGAGATGTATTTGTACACCGGCATGCCGCCGCGCAGTGCCTGTCCGCCCAATATCCGCGACCCCAGTGCCAGATCGTATTCGCCGAAGGCCACCATGCTGGCCATCGCCGTCGCCAGCAGCGGCGAGTATTGGTAGTCCGGGTGAATCATGAGCACCACATCGGCCCGGCGAGCCAGAGCCGTGGCGTAGCAGGTTTTCTGATTGGCGCCGTAGCCCCGATTTTCCGGATGCTCCACCACCGTCAGCCCCAGGCGCCGCGCCACCGCAACCGTTTCATCGCCGCTATTGTCGTCCACCAGAATCGTCTCGTCGATCGTATCGGGCAGTTCGGCGACCGTCGCCTCCAGCGTCCGGGCCGCATTGAAGGCCGGTAACACGACGACGATGCGCTTGCCGTTAATCATTCTTATGCCGGCCGCCGCGGCCCTCTCGGAGGACGCCCTGCGCCGGCAGCCGGTTTCAGACACATCGTTTCCCCGACTTCGCACCCCGGCCGGGAACAGGCGAAAATGCCGTTCACAACAGCCGGTGTCCCCAATAACAGCGGCCTGTCAATAGATTAGCAAGCCCCTTATGCCGGCCCTCGCGCCGGCGGCGTTAGTCTCACATCGGGTGTCGAGGCTCGCCTCGCTCCCAGCCTTACGACGAGCGATCACATCATGACCATCGATAACCAACGCCGTTACCTCGCCCGGCTGTCGGCCGCGCCGCCGGCGGCTCTCATCGACTCCATTCGCCGCGCCGGCCCCGATCAGGAGCGGGCTCTCCGCGCCGCCCTCGGCGACCGCCAATGGGAGGAACTGGCGGCCCTGACCACATCGGAGGTCCGCGGCCCAGCCGCGTCCCAGGGGAACGTCGTCGTGCTGCCCGGCATCATGGGCAGCGAACTCACCGATTTCGACAACTCCGATCCCGATCTGATCTGGGCCAGCGTCTGGCGCCTCGTCTTCGGCGCCTTCACCCGCCTTCCGCTCGACCAGGCCACCGGTTTGAGCGTTCATGACGTCCGTCCTTCCGGCATCATGCTCCGCTACTACGCGAAACAAATCGTCTCCCTCAGCCGCAACTGGAACGTCCGCCCGTATTTCTTCGACTGGCGCCGCGACATCCGCGTCACCGCCGCAGGCCTGCACCAAAGCATCCTCGAATGGTTCGGCCCCGATGCCCCCGTTCACGTCGTGGCCCACTCCATGGGCGGCCTGGTCGCCCGCAGCTTCATCGCTCGCTACCCCGATCATTGGGCCCGTATGGCCGACCCCGGCGGTCTCCGGCGCGGCGGACGGCTCATCATGCTCGGCACGCCCAACTACGGCTCCTTCTCCATTCCCCAGCTTCTCTCCGGCGAGAACAGCGTGCTCCAGCTCATCGCCAACATCGACCTCGAACACAGCCTCGACGACCTGCTGCGCGTCGCGGCAACCTTCCCCGGCGTCTACCAGATGCTGCCCGCCCTCGGCCATCTGCCCGGGCTCGATCCGCTTTATCGCGCCTCCACCTACGCCCGCGTCCCCGTGAGCCAGCCCTGGATCGACGACGCCCTGTCGTTCCAGCACGAGCTGTCCGCCGCCGTCGACCCGTCCCGCATGATATACGTCGCCGGTTACAACCGGACGACCGCCTGCGGTCTCGCTGACTTGAATCAACTCGGCTCCCCCACCGGCTACGTCTTCACCAACCTCGGCGACGGCACCGTTCCCCACAACCTGGGACTCCTCGCAGGCGTCCCGGCATTCTTCGTCGATTGCGACCACCAGTCCCTGCCGCAGTTCCCGCAAGTCCTTGCCGAAATGGACGAACTCCTCTCAACTGGAGATCGAAAAAACGAAGCCAATCTGCCCTCGTCGGTCCCGGCCGCGGCCCTCGCCGCGCCGGCGGTTTCGCCCGAATCGGCTGGCGCCGCGCACCAGGCCCGCATCGCTCGCGTCGCCTTGCTGGTACAAGCTCTGCGCCACCGCGGCGAGCCGGACCCGGACGCGCCTTCCCCCGAAGAGTCCGGGATCGCCGACCTCATTCTCCTGTGCGGCGATCCCGCGCCCGAGCCCGATGCAAGCTCCGGCCCGGCGATCAAAATCTCGGTCCTCGAGTGCCCCATCGAGCACGTTGTTCCCACTTCCCCGCCCGGCCTGCCGCCCATCGACTCGATCGCCGTGGGCCACTATCTCGGCGTGCGGCCGAGCGGCGCCGAAGGCGACTTGGACCGCGCTCTCTCCGGCGCCGCCGGCCCGCTGCTGGCGCAGTTCCATGCCCGCGGCGTTCTCCGCGGCGACCTCGGCGCGACGTTTCTGCTGCCCGCGCCCCGGGGGTCGCATACAGGAGTTCTGCTCGCCGTCGCGGGCATGGGGGGCATCGGGGGCTT
>VFSW01014783.1_pt1 | contig 10765 bp, 8 predicted proteins | sample 5358111 | NCBI WGS metagenome assembly VFSW01 (sample SAMN11554181, study PRJNA540505) | mine drainage metagenome | isolation source: sediment from site ElyBrook_90M | place: USA: Ely Copper Mine, Vershire, VT | collected 2017
CGGCAAGGCCCATATTTGCGGTTTCTCTGGCGTCCTGATTTAAGGCAAATCCTGAATAAAAGCTGGCATCCTCAAAGGTTCCGTCGCCTTTGTTGATGTAGAGATAGTTCGGCGTCGAGTCGTCGGTAACAATGAGATCTACTTTTCCGTCGTCATTGACGTCGACAAACGTGGATGAAAACCCGTAATTGCGAGCTTTGTCGCTCACTCCGGCCTTTTCACTTACGTCTGTAAACGTGCCGTCCCCATTATTATGAAAGAGATGGTCAGGTTCCCCCAACAGCCCGCGAGGACCACATACTACCTTGAGTCCTCGATACTGGCAAAAACTCGCATCGAGCCCGTCGGCGCCGGAAATAGGCGGGTGGTGAATGTCATAATGAACATATCCTGGAACAAATAGGTCGAGCCGCCCATCGCCGTCATAGTCTCCAAAAGTGGGACCGTTGGACCAGTTGCCCAGGGTAACTTTGGCTTGCTCTGCCATATCGGTGAAGGTGCCATTGTGGTTGTTGTGGTAGAGGCGATTTTTTCCAAGATTAGTCACATAGAGATCAGGCCAGCCATCGTTGTCGTAATCCCCCACGGCAACTCCAAATCCCCAACGTCCGTTTGTTACGCCAGCGGCCTCTGCCACGTTTGTAAACGTTCCATCGTGATTGTTGTGAAAAAGCGCAGCGTGCGGAGGCTCGGCTTTGCCGTCCATTGCTTCATAGGTTGACCCGTTCACAAGATAAATATCGAGCCATCCATCATTGTCATAATCCAGAAGAGCGACGCCGGAACCAGAAACTTCAATGATAAAGTTTTTCTCTGGAGTTCCTACCTTGTGGTGCCAGCTAGTTAACCCAGCCGATTTCGAGATGTCTTGAAAAACGATGGGGCCGGTTTTGACGAATCCGCCTGCAGTAATAGGCCGCTTCTCAGCATCGAGTACGGGAGCATAAATCTGGCCGGTTGCCGAGCCACCCTGCACGATCTTTGGACCCACTGATTTTTGCGAGTAAGGCTCAACCGCCTGTTCCCTGGCCTGTGCAACCGCAATCGCAGGTAAGCCGAAGAAGCAGAATGAAACAACTGCGATTTGGAATGAGCGGAACAAACGAACAAAAAACATTTTCGACGACCTCGCCTAACTGTTCCGCCGGGGAAAAAAGTGGATGCAAGCAATACTTCCGGTTTCACGGCAGAATATGACTCATTATTCAGAGGGAAAGATAAAATGTCATCGTTCGAAAGGATGACATACTTAAGGTGGATACGCCCGACGATCTCAGCTTCCTTGCACGCCTACGGTAACGTCTTGCCGTCGCAACATCCACTTCAACCTATCGCAGCGGATTTCCGATCTGTTCGCCGTATGCTTCTTGCCTCGTGCCATAGGCGATTTTCTATCTCAATTTTTCTCATCTTGATAAAGGCGTCTTTTCAGATAGTCATGCTCGGGCATATCCGCTGTCGGGCAGGCTGCTGTTATTTGTCCTGACCACCATGTACATCCCGATGTACGTGCCAGGGAATGCTCTCGGTAGTAATCTCTGGATGTTTCTGCAAAAAGTCATACGAGTAAGTGGGCGAATCAGGATCATATTTTTCCGTGACAAATAGTGCTTGCTGGTCAGCGGCTTGTTTCGGCTTTCCTATTCGACGATACAGAATGGACAGATTGTAATGCGCGGCCAGATCATCCGGATCGATGGCCTGTAGAGCTTCAAATTGTTGGATTGCATCATCATTGTTTTCGCGTTGGTAATAAGTGATGCCAAGTTCGCGCCGCGCATCGCGCGACATAGGATATTGCGCGACGACACTTTGCAGGTCAGCGAGTTCTGCGTCGGAGTGACCGGTGCGCCGTTCCAGCAGCCCTCGGTAATAAAGCGCGCGCGCATTATTTGGACTCAGTTGCAACGCGCGTATCAGATTGATGCGTGCACTGCCATACTTCTGCCAGCTGAATTCGGTCAACGCAATGTTGATGTAAGCATCTGCGTATGTCGGACGCAGCCGTACCACTTGGCGAAAAGCGCGCACTGCATCCGGATACTGCTGTTGATCCAGATAGCCAATACCCAGGTTGTTCCAGCGCATCCAGTCAGGATTATCCGTCGCAGCGGCGGGAATGGGGTCGTTCTCGCCAACGTTGAGTGTTCGACTCTGCGAAGCCAGTACGACGACCGGATACAAGGGATGCTTCGGGCCCAGGGAGTTATTCAGATAACTTTGCCGCAGGTGCCGATAATTCACGCGCGCGGTCATGGTCAACGGGCCTTTTAAGTCTGCGGGAATTTGGAACTCATAACGTACCAGCGCGGAACGCCCAGCCTGAATCGTGTTGTCATACGCAACCGAGTGAATCGTCCACACCATATGGTTGTCGACAAATTCACCAGCCGCATTCACGGGGCGATTGGTGAAACTATGTGCGCGCTCGTCTAACATGCCATCCGGCTTTAAAAATCCGCTGTGGGAGATTTCATGTCCAGATGCATCCTGAACCTGAAACTCAACCCATGCCTCGTACAGATCGCGTACTTCAGGAATCAAGGAGTGTCCAATATTTTTATTCTGGATCACTACAAACGCCTGTATGGTGCTGTTGGCCTCCAAACGGAAGGGAACTGTTCCGAGCGGTGCAATGATCTTTGGGCTGCCCTTCTTTTTCAGGGCAACAATATCCACGTTCAGATAATTGCCTGCTTGTAGAAACTCCACCGTCTTTTGCAGCTCTTCCTGCTGTTCATAGTAGAAGGGAACAGCCGTGTTTCCGGCCAGCCAGCGATGCGAGGCAAACGTGCCGTTCTTAGCTCCGTAATCAGCAAAGCGATTCGGAGATCGTTTCATGTGGCAGCCCTGGCAGGTCGTAAAATCTCCAGAATAAAACGTCAACGGATTTTGTTGAGAAAACTTCGAGTTCTGCCATTCGTCATAGGCAGAAAAAGCCGGCAGAAATTTATAGTCATTCACCGACTGAGGCAAATTGGCCTGGTGACAAGATGCGCAGAACTGCGGCGTGCGATAAATACTTTGCATCACCGCCGCTGAATGACGCTTAGGATTTGCCAGAATCTGGTAGTACGGAACTTCTCCAGGAATTCGCTTCCCGTTTTCATCCACCATTACTGACGGGACGCCCATGATGTAGCCTCCATTTCCGCTGGTGGATTTTAAGCCTTGAATCGAATGACACACCATGCAGGTGACGCCGTCTTCATTAAATTTCCGATCGACGGGTGAATTTTGTGTCAGCGCGCCTGAAAGCACCGCAATCGGATTGTGGCAGCTATCGCAGTGGCGAGAATATTCAATGCCTTTTCCCTGGATCAGGATTTGCACGCTGGTCTGATAGAAAGGATCGCGGAACGCGTTCGAGTGTAGCGCCTGCCGCCATTGATGATATGCCTCCTCATGACAATGGGCGCAGTATTTGGCGTTGGGGAATGCTCCGGGCTGGATGAAGTCGTTGCCTTCAATCGAAGCGTTGCTTGGCATAAATGGCTTATCTTTGCCAAAGCGATAGTTGTAGTTCGCGCGGATTGTATCCGCGTAGACCTTTCGTGCCACATCGAAACTTTGTGGTGTTGCAGGCGCTGCCGCTGTCTGCGCCCCGGCGGGAGCAGTGATTGCGGGGGCTGCGTACTGCGCCATGGCAGATGCTGCCGCCAGTAAGAGGCAGCATCCAACCACTCCAAGGCCGCGGCCCAATGCCCGGGGCGCTACGTTCCGTCCTCTCATTCTGCTTTCTCCCGTCTCGCTTCAGAGTTTTCAAAACCATCTAACCTGTCAGCGCGGCACAAGCCAAAAGATTCAATTTCATCTACGGACGTCTTAAGCTGAAACGTCGCATAGGAATTCTTTACCAGCGTTCTCTTGACTCCCGCAATTCCCAATGCGATATCGTTTTCGTGTTTCAGCCTCTTGATCCATATGCTGCATGTTGACCATAGCTGGATGCCATCAAAAACAGCGTCAACCTTGGGAGTGGTAGCCACAATAACCCGGAGAAGCGGATCGCTCCTTGTGCCGGAGATCCAAATTAAATGAGCCCGAAAACTAAGTTCAGCAGAGCCAAGGGTCGAGTGCATGGAATTCTCGGTCAACATTTAGAAAAGCTTCGTACAAACCGGATCGCTTTGAAGAGGATGGCGTTAGCCCCTTAGGGCAGGTACCTTGGCACTAAGAACTGGTTCAGAGTGTTCTCAGTGTTTGCGCGCTACCATGTGGTGAACAGTGTGTGTCGCCGCGTTTGCTTTCGCTAACTTGTCGTAAACACTGGGCACCACGCCTTTTCCTTCTTCCAGCGTGTAATAGCGATCCACAGCGGGCAGAACGACGCTCTCTACCTGGCCGCTTGGCCAGTGGACTTGAACGGCGTCGATCTTGGTCGCCTGACCTAGCCCGAAATGGAGACGCTGATCGTTCGACGATTCAAAACTTCCGCCGCTCATCACATCGTCACGCTGGCGAATGCCTCCAGCCGTGAGGTACACCGCAGCTCCAATGGCATCTCGTGGGCTTTTGGGGCCACCAATCAGCTGGAGACCAACCCAGTGGTTGTGATCTGCATTGACATTTTTCAGAAGTACTGGCGTATGGTCGATGCAATTGATCACAACGTCGATCTTTCCGTTGTTGAACAGGTCGCCGAAGGCCGCGCCTCGGGCTGGAATTACATCCGCTAGGCCTGTACCCTCGACCGCTGGGATCATTTCAAAGTGCTTGCCGTGACTGACATTGTGAAAAAGGAGTGGTCGTTCAGCAAACGTAGTTCCCCAGTCATGCTGGTCGACCTGAGGATAGACATGACCACTCACCGTCATGATGTCCTTCCAGCCATCATTGTCGTAGTCAATAAACTCTGTACCCCAGCTCAAAAACGGAACGGTTGTCTCCTCTAATCCAACAGATGAGCTGATCTCTGAAAAATTGCCTCCGCCTTCATTCCTGAAAAGCGTGTCGTAATCATCAGAAAATGTCGTGGTGTAGATATCCAGCAGACCATTGTTTCGATAATCTCCTACGGCCAGCCCCATATTTGCTGTTTCGCGTGCGTCCTCATTCAGTGCGAATCCCGATTCATAACTGGCATTCTCAAACGTACCGTCGCCTTTGTTGATGTATAAGTAATTCGGCGACGAGTCATCGGCGACAATCAAATCAACTTTGCCGTCATTGTTGACATCGGCAAACGTGGAACTGAATCCGTAGTAATGGTACGGATCGCTGACTCCCGCCTTTACGCTTACATCTGTAAATGTTCCATCACCATTGTTGTGGAAAAGATGATCGGGTTCGCCTTCCAGACCTTTCGGCCCACACATAACATGCGCGCCTCGAAACTGGCAAAAGGAGTATTTCTTCGCATGTTTAATGTCGTAATGGATATATCCCGGAACAAATAGATCCAGATTTCCATCGCCATCGTAATCGCCAAAGCTTGCACCCGTGGACCAGTTGCCAAGGGTTACACCAGCCTTTTCTGCCACGTCGGTAAAGGTTCCATCGTGGTTGTTGTGGTACAGGCGATTCTTGCCAAAATTTGATACATACAAATCTGGCCAGCCATCATTATCGTAATCGCCGACAGCAACCCCGTAGCCCCAGCGGTCATTCGAGACTCCAGCATTGGCCGGAACGTCAGTAAAGGTTCCATCGTGGTTGTTGTGGAAGAGTGCCGCATGCGGAGCCGCTGCTTGTCCACTTTCTGCTTCGTACGTAGAACCATTGACCAGATAGATGTCTAACCATCCATCATTGTCGTAATCGAGTAACGCTACGCCAGAGCCGATGGTTTCAAGGATGTAGGGCTTGTCTGGCGTTCCCATCGTGTGGTGCCAGCCAGTCAGTCCAGCTTGTTTCGAAATGTCCTGGAACACAACCGGGCCATGTTTTACAAATCCACCGGCTGTAATGGGACGCTTTTCTGAATCAAGGACTGGAGCAAATACCCCCGCACTTGACGAACCCATATTGGCCTGCGATGCCATTCCGCTGGCAACTGGCGGCACCTCTTCATGAGGCTCCGCTATCTGAGCCACTGCCGAACAAGCGGCTAAGAGAAGAACTGCAAAAATGGAAATGCAGGTATGCCGCCTCAGCGCGCGGAAAGAGGTCTGACTCTTATTGAAAAATTGAGGGAAGGCGAAAGTCTTATGCATGCTTGAAGCATTATCGAAAAAGCATGCAGCTTCTCACCAGCACCATTCGGATGATCTTTTTATCCTCAATTGGATGGATAACCTTAAGATGGATACACTGTGGAATGCATGTACAGTTTGTCCGTTGCATGCCATCTGCGAAAGCTGACAGTGCCGGGGACCTACCCATTTTTTTCTCAACTTTCTCCAATGCGCGGCTTCTATCGGCCAGCAACTTCCATCCCTATAGCCTGATGTGCTCAATATAGGCCTTCTTTATTAGGGCGTGCTCACACTATCTGAGAGTTTCGACGATGAGTGCGAAGTTAAGGAAGCCGATGAACAGAACGTCGAGTTTCTCGAAGCGCGAGAAGATTCTGCGGAAGCCCTTGAGCCTTCGGAACAACCGTTCGATCTCGTTGCGTTTTTTGTAAAGGGCGCGGTCGTACTCCCAGGGATCGCGGCGGTTGCATTTGGGCGGAACCACAGGAACCATGCCCAGTTCGAGCACAAGTTGCCTCGTCAGATCGCCCTCATATGCATGATCCATCAGAATGGGCAACGCATAATCAGCGTGACACAAGCACACGCCACTAGCAATGTATTACCACCTAAATCACTCGGCTTGGCTATCAATCATTATCAAGAATTTAATAATCAGAATTCTGATAATCAAATTCTTGATAAACAGTTTGGAGGAGTAAATGGATTTAAGCCATGCAAAATATCGAATAGTTACCGCATATGTTCTACAGTTGCCAAATAATTAATTCAGAACCACGACGCCAGGTTCGAAGTAAGTCAATACAGGATAATGTTGTCCTGTACTGGATATTGTTGTCCGTATCCATCCACCAATACCAATATTTTGCAGTTACTCGACGGTCACCGATTTCGCCAGGTTTCTGGGTTGGTCAACATCACAGCCACGCCGGACGGCAATGTGATATGCCAGCAATTGCAGCGGAACAACTTCCAATATCGGCAGCAGCAGTTCCGGCGCGTGCGGCACATACAGCACGTGATCTACAAGCTGCGAAATCTGTTTGTCGCCTTCTGTTGCCACGGCGATCACCTTGCCTGAACGCGCCGTGACCTCCTGAATATTTGACAGCGTCTTTTCATACCGCAGCTTCGATTCAGGATCGTTCGCGTCCTGCGTCGCCAGCACAACCACCGGCAGCGTTTCGTCGATCAATGCATTTGGCCCGTGTTTCATCTCCCCAGCAGGGTAGCCTTCGGCGTGGATGTAGGAGATTTCTTTCAGCTTCAGCGCGCCTTCGAGCGCGATGGGGTAATGAATGCCGCGACCCAAGAATAAAAAATCACGCGCAGTCGAATAACTGCGCGCAAGTTTTCCGCAAGGGCCATCGCAGCTTTTCAAAATGTCTTCAATCTTTCCGGGAACGCGATTCAGCTCGCCGACAAGTCGCAGGCTGTTAGCTGCATCAATGGTTCCGCGCTGTTGTGCAAGGTAGAGTGCAAGAATAAATAACGCCGTCAACTGCCCGGTAAATGCCTTCGTCGAGGCCACGCCAATCTCCGGCCCGGCGTGGGTGGAGATGGTTCCTTGCGCCTCGCGCGATATCATAGCGCCGACAACGTTACAAATCGCCAGCGTCTTCGATCCCTTGGCAATCATCTCGCGCTGCGCGGCCAGGGTGTCGGCGGTCTCGCCGGATTGCGTAATCAATAATCCAATCGAGTGGGACTCGGCGATGGGATCGCGGTAGCGATATTCACTGGCGTAATCCACCTCAACCGGCAGACGTGCCAGCCGCTCGATCATGTATTTTCCGGCCAGGCCTGCGTGCCAACTGGTTCCACAGGCGGCGATGTTGATCTTCTTTGCGGCCTGAAATTCAGCTTCCGTAATCTGCATTTCATCCAGAAAAACTTTGCCGGTATCGGGAGAAACGCGGCCCAGTGTAGTGTCGCGCACGGCGCGTGGCTGCTCAAAAATTTCTTTGAGCATGAAATGTTTGTAGCCGCCCTTTTCCGCCTGAATGGGATCCCAGGTAATGTGCTGCACCTTGCGTTCGACGGGCTTGCCTGCAAAATCCGTGAGCACGATACCGGCAGGGGTTAGCACGGCCATGTCCCCATCCGCCATAAAGTACAAATCGCGGGTGTGATGCAGAATGCCCGGCACATCCGACGCCATAAAATATTCGCCGTTACCGATACCCAGCACGGCGGGCGGCCCGTTGCGCGCGGCGACAATTGTCTGCGGCTCATCGGCAGAAAGTACGCCGATGGCAAATGCTCCCTGTAGTTGCGGAACCGTGCGCTGCACGGCCACGGCCAGCGAAATTTTTTCGCTCTTCTGCGTGGCGGCTGTAAATTCCGCCTCAATCAGATGCGCAATGATCTCTGTATCTGTCTCGGTTACAAATTTGTGGCCAGCAGCGATTAGTTCCTGCTTTAGCGCCAGATAGTTTTCGACGATGCCGTTATGCACAACAACGATGCGTCCCGAGCAGTCGCGATGCGGATGCGCATTCTCCTCCGTCGGTCGGCCATGTGTGGCCCAGCGCGTGTGGCCGATGCCATAGGTGCCGTGGATAGGCGATTGTGCGAGTACCTCTTCGAGCTTTTTTAATTTTCCCGAAGCGCGGCGTAGCTCCATCCCATTCGGCCCGCCAGCGACAGCAATGCCTGCGGAATCATATCCGCGATACTCCAGCCGCCGCAGTCCTTCCACAATGATCGGAACCGGGTCTTTGCTGCCAACATATCCAACAATGCCACACATAGAGATTGTCCTGTGTTGATTTTTAGCGGATGCAGCGGCGCGTACTTACACCAGATCGAGACGGTAGGTATACTCTTCGATGACAGGGTTGACCAGCACTTCGCGCGCGATGCGCTCCACTTCACTCTGCGCTTCCGGCAGTGTGAGTGTGTCGCTGAGCTGCACCTGGAAATATTTCCCCTGGCGTACATCCTCCACACCCTTGTACTGCATCTTTCGGAGTGCGCCGTGGATGGTCTGTCCCTGCGGATCGAGAACGGTGGTTCGCAGCGTAACGTAGATATGTGCCTTCATCCTCACGATTATACTGAAGTCATGGCCGTGGCCAGTAGAGGCCGCCGCCGGAGAATCCTAAAAAAATATGATGAATTATCTGGAATTGCCTGTCGGACCCAAATCGCCCGAGGTCATCAATGCTGTCATCGAAATTCCTCGCGGTGGCGTCAACAAATATGAGTACGACAAAAAATTGCACGTCTTCCGGCTGGATCGCAATCTTCACTCGCCCGTCCATTATCCCGGCGACTACGGCTTTATCCCCAGCACGCTGAGTAAAGACGGCGACCCGCTGGATGTTCTGGTTCTGGTTGACGATGCCAGTTTCTCCGGCTGCCTGATGGAGGTACGGCCCATAGGCCTGCTCGACATGCTGGACCAGGGCGTGCCCGATGAAAAGATTCTCGCCGTAGGCAAGGGAAACCCGCGCTACAACGACGTCTGGAATTACTCAGAAATTTATCCCCACATGCTGCGGGAGATTACGCATTTTTTTGCCATCTATAAAGATTTGGAAGGCAAGCGTGTCGAGGTAAAAGGCTGGCGGGATGCGGCCCGCGCACGCGAAGTTGTCGTCGAATCTGGGGAGCGCTTTCTAGGCAACAAGCTGGAAAGTTCTGGCGAAAAGAAGCTGTAAATCGAACTATAAATTCATCGCGCGGCGACATTCTTCCACGAATGTCGCCGCATCTATTTGAGCGGAGACAGGAGTACCATCAGGAGCAGCGAATCTCATCGCACATCCTTCCTTATGCCGTTTTCTTCCCATCGCGCCCGTCAGCCCAGGCAGCCTTTAGAGGCCGCCGCATTGTATGAATACGCGGTGCGCAGTCTGGGACGCAAAATGCGCACCGTGGCTGAGCTGAAGCGCCTGCTGCGCCGCCGCGTGGAAGCGGATGAGAACGGCGACGCGAAAATTACAGCCGTCATCCTTCGCCTGCAGGAGCAGCGCTACCTGGATGACACCGTGTATGCCAATGAGTTTGCCCGTCTGCGCCAAGAGCACGAAAAGTTTGGCAAGCGCCGTGTGCAGCAAGATTTGATGCAGCGCGGAGTCCCGGGCGAGATTGTCACGACCACGCTCGACGCGCTCTACGACGGCATTCCCGAGGAGACGCAGATTCGGCGATTTCTCGAACGCAAGCGGCTCCGCGCGCCGCAGGATGACAAGCAAACCGCGCGAGTCGTCCGCATGCTGGTGCGCGCTGGCTTTCGAACCGGCAGCATTTTTAAGGTGCTCAAGCAGTGGGATGTGCCGGAAGAGACGCTGGCCGAAGTGGAGAGCATGGATGAAAGTACCATGCTCTCCACCGAGCCGGACGAAGACTGATCTTTCAGTCCGAGCCGCTGATTTGCAGGCTGCTTATTTTTTCTTATCCACGGGCGGCGGATAGCGCTGCAACATCTTGTAAATCGACATGGCTACCTGCTTCTCTTCCTGTTTTCCGTCGAGGGCCAGGTCGTCTTCCGTCGCCTGACCGCGCCACACTAACTGCTTGGTCTTTGCGTCAATCATATCCAGCGTCAGAATCCCCAGCGTGCGCGGGTGTCGCTGCGTTTGTACATAGCCTGGGCCGCCCCAGCCCAGGCTATGTACAAA
>VFSW01014784.1_pt1 | contig 10765 bp, 8 predicted proteins | sample 5358111 | NCBI WGS metagenome assembly VFSW01 (sample SAMN11554181, study PRJNA540505) | mine drainage metagenome | isolation source: sediment from site ElyBrook_90M | place: USA: Ely Copper Mine, Vershire, VT | collected 2017
AGTCAAAATTCCCTGGGCCGTATGTGCTAAGGTGAGGGGTGGTCCCCTCGCTCGAAACCCTCTCTGAAGGCGGGTTGAAGCGGACTCCCGGGGGCTTCCAATCGACCCCCATGCCTCACGACCTGCCGAAAGCTTACGACCCGACTGCCATTGAAGATCACTGGGCCGAGTACTGGGTGCGCGAAAACCTCTTCGCCCAGCCCACACCCGATACGCCCATCCAAAACCAGGGCCCGGGTGGCGAACCCTTCACCATCCTGTTGCCGCCGCCCAACGTCACTGGCCGCCTGCACATGGGCCACATGCTCAACCAGACGGAGATGGACATCCTCACCCGCTGGCGGCGCATGTCCGGCCGCCGCGCGCTCTGGCTCCCCGGCACCGACCACGCCGGAATCGCCACGCAGATGATGGTTGAGCGCCAGTTGACCAGCGAAGGCACCACCCGCCAGAAACTCGGCCGCGAGGCCTTTGTCGAGCGCGTGTGGGAGTGGCGGCGCCACTACGGCGGCGCCATCCTCGACCAGATGAAGCGCCTTGGCGCCTCGGTTGACTGGCAGCGCGAATACTTCACCATGGACGAGGGCCTTTCCGTCGCCGTCCGCGAAGCCTTCGTCCGGCTATATGACCAGGACCTCATCTATCGCGGCGCCTACATCGTCAACTGGTGCCCGCGCTGCCAGACCGCCATCAGCGACCTCGAAGTGGTCTACGACGAGCACAAGGGCCACCTCTGGGAGATTCGCTACCCCGTCCTTGGCGCGGATGGCATGGATACCGGCGAGTTCCTAACCATCGCCACCACCCGCCCCGAGACCATGCTCGGCGACGTGGCCGTCGCCATTCATCCCGAGGACGAGCGCTACCTCCATCTGCACGGCAAAAAACTCCGCCTGCCGCTGATGAACCGCGAAATCCCCGTCATCCTCGACGAGTGGGTCAGCCGCGACTTCGGCACCGGCGCGGTCAAGGTCACCCCCGCGCACGACCCCAACGACTTTGCGCTCGGCGAGCGCCACCATCTCCCCTCCATCAACGTCATGGACGATACGGGCAACATCAACGCAGAAGGCGGCTCCTACGCTGGCCTTGACCGCTACGTTGCCCGCAAACGCATCGTGGCCGACCTCGAGGCGCAGGGCCTTTTGGCCGGCATCAAAGACCACACCAACAACGTGGGCCACTGCGACCGCTGCAAGACCGTCGTCGAGCCGCGTCTCTCCACACAGTGGTTCGTCAAGATCGAGCCGCTGGCCCAGCGCGCCCGCGACGCCGTCCGGCAAAAGCACATTCGCTTCACGCCGGAGATGTACGAGAAGACCTACTTCGAGTGGATGGACAACATCCACGACTGGTGCATCTCGCGCCAACTCTGGTGGGGTCATCGTATCCCGGCGTGGCATTGCTCTACCTGCCACAAGATCACCGTCGCGCGCGTCGATCCCACTCGCTGCGCCCACTGCGGGTCCGACAAAATCACGCAGGAAACCGACGTGCTCGACACTTGGTTCTCCTCCGGTCTGCTGCCGGTGTCGGTCTTCGGATGGCCCAACATCAACGCCCAAAATCGCGGCGACTTCGACAGCTTCTACCCAACTAGCCTCCTCGTCACCGGCTTTGACATTCTCTTCTTCTGGGTTGCCCGCATGATCATGCTCGGCTGCTGGTTCGCCGCCGACGTTCCCATGCCCGACGGCAGCCCGCGCTCTCTTGCGGACTCGGTCCCTTTCCGCGAGGTCTACATCCACGCCCTGGTCCGCGACGCCAACCGCGAAAAAATGTCCAAGACCAAAGGCAACGTCATTGACCCTATCGAAATCGTCAAGCAGTACGGCACCGATGCCGTGCGCTTCACGCTGGCTTCGATGGCCTCGCCCGGCACTGACATTGCCTTCAACGTGGCCCGCACCGAAGGCTACCGCGCCTTCGCCAACAAAATCTGGAACGCCGCCCGGTTCCTCTTCATGAACGTCGACCGCGCCGCCGAAATCGGCATCGCAGTCGATCCGTCGGCTCTCGGTTCCATGCCGACAGCCGCCGCGGACGCCCCGCTCGAAGCTCGCTGGATAGTCGCCGAGTTGCACTCCACCGCGGCCAAGGTCAACCAGTCGCTCGAAATCTACCGCTACGACGACGCGGCCAACACCATCTACCAGTTCTTCTGGGGCAGCTTCTGCGATTGGTATCTTGAGATCGTCAAGCTCCGCCTCGACTTCTCAGAGACCGCCGACAAAGCGCAAACCAAAGCCGCTTTCACCACCCTGATTCAGGTCTTCGAAGCGGCCCTGCGCCTGCTCTCGCCCTTCATGCCGTTCCTCACAGAAGAGCTGTGGCACGCCGTCTACGACGGCAACCCGCCCGCCAAGTCCATCGCACTCACGCACTTTCCGCAAGCCACCGGCGCCGCACTCAATCAGGCAGCCATGGATCAGATGGCTCTTGTGCAAGGCCTCATTGTCGAAGTCCGCGCCCTGCGCAAGGAAATCGGGGTTGAAGAGAAAGCCGTCACGCCAATTGAAGTGCGCACCGGTGCCGATCTTCACGGTGTCTTTCAGCAAAACAGCGCCATCGTTGAGCGCCTCGCGCGCGTCAGTGAAGTCCGCTTTGTCCAGGAAATTTCCGCTGGGTTGTCGAAACATCACACGCCAACCTTTGATGTCGCTGTTGTCTACGAGCGCACCATCGACGTCCCCGCCGAGCGCGACCGTTTGACAAAAGACATCGCCAAATACGAAAAAGGCCTTGCAGCCGCCGAGCGCCAGTTGGGCAACGAGGGCTTCCTGGCCAAAGCCCCGTCGCACGTAGTCGAGGGACTCAAAAAGCAGGAAGCCGAAACGCGCCTCCTTCTGGAAAAGGCACGAGCCGCACTGGCCACGTTGCCAACGCAGTAACCAGACGAGCGAAAATACCTGCGTGAGAAATCGGTTGCAGGGAATTATGCACGAATGCGGGACAATGGGGGCAAGGCAAACAACAAGGCACAGGGAACCAGGGGAGAAAAGAGCCCGAAAACCAAGAAAAACGGTAGCGAATTTGCGAAATCGGCTTGGAAAGCACTCCCCCTATATTCGCGTGCAACTGTGGAGCAGTTCCACAGCGGCCAAAAGCTGGAAGTTAGGGCCAATAGCTGTTTTCTGAAGGAAACAAGGTACATGGACTGGAAGAGCAGCCGCATCGACGCATTGCTGGAGCAGGCCCTGGTGGAAGACAAGGCCGCCGGCGACACCACCACCAACCTCACCATCGATCCCAACCTGCGCGCCTCCGCCTCCATCCTGGCGCGGCAGGAGATGGTTGTCGCCGGCCTCGGAGCGGTGCCGCGCCTGCTTGAGATTTTTGCCCGCCTCGACCCACGCCCGCCCGCACACACCCGGTTTGAGGTCGTCAGCCACCCTGAAATCTTCGACGGCGTCCGCGTCCACGACGGACAAGTCCTGGCCATCATCCGCCACAACGCGCGCGTGCTGCTCAGTTGCGAGCGTGTCATCCTCAACCTGATGCAGCACCTCAGCGGCATTGCCACCCTCACGCGCAAATATGTTGACGCCATTCAGGGTACGCAAGCCCGCGTGCTGGATACTCGCAAGACCGTTCCCGGCATGAGGGCTCTGGAGAAGTACGCGGTGCTCTGCGGCGGAGGAACGAATCACCGCCTCGACCTGGCCTCCGGCATCCTCATCAAGAACAATCACATCGCCCTCGGCGGCGGACTGCGCGCAGCGCTCACGCATGCCCTGGAGCGCCGCCAGAGCGGCCAGCGCGTGCAAATTGAGGTGCGCACTGCGCAGGAGTTGGACGAGGCTCTCGAATGCGGCGCCGAGGCAATTCTGCTCGACAACATGACGCCCGCCCAGGTAAAGAATTCGGTGGACCGCATCCGCGAAGAGAAGCGCTGGATACCCATCGAAGCCTCGGGCGGCATCGTGTTGGAGAACATTCGCTCCTATGCCGAGACCGGCGTCGACTTCATCAGTGTGGGCGCACTCACTCACTCCGCTCGCGCCGCCGACATCTCCATGCGCATCACCGCGGAGTAAAGATGTTTGACCTTGCCGCCCTTGAGGCCGCGCTGGCGGGCACCATCTATGCGGGCAAGCTGCATTTTTCTCCCGTCACCGGCTCGACAAATACAGACGCGCTCGAAGCCGCGCGCCGCCGCGCACCGCACGGCTCGGTCTACTTTGCCGATGAGCAGCAGGCCGGCCGGGGACGCGGCAATCACGCCTGGCACTCAGCCGCAGGTCAGGGGCTCTACGTCAGCGTTCTCCTGCGTCCGCAAATCGCTGCCGCCCGCCTGCCACTTCTTCCACTGGCCGCCGGACTCGCCGCCGCCGAAGCCGTTCGCGCGGCATGCGGCCTCACCGTGGACCTGCGCTGGCCCAACGATCTGCTGCTCGGTCCGCGCAAGGTTGGCGGCATCCTCGTGGAGTCGAAGACCGAGGGTGCCGCGGCAGCCTTTGCCGTCGTCGGCATCGGCATCAACGTCCACCAGCGCGCCTTCGACCCCGGCCTCGCCACGCCTGCCACTTCATTGGATGTCGAGGCGCGTCGCCCCATCAGCCGCCAAACGCTCCTCGTCGCCCTGCTAAAATCGCTGGAGCATGAAGCGCTCGGGCTGCTCGACCCGGCCGCAGTAGCAGCGATTCATCCGCGCGTCGAGCAGGCTTCGACATGGGTGCGCGGTCGCCGGGTCAGCGTGCACGGCCCACAGGCCTGCACCGGCGTCACCGGCGGGCTGGACGAGCATGGATTCCTGCTCGTGCGCACCGCAGAAGGAGTGGTCACGGTGCAGACCGGCGGCATACGCGCCGCCCAGACAGACGAAGAAAGATAGGCTAAGACAGATGCTGTTGGCACTCGATGTGGGCAATACAAATACGGTGTTGGGCCTCTACCGCCTCGATGGAGAGAAGGCCGAGTTGGCCGCGCACTGGCGTGTCACCACTCACCGCACCCAAACCGTCGACGAGTACGGCGTGTTCTTCGTCAATCTCTTTGAGATGCACGGCATGGCGCCCAGCCAGGTGCATCACATCATCATCGCTTCTGTTGTGCCTCCGGTTGAATCCACGCTGCGCCGCGTCTGCGAAGAGTACTTCCACGTTGAGCCCATGTTCGTCGAGCCGGGCATCAAGACCGGCATGCCCATGCTCATCGACAACCCTACCGAGCTGGGCGCCGACCGCCTCGCCGACTGCATCGCCGCATACGAGCGCTATGGCGGACCCTGCATCGTCGTGGACTTTGGCACCGCTACCAAGTTTGAAGTCATCTCAGCCCGGGGCGAATACATGGGCGGAGCCATCGCGCCCGGCCTCGGCCTCAGTGCCGAGGCGCTCTTCTCCCGTGCAGCGCGCCTCAGCCGCGTCGATATCAAGCGCCCCGCCAAGGTCATCGGCACCAACACCGTCACCCACCTGCAAAGCGGCCTCTACTTCGGCTATATCGGCCTCGTCGATGGCATCCTGGAGCGCATTATTGCCGAACTCGGCGAGCAACCGCGCGTCGTTGCCACCGGCGGCCTGGCGCGCATGATTGCCGAGGACTCCCGCTACATTCATGAGATCGACGAGATGCTCACCATCGATGGCCTGCGTATCCTCTTCGAGCGCAACCGCGCGCCCCGCCCGCGCAGCAGGCCGTAGGCCCACTGTGCTGAACTACTTCAACTACTTCACCGAGATCGAAGAGCGCTTCCAGCAGCGGCGCGGGGCTCTGTTGCTGCTCTCCACGCTTGACTGGGCACTCATCGAAACATGGCGCGAAGCGGGCATCCCGCTGGAAGCGGCTCTCAGCGGTATCGATGCGGCCTTCGACAAATACGAGGCACGGCAAAAGCGCGGCCGCATGCGTCGCGTCAATGGCCTCGCATGGTGTGCGCAGGCCGTGATGGAAGCCGCCGAACACCTGCGCGAAGCCTCCGCTGGCACGGCAACCCCAACATCTGCAAGCCGCGAATCAGGCTTCGAGCATGAGCGCGTGGCCGCGCACCTTGAAACCGCCGCAACCGCGCTCGACGAGGCGACTGTCGCTCCTGAAGCATGCCGCGTCACGGCCTCCCGCCTGCGCGAACTGGCTGGCGAAGTCCGCCGTGACGATGCGCAGAGTGCCGCCGCCCACGACCTCGAAGCGCTCGAACGCACCCTCACCGTTCTTGAAGAAAAGCTCTTTGCCGCGTTAACCGCCGCAGCGCCTGAGAGCCTGTTGGTTGGCCTCAAAGAGCATGCCGCACGCGAGCTTGCTCCCTATCGCAGTCGCATGCAGGCCGTGCAACTGCGCCAGGTCGAGCGCCAGTTTGTACAAAAGCAATTGCTGGCGCACTACGGTCTGCCGCGCCTCAGCCTCTTCTACATGAGCCAGCAATGACTACGTCCGCAACCCAATTCGTGCAGATTGAAAAGCCCGTCTATGGCGGATCGTTTCTGGCGCGCGTTGAGGGCAAGGCCGTCTTCGTTCCCCTCACGCTGCCCGGCGAGCACGCGCAGGTACGCATCGTTGAAGAAAAGCGTGGCTACGCCACCGCCGAAGCCGTTGAGGTCGTCTCTGCCGCGCCCCAGCGCATCGTGCCTGCCTGCCGCCACTTCGGCTCCTGCGGCGGATGCCACTATCAGCACACGGACTACGAAACGCAACTCAAGTTCAAGCAAGCCATCTTGCGTGAAACCTTTGAGCGCGGCGGCGTGCAAGCGCCCATGGAGATCGCCGTACTCGCCGCCGAGCCGTGGGCCTATCGCAATCGCATCCGCCTTGCATTCGACGCGCAAGGCAATCCTGGCTATCGCGGCCGCCGCTCCAATGCGGTCGTTCCGGTCAGCGAGTGCCCCATCGCCGCACCACTACTGATCCAGACCGCGAAGGCTTTCGCAGAAGCATCCCGGCAGCTTGCGCCCGCGTTGCGCCCCACTGAGATGGTTCTCTTCTGCGACGCAACCGAGGCCGCGCTGCTGGCCAGCATCTTCACCGCAAGCTCTACCAAGGTTCGCATTGAAGAAATTGCCCGCGCCGTCGCCGCGCAAATTCCGGCGCTCAAAGGTATGGAGCTTGTCGTTGAGGGCCGCGCTGGCCAGCCGCCGCGCACCGTCGCACAGTGGGCAGCGGCCTCACTCGCCTACCGCGCCGCCGGCTTTGATTACCGCGTAGACCACGGCGCTTTTTTTCAAGTCAACCGCTGGCTGGTCGATGCGCTCGTCGACCGCGTGACTGCGGGCCATCGAGGTGCGCTTGCCTGGGACCTCTTTGCCGGTGTGGGGCTGTTTGCGCGGCGGCTTGCGGCCGGCTTCAGCCGCGTCGTTGCGGTCGAGTCCGCGCCCTCCGCAACCGCGGCTCTCGCGCAAAATCTCAGCGCCACAACGGGCACAGCCATCAAAGCGGAAACCCTTGCCTTTCTCAGTCGCAACAGGAAAAGCGAGCGCCCCGACCTGATCGTTGTAGACCCACCCCGCATCGGCCTTGGCGCGGAGACTACATCGTTGCTGACCGCCATCTCCGCGCCCGCGCTGGCCTATGTCTCCTGCGATCCAGCCACACTGGCCCGCGATCTTCGCGCGCTCACCGGCGCAGGCTATGCGATAGAATCTGTCACTCTCGCCGACCTGTTTCCGCAGACCTTCCACCTGGAGACGGTGGTTCAGTTGCGCCGCGCCTGATAGGCTTTTCCTGATAGCAGCCTTCAACTTGCGCCAGCAATGCAATCGGAACCGACAACCTCCGGGCCATCTGCCTCACGTCCCGTACTCGCGGGCCTGAGCGCGCAAACCAGCGCAATCCCTCTGTTTCACGCCGCATGGCTCTTCGCGGCTGGCATCGCCCTCACGCAAATCGTCTGGCTGCGGCCGAGTTTGGTGCTGGTGGCGCTTGCTCCGGTGGCCGTGTTGTGTTGCGTTGCGGCCTTCCGCGCGCAGCGCATTGTGTGGCTGCCCCTCGCGGTGCTGTGGTGCCTGCTCGGCGCCTGGTGCGCGGAGATGGAGCCGCACCCCGCTGCCGCGCCCGCCTTGGCCGCACTCTCTGACGGCCTGCTCCGTACGGTGGAAGGCACCGTTGCGGATGCCGAGCCAATGCGCGCCGAAACCGTGCAAAATGTTGTCGATCAAGACGACCACGGTGTGTCCACCTCCACCGCACCCGAACCTCAAACCACGCAGCGCATCGATCTACGAGTCTCCAGCGTCGAGGTAGTCACCGACGCCAGCGATGCGCAAACCCCAGCACAGGGCGGCGTGCGCCTCACCGTCCGCTGGCCTGCCAGCGCGCACGGCCAATCCGCCCCGCAGCCCTTCAATTGTGGCGACCGCGTCCGCGCCGTCGTTCGCCTGCTTCCCCCTGAGGTCTATCGCGATCCCGGCACTTGGAGCCGCGCGGATTATCTGATCAACCAGGGCATCACCTCAACTGCGTCTGTCAGCATTGATAGAATCGAGCGTCTGGATGCAACGCCCGGCAGTACGCTCACCTGCCGCCTCGCCGGCTTGCAACATGCCTCCAGCGCGCGCCTGCTGGCCCTGCCCATCGCCATGCGCCGCCTGCCTGCCGTGCTTCGCCTTAGTCAGGACGACGCTATCATGCTCGCCGCCATGGTCACCGGCGACCGCACCTATCTCACCCACTCGCTGCGCGTGGGCTTTGAACGCACCGGCTCCTTTCACATGCTGGTGGTCTCTGGCTTTCATCTGGCCATCGTGGCCGGATGCATCTTTTGGATCGCACGCCGCCTGCGTTTGCCGCGCGTGCCAGCCACGCTCGTCACCCTTGTTGCGTCATTCTCCTATGCACTCTTCACCGGCTTTGCCACGCCTGTGCAACGCTCGCTTTGGATGGTCACTCTCTACCTTCTGGGCCGGCTCATCTATCGCGAACGCAGCCCGCTCAACACCATCGGCTTTGCTTCGCTCTGCCTGCTGGTCGTCAGCCCCCGCAGCCTCTTCGATTCCGGTTTGCAAATGACGCTCCTCCCTGTTGCTCATCACCCCCGACGGCAAGACCCTGCTCGTCGATGGCGGCGGCTTCGGCGGAGGTCCGCGCCAGGCCCCGCAAAACTTCGACATTGGCGAAGAGGTTGTCTCCCCGGCACTCTGGGCGCGCGGAATCCGCCATCTTGACGCCGTGGCCCTGAGCCACGCTCACTCTGACCACATGGGCGGCCTGCCCGCCATCCTGCGCAACTTCCATCCCACAGAGCTATGGGTAGGCAACAACCCCAGCGCCATGGCCTACAACGCGCTGCTCGACGAGGCTGCCCAGCTTCAGGTCCGCGTCCGCACCCTTCGCGCTGGAGACGCCTTCGCGCTTGGCGACACACAAGTCAATGTCCTTGCACCCTTCAGCAATTACCATCCCGCCGCCGAGCCAGCCAACAACGACTCCATGGTGCTCCACGTGGCATACGGCGCTACTTCGGTCCTGCTGGAAGGCGACGCAGAGGCCCCCATCGAGCAGGCCATGCTGGCCGAGCCCGGCCTCCAGAGCACGTTGCTCAAGGTGGGCCATCACGGCAGCGTCACCTCCACGCGCCCGGAGTTTCTATCGCGCATTGCACCGCAGTGGGCCGTCATCTCCTGCGGCCTCCACAACCGCTACGGCCATCCCCGCGAAGAAGTGCTGGAAGAGTTGCAGACTGCCAGGGTTCGCACTTACTCCACTGACATCAATGGCGCCACCTGCTTCCAACTCAATGGCAAGATCGCTGCGCCCGAGCCGTCATGCGGACAGCAGAGCCCATGAATCCTACTCTCTGTGCAATGCCTGTGGCTCTGCGGCATAATAGCCGCCGCGCGCCAGCAAGTTGAGTTTCTCGCGCGTGTTCAACCTCGCCTTCAAAGGATGAAATCTTCCATTCAGCTGTAAATTCTTTGGCGTAAAGCCATGCAGGTAGGTGCACTCGGGCGGCGTTGCCAGGTGCTGAACCCACCATACGGATCATGGATGTTTACAGAGGTGAAAGGTCACGTCGATTTTCGCCGCTCTTACCCCATGGAGCCTGGTTTCGGCAGATTTCCCTGCGAAACAATCAATGACCATTTGTAAATTGGGCATTGTCCAGGTTCCAACCGCCACCAAGCGCCTTGTAGAGTTGGACGATGGCAAGCCTCCTGTCGCGGGAGGTTTCGGAAAGAGAAAACTCAGCCGGATAGAGGAGCTGCTGAGCTTCAAGAACTTCGTAGTAGCTGGCGAACCCTCCCATATATCGTCGATTCGCGATCGTGACGGATTCAGTCAGCGCGGCCACTTCGCGCTTCTGCTGCATCTCCAGAGCGTTTAGCTTTTGAGATGCGACTAGAGCATCCGATACCTCCTGGAAAGCCCTCAACGCTATCTGCGAATACTGAAACTTTGCTTGGATGAATACGGCCTTGGCGGCCCGACGTTCTTGCGTCAACTGGCCTCCTGTAAAAAGTGGACCAGAAAGAGAGGCGCCTAGCGCCCAAACATCCGAACTCCCTTTGGTAAGCGACGACAAATCCGTGCTAGCTCTTCCAAACAGCGCCGTCAAACCAATTCGAGGAAAGAAATTCGCATTTGCAACCCCGACGTTCGCCATTGCGTTCCTGAGGGTATCCTCCGCCTCGCGAATATCCGGACGCCTTTCTAGGAGCTGGGACGGAATTCCGACTGGCACAACTGGAGGAGGTTCCAACTCCAAATTTGGTGGGCTACGCTGAATTGCGCCGGGATTTCTACCGATCAGAACGCAAATCTGATTTTCCTTTGCCGCGATCTGACGCTCAATATCACTTATCGTCCCCTCCGCACCAGCCAAAGCCGACTCCGC
>VFSW01014785.1_pt1 | contig 10765 bp, 8 predicted proteins | sample 5358111 | NCBI WGS metagenome assembly VFSW01 (sample SAMN11554181, study PRJNA540505) | mine drainage metagenome | isolation source: sediment from site ElyBrook_90M | place: USA: Ely Copper Mine, Vershire, VT | collected 2017
CGGGCAAAAAGACAAGCCAGAATGCGACAGTTATTGTTGCGCGGCTCCTTAGCCAAGAAACGGCCTTTATCGGTTAAATTGGGATTTCGCTTAAGCGTTGGCTCAACAGTTTGTTCCTTGGAGTTGCTCCTCCGCTCAGAACGGGACGCGGGCGGAGACGATAAAGTTGTGGTTGTAGGTCGGATGCTCCGTGACCGCAACCTGATAGCCGAGGCCAATGGTCATCCCAACGCGCTCCCAAATCGGCAGGCGTCCGATCAGAAAGCTCGGTGTCAAGAAGACCTGGTTAAGCCCGACGTGTTCGCCGTTGGGCCAATAAGCATAATTGACGTCCAATTCCGGCCACATGACTTTGAGAACGCGATATTGAAAGGCCGTGTTGAATAGCAGCGGCGTGCCCGCCCCGGCAGGCGACGTGAGGTTGTCTGGCAAGGCTACTCCGAACGTGCTTTGAATATCGAAATCTCCCCAGCCCTTGCCCGCCGCGATGGTGGGCGTGACGGTGTAAGTGTTGGTGGTGTTGTCTCTGCTGCCAGTCGGGACGCCCAGGCCCAGGAATCCGGTGACAATATAATTGCCGTTTTCCTCGTTGGCGGAGGCGATGCGGTATTTCAGCAGGAAATTATCGTCGCCAAATCCATCGCGTTCGTTCCCTTTATTCCGGCTTTGCCAGGCCGGATAGCCAAGAATGACCTCGACATTTTCGCCGGGAATGAGTTCCAGCCCCTTGCCGTAATCATAACTCGTCAGGCGGGCGTGCGAGGAGGTCGTTTCCCACGATTGGTCGTAACGCACTTCTTCCTCCAGGCGCGGCGTGATCGTCGTCATCGGCGTAATCCAGTGCGGCTGCTCGGATTGAATTTTCGACACCCGCGCGAACCAATTCTCAAAATAATTCCTGCCGGACGACATATTCGTGTCGCTGGACGCGTCCTGGGCATGAAGCGCGGTCGAAACTGCGGTGGCAACGATAAGAACGGCGCATTTGGCCGCCGTTGTTGTTGAATTAGAACCGTGGCTATTAAGGGTTCGATGTTTCACGCGCGCTATATTCCTAACAATATAACGGCTGACAAGCAGAAATAATAAGTGACGCCCTTTCGCCTATTGACCGGTGCGCCTGCGAGGCGCTAAGCCGTATCCATGCAGTTGAGAGGGAAGCGGCTGCGCAGCAGATTTTTGCGCAAAGCGAGGAGTGAGCCGCGAGCATGTCCGACATGGACCTGTAAGCGGCGAACGACGAAGCCTTTGCGCAAAAAGATCAAGCAGGCGCTCTGGATTCAACTGCATGGATACGGCTAAGGCTCGGAGCGGCGGACGTCCTTGAATTTGTTGAAATCCCGATCAAAGGAGGTAATTCCGGTCTCAAGTTCCACCGCTGACGCAGCGAGGTACGCATCAGCGAAGTGCGCATTTTGGTTTCGACACCTGTTTAAGGCGTCAAGCAACCGCTCGCGCTCAACAGCCTCCACACCCCGCGATTCAATGAAGATCGCCAATTTTTCCGCCACGGTGGTGCGCTTTATTTTGTAATAGGACTCAAGCGTGTAGAATACCTCGGCGAGAATCACCGGGAGCACCACAATTACAGTCTCACCCTCATCGGCCCTCTGGACAAGCTTCCTCGCCCTTTCCGCCATTTCGGGTGGATCTTCGGCAAAAAACCGGACCAAAATATTCGTGTCAACAAGTTCCCGATGCACGCTTACCCTTCGTTCCATTTATTTGCGTGTTCCGCAACGCTTCGCATCGCGGCTTCGCGCTCTTTCCTTCGGCCAGGAAATTTCTTCGGCGAGCGCAGGCTGCCGAACAGGCTTAGCGCGCTGGGCTGTGCGTGGACCAGCGCGGTGCCGTCCGCGCGCACAGTCCACTCCAACCGTTGACGCGGTTTCAATTTTAGGGCTTCACGAATTTCTCCGGGCACCGTGGTTTGCCCCTTGTCAGTCAAAGTTGATATCGCCATGCCTTGAGCTTACCACACACTCGGATAATGACGCAATAATTAGCATTACAACTGAAGTGTTGCGGCTAAGGTCTGCCGCCACTAAACGCCCCAACAAACCCTTGTCCGACAATCTCTGCGTCACTACCGGTCTCTCCGAAGGGACCGGGCCCGCCAAAAGCCTCTTTTCCTGAGTTCGGTCGTTCCAAATTCAATTTTCAGCATTTTCTCACAAAAATCGTACCTAAAAACCTCTGGTAGGTTTTCTGTTTCCAAATCCGTATGCCAAAGTGCCTCCATGACTATATATAATAGGACGGAGAGGAAAGGACGGAGGACTGAGACTGAAGACGGCTGGCCGCGCGGCGCGGGCGGCCTTTTGGGATTGTGGTTGGTCTTGGCGTTGATCGCCCCTGCCTGCCTCGGCGCAACAGTATCACTGCGAACATTCGCCACGATTCCGAATCCGGTTTGCTCCAGGGTGATCGCCGCCGATGCCAAGCCGCAGCCAAGCAGGGCCCATGAGTTACCCCATTTTGCGGACATGGCTGTGTTGGAGGGAATATCACCTATTATCACCAAATATCAGTAAATCGCACCTAATCTCACCTGTTTTTTGAAAATGTGGGCCAAAAATGCGCGAGCCGAATCGCGAGGCCGGAGCTCCTATGCCAAGATCGCGCCATTGTTATCCAGCCGACTGCCTGCTTGCTTTGGCGGGCGGATTGGTTCAATTTTATGGGGCGAACGAGCCTCGTCGGCTCGCGGCACGGTGATTGACGTTAAATTTGAATCGTGAAAAAGAAATTCCTAGTGCCTTTGCTGTTCCTGCTCGTCTTCGCGGCGAGCAGGTGGCCGGGGTTGATGCCGGGTAATTTCAGCGTGGCTTACGCTTTCTTTTTCTGCGCGGGTTTGTATCTGCCGGGTGTGGCGGGAATCTTGATTCCGCTCGTCATCATGACCGTGACGGATTTGGTCATAAGCAAGTTTCACTATCCGCAATTCTTCACATGGGCCAATTTTATCCTCGATCAATCGCCCAATTACCTCGCCTACATCGGCATTATGGCCTTGGGGCGGATGACCGGTCGCAAGAAACCGTGGTGGCTGCTCGTCACCGGGGGAATTGTCGGCGCGATGCTCTTTTACCTCGTCACTAACACGGCGTCGTGGTTCATCCTCGGTTACGCCAAGACGTTTGCGGGCTGGCTGCGGGCCATGACGACGGGCCAGCCCGGGTTTCCGCAAACCTGGGAATTCTTCCGCAATACGCTGATGAGCGGCGGTTTGTTCACGGGCCTGTTTGTCGGCGCAATGAAATTGACCGAGGCCGAAGCCGAGGAAAAAGAGGAGGCACCCGATGAATCCGAAGAAGAAAGCGGCGAAAAAGCCCCAGCGGAAGCTGGCGAAGCGGAACCAGCCAGCGCAAAATACTAAAATGAACATGGACACCACCGCCACCCGGCGGAACTTTATCAAAGCCGTCGCCGCCACCGGCGCGGCAGTCGCGCTCACCGGCTCCGCGCCTGCGGCGGAAGACCCAACGCCCGCCCGCAAAACGCGCCTCGGCTTCGACAATTTCTCCGTGCGCGACCTCAAATGGAACGCCAGCCAGCTCATTGATTATGCCGCTTCCCTCAAGCTCGATTCCCTGTTCCTGACCGACCTCGATGTTTACGAGAATTTCGAGCCCGGTTATTTGCGGGATTTGAAAAAGAAGGCGGAGGACAACGGCCTCGTCATTTACGCCGGTTCGTGGAGCATTTGCCAGACCTCCAAGCATTTCAAAAACAAGTGGGGCACGGCGGAGGAGCATCTTAAATTGGGCATTCGCGTGGCCAAGGAACTCGGCTCGCCCGCCTTTCGCTGCATTCTTGGCATGGGCGATGACCGCAGCACTCCCGGCGGCATCGAGGCGCGGATGGCCGACACGATCAAAGTTTGCCAGAGCGCCCGCAGCCAGGCCCTCGACGCTGGGGTCAAGATCGCCATCGAAAATCACGCGGGCGACATGCAGGCGTGGGAAATCGCCAGCTTGTGCGAGGAAGCGGGCAAGGAATACGTCGGCGTGACGCTCGACACGGGAAATTGCACCTGGACGATGGAAGACCCGATGGCGGCTCTTGAAATTATGGCGCCTTACGTGGCTGCCTCCGCGTTGCGCGATTCGATGGTTTGGCAAACTCCCGAGGGCGCCGCCGTGCAATGGACGGCGATGGGCGATGGCGTGATTGATTACAAGGCGTTCGTGCCGCGCTTTCTGGAATTGTGCCCGAACGTCCCGGTGAACGTGGAAATTATCTCAGGCTTCACAAAAGACCTTCCGTATTTCCGCAAGGGTTATTGGGATGTCTGGCCGAAGGCGCGGGCAAAGGATTTTGCGAAATTCGACGATCTGTCCCGGCTCGGCAAAATGATTCCCAACCGCCAAAGCGCCGGCCCCGACTCAGACAAGGAATACCAGAAATCCGGCCTTGAAAAGAGCCTGGCCTATTGCAAACAAACGCTCGGCCTCGGGCTGAAAGCATGACGCAACATCCATCCCATGCATCCCATTCCTCCTATTCCTCCCATAAAACTTTGCCCGAGCCACTGTCACGCCGGGTTAAAAGTAGTTGCGCTTTAAGGCGGCGCGTGGCTAGTTGACCGACAATTTATGACGACGAGTGTTTTGACACCAGACGAGCTGACGAAACTGACCACCGACCTGAACCGCCTGGCCCACAATATCTGGTGGACGTGGAATCAGGGCGCGCAGGAAATCTTTTTGGACCTCTCGCCGCGCTGCTGGCAAAATCTCTATCACAACGCCGTCGCGGTGATGCACGAGGTTTCTGACTACGAATTGCGCGTCCGCCTGCAAGACCCCGAATTTGCCGCGCGCGTCCGGAGCGTCCTGGCCGATTTTGAATCCTACATGACCGACAAGGAAACGTGGGGCCGCCAGCACGCCCCGCACTTGACCAAGAACCCGGTCGCTTATTTTTCCGCAGAATTCGGATTCCACGAAACGCTTCCCATCGCGGCGGGCGGCTTGGGCATTCTCGCGGGAGACCATACGAAATCCGCCAGCGATTTGGATATTGGGTTTATCGGCATCAGCCTTTTTTATCGCGAAGGTTATTTCCAGCAGCAAATCAACCAGGACAACTGGCAGACGGAATATTACACCCTGCTCAATCCGCAAAATCTTCCGCTGGAACCGGTGCTCGACGCCAAGGGCCAGCCGCTAGTTTGCGCGGTGGAAATCGACATGTCTGACGTCTATTTCCAAGCCTGGCGCATCAACGTGGGCCGCGCGGTGGTCTATTTGCTGGACGCCGATCGCCCGGAAAATCCGCAGCATGTGCGCGATTTGACCCGCCGCGTTTACGGCGGCGACAACACGATGCGCATCATGCAGGAAATGATTTTGGGCATCGGGGGCGTGCGTTTGCTCCGCGCCCTTGGCGCGCAGCCGTCCGTTTACCACATGAACGAAGGCCATGCGGCCTTCCTGACGCTGGAATTGATTCGCGAAAAACTGGCGGCGGGATTGAAGCTCGCGGAGGCCGCGGCCAAGACGAAGGAGCAGTGCATTTTCACGACCCACACGCCGGTGGAAGCGGGCCACGACCGTTTCAATCGCGACCTCGTCGGCTACGCGATGAAGCGCTTCGCGGATCAACTGCGCTTGCCGCTTGAGGAATTCATGGGCTACGGACGCGTTGATGCGAAGGATGCGGCGGAGCCATTCTGCATGACTGTGCTCGGCTTGAAGCTTTCGCGCGCGGCCAACGCCGTCAGCGAATTGCACGGGCGCGTCAGCCGCGAAATGTGGCATTCGCTCTGGCCCGACCGCCCGGTCGACCAAGTGCCGATTGATTACATCACCAACGGCATTCACTTGACTGGCTGGATGAAGGGGCCGGTGCGGAAATTCTGGCTGCGCAAGCTGGCTGGCTCGGCGGGGGAGCGGGATCCGGCAGTTGGCGATTCGACCGCGTTTTGGAAACGCGCCCCGGGCATTTCGTTCGAGAAGGAAGTTCACTCCGAGGCATTCTGGAAGAAAATCGAGGATCCTAATTTCATCTCCGACGAGGAGCTTTGGGCCTTGCGCTACAAATTGCGCCGCGAATTGATCGAATTCGCCCGCCGCCGCCTTGGCCTGCGCCAGAGCCAGACGGATTTTATTGTTTACGATCAACTGCTCGAGCCGGACGCGCTGACGATTGGGTGCGCCCGCCGTTTTGCGACCTACAAGCGCGCGCCGCTGATTTTCGATCAATTCGAGAACATCGTGAAATTGGTCGGAGACCGCCGCCGGCCGATTCAATTCATTTTTGCGGGCAAGGCGCACCCGCGCGACGATGACGGCAAGCGTTACATCCAGCGCATTATCCATCTCAGCAAATTCAGCGAGATGAAAGGGCATTTGGTATTCATCGAGAATTACGATATTCACGTCGCGCGCCAGATGGTTTCCGGCTGCGACATCTGGCTCAACAACCCGCGCCGTCCGCTCGAAGCCTCCGGCACCAGCGGCCAAAAGGCGGGCTGCCACGGCTGCTTGAACTTGAGCATCATGGACGGCTGGTGGCGCGAAGGCTACGACGGCACCAACGGTTTTGCCATTGGCGATGATTCGCATCCGAAATCCATCGAAGAACAAGATAGTGTTGACAGCGCCAATCTTTACAAGGCGCTCACCGAGCAGGTCATCCCGATGTTCTACAATCGCGACGACCGCGGCATTCCGCGCCAATGGCTGCGAATGATCCGCCGCGCGATGGTCACGCTGGTGCCCAAATACAGCACCTGGCGCATGGTCCAGGAATACACCAACAAGTTTTATTCGATACCCAAGTGAACTACGAAGCGGTGATCGGGCTGGAAACACACGTCCAGCTCAAGACGAAATCCAAAATGTGGTGCGGCTGCGCGAATGAATTCGGCTCGCCGCCCAACACCAATGTCTGCCCCATCTGCCTCGGCCTGCCCGGCGTGCTGCCGGTCGCCAATGGCGAAGCGCTCAAATTAACCGCCCTGACGGGAATGCTGCTGCAGGCGGAAATTCCGTCTTTCGCGAAATTCGACCGGAAGAATTATTTTTATCCGGACGTTCCCAAAAATTATCAAGTCACCCAGTACGACAAGCCCTCCACCAAAGGCGGCATTGTCGAGTTCGAGTTCAATGGCGGGCTGGCCAAGGTCAACATCACCCGCGCCCATTTGGAGGAGGACGTCGGCAAGAATTTCCATTTCGAGCGCAACAGCGGCGTTGATTTCAATCGCGCGGGCGTGCCGCTGCTCGAAATCGTTTCCGAACCGGAAATCACCGGGTCGGAGATGGCTTATGAATATTTGAATGCGCTGGTGGAAATCCTGCGCTACGGCGGCATCAGCGATTGCGACATGGAAAAGGGCGAAGTTCGCTGCGACGTCAACGTGAGCGTCCGCCCGGTGGGAACCGTGGAGATTGGGAAAAAAATCGAGATCAAAAACATGAACAGTTTCAGCGCCGTCCGCCGCGCGCTGGATTACGAAATCCCGCGTCAAATAGAAGTTTTGAAAAAAGGCGGCCAGCTCTCGCAAGAAACCCGCCGCTGGGACGATGTCGGAAGCATGACCGAGACCATGCGCTCGAAGGAAATGGCCCACGATTACCGCTATTTTCCGGAGCCGGATTTGATGCCCTTCGCGCCAACCGAGGCGTGGCGGGCGGAAGTCGCCGCGCGCGTGGTGGAATTGCCCTTGGCCAAGAAGCAACGGCTGATTTCGCAATACCAATTGCCTGCGTCCGACGCGCAAACTTTTACGTGGGACCGTCCACTCGGGGATTATTTCGAGAAAATCGCTTCGCGCTCCAAAAATCCAAAGGCCGCCGCCAATTGGATCATCAACAACCTCCGCGCCCAACTCGCCGAATCTGGAACCACGCTGGCGAATTTGAAATTTGAGCCTGACAATATTCTTGAGCTCGTTGAAATGGTGGAGAGCAAGAAAATCAGCAGTTCCATCGCGCAGCAAGTGTTCGCCGAGATGTTTGACAACGGCATGAAGCCGGCCGCCATCGTCGAGAAAAATGGCTGGGCGCAAGTCAGCGATTCTGGCGCGATTGAAACGATGTGCGATCAGGCCATCGCGGCGAATCCAGGGCCGGTCGCGGATTACAAAGCAGGCAATGCAGCGGCGCTGAATTTCCTCAAGGGCCAAGTCATGAAATTGAGCAAGGGCAAAGCCAACCCGAATGTGGCCGGTGAGATTCTGGAACGGAAATTGAAAGCCTCGTGAGCGCCGGCGCCCATCCAACCGGCCACACCAATTCGCTGGCCCGGGAAAAATCGCCTTACCTGCTGCAGCACCAGCACAATCCCGTCGATTGGTTCGCGTGGGGCGAGGCGGCGTTTTCCAAGGCGCGCCGCGAGGACAAGCCGATTTTTCTCAGCATCGGCTACTCCACCTGCCACTGGTGCCATGTGATGGAGCGCGAATCCTTCGAGAGCGAAACCCTCGCCGAATTTCTCAACGCAAATTTCGTCAGCATCAAAGTGGACCGAGAGGAGCGCCCCGACGTTGATAAAATATACATGACGGCGGTGCAGGCCATGACCGGCCAAGGCGGGTGGCCGCTGAATTGTTTTCTCACTCCCGATTTGAAGCCGTTTTACGGCGGCACCTATTTTCCGCCTGAGCCGATCCACGGGCGGGCGAGTTTCATGCAGGTGCTCAGGCAAATCGCGGGGCTGTGGAAAGCGCGCCGCGATCACATTCTTGAAACGGCGGTGGACTTTCACCAGAAGCTCGAAAGCTACATAGCGCGCGAGCCTGCGGATCTGATGCTTTCGCCCGCGATCCTCGATCACGCGGTCACGCTGTTCAAGCGCGAGTATGATCCGCGTTTTGGCGGTTTCGGCGGCGCGCCGAAATTTCCCCGGCCGAGCCAGCCCGCGTTCTTGCTGCGGCAGGCGATGCGCACCGCGGACGCCGAAGGCATTCAAATGGCGCTCCACACCTGCGAGTGCATGGCGGATGGCGGAATATGCGATCAGCTTGGCGGCGGCTTCGCCCGCTACTCGGTGGACGCGCAGTGGCTCGTTCCGCATTTCGAGAAGATGCTCTACGACAACGCGCAACTGGCGAATCTTTATCTTGACGCCTTTCTCGTCAGCGGCGATGCGCGGCACGCCAGCACGGCTCGCGGCATTTTCGACTACGTGCTGCACGACATGACCGACGGCGAAGGCGGTTTTTATTCCGCCGAGGACGCGGACAGCGAAGGCAAGGAAGGAAAGTTCTATTGCTGGACGACCGCAGAGCTTTCGCAATTGCTGACCCCGCAGGAATACAAAGTCGCCGCGCGCTTTTTCGGTTTGACTGAGGGAGGCAATTTCGTCGATCACAGCGACCCTGAACCCCTGCCGGGGCAAAACGTGCTCAGCATCGTTGATGCAAATCTCTCGCCGTCTGAAGTGACGTTGCTCGCATCGGCGAAGCAAAAAATGTTTGACGCGCGCAGCGGGCGCATCCGCCCGCACCTCGATGACAAGGTGCTCGCCTCGTGGAATGGAATGATGCTCGGCGCGCTGGCCCGCGGTTGCGCGGTTCTGGGTGATGCAACGTATCGCGCGGCGGCGGAGAAAAATCTCGCGTTCCTCCGCGGCAAACTTTGGGACGAGCCAGCCAAGACGCTGTTCCACCGCTGGCGCGACGGCGAGCGCGACAGCGTCCAATTGCTCTCCGCTTACGCCAATCTGTGCGCGGGCGTCATTGATCTTTACGAAGCCACGCTTGCGCCGGCGCATTTGGAATTCGCCGCCGCGCTGGCGGAATCGATGCTCGCCAAATTCTACGACCCGGCGGAAGGCGGTTTCTTTGACAGCGCCGACGGAACCGGCGAATTGATTTTGCGCTGCAAGGACGATTACGACGGGGCGGAGCCTTCGGGAAATTCCGTCGCGACGCTGGCGCTGCTGCGCTTGGCCGCCATCATGGATCGCAAGGATTTCGCAGAAGCCTCCGAGAAAACATTGCGCCTGCTGTCATCCCGTTTGAGCGAACTTCCGCAGGGCGTTCCGCATTTGCTGCTGGCGCTCGACTTTTATTTGGACACACCCAAACGCATGGTCATCGCCGGGGCGGGGGATGACGCGGCGACCAGCGAGTTGCTGCGCGCCATCCATTCCGTTTATCAACCCGGCAAGGTCGTGCTGGGAAATGCCGGGCCGGTGGATGAATTCACGCGCTCGCTGCCCGCGCAAGACGGGCCGGTGGTTTACCTCTGTTCCGGAACGTCATGTCAGGCCCCAACCCGCGACCCCGTTGCAATCCGAAAATTCCTCGCGCCGGCGTCCGCGCTCTGAAAGGCAGGGACGCCTCGCCCGGGCTTCCGCAGTGAGGCAGTATTCACGACCGAAGCATCACCCCAGCCAGAATGAACCTCCACCTCGAAGGAAAATGCTTCAATTCAATTGACATCCGCCGTCGCGCTGGTCGCGCGCTGGCGAGACAAGGAAGCGGACAATTCTCCGGCCAGCATGGGGACGGAGATTGGGTGAATCGGCGCAAGACGGCAATGCTGCTTTTTTGCGCCGCCGCGCGAGTCATGGTGCATTTTTTAAATCCACGCAAGCCCATGCTGCTGGCTGTTTTGCCGAAATTAGGTCCGAGAGTCTTTGCGGGCCGCTTTGGCGGTTGTGAAAGCGCTTTTGGTACCCTCGCATGGGACCGCGATCATTCGCTGCCATGATGTGGCCGCGGCACGCCACGCCGTCCGAAGGTAGGAAGCCCTGATGAAACAAAAACAAAATGCGGGAAGTATTCGCCACCTGATTCTCCGCAATT
>VFSW01014786.1_pt1 | contig 10764 bp, 21 predicted proteins | sample 5358111 | NCBI WGS metagenome assembly VFSW01 (sample SAMN11554181, study PRJNA540505) | mine drainage metagenome | isolation source: sediment from site ElyBrook_90M | place: USA: Ely Copper Mine, Vershire, VT | collected 2017
AACCGAGTATCTTTCCCGTTAGAGAGTCACTACCAGGAGGACTCGGCTCTCCCAAGAAGAACTGGTCTCCCGGGTAAAGGATCGGCTGCTGAGCCCATTCGGTGGTATTGGTCAGAGCGGTAGTCGCGGCGTCGTCGTAGGACGCCGGTACACCCGCTCCATAGCCAACGTAGGTGCTGGACGTACCCGTTTGAGCTCCCGTTTGGCATAGGATGGGTCCCTGGTTGGCGGCGGACTGGTACTGTAGGCGATTCAGCAGGATGTAGCCGGTGCGGGTTCCGGTGGTTCCGTCCGTCAATAGAATGACCTTCGTTTCGTAGCACTGTAGAACGAATCCCGTGGGAATGGTGGGGGTGAATGCCTTGAAGGGGTTTCCCGCCGTGGGAGTGTAGCTGGTCAGCGCGAGAAAGAACTGCTGCCGTCCCTGACCCCCCACGCCGGTGACCTTCAGCTGGGATGGGGTGATTTCATGGTCTGCCCACTTGGCCGTCACTGTAGAACCGTCTCCGGCGACGGTGGCCTGTCGGATGACCTTGTGGTCGGAATACGATTGGCTGGGTAGAATCGTCTCCGAGTAGGACACTCCGGCTTCGTCTAACCAGGTGTAGGTCGCATTCGATGCTCCGGTGTTCACCAGGGCAACCCATACACCGAATGGTTGGCCCCAGTTGTAGACGAAGTTGGAGCCGCCGGAGAAGGTAGTCGTGACGAGGTTGATTTCCGGAAAGCCACGGAATACAACCATACCCTAGGCAACCTGCTTGACGCTCGCGTGAGGGTCGAAGGTCCCGACGAACGTCCCCGTAAGCTGACCCGTGATGTTGGTAGAGGGCTTGACTGCAACCTCCAACATCGGAACCGTGGGCCACGCTTGACCCGTTGCGCTCAGGGATACAGTCAACGTGTGTGTCGTTCCGTTCGGGTCGGTCCATGTAAGGGTGTAGGTGCCAGTACCGGAGGTGTAGGCTTGACAGACGAGCGAAACGGCAAGGACGAACCGTGGGTTGGCGGTCGCTGGAACCGCGTAGAGAGTTATGGCCGCGCCATCGGCGGCGGTGAGGCCCACCCGTGCGTCGAGGCCGTAGATGGCGGGAACGCCGAGGCCGTTCAACGATAGGTCGTAAAGGTTAATGTGACGGCCGATTCTGATGTGGTATGATTCCCCTGCGGCTGCGGTGCCGCCGCCGTTGTCTATAACTATATTGTAAGACTCGGCCCCAATGTAGTTTGAACCCGCCTGCCAACCTAAGAGAGTGTTGGTCGTCCCACCGGTTAAGTTGTTGCCCGCAGCCGCCCCTACCGCTACGTTATTGTTCGCGTCTGCATTTTGCAACGCGGACGTTCCGACGGCGGTTGAATCGCTATGCGCCGCTTGATTTTCAAGCGCAAGCTGTCCCACGGCCGTATTTGACGTGCCAGTTGATGTTTTAAGCGCATATTGACCCACGGCCGTATTGCCCTGACCCGAGACGTTAGCTTGTAAGGCGCGTTCGCCAACGGCGGTATTGCCATAATCTCCCGCATTATTTTCTAATGCAGACCCTCCAACGGCGACTGTTGATGGTGCGCCCCCTTGGTTTCCAGCAGCGGCATCAGAGCTAAACTTGGCAATGGGTTTTCCCGACGGGTCGGTAAAACTAAGTTGGTCCGTGCCAAGTCCCCTGATTATCCACCCACTAGCCAAAGTCAGCGCCCCGTTGATAGATAGTGGTCCTGTGGTAGTCGGCGGAGCCCCACCCTGAATATCCGAATCGACCATGTTCTCACCAGAAGATCATTACCGAATCAGTGCTGCTCGGTGCGGCGGCGGCAAGCAACGACAACTGGGTCGGGTTCTTATTCCGCAGGGTGAACGATTCTCCCGGAGCCAGGGTAATGGGAGCTCCTCCCTGACTCATGATGAAGATCGCCGTGGTATTCGGAGTGATGACCCCCGCGCTGCTTACCGATCCACGGCTCCAAATGTTGATGTCCGTCAGGTAATCGTAACCCTGTCCGGACGCCATAGGAACCGGAGTGGTCGCGTTGTAGGTGTTCAACCCCTGAGCCGCTGTGTTGCCGCTGAAATTGATGACCGTCAGTCCACCCGTAGAACGTGGGGAATAGACCTGCTGACGGCCCATGGCCTTCAGTATCCGGTTCCACAGATTCTCGTTTTCCACCGCTAATGGGTAGAGGTCGGCAGGCGGCGGGTTGCTGACACGTACGGGGGGACTGCTCATTTGCTGACCCTTCCACTGGCACTGCCTGCCGGAGTCGATACCGACCCCTTGGCGTGTATCCTCTTTCGGGCCAACCGCTTCAACCAGCTCTTCTTCTTCGCCATTGGTTTACCCATACGGGAATTGAACTAGGTAGATCGTCAGGCCCAAGGCGATGAATGCCAGGCCCGCGTAGAGCGCCCACGTAACCTTTTTCGCAAGCAGGAGCAGGATGGCAGCCATTCCCCAAAGCAACAGTGTACCCTCGTTGATGTAGGTGCCACCCCCGGTGTCGATCATCTCGGCGTCTGTCCAACCGAGACTGCCACAACCACCCAGTGTCTGGGGATTCGGACAATGAGCATGGACGATACCCGCGGCTATTACGCCCACTCCGGCGAGAGTAGTTCCGACCGCTGCTATCTCGAATAGGTCCATTTACCTCACCCACAGAAAGTACGCAAGAATGGCGATGATCGCAGCGACGCCGAGAATGATGTAAATCGGGTCCACTCCGCCACCACCGGACGGAGTGAGGGAAATTTGCCAACCGATGTCGCCGGTGGGCCAGCCGAAACTAGACGCGAACTGCTGACTCTGATAACCACTGCCGGAAGCAGTGACCGACACCGATCCCGGATCGAACGATAAAATCGGAACCTTGAGATAACCATCGGAGGCTGTGGTTCCATAGATTTTTTCCGTGGTTCCACTCTCGAAATATGCCCATCCGTCGATCTGGATGCCTCCGATGTCTGCTCCCGAGCTAGCATCTTTCGTCTCGAAACTGAAGTTCGCCATTTTCAGTGCGTGTATCCATTAGCCCAAAGGTCGACCAATACAGCGAGAGCGAATCCGAATACGAGCAGGTAGACTGCCCATAGGTAGTTCCTAGGGACCACGAAGGACGCAACAGCGAGCCCGGCGACGGCCAGAAGGCCGTAAGCAGTGTGGAACTGACCTGATAGGAACGCCGTCCACTCCTCCGAGTTCCATTGGAGCTGTTCGCAGAGTGTACACGACATGGACTCATAGTACCAACCAGAGGATACCAGCCACGGTAAGGACCAAGGCGATGATCTGGATGGGAGAATCCTCTAGAGAGACCTCGAACGATCCGAGAGCATCATTGGCATAGGCCGGGTTGGTGAGAATGTCGAAAAGGCTCACCGGCTGAAACTGCAAATCCGCAGTGGTTACCGGCGCGAACCAGAAGACCGCCTGGCTCGATGCTATGAGCGCTATCGGACCGACTGCGGCCTTCATGCTCAGAAGATACCGAGCATCTTCAGGCCGAGGATCAGAAGAACGATACCCAGCACCGAGTAGAGAATCTCACCCTCGGTCCATGAATCGCCGACCATGGTACCCAATGGGACCTGCAGGAACGTTCCCGTAGTATCCACAAAGTGGCTGTAAATGCCATCAAAGGCAAGATACGCTCCGGCTCCGGCGACTGCGATGCCCAGATAGTTCATTCTCATGTGTGCCTCCGTCCCAGTGCGCCGCGAATGCGGCCGTTCCAACCGAGGCTAAGCCCCGGAAGCCGGACCACCGGAGCGTTCTTCGGCTGCGGAGGCCGTTCCACCGGCGGAGGGTCCTTGGGACCTTCCGGGGCCGGGGAAGCGGCACCCAACTTCCGCGCCATCTAGGTATACCAAAGCCACTCGACCGTCCAAGTCTGAGACCCCGTGGTCGAGTTGTGCACCCGGATATACGAGCTGTCGTTGGCAACGAACTGGCTCTTGGGGATGTAGATCAACGACCCGCTCGGGATGGCACCCACGAACTGGTGAGCCTGACGGTTGACCAGTTGGTTACCCGCGTTGCCCGCCGAGAGCGTATCGACCGGGGAGTTATTCGACTCCACGATGAATTCATCGATGTTGGCGAACGTGGCACCCGTTACCAGCATCCCGGCGATGCTCTTGTTCTTCGCAACCGAGGTCGTTGCAAGGTCCGTGTATCCCGAAGCCGCGATGGTATACGACTGGGACAGAGCGTTGAGAGTCCCGTGTAGGATGTCGCCATAGTCCACGCTCAGGTTGACCGAAATGGTGTCCGCAGTAGCAGTCGCGGAACCCGCTCCGGTGATCGTGTTGAACGTGGGCATGAAGACGTAACTGTTCGACTGTTGTGGAAGGCTGCAGGGGATCGTCTGGGTGGCCGACTGGATAGTCGCCTGAGCCGCCAACAGATCGCTGTTGACCAGGTTGCCCGGGGGATAGGCTCCCCAGGTTCCGAGCAGTTCCAGCGTGGTCCCACCGGGGACGTTCATGATCGTCTGACCGTCCGGAGACTGAATGACGAAATGGTCAAAGACGCTCGCAAACAGCACCGCCGAGGTTCCCGAGGACGTGGTGGTGATCGTTTCGCTGATACCGAGTGTAAGCCCGGTGATAGACGACTGGTTCTTCAGGAACGCCGGCTGACCCGCCACCGTTGTCGCGGCGAGAGAGATACCGGAGTAGAACGTTCCCATCGGGCCCGCGCTCGGAAGACCGAACGTGGGAGTTACCGGGGTCGTTGCTCGAGGATTCTGATACGTAGTCAGTTGGGGTCCCGCGCTGGATACGGCGGGTTCCGAAATGGAAGGGACCGTCTGACCGTAGAGCGGGTTGTGGGCGGCTCCACGAGCCGCTCCTCGGGCGTGCGCATTGACGCCGGTGTTGACTACGTTGCCCTGTCCCTTGCGCTTGAGAGCGTGGTAAAGTGCCATGGTCGATAACCTCAGAAGGGACTCTTCTGCCCAGTCACATCATCGAGCCACGGACCGATGAACTGGAAGTAGACGAACAGTACGAAGATCAGAAACAGAAACTCCAACGCCAGCGCGACGAAATCCATAGTCGTTTTTCTCCGGGCTTTACGCCCGAAGGACCTACGACTTACGAATGGGTATAGTACCTCGGAGCCCGGAATACTCCAGCCGAAGACTGCCTATGATATCGATGCCTTTGGAGCACGGTTCCGACTGTCCAAGGATAAAGGACCCGCATTTCGGACAACTGACGAAATGGGTCTGGAATAGGAACAGGGTGTGCTGATAGGTAGGCTTGAATGTCACTTTCCTCCGGATGCAGCAACATACCACTTACCATCTTCGAACTTGTCTACGCATAAGTACAGACGTTCACCGCAAGAACATTCTCCTATGTGAACGGGATGACCGTCCTTGCTTAATTCCGTATGACTAGTCATTTCTTTGTCGCAAGTAAGACAGGTCAAAGTAGTCAAGAACTCCACTGCAGCGGTCATTGTCTGTAGGCCAACCCCTCTTCGTCTTCCGGAAGAGGTCGGGTATGTCGCATCAGGGTCTTGATGTTCGTCTCCAACCGGGCAACGCGGAGTTCGACTATCTTGATCCGTTCGTCAGCCTCCAACGCACGCTGTAGGCCCATCTTCTTCAGATCGCCCAAGTCTCCCATGAGACCGCCGAGCAGTTGCTGGGGGTCGAATTTCGGCTTGGGCGATACCTGTGTATTCCGTTCGGTTTCGTTCATGGACAAGAAGTCTTCACAATTACAACCAGAAACACGACAGGGAGAAGCCACCTCAGGAGGGCCCCAGTAATGCGTATTCGGATCATCTCCGTCATGCCCACAGCGCGCACATAGATTCGTCATGCGATACCCGCGTCCTTTCTGCTTGCATCTTTCACCTTCCGGGCCACATCGACCAAGAAGTCGTTATTGGGAGCATAGGGACCAACGAGTCTCTGTTTGACCGCTCCCTGCCAAATCTTGACCCACTCGGCCATCCACATATCGAGCTCGATGCCTCGGCGGTGGGTGACCAGCAGCCGTGGATCCACTCCCAGCTTGAAGCCCTGGTCCTTGACCAGTTTAGAGAAGGTAGTAGAATCGTCCTCGTTCATGTCGAAGAAGCAATACATGTCGTGATTCTGCTTGGTCGAAATGTCATGGCGTTCCTGATACAAGGGAAGCACCGTCTCGATGAAATGCGGAGAGAATCCAACGAAACCGAAAGCAACACGGTCGACCTCGTTGACACGGTCCCCCTGTAGAACGCCCTCCTTATTCCAGGCCATTACGACCAGGGACTCGCTATGGACCGTGGGAGCAGCGACTACATCCCACCCGGCTTCAAAGTCCTCCTTGAGTATGTCGAACATCTGCTTCAGAGTCTGACGAGGGAAAACGTCAGAGTCGAGCTGAATGGTGACCTCGGGAGGTGGCTCGGGTATCTTCATCTGACTAGGCCAGGGAGGGCGATAGTCGAGTGGGAAGATTCCCTTGGCTATGGAGATACCATCTGACCGAGCCACGTCGCATTTGTCGCCGCCGATGGCTAGGAAAATGCTCGGCGGTCCGGTGAGACGCCAAATCTCCATGTGGTAAAACCACTCGGTATCGTCGAAGCGACGGATCGGCGTGTTGATGAACAGCGGCAGCTTCATCCTAACCAAACCCTCCTATCCTGCGCCTGAGGCCGGTTCTTGGAAACCAATTGCCATGCTTCTTCCAACGACATTTTCTGCTTGGACTGAAGATACCAAGTAACGGTGAGAGGAGACCGCTCTATTCCAGCGCCACAATGAACTAGAACGGGTCCTTCGTTCTTCTTCATTTGACGGTCGATGAACTCAGCAAGAGAGTTCAACTGAAGAACCGATGCGCGAATCTCGGGAACTAGTACCTGCTTGAGTATTGGCCCTTGAAAACATCCGTGATTACACCCGGCTTCATGGACGCAGATACGGATTCCTTGAAACTTCTCGGCGTCTTGACTGTCCCCGATCCACAATCCGGGTATGATTTCATTGGCGGTCATCGTCTCCCCCACTTCACGTTGTCTTCATCGATCATGGTATCCCCCTGACACTTAGGACACGTCTTAGCTCGCATCGGAGTCCGCCAATCGGTCGCCCAGGGATCCTTCAAATCGCCCACGATCTTACCCTTCCCATAGCACACGTCACAGATGACCAAGTTCTGGGGACGCTCATACCGGACCACCATTAAGCCTCAAAGACAATTTCCGATTCATAGTAAACACCAAGCCCGGTCCACATTCTATGCCCGAATGTTCTACGTTGTATTCCGCATTGACGTTTCCACATTGGACCATGTCCGCGTTTAGAAGTCCTGTACCAAGCAATCATCGGCCAAACTGGATAACCCCAAGAATCAATCCATTTCGTCATACCGGGCCGCCAATGGTTACCTTGCCAGCAGGGTCCTGATACGCGAAACGGTAAGTGCCAAACTCGATCTGTCCTTGGAACTCCTCGTACGCCGGGAAGTTCCGTCGGATCGCCTGTTTGTCCTTTGGATGCTGAGCGAATACAAACAGATTGACCGTGTTGTCCCAGATATCTCCGTGAACTCGAGCCGGACGTTGGGAGGACCAATACAATCGCCGCCCCTTCCCAGCACCCTGAGTAGCAAGCGCAGAGAGGCCGTGAGAAATGCGGTAGCTCGTGGTGTAAGCTCCCAGTTCATCGAAATAGACGGTGACGTTCGGTATTCGGGAAAGGACGGCTTTGCTGAATTCATCGACTTCTTGCTCCGCTTTCTTCCCTACTCCGAACGGCAAACGCCATCGGAACTTTGCCGAAGAATGATCACCCTTGCTCCGGTCTTCTTTTTGAATCGCATCAACTGCCCGCTTCCATCCCACCGTTGGGAGGTCGTGAAAGTCCACACCTTTGGTATCCACAACGAGAACCCGGTTCCAAGAATTGACAAGGATCTTCTTGGCAAACGTCGTCTTCCCGCTTTGCGTGGCGCCACAACATCCGACATGTTCGTTGGGTTTGAAGGTGAGTTTCATGGCTCGGGCCTATACAGGTAGATGTTCGGTATCCAGTGGAAGTAGGTAACATTTCTCAACGCGTAGTGGAACCGCTCCGATGCATCCCAGTCTACCTTGTAGCCCTGCTTGCGGATGAGAGCCATCCACTCGGGAGTGGTCTTTTCGTTGATGTGTCCGGTTCCGCCGAAGCCGATCACCTGGTGACCGCTGTAGTTCGGAGTGGCTCCGGAGAAGGCAAGGACCTTGGGTTGAACCTTATTGCAAATCCACCAGATGACTTCCCGTGCGGAGAAATCGGGTAGATGCTCGCAAACCTCGCAGCATATCACCATGTCGTAATTGCAGAGGTCGGGAAGAGGGCCGCGTAGGTCGACGGCCAACAGTTCCGGCTCGGAGACCTCCATTATGCCGAGCTGGTTGCACCACTGTATACCGCTGGGCGATTCGAGGCCCGTCACGCTGAGGATACCGCCCGCTGCGCGAATCATCCCGGCGAGCATCTGGCCGGTTCCACAACCCACATCGAGGACGGAAGAGGGCTTTCCACCGAATTCGTAGAGCGCCTTTCCGATGGCATGCTGAGCGTCCCTATGACCCTTGGAACCGTTTTCGTCCCAAAACTCGCGGCCATAGACATCGAAGAAAGAATCGGTGGGTTCGACTATCATGGCACCTGCTCGAGTTTGATGGCGAAACATTCTCCATGCTCAGTACATTTTACAATGAACCGATCAAAGCTGAACTCCCACGAGTGACCGGGAATCCAACCCATACCGAAACAGCCACATTTTGGACACGGACTAAGCCCATCGGTGGTCTTCATGCCGCCGTCCCTTCCGCTCCGGTTTGAACCTTGATGAATTCTCCAACCTGCTCGGGAGGTTGCGACTTGACAAAGTCCTTCATCTGTTCCTGGGTGGTCTTCGGAGGAGCTTTCCTCCGCTTGGCAGCGATCAGACTGAGCTTGACCGTCCACGCAGCAATGATGGCAAGAGCCGCTGTGCCCAGCATGAGCATCTCGGCTTTCATGGCGTATTTCTTGATAGCCCAGCCGATAAGAATCGAATAGCCCCAGAGCTCTCCCTCGGTAGCCTTGAGACCGTCCTCTTTGAGAGCATCGGCGATAGTGTCCTCTACCTTCCGAATACCCTCGACGATCTTATCGACCAGCATCGATACTTCCGCCGGTGATACCTTGACCGTTGCCTCCTCCGAACCGGCTTCCGGGGAATGACCCGTGGGAGGCGGCAGCCACCCATCATCCGATCCCGGACCCACAACGCCTTCGGGAATAGCACTCACGGCTCACCGTCCCACGCACGGCTCACGTTCCGATGCCATAGATAGAACCCGTAGAAAGACACGGTGCCGGAGATCCCCAAGATCACTCCCATGATGAATACCGCGAACTGATTCATGGAACGGGCGGAGCCTCGACCTTGGAACGGTGGAACTTGGACTTGAGATCGGCGAAGAACGTCTCCGAGTAGACGAAGATCAGCAGCGAACTCAGAATCAAAACACCCGTCTCGAAAAGAAGATTCATCAATCCCCACCAGGGAGGAACCGACCAGAAGCCGAGCTCGCATCCGGTCATTTGAAATGCGCTCCTACAAGAAAAGCGCGAAAGCGCTTGAAACACTCGCTACACAGCGACTCGTTTCGCTCATCTACTGTGAGGTCTCCCGGTTTAAACGGAACCTGATACCGAATGAATGTACCCTTTCCGGACTCAAGTAGCAAACCACACCGTATGCACCTAGACCACCATTCGCTCATTCTTTGAACAGCGGGCTGCTCAGGGGAACTATCGCCCGGAACCGATGCTGCGCGCAGTTGAAAACGAACGCCAAACCCTTCTTGGACTTGGTGCCCGGGATGTCATGGCCCCCGGGACACGCCAAGGTGATCTCTTCATCAGATACCGTGGCAACCTGCTTGGTATCCGTGTCCGGGGTAACGACCGTTACGAGCTGTTTCGTCGGCAACGGACCACCCTATTATAGGGACCTATTTAGATTCTCGGTTCCTGCCGCACGACCCGATCCACTCACAAGGGGTCGTATGATTCGGGGTGTCTATACAATGGTGCTGCGTGTCGATGTGGCCGGTGAGTCGGTTCTTTCCTTTGGGATACGATATCAGAGCATCTCCGAGTCTACAGGGCTTTCCACAACGATTCAACCCGTACCAAGGACCAGGCGTCAACTTGACTCGTTAGACTTCCATGTATTGTACTCAAATAGACACTTACCATGCCATAGAAGAGGACCATAATTACCACCGGGATCAGGACCCAGCATACAAGTCTCTCCAATCCCACTAGACCAGTGGCACCAAGGACATTCCCAATTGGAAACAGACTTCATAGACCTATCCCAAGTACGGGCTTCCCCCTCCTTAGGTTCCCCCATAACTACGGTTCTTCTTGACCCTTTTCTCTATAGTCTATATAGGACTATATATTACTATATAGATAGGAACAGTAGACCATAGGTTCTCGGGTTACCGACTGTATAAATACGAGGACCCCCATAACGCGTTCGAGGACGCCAACCGATGCCAGCTTTCCTGCGAGAGACGAAATACACGACCGACTGTGTGGTATGTGAGAATCCCATTCCCGACGGTGCCAAGTGCTGGGTAACCAAGGAAGGTTCCCGATGGATTCGGTGGCACGAGGGCCACGGCGACCACCAGCAGTATGGCGAGCCGATCCGTCAGATTTCCTCTCCTCCGAGGGCATCCGTCTCAATGGCGGCGTCCTCAAGCTCGGAGGGGCCAA
>VFSW01014787.1_pt1 | contig 10764 bp, 3 predicted proteins | sample 5358111 | NCBI WGS metagenome assembly VFSW01 (sample SAMN11554181, study PRJNA540505) | mine drainage metagenome | isolation source: sediment from site ElyBrook_90M | place: USA: Ely Copper Mine, Vershire, VT | collected 2017
CCTCCCAGCGCCCCGCCATCCGCGCTTCCTTCTACGTCGCCACCAATGGCAATGACCGTTGGTCCGGCACGCTCGATGCCCCCAACTCCGCTGGCACCGACGGCCCTTTCGCCACTCTCGCGCGCGCTCGCGATGCCGTTCGCAAACAGAAAGCCGGCGCCGCCTCCGCTCTCGTCCTCGTCCGCGGCGGAATTTACTCCCTCACCGAACCCCTTGCCTTCTCCTCGCAGGATTCCGGCAGCCCCTCCGCTCCCGTTGTCTACGCCGCTTTTCCCGGCGAGGCGCCGGTGCTCTCCGGCGGGCGCACCCTCTCGGGCTGGGCTCCCGCGGCCAATGGATTATGGACGGCTCCCGTCCCCGATGCGAAGAGCGGCAAATGGTATTTTCATCAGCTCTTCGTCAATGGCCAGCGGCGCACCCAGGCGCGCGCCCCGAATTCCGGCTATTTCCTCACCAGCCAGTTCTCCGCAGACGATCACGCACGCTTCCAATCCTCCGATGTCCCCCCCGCATGGAACCAGGAGGGTGACGCCCAGGTGGTGGCTCTCGATAAGTGGATCGATTTCCGCGCCAGAATCCTTTCCATCGATGGCGACACTGTCACCGTGGACGGGCGCCGCCATCCCCTCTTCAACACCGCCACTCATTTCTGGGTCGAAAATTCACTCGCCCTTCTCGATTCTCCCGGCGAATGGTATCTCAGCCGCCGCCAGGGCCTTCTTTACTACAAACCATTCCCCGGCGAGCAGCCCAATCAAATTCAGGCCGTCGCTCCCGTGCTCGAGCAACTCGTCCGCATGGATGGCGCGCATGACATCACCCTCCGCGGCAGCACCTTCACCTATGCCGATTGGAAAATCGAAGGCCGGGATACCATCCACAATCAGGCCGATGCCGACCTTCCCGCCGCCATTGAAGCCAAATCCGTCCGGGCCATCTCCTTCGACCACTGCGCCTTTTCCCACCTCGGCGAATATGCCCTTTCTTTCGAGCGCGCCTCCAAGGATAACCGGGTCCTCTACAGCGAATTTTTCGATCTCGGCGCTGGCGCCATAAAGATTGGCGACGCTCGCAGCGACGTCCACCCCAGCCACCCCGGAGGCGCAGGTGGCCGCCCCGGCGGCTTTGGCGGTCCTTTCGCTCGCCGCGGTGGCTTCGGTGCGCGCCCCGGGCAAGGCGTCCCTGCCTCCTATCCACAGAGCCAGAGCGATTACCGCGTTTCCTCCGATTTTCCCGGCAGCGAGGCCGCCACGTCCAGCGGCAACGTTATTTCGGATAACCGCATCCACGATCTCGGCCTCGTCTTCCCCGGCGCCGTGGCCATTTGGACCGGCCAGAGCTTCGGCAATACCCTTTCCCACAACGAAATCTTCAATTTCCCCTATTCCGGCATCTCCTGTGGATGGACGTGGGGCTATGGCCCAAACGCCTCCCACGACAATCTCATCGCCTTCAACCTCATCTATAACGCCGGCATGGGCATCATGAGCGATCTCGGCGCCATCTACATCCTCGGCGATCAGCCCGGCACACTCCTGCAAAATAACGTGATCCACGATGCCTCCCGCTACGATGGCCCAGCCGGCTACGGCGGCTGGGGCATCTATCTCGATGCCGCCACCAGCCACGTTCGCGTCCAAAACAATCTCATCTTCCGCACCGAAGATGGCGCCTTCCACCAGAATGCCGGCGAACTCAATACCGTCTCCAACAACATCTTCGCGTTCGGCAGGATGGTCCAGATGATCCGCAATTTCCCCTCCTACCAATCCAGCTTCTCCATCGAACATAATATCTTCTATTGGGATGCCGGACCGCTCCTCCGCGCCCAGCTCGCCGACGGCCAGTACTCCTTCGACTATAATCTCTACTACATGACATCAGGCGGCGAAATCCAGCTCGGCGTCCCTCGCCAGATGTTTTCCTTCTCCCAGTGGCAGGGCCGCGGCCAGGATGCCCATTCCCGCATCGCAGACCCCGGCTTCGCAGACCCCGCAAATGGCAATTTCACTCTCAAGCCAGGCTCGCCCGCGCTCGCCCTGGGCTTCAAACCCTTCGACGTTTCCCTTGCCGGTCCCCGTTCGTAACCCTGATACGCGAATCTTCCGCCCCGCGCGCCGCTTTTAGACTAAACTGGGAACTACCCAAGCCGGAGCGGTGGCCATCCTGGGCCGCATTCTCTGTGGTTTTCGCTTTGGCTTGGCGTGGGGACGGAACTCTATCGGCCCGGATCTTCCGCGGCGGTGCCGCCGCGGTTTCTCCCCCGGCCGCGCCGGATTCGCCCCAGGGAGATTTTTTGTGCAGCCAGCGCCCTTCATCCCGCTCCGCTTCTTCTGTGCCGCACTCTGCCTGCTCGCTTCCGCGGGATGGGCCGCCGCGCAAGGCCCCCGCCCCGCCGCGGCTTCCCCTCAGCCCGCGCCCGCCTCTCCGCCAATCATTGTCCCTCTGGTTGTGCCCGCGGGCATGCCCATCCAGGTTGCCCTCGATAAGGAGGTCCGCGTCCGCCAGGCCGGGCAGCCCCTTCATGGCCGCGTCGTTCAGCCCATCTACGCTTTCGACCAGCTCGTGGTCCCCGTCGGCACTCAGGTCATCGGAAAGATTCTCAAGAAAGAGGATGTATCAGGCAAGCAGCGCACCCTTTCCGCCCTCAATGCCGATTTCACTCCCTCCCATAAACTTGACGTCGAATTCGACGAGCTCATCCTTCCCTCCGGGAAGCACGTCCCCGTCCACGTGACCGTTACTCCGGGTTCCGGCCAGATGATTGAACTCGTCAGCGCGGGCGCTGGTGAGAAGAAGAAAACCCCGAAGGATGCCGCTGCCAAAAAGATTGCCGAAGCCAAGCAGCAGGCCAGCCGGCAGTGGCAGGATACGATGAAGCAGGTGAAAGCTCCCGGCAAGATCCATCGCATCGAACGCTATGCCATCGGCCAGCTTCCGGCTCGCCCTCAATATCTTGATTCAGGCACCCTCTATCTCGCCGAGCTCCAGCAGCCTCTCGATTTTGGCGCCGAGCATCTTACCGCCGATGCCGCTTCTTCTATCGGCTCGCCTCCTCCTCCAGGCAGTCTCGTCCACGCTCTCCTCGTTACCCCTCTGAATTCCGCCACCACACAGAAAGGTGCCGAGGTCGAGGCAATTCTCTCCCAGCCTCTCTTTGACGGTCACAAGCTCATCCTTCCCCAGGGCAGCCGCCTCAGGGGCTCCGTGCTTGCCGTGCAGCCCGCCCGCCACTGGAGTCACAATGGACAACTGCGCATCGTCTTTCATGAGCTGATTCCTCCCAGCGGCCTCGCGCAGCGTGTGGACGCCAGTCTCGAGGGTCTTCAAGCCGGCCAGCAGGATCATGTCCACCTCGATTCCGAGGGCGGCGCTCAGGCCACTTCGCCCAAGACGCGCTATCTCACTTCCGGCATCGCCATCGCTCTTGCCGCCGCCTCCTCCGGCGGTCCCGATGGCGAACGTGGCGTGAATAACGCCGGCGCGAACGCCGGCGACGCCAGTGGCCGCGCCGCGGGCGGCGCTGCCGGATTCAAGCTCATCGGTATTGCCCTCGGCATCCTCGTCCATTCCCAGCCCGTCGGCATGGCCATGGGCGTCTATGGCGCCAGCCAGTCCGTCTATTCTCATTTCATTGCTCGCGGCCATGAAGTCGTCTTCCCCAAAAACACGGGCATGGAAATCGGTATCGGCGGCCGCGTCACTCCACAGCCTCAAGGGTCCCCGGCCCAGTCTGCGCCCGCGCCGCCCCCGGCTGCGCCTCACCAGGCTGCGCCGCCTTTGCCCGCGCAAGCCCTCAAGCGATAGCCGCTTACATCTCTTCCGCCCGCTCACCGCGCCAGCCCGCCACGCATCTTCCCGAGCCTCATCGCCTTCCCGCCAATCCTCCGCGCCTGCGCACTTCGGCGCATGCACAAATCCATCCGGCCATGCCCCGCGGCCATTCAGTCTTGTCTTCCCAATTCTGATTTTTTATTTGGTGCCCAAGAGAGGACTCGAACCTCCACGACCTTTCGGCCACTAGAACCTGAATCTAGCGCGTCTGCCAATTCCGCCACTTGGGCAAGTGGAAAATGCGGCAATCAAATTTTGACTGGCCCAAGCTCCTTTGTCAATCTCGCCACGGCCATTCCACTGCCCCTCCGCTGTTCCCTCTATCTCCCCCGGGAATCGACCGCTGGCGGGAGACGCTCCATCTCATACAGCAGCCGGGTGTGTCGCACCGCCGCACCCAGCATCAGCAGCAGCATTCCCCCCGCGGCGATCGCTCCGCCCACGTCCAAAAGTCTGTACTGCCTGTCAAACACCCGCACCGCCGGCATGCCGTGATGAACGTAGAGCCACACGTTCCCCGCCGCAATTAGGATGCGCAACTCCGTCGGGCCAAACCCGCCAAACGCCATGTGAAACTCCCCCAGCGCGTAAGTGGCCAGATATACCTCGATGCTCAGCATGAAAAAGCCAATCAGCGCCGCCGCTCCCACAGCCACGCTCACATATCCGGAAAGCACCATCCCCGCCACAAGAAAGAGCGAGTTCAGCGTATCCACCACGTGGTCCACATAGAATCCATAGCGCGGCCGTTGCCGGTTCCGTATCCGCGCCACCGTCCCATCCAGGCTGTCTCCAAACCAGTTTAAAAAAAGAAAACAGATCACCAGCAGCAACCCTTCCCGCCGGTAGCGCGCCAGCCAATAGCTCAGCCCCGCGCAAAGCATCGAAAGCAATCCCAGAAGGGTCAGCCCGTCTGAAGTGATACTCCTCGGCAGCCGCTCCGCGATCCACACCAGCGCCTTCTTCTCCATCCTCGATAGCAGGCTGCGCTGCACTCGCGTCGCTGAATGGAATCCCTCTCTCTCCATCACCCCTCCTCTCAGCCGAGTTCCCTCCCGGAGTGTATCAGCACCAGCCCACCCGCCGCTGGCATGGTCCTCCGCACGCCTGGGCGCACCCGCAACCTCCTCACCCCCTCCCGCCCTCTGCTTTTCTGATCACCAATTCAGATTTTTCACGCGGAATCCCTGCGCGCTTCGCCCCTGCCAATGGCACGAAAATGACAAAGACGGGGAGCTCAACCTCTCCCCGCCTCGGTCCGGACCCGCGTGGGGTGGGCCCGTATCTCACCCTTACTGCAAATTCAAGCTAGCTTCCGGTTGCTGTCAGGCTCACGGTTTGCGGGCTCGAGGGAGCCGTGTCGTTCACATTCATGGTTCCCGTCCCCGTCGTCCGCGCCTTCGGCGTCACCGTGATGCTGTAGGTGCAGCTCGCGCCCGCCGCCACAGTCTTGCCGCACGTGTTGGTCTGCGCAAACCACCCCTTGTTCGTCCCGCTGAACGTTGTGCTATTGATGGTCAGCGAGCCGGTTCCCGTGTTCTGCAGCGTCACCACCATCGGCGCGCTCGTCGTATTGATCGGCACCGTGCCGAAACTCACCGTTGTCGGCGTTAGCGTCACTTCCGGCTGCGTTCCCGTCCCGGTCAGGGTAACCGTCGCCGGGCTTCCGGGAGCGTTCGTGGTGAAAATCACCGTTCCCGTCCGCGTCCCCGTAGCCGTCGGCTTGAAGAACGCTGTCACCGTGCAGCTCTTTCCCGCCGCCAGCGTCGTCCCGCACTTCGTGGTGTCGCTGAAATCCCCTGCGTCCGCCCCTCCCACAGTGATGCTGTCAATGGTAAGCGTTGCATTGCCCGTATTCTTCAGCGTCACGGTCATGCCGGCGCTCTTCGCACCCACATTCTCATTCGGAAACGTGAGCGAACTCGGCGTAAGACTCACGGTCGGGTCGGTCCCCGTCCCCTTCAGCGTCAGGTTTTGAGGGCTGTTGGTCGCATTGTCCGTGAAGGTCACATTGGCCGTCCGCGCGCCCGTCGCCGTCGGTGTGAAGGTCGCCGTAATCGTGCAGCTCGCTCCAATGCCCAGGCTCGTGCCGCAGGTGTTCGTCTCGGCAAAATCGCCTGGATTCGTTCCCGTCACCACGATGCTGCTCAGCGTCAGGGTGTCGGTGCCCGAGTTCGTCAGCGTCGCCGTCAGCGGCTTCGAGCTCGTCCCTACAATCGCATTCCCCAGGCTCAGCGTTTTCGGCGTCAGCGTCACCGTCGGCGATATCCCCGTCCCGCTCAGCGTGATGGTCTGTGTCGGCGGATTCGCATTGTCCGTGATCGTCACCGTCGGCGTTGCTGTCCCGTTGGCCAGCGGCGTGAAAATTACCGTCACCACGCAGCTTCCGCCCACCGGCAGGCTTGTCCCGCAGGTGTTCGTTTCCGAGTACCAATTCGCATCCGTCCCCGTAATTTTGATCGAAGTGAAGTTCAGCGGCGCGGTTCCTACGTTCGAAATCGTCGAGATCTGCGGCGCGCTGCTCGTCTTCACAAGCTGGTTGCCGAAGCTCAGCGACGAGGGTGTCGGATCCACGTTCGGCTGTATCCCCGTTCCCGTCAGCCCCACATTCTCCGGGCTGTCCGGCGCGTTCGTCGTGAAGGTCAGGTCTCCCGATTCCGCTCCCACGATCGATGGCTTGAAATACACCGTCACGGTGCACGTCTTTCCCGCGCCCAGCGTCGCCAGACACGTCTTCGTATCCGTGAAATCCGCTGCATTCGTTCCCGTGAACCCAATGCTGCTGATCGTCAGCGTCTCATTCCCGGTGTTCGTCAGCGTCACGATCGTTCCGGTGCTCTTCATTCCCACGTTCTGGTTCCCAAAACTCACCGAACTCGGTGTCAGACTCACCGTCGCCTGGATTCCCGTCCCCTTCACCGTCAGATTCTGCGGGCTGTTCGTCGCATTATCGGTGAAGGTAATGTCCGCCGTGCGCGAGCCCGTCGCCGTCGGCGTAAAGTCCACCGTCACCGTGCAGCTCGCATTCACGCCCAGCGACGTGCCGCAGGTATTCGTCTCCGTAAAGTCTCCCGCGTTCGTCCCTGTCACGCCGATGCTCGTGATGGTCAGCGTGCCCGTCCCCGTGTTCGTCACCGTCGCCGTCTGCGCCGTCGCACTCGATCCCACGTTCGTATTCCCGAAAGAGAGAATCGTAGGTGCCAGCGTCACCGTCGGCGACACTCCCGTACCGCTCAGCGCCACCGTTTGCGGACTGCCCGTCCCGTTATCCGTCAGATTGATCGATGGCGCCGCCGCTCCGTCCGCCAGCGGCGTGAAGGTCGTCGTGATCGTGCAGCTGGCTCCCGCCGCCACGCTCGTCCCGCACGTGTTCGTCGTCGCGAACCAGTTCTGGTAGGTTCCCTTCACGGCAATCGCTGTGATCGTCAGCGCCGTGTTCCCGGTGTTCGTCAACGTCACGTTCTGCCCCGCGCTGGTCGTCTGCAGCAATTGGTCGCCGAATGCCAGCGACGTCGGCGAAAGGCTCGCGATGGCCTCAATGCCCGTCCCCGTCAGCGGTATGCTCGCCGGGCTTCCCGGTGCGTTGCTCGCCACCAGCAGCGTGGCCGAATACGCTCCCATGGACGTCGGGGTGAATTTCAACGTCACCGAACAGGAGACTCCCGGTGCCAGATTGAGCTGTCCGCAAGTCTGTGCAATCGTGAAGTTGCTGGCGTTGGTTCCTCCCAGCGAGACGCTGCTGATCGTCACCGTCGCCGTCCCGGAATTGGTCACCGTGATCACCTGCCCGTTGCTTGTCGTATTCACAGTCTGATTGCCAAAGCCCAGCGGGTCTGGCGTGAAGCTCAGCGCCGCTTGTGTCCCGGTCCCCGAGATCGCCACCACCTGCGGGCTGTTCGGAGCATCGTCGGTCACCAGCAGCGATGCCGATTCCGCCCCCAGCACCGTCGGCGCGTAGGTCACCGTGATCGTGCAGCTCGCGTAGGCCGCCACCTGCGTACCGCATGTGTTCGTCTGCGTGAAATCGCCCGCATTCGTCCCTGAGATCGCCAGCGACGTGATGTTTAGCGTCCCATTCCCTCCGTTCGTCAGCGTGATGTTGTTGCTCACCGGGCTGCCCAGCACCTGATTGCCAAAGGCCAGCGACGCCGGCAATTGCACGCTCGGCTGCGAACCGTTTCCGCTTAGCGTAATCGTCTGCGTCGTACCCGCTCCCGCGTTATCGGTTATCGTCACCGTTGCGGTTCTCTGGTTCACCGCGCTCGGCGTGAAGGTCACCGTAAACGTGCAGGTCGCCCCCGGCTGCACCGTCGAGCCGCAGTCATTCGCCTGCGTATAGTCGCTCGCGTTGGTCCCGCTCACCGCCACCGAACTGATGTTCAGCACTCCCGCTCCCGTATTCGTCAGCACAGAGGTCATCACCGAATTCTGCCCCAGCGGCACCAGGCCGTATGTCAAGGCATAAGACGAAAGGCTCACCAGCGGCGCCGGCAGCCCCGTCCCGTTCAGCGTCAATATCTGCGGGCTCGTCGGGTCTGAATCCGATATGCTCAGCTGGTCGCTGAAGCTCGTGGCCGCATTCGGCACGAAAATGATCGTCAGCGTGCAGCTCCCTCCCGCTGGGATCAGCCCGTTGCAGTTGTCACTTTCCGTGAATTGCGGCGGCTGGATGATCGACGTGATGGTGATCGGCGTGGTCCCGTAATTCGTCGCCGTCGCTGTCTGCGGCGCGCTGCTGTAGTTCACCTGTGTCGCCGGGAAGTTCAGTGTCGCCGGCACGATCCGCAGGCTGCTCGTCGGTATGATCACGTTGAATTGCACCACTTTCGTGGCATCCCCTTGGTTGCTCACCACCGTCAGCGGGTAATACCCCGGTGCGATGGTCGGCAGCGACGACAGGCTCAGCGTCGCCGTCCCCGGTACCGAGATCGAGTTCGTATTCAGGCTGCCCGATAGTCCCGGCACCTCGCTCACTCCATCCAGAAACAACGACACATTCCCACTGAATGAACCCACAGGGATCGTGCTGACATTGAAAATCGCCGTGCCGTCCGCTGCCACCTGCAGCGTCGAATTGTCCACCGCCAGCCAGTAATCCGGATAATCCGGCGCAGGCAGCGTGAAGTTTTGTGCCGGATCGGGATTCGGCGCCAGAAACACCGAATTCAGGTCCTGCCCTGTCGTTGATTGCCACGTCCCAAAATCGTTGTAGCTGAATGGAACCGGCGTCGGCTCGCCAAACGCTATGCTGTTTGCTCCGTTCCACCAGGTGTTCTGCGTCGAGCTTAGCGTCGTGTAGAACGTCGTCCAGTCCGTCCCGTTCAGAAAGGGATCGTCGAAGACGTACGGCGTTGCCGTCGTGCTCTCCATCACGTTCTGCTGAAACGTCAGATACGAACTCACCAGATTGTACGTGATCCCGCTCGCCCAGTCCGTCACCTGAATTCCACCCGGCTGCCCCGTCACATACATCTGTGCGTTCCCGTTCCCAAAAATGTTGTTGTTCGTCAGCGTGATGTATTCCGAATTCCGAAACAGGATCCCTCCTCCCGCAAGCTGAGAAATCTGCGGGTTCGGCATGTTGTCCGCAATCGTGCTGTTCGTCAGCGTCAGCGGTCCAAGATCCTTCTCATAGAAAATCCCATTCAGCATGTTGCCCGCGGTTAATACATTCGTCGCCGTGCTGTTGATGTTGTCCGTGTCCCAGTGAATTCCGTTGCTCGGCTGGTAGAGCGCCGTCAGGTTCGTTACCGTGTCGTTGTGGTCCTGCTCAAAATAGTAGCCGCCCATCGCCCAGCTGTAATAGGAGCCTTCCGCTCCCCGCCAGTTGTTGTATTCCGCGGTCACGTTGCTGTACACCACATTCAGCCCCTGAAAATCCGTGAAGCCCGTCTGCCCGTTGTGCAGCCCATAGCTGTTCTGCACGGTCACATCGGTAAACGGGTTCGTGAAATTCAGCCCCTTCGCGTTGTTCCATTGGAATGTGTCCGTATCGAATAAAATGTTGTTCGAATTCGCTTCCACCCATACCGCGCGGTTGTTATGGCAGGAATTCGCATATTGAAAGGTGATCCCACGGAATACCAGGCTGTCCCAGCCCATCACCAGCACCAGCGGATCTCTCGTCGCCACTTCCACCGTCGCCGTGCTCATGTCCGTTCCCGAGGGAGGCCACACGTAGATCACTCCGTTGGTTTCATCCACATAAAACATGTCTGGATACACCATATCGCTCAGCGAGAGCACCTGCGTCATCGGCAGACCGTTCACAAACACCATCTCCCGCCGCAGCATCAGCGGTGTCTGGTAGGGTGCTCCATCCCCAAGCTCCGCCGGGCAGAATCCCCAGTCGTAGCTCCATGTGTTCGTATAGATGTTCGGGTTCCCTCCATATGCCTGCCAGCCCGTATACACGTCGGCCCCGGAGATCGTTACTGTCCCGTTTGTTGCCGCCTGTACGGTGATGGGCAGATTGTTTTGCGGGGCATTGATGAAATTCAGCGTCTCGCGGTAGGTCCCGGGGTTCACCGTAATCAGCGACCCCGTCGTCTGCACCACCGCCGTCGCCAGATTCACTGCCGCCCCGATCGTCTGCAGCGGCTGCGCCTGCGTTCCAGGGTTCGAATCGCTCCCGTTTACCGCATCTACATAGATGTAGTTGGTCTCGAGCGATTCATTCACGTTCGCCTGGGCGCTCGCGTTCCCCGCCGCCCCGGCCACCCACAGACACACACACACCATCCCCCAGCTAGCCTTCTTCATCCCCAGCCTCCATCCCCATTCGACTGGCTATCCTCAACCCGCCTGCCGCGTCCCTCCCCCCGTGGGAGTCGCCGCGGCAAGCGGATAGTACATCGGAACGGTGGATATTATCTCGTCAGTTATTATGCATGTCGCAGACCATCCGCATTGTTGCCCTATCAGTTACCC
>VFSW01014788.1_pt1 | contig 10764 bp, 10 predicted proteins | sample 5358111 | NCBI WGS metagenome assembly VFSW01 (sample SAMN11554181, study PRJNA540505) | mine drainage metagenome | isolation source: sediment from site ElyBrook_90M | place: USA: Ely Copper Mine, Vershire, VT | collected 2017
AATCCTGCACATCGCTCGGATGAAAGTTGTCGAATTCCAGCAGACCGATCGTCTGGCCGGTTCCCGGCGTCGGATCGGGGAACGCGCCGTAACTGGCGGCATAGGCGGCGATCATGTTCAGTTCGCATGCGACCGGCGCGGTCACGGCCTCGATCGCGGCGGCGAGGCCGGGCGCTTCCTCTATCTTTAGATTCTTGATCGATTCGGCCAACGCCGGCGAAAAACAGCTGATCAAGAACTGCCCCTGGGGCGGGATATTGCTCCAGATGGCTTCTCCGGCGGTGCCGACGCGCCAGGGTCGGGCGAGATCCGACAGCCCCACGATGGCTTGCACGTGCGGCGCGATCGAGGCCGGGAGCGCTGGATCGGCGCTGTTCGCATGGAAGCGCCGGTGGTCGAGCCGGTAGTCGCGAATCGCGACGTCGAACGCGCGTTCGGTGAGCGCGCGCGTTCCGCGCATCGTGACCGTCAGCCGATTCGCGGATCCCTTTAGGAGCTTGAATCCCCGGCCGCGCAGATACGCGACGACCCCTGAGTATTCGGACCGCGACGGACCGAATCGGTCCGCGAGCGCGGGCTGCGTGAGGAAGTGATGGTAATCCCGGGATCCGGGCCGGTAGAGTTCGTGGAGGTAGCGGGTGAATGCGCGCTCGTGGTCGCGCTCGAGCACGAGCGTCACGGTGAGCGGCTCGTTGGCCTCGCGCGCGGCATCGCCTGGATGATCGATCAGGGTCGCGCGCGTCAGTGCCGCCGGCACGCTGCCTGTCAGGCGCAGCATTCGCGACGCCGGCCCGGCAGGAGCGGTACCCGCCCGCCCCGTTGCGGGACCGACGCAGGCCAGGAGGAACATGAGAATGCCGGTTGACGCCGCATGGCGAGGCCACCGTGGTGTCGCATCCGGCCTGCGCGTGTCTGCGCCCGTTGACCGCCGCCAAACGCCCGCCCAGGATCGCGTCCGTGTCATGTTCCACCCCCTCGAGGATTTCTCCCGTCCTGAGAAGTGTCGGAATCAGGGAGAACATCACGCGAGCGCGCGGGGGGCCGGGATCGATCAGCGCAGGGCGAGGGTCAGGACATAGCGATGCTCGAGGATGCAGCGACCGCCCCGCAGTTGCAGCAGCTTGAACCGATACGTGCCCGTGGCCAGCCGTCGGCGCGGAATCGAGAATTGCACGTAGTGTGCCTTGCCCGCGGTGCGCACGGTGAGACCCTCGTAGGTCGACGCTCCGGTCGGGCCGAGCATTCGGACCGTGTAGCGGGGCGCCGAACCGCGGACGACGATTTGTACGTCGAGATCGGGCGATGTGCCCGGGACGAGCACCGGGCGCGGCGCGGTCGCGCCACGCAACACCTCGGGTCGGAGCAGCAGCACGAATCCGTGACCGTCTCCCGTCCCCGGGTTCACCGCGGTCGATTCCCAGGGCTTCAGCCAACCGATGCCGATCGCCAGTACCACACTGGCTGCCAGCGCGAGCGCCCAAGTCCATCGGCCGCGGCCGGCGGAGCGGTGATTTCGAGGTGCGAGCGCGCGGTGCCATGCTCGGGCGAGTGCGACCGACCGATCGTTCGACCCGGCGAGGTTCAAGGCGCGCGCGATCCGCTCGCGATCCTCGCGGGACCCGCGCCCCAGTGCGTAATCGTCCAGACAGTCGGTGCGCAGGGCAGCGAACGCAGCGGCGAAATGCTCGTCCTTCAGGACTTGTTCATCGAGCAACGACAGGTCCTCGGCCGGCAGTTCCCCGAGAAGATAGGCGAGCAACCGCTCGCGGGAAACCTCGAGTCGCACCGGCATCTAGCCATCCTCCTGCGTATTAGTGTCTGCGCCGGGCGGCACGTCACGCTCGGCTTCGCCCAGTCTGAGGCGCACGGCCCTCTCCAGTCGCTGGCGCAGTCGCAGCATCCGGTTGCGCAGGGAGTGAATCGACAGCCCTAGCCTGCGGACCATCGCTTCCCGCGCCCGCATCCGCTCGCTGCCGCCACCGCTGTAGTAGTCGGTCAACATCTGCCGCGCATCCTGCGGCAATTCGGCGAGACCAGCTTCGAATGCCATGCGCAGCGAGTCCTCCCGCATCAGCGGATCGGCCTGCGGCGGCGCGTCCGACCCTTCGGGTCCGAGCAAGCTCGCCAGTGCCGCACGTTCGCGATGCAGCTTACGACGCTCTTCGAGCATCACCAGTCGCGCGATGCCCGCGAGATACGCCTCGACGTTGAGCACCACCTCACCTTCGCTCAGGCGTCTCGCCATGCGGTTGAAGGCCTCGTCCGTGGCCTCGAATGGGTGCGGCACGCCGTGCAGCGAGAAATAACGCGCCAGACGCGCTCTGAGCCGTTCGTACTCGAGCGCCGCCCGTGCCGGGTCGGTGTCGAGCGTTCGCAGCAGCGCGCGCAGCGCGCCCTCGTCGAGCTGCCACCGCGGCGTCTGGCGCGGCCGACTCGAATCGTTCATCGCAGCGGCTCTCCCATTCCTTCGATGGAAAACGCCGCCCAGTAATAGGGCGCCGCGTAGCGAGCGGAGCGGAGGAATGTCTTCTGCGCTTTCTGCAGCGCTTGCGCCGGCGCGAGCCTTCCTGGCAGCAGATCGGCGTAAAAGGACCGCATCAACCGAGCGGTGGCGCGGTCCTGCACGCTCCAGAGCGTGCCGAGCACCGCATGGGCGCCTGCCATCAGGAACGCACGGTACAGTCCCACCAGGCCCTCGCCCGGCACGTCGCGCCCGCCGAGGGTGTGGCAACTGCTCAGCACCACCAGGTCGACCGGCATATCGAGCGCATAGATGTCGCGCAGCCACAGCACGTCCGGCTCCGGCGCGCCATCACGATGGAAGCGGGTCAATACCAATCCGGAAAACTCCGGATGAGCGGCATCGAGCAAGGTGTGTACGGCGAAGTGCGCCACGGCGAAGCGGCGCCACGGCGTCCGACGCACGGCTTTCACCGTGGCGCCGAACCCCAGATGCACCGTGGCCGTGTCCCCGCTCAGGGTTGAGATTGCGCGCGCCTCCCGGGCCGAAGCCGGCAAGCGCGCCAGATGCGAAAGACGCGCATTCGGCGCCCATCGGAGCGATGCGACGCGCGGATTCGTCGTGGGCATCCGCGCCGCGAGACGTGGGTCGTCGCGGTCGTACACGGGGTCGGCGAACACCGCGATCGATGTCGCTCGTCGATTCGGCGGGGCACGGTTCTGCATGGGATCGGCCGCGAGCGAGGCCATGACCGCGGCGGACGGCTCCTCGGTCACGGCCGTGGCTTCGAGCAGCGGGTTTGGATCACCCGCGGGCCGCAGTGCTGCGAACGGGATGCCGAACAACGGACCGTCGGGCACCACGTAGAGCGTCTCGATGCCCCGCAACCGCCGGCGCGTGGGCAGGAGTTGTGCGCCCAGCCGGGCAGCGAGATTGGCGGCTCGCTCATCGGCGGCGGCGATGCGTGCGTTTCGACGCTGCAGATTCTCGCCTGGCAGCGTCCTGGAGCGTGCGGTCAGCGCCTCGCGAAACGTCCGAACCTCGGGCGCCAGTACCTCGGCACCGGCCAGCGGCAAGGTCGTGATCCGGCGGTGACGAATCAGCCAGGCGTAGCCGCGCTGCGCGCCGATCCAATACTCGAGCACCGCGTCGTGGTTGCCGAGGAGGTGCTGCTGCAGCTGGCGTAGGGGCATCGGGCGCGCATCGGCGAGTGCCGCGTACCGGCGGCTGCTCGAGCGCGCGAGCGCCTCGAGTCGGTCCTGCTTGTTCTGCAGCGCTTCGATCTGCCGGTGTACTGATGCGACGCGTGCCGGAGTCGCGGTGGGATCTTGCAGGAGATCGCGCGAGTCCGCGTAGGCCGCATCGAGTTCGGTATCGGTGCGACGCATCGAACGCGCCAGGCTGGCTGGCAGAAGCGTCGAACTGACGTGGGCCGCATCGGCCACCGCATCCAGCAGCGTCCGCGCCCGCGCGCGTTCCACCAAGCGCAGCGCCGCGTGCGCAAAGCCGGCACCCGGGTGAGCTTGCCGCAGCCCCATGAGGATGCTCACGCCCAGATCGTAGTATGCGTGCTCGGAAGCGAAGTAGGCGGTGCGCAGTTGCTTCGCCGCGAGCGTGGATCGAACCGATCCGATCAGATTCACCGCCCGCTGGATGTGCAGTCGCGCCAGATTGAGCGCGTGCCGGCGCCAGTCGAGCCGGGCGAGGCTGCCCTCGGCGCTCGCCATGTCAAGCCGCGCGGATTGAGGCCGCCACAGAGCCAGTGCGCGTCGGTAATCGGTGCGGGCGGCGGGCAGGTGTTGCTCACCCGCCTGCAGGTCGCCGAGCGCGAGCCAGGCGGCGGCCTCGCTGTCGAACTGACCGATCTTTTCCGCGAGAGCGATCGCCCGGCGATAGGTGGCGCGCGCGCGCCGCCTCTCACCGAGGGCGGCATAATCGCGGCCGAGACCGAGCAGCAAAAAGGTCTGCTCGCGCGGCAAGCCAAGTGCGGTGGCGCGGTTTAGGCCCTCGAGGTCGGAGGCGAGCGCCGCGTGCGCATCACCGCCGTCGCGGCTCGCATCCGCGAGATTGACCAACACTTCGAGCTGCGTCGCGGCGTCATGCGCCGCATCCGCAAAGCGCACCGCCTTGGCGAGCGCGGCGCGCGAATCGGCCGGTTCATCCAGCGAAAGGTACAGTTCGCCGAGGCCGTTCCAGACCGCCGCCTCGCGGGCCGGGTAGGGTTGCCGCCGCAGCGCGTCGAGCGCCCGTCGGAAATCGGCAAAGGCCTGATCGAACTCCCCGCGCGCGCGGTGAAACTCCGCAATCGCCTCGAGGTCGAAGTCCACCCCGAACGCATCACCGATTTCCCGGGCAATCGTCAGCGACTGGTGTGCGGTGCGCAGTGCGAGCCCGGTGCGACCGGTCTCGTACTCTATGTAGGCGAGATTGCCGAGGACGACGTCTTGCCAGTACCGGTCGCCGGTGCGTCGATACAACCGCAATGCCTGCAGCGCCGCCTTGATTGCGGATGGGTAGCGTGCCTGGTAGGCATCCACCGACGAGAGTGTCTTCCACGCCAGCGCCTCGCCCGGCCGGTCGCCGCGATCGGGCAGCGTGACCGCCGTGCGCGCGAGCGGTGCCGCGGCCGCATAGTCGCCGCGATCGAACACATCGAGGCGTGCCTCGCCGATCAGGGCCGCGCGCAAGAGCCGCGCATCGCCGATCCGTCGTGCGAGGCGTTGCGCTTCTCGATAGCCCGCGAGAGCCCCCGCCCAGGTCGCGGGCGCGCCGCGGTGCCGCGCCCATTCGGCGCGCGCGAGATACTGCTCGGCCGTCGCGCGTTCGTGATCGACGGCCGTGCTCGCACGCACCGTCGAAACGCGGATCCAGCCGGTGGCCGCTTGGTGCAGATCATACGCATCGAGCGTCAGGCGATACCTTCCGAGGGAAGCCGCCACCAGTGTTGCGCGGATCAGCCCCCCCTTGCCGCTGTCGCAAAAGCGCCGCTCGGGCGCCGCGTCACCCGGCGCACGCAGCTCGAGCAGCGTGAAATGCCGGGTCTGTTCGATGCGCACCTGTACGGTATCGCCCGCGGGCACGGTGACGGAGAATTCCGCGGGGTGGTGGGCAGCGACCCGGTAGGCCACCGCGTCCCCGGGATTCAAGGGACGTGCGCCGGCAACCGCAGACTCAAGCGCGGCCGACAGCGTCAACGACGCGAGCACCACCGCGACCGAGCGCGTCGAGATCCGGCACCCGAAGCTTCTATTGGACATGATGGACGCACGACGCCGATCGCGGGGATCGTATGCGCCGGCCCGGTGGCATTGGCGGGACAGTCGGGTCTCGGTCGTCGCAACGCTCATGAGCGAGCATGGTACCGTAAGCACCCGTGGACAAGACGACAACCGGGGTCGCCCGCAAACTCCTAAGCCGCTGGCGCCTGCCGATTGCGCTTGCCGCGGCGCTCGCGACGTTCCAGGCGGCGGGCTGGACCGAGGCGTTGGAGTATCGACGCGCGGCGGTGCTGAGCGGCGAACTGTGGCGGATCGTGACCGGCAGCTTCGTGCACCTCGGCTGGGTCCATCTCGCGCGCGATACGCTCGGCTTGTTCCTGATCTGGGGCCTGTTCCCGGAGACGATGGATGAGCGAATGGGATTCGGGCTGCTGTTCGCGAGCGCCCTCGCGGTCGGTTTTGGACTCCTCGCATTCAGTCCACAGATCGCCTGGTATGTCGGCATCTCAGGTCCGCTGTTCGGCCTCTTTTGCGCCGGCGCGCTCTGCGAATTTCCAAAACGCCCGATTACTGCGGGCGCGCTCCTACTCGGCATGGCCGCGGTGATCGGCTGGACCTTGCATGCCGGCGCGCTTCCCGGAGAAACCCGCGGACTCGGCGGCAGGGTCGTCCCTCAGGCGCACCTGTACGGGGCGATTGGCGGTGCGATATTCGTGCTGCTCCGGACAAGGACTAACGCACGGCGTGGCGCATGAGAAAATTATGGCGATTTGGCGGGAGCTCTGCGGGCGGCGCGGCACGCTGGAGTCGGCGGCCCGCGACTGATGGTCCTGGGTCCGGGGCGCCGGTCGCTGCATCGTGACGATTGCGTAATCCGCTGTCACCCAAGGCGGTGGTCGTGCGTTGTGGTGAGAGAGCACAGCCGCGATGGCGAGCTTGCAACGAGTCCGAATCACCGACCGACAACGGAGAGTACTATGTTCAGCATTTCGATGAAGAATTGGTCGATTGCGATTGCCACCGCGGCGTTTGCTCTTACCGCAGCGAATGCCATGGCCGATACGCACTTTCAAAAGACCCACCCGTGGCGGGAACAGGTCAACAACCGGTTGCAGCGCCAGAACGCGCGCATCCACCAGCAAGTGCGCGAGGGCGAGCTGTCGCATGCGCAGGCTGTGAGGCTGCACGCCCAGGACCGCAGCATCAGGGCGCAGGAGCGGCGGATGGCCGCGCACAACGGGGGACATCTGACCAAGGGTCAGCAGAAACTCCTGAACCGTAGGGAAAATCACGTCAGCCACCGTATCGGCCGCTGAGGCGCCCGGCACGTCCCGCCGAACCGCCGCGCTAGTCGTCTGAGGACTGGCGAGCGCGGCCGGTCTCCAAAAAAAGCCCCCGACCAGACGTCAGTCGGCGCGTACGCGGATCCTGGCCGTGGGTACCCGACCGTGGCCGCAGGCACAGAATAGGAGTTCTGCATCCATCACGGCCGCGGGGGGGGCGATACGCCATGGAGCCTGGGCGAAGTCGCCCATCACGCCCGCAGCAACCTGCGATGCATGCAGCGCAGATCGGCGCCGGTGCAGGCCTTCTGTAAGCAAGTGGACCTGTTCTGAATGTGTCACGTTGTTAGACAAGACTCAATAGGTGGCGCGAGCACCCATTGCCGCAGCAGGAGGGACAGAACCCGCGCTTCTGGCAGCTGAACGCCACCAACTTCTCTGCATGCCATTGCTCGCAACGCACACGCAGGAAACCTTCCTCCAGTCGTCCGTACTTGAGATACGCCTCGAACTCCCGCTGTACGAAATCAGGCGGCGACCGATCGGCTGCGGCGCGCAGATCGCGGAATGCGGGATGGTGCTGCTCGGCTGCCGCCGGTATTCGCCGTCTATATAGCCCTCGGCCGGGTTTGGTTCCTCGTCCTCAAGGCGAAGGCCCGGCATTGGTGGTCCGTTACGGTTATGATCGCGCCAACGGCCTCAAGATCAAACCGGAAGTGTGTTCATGGGCAGACTCCTGCTGGCGTTGGCGGCCTCGGCCGTTTGCGTGAGTTGCACAACCACTGGCCTGTCTTTTGATCAAGGCAGTAGATCCGTCGAGGCCTTCAATCGTTCCTTGAGTCAGGCGACCAATCGCATGGACAACACCGCGATGGTTGCGCTGTGGGAGGATGACGGAATCAGTCTGCTACCGGCGGCGGCGCCCTTGGTCGGCAAGCCAAAGATCGCGCGATTTCTGGCCGGCATTTCCGCCCAATTCCCTCATGCGCGCATGCAGTCGTTCGACATGCAGTGCTTCGATATCGAGACCTCCGGAGACTGGGCATCAGAGTGGTGCCGGGAACACCAGGTCATTTTGCTCGCCAAAGGCAGGCCGGTCTTCGACAGTCGCGGCAAAATGCTGTTGGTACTACATCGAGACCGCGACCATGTGTGGCGCATACACACCGAGATGTGGAATCAGGGTCGTGCGCCGGCCCGGTGATTGCATGTGACCCTCACCAATGCCGGCGGCCCGACGAGCGCCGCGCAGAAAATTATGGCGATTTGGCGGGAGCGACGAGGACGCCGTCCTGATCGCTGTAGACGTGATGTCCCGGTACGAAGGTGACGCCGCCGAATCGTACCGCGACGTCGACATCCCCATCGCCTCGCTTCGCGCTGCGCCGTGGGATGGTGCCGAGCGCTTTGATGCCGATTGCGAGTGTGCCGAGCGCGGCACTGTCGCGGACCGCACCGTGGACGAGTATTCCCGCCCAGCCTTGCGCCAAGGCTGAGGCGGCAAGCATGTCGCCTACCAGCGCGCTCGACAGCGAGCCCGCACCATCGACCACGAGTACCATCCCATGACCCGGTTCGCCCAGCAGTCGCTTGACGAGTGCGTTGTCGTGACGGCAGCGGACGGTGCGTATGGCGCCGCTGAAATGCGTCGGCTTTCCGAAATTCCGAAATTGCAGCTCGCAGCACTGCCATTGTTCGTGTGCGTCCATCAGATCGGCGGTAGTGAAGTTCATGGTGTCAAAGATACCGGCGGTATTGCACGAACCCGGTCTTGTCGGCGATCTGTTCGTACAGGATCATCGCCTGTTTGTTGGTCTCGTGGGTCATCCAGTAAACGCGCCTGGACCCGGCCTGACGGGCCTTCTCGTACACAGCCTCGATCAATGCGCGGCCCACCCCCATGCCCCGCGCTTCAGGCGCGGTGAACAGGTCTTCAAGGTAACAAACATCCTCCACCTCCCAGGTGTTGCGGTGGAATATGTAGTGCACGAACCCTGCGAGCGCTCCGTCCTTTTCCGCCACCAGACAATTCACCGGCTCCCTCGCATCAAAAAAGCGATTCCACAAGACGGCCGTGATGTCGGCGGGGAGCGGGGTCTGGTAGAAGTCGAGGTACCCCTTCCACAACGGATCCCATTGAGCGCGGTCGGCGGGTCGAATTTCGCGGATCATTGCATCACTCCTTATGTCAGGCGGCGATCACGTTCGGTCTGCGCGACCTCCAGAACAGCATGAAACCGAGCAGCACGCTGGCGATGATGCCGCTCATGGCATCGATGAGGAGGCTTCCAGTGATGCCGCCATGATCGAAACCGAAGGCATCGACATAGATCATGTAGGAAATCGGCACCCCGTAGGCCGAGGAGATGAAACAGAAGGTGGTGGAGGCCAGCGGATTGTCGCGACCAATGGTCTCGAGGATGACCGCGATACTGGTGGTGATCGCCAGCGACTGGAACAGGTTCTCGACGATCAGGATGGTGGCGTAGGATGCCGGCGTGTGGGGCAACAGCGTGAGTCCGAGCGTGCCCAGGGCGCCGATGAAGCCGACTGTGAGGTACAGCGGACGCAGCGGCATCAGCCGGCAGAGCGGCCGAAATGCGAGGCAGCCGATGATTCCTCCGGCCGACACGCTGATGCCGCCGACGAGACCGACGAATCCGGGCGAGGCATGGAAGTCGGTACCGCGGCCGCCGAGGAAGTTGGTGAGCGAGAACGTGGCGGCCGGAGCGACAAAGAGCAGGATGGCGACCAACACCTCGCGACTCTTGACCAGCGCGACCAGGTCGCCGAAGAACTGAGCGAACGATTCGCGGGCGAGTCTTCGATCGGGTCCCGGTGCCTGCATAAACGGGAACGCAAGCGTCGGCAGCATGATGGACGCGCCGATCACGAGGGCGACCGCAAGCGGCGAGAGGTGGCGCACGATCTGGTTGCATCCGACCGCCATGAATCCGAAGCCGCCGACATTGCCGATGGTCATCCACACGCTGACCACCTTGCTTTCCTCGTCGTTCGTGATCGACGATAGCCAGCCGCCCACGGCACTCTGGTAGAGGTAAGAGGCGAGGTAGCCGACTGTCAGCGCGGTCTCGAGCAACACAAGGTGGCCGAGATTGAGGAACGCCACGATCAGGTTGATTGCGGCGACGATCGCCAGAGCGACGGCGTACCATCGGCGGCTGAAACGGACGTCGAGTATGGGACTGAGTAAGAACGCCCAAAAGCCCGGAGATAAGGCGGCGGCACTGAGACCGGCGATGGCATCCTCCGGGACGTGACGGTCGCCGAGAAGCTGGGGGACGGCGAAGGCGACGACCCCACCGTAAAGACCATAGGAGACGTTGCTGAGACCCATGATCCAAATCGGAACGCGATGTCGTCTTGTCACGCGGGCTGGGTCTCGCCATGGCTGAGTGCGTCTAGGCTATCATGGTCTGCGCGGTGTCGGCCGCGGCCGTCTTTGGCGTTCGCATGCGTGTAGAATCTAACGACGAAAAACAGGGGGCGCTGAGAATGATGAACTTCGGCTATCACGGCATCATAGGATTGTTGGTCCTCGCAGGCGATGTCTGGGCGTTGATCAACATCCTGCAGAGCAGCGCTACAACCAACAAGAAATTGATTTGGATACTCGTCGTGCTGCTGCTGCCGTTTTTGGGGCTGATCCTCTGGTACTTCCTCGGTCCGCGGGAACGCGGCGCCTGAGACGGATGGCGGTAAAGAATCGCCCGCCAAGGATCTCGTGATGCCGGCTGCGTTCGCATTTGTCGCTGCTTGAGAGAGGAAGTACTTCACATGA
>VFSW01014789.1_pt1 | contig 10764 bp, 11 predicted proteins | sample 5358111 | NCBI WGS metagenome assembly VFSW01 (sample SAMN11554181, study PRJNA540505) | mine drainage metagenome | isolation source: sediment from site ElyBrook_90M | place: USA: Ely Copper Mine, Vershire, VT | collected 2017
CTCGCCCCCGTCGTTCCGTCGCGGGTGCTCTACCCGGTGGGTCAGGTGCGGCACGGGTTGGCTCTGACCGCCGTGTGACCCGGCACACCCATGGTGTAGGTCGCAAAACTCGCCGCCGTATTGGTGTGGCAATTGCTGCATTGAACTCCGGTCACCGGGACATGAGGTGGTGTGGTCAGACCGGTAGCCGTGACGCCGTTGTGGCAGCTCGTGCAATTGGTGTCGATCGCCGCATGCGTGAACGTCCCGCCCAGCCAGGTGCTGGTGCTTTGATGGCAACTCTCGCATGGCAGCGTCGTGGGCACGTGGTTTGCGGACTTGCCCAGCGCCAAGGTCCCGTTGTGGCAACTGGCGCAGGCCGCTGTTATTCCGGCATGGTTCATGATGGTCGCGCCGCCGAAGCTCACCGTGCTTTGGTGGCAATTTCCACATGGCGCCGCGGTAACGATGTGATTGGCCGGCTTTCCAACGGCGAAGGTCCCGTTGTGACAGCTGGCGCATGCGCCCATCGCCTGGCTGTGATCGATGAAACGAATCTCGCGCCACGTCGTCGTAAGGTGGCAGCTTTCGCAGAGATTTGTGGTTTGGGGGTGCCCTTGCGGCTTGCCGGCAGCGGCCGCACCGTTATGGCAGGCAAAACATTGCCTCGGCGTTCCCTTGAAGCGGCCATTCACATGACACGATGCGCAGTCGACGCTCGAATGCGAACCGGTAAGAGGGAATCCTGTCGGGAAATGATTGAACGACGAGGTCGACGCCGATTGAGCATGGCAACGCGCCGAGACCAGCAAAACTGCTGCGGCAACGACCAATAACTTGAGGCTAAACGATCTCAAAGAGATCATTGCCGTCTATCCCCCCGCGGCCGCTTCCCCCCATCAAGGACCCGGCCTCCGAGAAGGGGGCGAGATCAAATGCTCATCGATCTGCTCTGGCTTTGCGCGCAGTCAGAAAACGATGGCCCAGCAATCAGTGGCGCGGAACGCACACTTCCTTCCGGGTGGGGATCAGATTCAATGTTTGCTTGCGCCGCTTTCAGGGTCGGCCTTGAGCGGGTGGCCTTGGCGCCTGACCTGAAGGTCCGGATTGGGGGGAGAAAATAAAACTTCTTCCCTGCAGCCGCTCTGGAAACTCGAAACCACCGATTTCATTGGTCATCCCCTGCACTCCAACTGCACCGCGCCGTCAGAATTCAGGCCGCCGCCCGAAGCATCAGAATGCCGTCGATTCCCGACCTTATGCGTTCCCGATCGCCATCGGCTGGCTTTCAAAAAACGCCCAAGTCCCCTCGGGATTATCGGCCCTGATTGTTTCAACTTGTTTCGCATCTGAATCGGGCCGGATCACGCATCTGTTCGGGCAATTTTACGGCGGTGGCTTCTGCGCTTGTTCGCAAACGTTTGGTCCGGAAAATTATTCCAGGACAAATGCTCGTAGTCCCAGGATTTCCATTTATTTTTCCGGACCAGACAGGACTGCCGATGGCTGATAGCCGGCTGCCAAGCTGCGGCACCATATGCTTCGATCGCCATGATATGGCCCTTGCGTCGTCCAAATTGCCCGGCCAAATACGAAGTCAAACGCCGGAACATAATCGCTATTGGACGCCGGTCGGCCAGTTGCTGATGATACTAGGGACGTCAGGGAGGGCACGTCTTGCAAAAGACAGAGCCACATTTTCAGCCGGAACGTGACCCGATCGGTCTACACTCAAGGCACATGCCGTCGAGACAACCGGACGTGTCGGCTCCTAAAGCCCGGCCCCAAATTACCTTCGCTAGATCGCCTCAGGCGAGGAGCACTCATCCAACACCTCACGCTTTTGGCCGGCGGTGGTTCACGTGGTTCTCCGGAGCAACCGTTGCGGTTACAGCTTTTGGTGTCGCCCTTTGGTTCACGAGACCGGTCGAGTTGCCACCGGGTGTTGCGGTTCTGGCAAGCGCAACCATTTCGGATGCGTCCGGTTTGATGGCAGCGGTGCAAACTGCCGGACTGCGCGGGACATCGGACGTGAAAGGGGCAATAGAAAGTCTCACGCGCATCGACGATGCGCGCGTGGCAATCACCGGCTGGGCAGCGGACAAAACCGCGTCCAGCCCTTCACTGACGATAGTCGCATTTGCGGGCGGACGTCATGCAATGACCGCGGTGACCAATGGTCCGCGCAAGGACGTTGCCCGGATGTTGGGCCTGTCGGACGCAAACACACGATACGTTTCCTTCGAGGCTACCCTTGCCTGCAGCCCGCACCAGAATCTTGTCGTCGTCGCGGTTACTGCTGACGGCACATATAGCCAGTTTCGGTCCCTCACGTGCCCATAGCGCGGACCGGATTCGCCCCAATTTGCGTCGGGCGAAGTGCCCTAGAGGTATTTTTGCAACGCATTTCGCGCGCGCGCGAGGCGGCTCATGACCGTCCCCTCTGGCATATTGAGAATCTCTCCTGTTTCCCTGTACGACATCCCATACTCGCAGACCAATCTGATGATGTTGCGCTGGTCCACCGACAATTGAGCGATGTCCTTCCGCATTTCCTGGAGGATTACCCTATTTTCGGCGATGATCGCGCCGTCGCAAACCAACAAATCGCCGATCGCTTCGATGTCGACGGTCTCACCGCGGAATCGTTGCATCCGCACATGATCGATCCAGAGGTTCTGTGCGATACGAAACATCCAGCTGTCAATCCTGGTGCCGGGCTGCCATTGATCCAGATGAGTGAGAGCTCGAACGAAGGTTTCCTGCGTTAAATCCTCGCTCAACTCTGTCCCACCCGTGAGCGAACCCAGGAACCGGCGCAGCCGTGGCAGCATCTTTATCATGCGATCATGCGCGTCGTTGACTGCGGCTTCCTTTCGTTCTCCGGATATGCTGGGCCTGCAACGTCGCAATGCGCTGTTAGCGCGCGTTACGGATCCTGGTCTGCGAGACCCGCCGGCTTTCATGGCCGCCTGCCCGCCGATTTGAACGAGGTCGTCGTGTGGCAGCGTTCACAGGCTGGTCCGAAGGACCCGCGATGCGCGTCATCCTGGCGGTGACAGGACACACATTCCGTCGGCAGTGTGGGCTTTACGACGTTCTTCGCGACGTGGCAGGCCTGGCAATCAAGATTGCGATGGGCTCCGGTGAGCGGGTATAGCGTCTGGGTATCGTGATCGTATCGCCAACGCTTCCAGCTGTTCGGGTTGTGACAGAGCCCACAGTTCGCCCCCAGTCGGCCTTCATGATGCTTGTCGCGATGACAGGCGTCGCAATTCAACGGCGTGCCCTTGAACTGAAGCGAACGATGACATTCCTCGCAGGCCACGACGGCGTGACGGCCAATCAGCGGAAACCGGGTGATATCATGATCGAAAGACGTCGTTTTTCGCCAGCTGGCCTCACCGTGACACTGCTCGCAGCGACTTCCAAGCTTGCCCTTGTGCTTGTCGTCCTTCTGGTGACAGGACACGCAGGTCGTTGCCAGCTTGTCGCGATAGAGATCCCCGGCATGACAGAGATCGCATTTTACCTTGGCATGCGCGGCTCTTAGCGGATATTTCGTCTTGTCATGATCGAAATGCGTCGATTTCCACCTGTTCTGGTCGTGACAGCTTTCGCACTTGGTACCGTAACGCCCGGCGTGAGCATCCTGAATTTGGTGACAATCCGTACACCGGGTACCGACACCTTTGTAGCGTTCGCCAATATGGCACGCCGAGCAGATGACGGCGGAGTGGGCGCCTTCGAGGGGAAATTTTGTCGTGCGGTGGTCGAACGGCTTGACCACGCGCCATTTGACCTCCCCGTGGCAACTGTCGCACTTCTCGCCAAGGCGCCCCTTATGCGGGTCGTTAGACTTGTGACAGTCGAAGCACCGCCCGGGCGCCTTGCGGAATTTCACCTTTGGGGTGTGACAGCCAGTGCATGGCAAGGGCTTGTGCGCGTCCCGTAGTTCGAAATTCGTGAAGGCGTGATTGAACGTCTCGCGATCGAACAGGACGATGTCGGCATTTCGTCCCTTGTGATCGGTATGACAATGGTTGCATTCCTGTTTTGCGGTATCCGGCTGGCGACCATGAAATCCCTTCCCCGACGTACGATCCACGGCAATGTCCTTGTGGCAATCGACGCAGAGCCGCGTCTGGGATCGTCGTGAGAACGGCTCGTGACATTTGCCACAGTCCTTCTCCAGCTTGGCATGCCCGTCGACGACCGGCCCGGGCATCACGAGCTGTTCGAACAGGTTCTGCGCCTGCGCGGCAAACGTAAGAACGCCTGCAACAAACATCCCGATCAGCCCCGCCAACCTGCGCCGCCGGCTCATTTGCGAGCCCCCCGCTCAAAAAAAGTGCGCCGCAAAAATGTGAATGGTTGCTGCGATCACCAGAAGGAAAAACAGGGGCAGGTGGAAAACGTGCCACAGCCTGAAGAGGCGTTCATAGAAAGCAAACACGGCCGCCTTTTTTACTGCCCCGAGATGCAGTGTCCCCAGTCCGGCCAAGCCCGCAACCCGGCGTAGCCGGACCGTTCGCGGCCCTACCAGCCGTTTGCCTTCGATCGTGATCGTCTTTCGGGCCTCGGCAATCAGGCGCATGCGAACAATGGCCGCCCGCACGCTGACCGCCGGGACCAGCAACAGGCCCGTGAAAACACTCTTCGGGGCAACCGTACCCAGTTGCGCAAACGCGCTCAGTTGTTCGACGAGGCGGTCAGCGACGGGCAGATCCACGCCAATTGCCGCCTTCAGCGCGTCGGCATCCGCCAGGATTTCCTTCACTTCCGCCTTGCGGCCATACAACCCCAGATGAATTTTGCTGTAGAGATACCGGCCTACAACGCCGCTAACTGCGACGACGAGCATGGCCAGCAGCGCAACATTGCTGTTGATCGAGCCAAACCGGAAATTTGCGTGCCAAAGAACCAGCACCGGCCCGACCACGCCAAGGATCATGTGAGAACGAAACCAGAAACCAACAGTGCCGATCGCTCGCAATCCCTTGATCCGCTTTCGCAGCGGATAAAGCAGCAAGAGTAACATGAGGCCGCCGCCGGCAATCCCGAGCCAATAACCAACCCCGCTCTCGGGGGTAAGGCCATTGTCATCACGGTTTACCCAACCGACCCAGAGACCAGCGATAACGACGCCGCTAAACAGCAGAGGGATCGCCTTGGTCCGAAAGTGCGCGCGGTATTGCGACGATTCCGCTTTCGCTCGCGCACGCTTGGCTGCCACGGCCGCCGCATGGCGGCGGCCATCGGGCTCCCGCTGCGCAACGAAACGCTCATCGGCAAATTCTGAGACAGCTGCCCCTGCCATTGTGTCCCCAGTACATGACCACGCGCCTGAACAGCGACCAAATCCCCAAGGCGCTGCATCGCCATCAACAGGATGATCCGATCCACAGGGGGGCGTTAATTTGAATAAAGACGGGCCGTTTTGAGGCGAATGACGGCTGCGATCTCCTGGAATACTGCTGCTCAACCAAACAGCACATCGATCCCGAACCCGCTTCGCGTGCGCCGTGACAAAACCTCGATTCGGTGGCGGGACGTTGAATTCCAAAGGCAAAACTCGATCGCATCCCATGTTGGTTGCCGTCGAACGGCGACGTGCAGACATTCGCTCCCGGCATCAGCCGCGGCTCGCCGGATCTGACCGGGTAAGATTTCGCCGCAATCAGATGAAAAATGATCGATCTCGCGACTTCAGGTATTGAGCCGCCTTGTCGCGGTCATTCTCTGCGCGCGAGGTCACACATGCCCGGCGGCCCGTGACCGTCGGACTTCAAAATCGGTCAGGAAGTATGGTCCGGTCATCTTTATCGCGCCGCCTCTTGATTGCCGCCATCTTGTCCGGAGTCGGTGCAGGCAGCACGCCAGCGTTCGCACAGGCAACAAGCGGCGAAAACGCTCCCATGAACCCGGTCGATGAAGCCGTTCGAACCGGGGATTTCGGCCGTGCGGCCGTCTTCCTCCGGAAGCTCGCCGAGGCTGGAAACTCCGAAGCACAATATAGGCTGGCATCGCTGCATCGTACGGGACGCGGGGTGGCGCAGGACGATACGCTGGCCTTCAAATGGATGATGGCCGCCGCCGAACGGAACCATACAAGCGCACAATTCAACCTCGCGAAAATGTATCTGGCAGGCCGCGGAGTGACGGCGGATGCGGCGGCCGCCAGGGTCTGGCTGCAGAAGGCCGCGTCACGTGGGAACGACGAAGCAGCCAAGCTTCTGGCCGAAATCCCGGCGCAGCGTTCGATTGACCCGGCTGCACCGGCCTCCACGCGTCCCCCCTCACCCGACGGGCGCCGGCCAGCAACAAAAACTGGCGCATCTTCGCAATTCGGTGCGGCGAAAGACCCACGGGACCAACGCGCGGAGTTGTTGGAAGCGGCGCAGCGTGGCCAGACCGACGCCCTGAAACATTTGCTGCTGTCTGGGGCCAGCGTTTCGGACACGGATGATGACGGCAATACCGCGCTGTTGCTCGCTGCATCCGCTGGCAGGATAGACACGGTGAATGCGCTGCTTTCGGCGCGAGCCGACGTCAACGCCGAAAATCGCGTTGGCGACCGGCCGCTGATGTCCGCTGCCGCCCGAGGTCACATTGACACCGTCAAGCGCCTGCTTGACCAGGGTGCAGACGTCGCCGCGAAAAATCACGCTGGTGACAATGCTCTCACCCTCGCCACGCGCGGGTGCCATGAGCAAGTCGCAAGAGCGCTGATCGGGCGTGGGGCCGACGCCGGAGTAGTTCTCGATCACGGCGCCACACCGCTAATGCTTGCGGCCGCTGGCTGCCCCCTGAAGTTCGTGGAACTGCTGATTGACGGCGGCGCACAAATCGACGTCGTCGACGACAAAAGAAGGTCGGCATTGTGGTTTGCGGCGGAGCGCGGCAACGGCGGCGCACTACTGGCCTTGCTGAAGCATGGGGCTGACCAGCGTATCTCCGACGCCGAAGGTCGGACGCCGCTGCTCATAGCTCTCGAAAATGGACATGGCGATGTTGCACAGCTTCTGGTCGGCAACCAGACCGACCTTGAGGAACACACATCGGCGGGAAACACCGCACTAATACTAGCGGCCAAATCCGGCATGAACGACCTCGTCGGCCGGCTGCTGAATCGGGGTGCCAGACCGGACGCGCGAAACAATTTCGGATATAGCGCTCTGATGATCGCATCCCAGGAGGGCAACGCCGACATCGTCAGGACGCTGCTGACCGCCGGTGCCAATCGGGCGCTCAGGAACAAAAAGCGCGAAACCGCTGTCGACATAGCGACGGCATCCGGACATCCGGGGATTGCCCAATTGCTAAAATGACGACGCGGTGCAACTCGAAGTTGGGATCAAGGCTGGGCCGGCGCATCCCTCCCAGGCATCGCTAGACGCTGTAAGACCTTATTCGATCGCCCCATTTCTTGGCGAATGTCGCGATCTGGTCGGTCATGGCGGAGTCGTGGTCTGCAATGACATAGAAGCGGGATGTGACAAGGCGCAGGCGGATGATTTCGACCGGATTGCATCCCAGCGATCGCATCTGATCGGCCAGAAACCTGACCTCGGACCTGCGGCCGGACTGCTGGTGACCGATGATGAGCGCGCGGTCCGGCAACCTTAGTGCGGCGATCTCGGCAAGCGCGACGTGGCCCGTCGTTACCCGATGTCCCTGTATCCCGCAATCGGGATCAAGGAAGACAAGATTTGTGCCACGCACCGAATCGACGAGCGCGTGAAGCCATTGCTGGCGCAATTCGGCTCTTCGGGGCACCTCCTGGCGGAGAAAGACTGCATCGGCCAGTATTTTGCTCATGTGCAGATCCGTCAGGGGATCGATCAACGCGCGGCTGCCTCCGTCAAATTCCAGAAGCTGATCGAACACCTCCGGAGCGAAGTGTCGAAATTCGGCGGGGCGCTTGAGATAGTCGAAATGCCTGGCGCGATTTTTCGTCTCGGCGTGTTCACCGGACAAGTACCAGCAGACGGCAAGTCGGCGATCTCTCATGAGATGCCGAAGCAGGGCGAACTTGCCGAAGTCGCCGATCCCCCCGATTTGCCCAACCTGCATCCCGCCTCCAAACATATAACGGATGGCGCCCGCTTTTCCGGCGCAATCGGACCGCAATTCCGTCAACTGTCGCGGAAAAGCCACAAGCCAATCCCGGTCGCCCCAACGATCACAGGCGAGACAGGCTCGTTTGCCAAAGCAAATCATTGGGTTGAGTCAATGAAAACTACTCGCAAGGCAACCAGCGCGGGGATTTCTGTCGGACGCGATCGACGCCATTCATGAAGGCATTGTTGTTGAAATTCCGGGCCTTGGAGTGCGCTGCGCGATGCATGTCACGTTGAAACGGTGACCGGGTCTCGACGTGATTGTTGGTGTCGCCTTCTCCTTACCAAAATTGTCAGCCACATCCTTGCGCCGGACAAACCGCGTCTTGATTGCACCCAACTAACGCCGGGCGAGGCATACAAGAGTGACAATCATTCTCACGTCGTTCGAAAGAGGTCTTGCGCGTCGGGTCACTTCGTCAGGATCCGGCGCGAGAGACGCCCGCGCCCCTGCCGCGAGGAAGATTTTCGCCCGATGACCTTCAATCCCGCGATGGGCGTCTACGTCCTGGTTTTTGGTATCATCTGGAGTGTCTATATCGGCTTGCGTAGCCGCGCCGAAGCGCGCAGTCGCGCGAGGAAAGCAGCTGCGGCCGAAGCCGGCCTGTCGGAGCCGGCATCGCTTCATCCGGTAATCGATCCATCAAAATGTGTGGGCTGTGGCGCTTGCGTCCGTGCTTGTCCCGAGGGCGACATTCTCGGGATGATCAACGGAAAGGCCGAACTGGTGGAGCCCAGCCATTGCATCGGTCACGGTGCCTGCAAGGACGTTTGCCCCCGCGACGCGATTGCGCTGGTATTCGGGACAGAGAAGCGCGGCGTCGACATCCCGGATGTCGGACCTGATTTTCAAACGAACGTGCCGGGGATATTCATCGCCGGTGAACTCGGCGGCATGGGGCTCATTCGCAACGCTATCGAACAAGGCCGCCAGGCCATCGACTCCGTAAGAAAGCGAGGCGGGCAGCGCTCCTCCAACGCATACGACGTGGTCATCATCGGGGCCGGACCGGCAGGCTTTTCCGCAAGTCTGGCTGCCATTGAGCACAAGCTCCGTTTTCTGACGATCGAGCAAGACAGCTTCGGCGGTACCGTGGCCCATTTCCCCCGTGGCAAGCTCGTCATGACCCAGCCGGCAACCCTGCCCCTGGTTGGCAAGCTTAAATTCAAGGAAGTGAGAAAGGAAAAGCTGCTCTCATTTTGGCAGGATGTTGCGCGCAACACAGGCCTGAAGATCAACTATGGCGAGCAGGTCGAAGCAATCTGGCAATTCGGTTCGGAATTCGAGATCCGAACAACCCGTGCTTCGTATCGAACCTCTGCGGTCCTGCTTGCCATCGGTCGGCGCGGAACGCCGCGCAAGCTGGGAGTGGACGGCGAAGACCAGGCCAAGGTGGTTTACCGCATGGTCGACCCGGAACAATACCGAAAACAACACGTGCTGGTGGTCGGAGGCGGCGACAGCGCACTCGAAGCGGCAGCCAGTATAGCCGAGCAACCCGGCACGGCTGTCACACTGTCACATCGCAGCGCTTCGTTTTCGCGTGCCAAACCCGGGAATCGCGAGCGGGTGAAAGCCGCCGAGAGGGCCGGCCATCTCAGCGTCGTGCTGCAATCCAGCGTCACGAAGATTGGCCCTCATGACGTTGAGATCGAGCAGCAGGGGAGCAAAATGAAAATCAGGAATGACGCGGTTATCGTTTGCGCCGGCGGAATTTTGCCGACAGCCTTTCTGAAAGGCATCGGCATCGAGGTGGAAACCAAATATGGGACATCCTAGATCAATTCGAAGTACGCCGCACCAGATGATACCGCAGACGCCCGACTGCCGGTTGGAGGACTACATGCGTAGATTGGCAATCATACTATGTACGGCCCTTCTCCCCGCTTCCGCGCATGGCCAGATAGGTGCGAAGGAGCTGACAATGGCGGGCGTGAGCGACTGCATCAGGGACGCGATCGGCGCTGGCTCCGTGGAAAACCATGGACCCGTCGTCATTTTCTTCTGCAGCGCGGCCAAGGCCAGGGTACTTTATAATTTTCTGGGCTCGAAGGTTCACGCTGACCTGGTCCAGGACAGCAATGGCAAGTTCGAGAACAGGCAATTCGGGAATAACGCCTGTTACCATCGAATCGAAGATCCGAGCGGCAAAGCCGCAGACGAATTCCGATGCGACCTGCTGCTGACGGTCGGAGACGCGTTGGGCGACTAGACCAGACGAACCCAGCCAAATGCCTGCAAGCCGCAAAGCGGCTTTGTAAGAAATAACTGCGCTTTGTTACAAACGTCTGCCCTGCGCCAGAAGCGGTCATGCGGATTCGTCGTGGAGGCGTAGGCGTCGATTATACGCGGCCGCCCGCTTTGGGCTGCATACATCGAAGATGACATCGTTGGCCATCACGCGACCGAGCGCGAATACCAAGCAACCCTCATCCCAATTCCACGCAAGGAGTTTTGATCCAGATCAAATCTTTCAAGACGCGCCAAAGTCATTATTACAATTACGCTGATTATCTTCAAAGGGAGGCGCGCGTCAGCTGCGGCTGCTCTATCAGCCGATGCTCGAACTGGTCGCCTATCTGCGCGCGAATGGCTTCAAGACCTTCATCGTCTCCGGCGGCGGTATCGATTTCATGCGTCCGTGGACCGAGAGGGTGTATG
>VFSW01014790.1_pt1 | contig 10763 bp, 13 predicted proteins | sample 5358111 | NCBI WGS metagenome assembly VFSW01 (sample SAMN11554181, study PRJNA540505) | mine drainage metagenome | isolation source: sediment from site ElyBrook_90M | place: USA: Ely Copper Mine, Vershire, VT | collected 2017
CCTGCAACGGGCTTGAACGCAATGATCCCCCCGTCCCAAGTATTAGTGGTTGTTGAGTTGGTGGTGGTCCATTTGAACCCATAATTACCCGACGATGCCGCCAGCTGATATGCTGCCGACAGGTTTCCAGAGGCGGTCAAACCAGTTGGAGTCCCGCCGGTGGTGCCGTAATCTTTCGGGGAACCAACATTATTACCTCTCCGAAATGTGCCGCCAACAAGCAACTCGTCAGTGGTGGAAGTAGATAATGTCCCGGTCTTCACAATTATACTTCTGCTGTTTACGCTTTGGCCGCCGGTTTTGGCGTCTATGTCGTAACTAGAGGTTTTTCCAGTTGGAGGAATAAACTCCGAGAGCTTCGCGTCCGTGTGCGTCCCCGTAATTGATACAGTCGTGGAGCCGCCTGTTGCCGAGAGGCAATACCAGGCATCAAACTGGTAACTTGTCTCAGTTGCGGAGGGAAAACCTGACGCGTGCACCCATGTTCCTCCGCCTGACACCGCTGAAATGGTGCCAGAGCCCCCGATGAACAGCACTAGGAGATTACCCGCGGTCACTCCGCTGAGAGTTGGGTTTCCAGTAGTAGCTTGCGCCTGTTGATGAAGTGTCCAGTCAGCCATGAGCCAGAGCTCTCCTGTAGGCTTCCGGCCAGACCACATGCGTCTCGAAGTCCGTCAGCTTCTCCACCGCGGAGGTAATCGGACTCTCTGGCAGATCGACATGAAGATGCCTGGCTATGCTTTGCAGCGCACCAAGCGGATCGCTCTCAAGCTGCTCATATGTCATCTGAAGATAGGGTAGCCCAGCAGCCGAAAACCACGCTAGGAAGGAGCGGCGTCCGCAGTCCAAGGCCGATTCGACCTCTCTGATACGTGCTAGATTGAAGTCAGCTGCTGTGCCGACAGACATCGTGGAGTGAAATCTCCCTGTGAACATGGCAGCATAATCACTGATTGCCTGCGCGGCACGGTCATCGCGATCCAGCCAGATGTAGAGCAGCGGGAAACCCAAGACCTCGTGGGGCAGCTCTCCGCGACAGATGAGCGGCTGTATATGACTCCAGGTTACTTTGCACCCCCACACGCCATTCCTCGTTGTGGCGGCGTCGCTGAGATGTTCAAGGTAGTCCTTGAGGGTATCAAGTTCCTCACTTGCAGCCTGCAATTGCCTAGGATGAAACCACTCACGCGGGCGCCCCAGCACCCCTGTGCTTTGCAGTAACTGACAAAGCCATGTGCTACCCGATCGGGGCACAAAGCAGATCAGATAGCCTACACGATGAGGGGCAGGCACGGAAGGCTCCTGTGTGGTGGCAAATGAGTCTTCATCGGCTGCCCGCGCCAACCGTCCCGGTCTGCACCTGGCCGGCGTAGCTGTGGGTATTCACCCCGGCATCGCGGAGGGACGCATAAGCGTCGCCGACCGTCACGCCTGTCATCGGAAGGGCCATTATTCTTCTCCTATGTAGTCGCAAACAAGGCTTCGAGAGATGCCAGCCCGTCGTAGGGCGCGGTGCCGGCGTTCAACGTCAACTCAAACCACACTCCCTGCGCTCCCGCAGTGTTTGGCGCAGCTCCTGCCGGCAGCACGCCGCTGTTGGCAGTCATATCCTGTCCCTGCGGGAGCGTCCCCGAGGTAAAGGTGATGCCGGCCGGCGCGGTCTGCCGGTTGGCGATCGTCACCGTGTCGTCGAGCGTGCCTGCCAACCCCATCTGCAACGTCGCCCCACTCGGGAGCGCCGGCGTGGTGGATTGGAGGCTGATGTTGACCCCGGTATGCCCGGACTGAGGCTGTGCGCTGGTGGTCGTGTTGTTGTTGACGTAGAAGCCCTTACCGTAGAACGTCAGATTGCTCCCCCCTGTTGCTTGGGCCTGGCAATTGTAGAAGGCGCGGATGATCTTGGTCACCTGGTTCGGCGTGACCTCAAATATCATCCCGGAGTGGATCGCATAGGTCGTAGCACTGGATGGCACCGTGCCCCAGTCCTTGTCCACATAGACGGTATCCGTGGAGATCGAGACCACACGGCGAAGCTGGAAATTCACTCCCGAGGGGGTGTTGTTCGTGATGAGCACGATATGCCCGACCAGAACCGAAGCGCCCTGTCCGGATGCCACGGTAATGTACGGCCCCACCGTCCCGCTGGTATTGCCGCCTCCCTGTGCCGTGCCGCTCTCGACTGCCGTGTTTGAGATCGCAGCCACATCCCCGACAGCCGTAGTCCCCCCGACAACACCTTCCAGGAGGCGCTGGAAGGATTGGGCTCCAGCCACCGCAGTCGTCCCGGTGAGGGTCTTGACCTCGGTCTGGATCGTGCCGGTGCTGTCGCGCCCGGTGATGGTGATGGTGGTCGCGGTATCCGAGGCGGAACTGGAGACGTAGTTGACTGTTCCCGCTGCGGCCAAATCGGTGAAACCGAGTCGCGTGCTGAACGTAACGGCGCCACCAGTGGTCACGGAATCAGCCGTTACCATGTCTGCGCTGCCGTAAAGAGTCAGGTTGTTTGGGGTGACACTCATCAGGCAAGTTCCCTGTGCAGGTGTGGGCCGTAACTTTCGATCTTGCGCGCCAGAGACGGCGCGATCCGTCGCAGCGCGACGGCGGCTTCATGCAGCAATGTGACCGGAACCACGGCTTCCGCCGTGCTGCCACCGGGTGGTTCTATTCCATATCCGCGACCGTGTGATGTGCTGATCGAGATGTCAGCGCCGATCGCGGTCAGGAGGTGACGTAGTTTGCAGACGTAGATGTCCACGATCTTCGCATCCGGACCATTCGCTCGGTTGTTCCATATCCGATCGAGCAGCGCGTCGCGAGAGACGATGCTGTTCGTCCGGAGCAGCACTTCCAGCACGATCCCCGGACCCGGAGGCACGTGCTCCGTGCTGCCGGCGCGGATGCAGCCGGATCGCGTGTCGAAAGTGACGTTGCCGCGGGCGAGGATCACGGTGGTGGCTCCAGCGGTGAGGCTGCCTTTGCCGTCGCGGTTGCGATGGCGTGTGCGGCGACCTGCACCGCTCTGGCGGCTTCCTGTGCCGTGTCGAGCGCCCGCACGGATCGCTGCTCCGCCACCAGCACCGCGTTCGCCGCCGTCCTGGCGACGGATGCGATCTCGGCCGCGAGCAGCACGTCCGACGTGAGGATGCGGCGCAGATCCTCCTGCCCGGTGCGGTAGCCGACCTCGTGGGCAAGCTTCGTGTGCTTCTCCCAGTTTCCGTTCACGTGCACGTCGATCGTCTTGATCCTGTCGTGGTTGATGAAGTTCCCGATCAGATTGCCCACCGTCCCGACGGCGATCGTAATCAACCCGATGAGTTCCGGTGTCATCAATCGACCCCCCTGATGGCACCCCGATCCCGGATGGCGTCCATGATCTGCCGCACGCTGGCCGCGAGATCGGCCTTCGTCACCATGTTCGACAGCACCTCGCCGCGATGCACCTGGAACCGCTGTTCGAGCTTGGCGATGTCATCTTGACGATGCAGGTCGTCTGCCTCGGCTTTTTCACGCGCCTGGCGCACGAGCTCCTCCGTTCGCAAAGCGTTCGCTCCATCGGCGCGGAACAGCCATGTGATCGCTCCAACCAACAACGTGAACGCAAAACCGGCGATGACTTCCGGCCACGTAGCCCCAATCCCCGTCGTCGTCGTCGGCTGCATCAAGACGCTCCTTCGCGTGGCGCGTCATGCGCCCGACATCAATCTATCACGGCCCTGTGTGTGGCGGTACGGGCTTTCCTTTTGGCGTCAGCTTCGCCACCTGCACGCGCATCACTGCAAGACCCTCACGTTGTAGGTAGAACTGACCGGAGTCCCGGCGACTGTGGCACAAATCTGCACGGTGACGGTGTTTGCCGCGCTGACATACCCAAACCAGTCCATTCCAGCCCCTGGATAGGTGTTAGGTGAAACCACAGGCACCATCGCAGTCGTGGCGCCGCTGATTGTGACCGTCGTGCTGGCACACGCACCAGCTACCAGAGCACTGCCGCCGATCGCCGTGCTCGTGCCGGAAAGGGGGGCATTACTGGGGGGCGTATAGACTGTCTGCGCGTGCACGGTCCCGGCGCACAGCGCAAGCCAAAACAGGGTGACAGCAATTCGGCGCACGGTGCTAACTCCTACTTGGTCACGACGGTGACAGCCTGGGTGCCCGAGGCCACGATGCACGAGCCGGTGCCCCCGCCCCATGCGACCGTCGTACCTGGAGCAAACCCCTCGGAGGGGGGCGACACCGTGGCGGTCGCACCGTTCCAGGCAAAATAGACGTTCTGCGTCGCCGTGATCGGGATATTGATGGCGAGATAGGATGTGCCGGTAACCCCGAACGAGGTGCTGGTAGATCCGCATGTAACGGACGTGAAAGTGGTACCTACGGTGGAAGGCGCCGTTGCGGTTGTTCCGGTAATGATACCGGGGTTGGTGGGTGTGAACACCTGCACACCGTTGTTGTCCACTACGGCGGTTCTCGATCCGACATACTGTGCATACGCACAGTACGGCACGAACAGAAGGACAGCGACTAGCAACAGGTGTTTCATTGACACGCTCCTCGTGCAGGAACCACCAGGGACACGTTTCCAGGGGGCACCAGGACAAGCGTCAGTTTGGATCGAAATACCACTGACCACTCCCTGGTGAGGTGACGAACTCTGCGTTGCCAGACACGGCAACCGTCGCAGCTATATTTGTGCCGTAGTTCTCGATCTGGCCGCCGAGCGGTGGAAATATGCTCAGTGCGTTCGCTCCCCTATTGAGCACCGTCACGCTTCCCTCGACCACCGCGGGCAACAGAACTGCACCGCTTGGTGCCACGGTCCCGACCACGTTGATCTGCGCCCCCAGCAAAGTCGCGGTCGCCTGCGTCGTGCCACTGGCGGTTATGCCGGTGTTCACCGAGGCGGTGATCGGCGCCACCGAGAATTGCGTGCCGATCAGCAGCGCCACGCTCCCGGGGGGGACGGAGACGAGCTCGCCGTTCACCGGCACCCACGGTTGCGCGATCGGCCCAGCGAACATGGCGTTGCCGGAGTAGTCGGTCAGCCCGAGCGCGGCGATCGTGCCCCAACTCCCCGACACGGGACCGAAATTGCAGGACACGTCGTTCAGCGCCACCCCGCCGTTGACCTGCTCGAAGGTCACGGCCTGGGGTGCGTAGTTCGTGCCTGAAGGGGGCACCAGCACCACGTTGCCGGACGCCACCCCAGTGCCGATGTTGAGCAGTCCTGATATCGAGGGCATCCGGCGATCATGCCGCGTCGCGGCGTGCGCGCGCCATGCCGAAGCCCAACAGCCGCGTGATACGCTCCGCGAATGGCACTCCCGGCCTGGTACTGGCCGCCGTCAGGTGCGGCGGCGCGTGGTGTTGCGCTCGCGCCCTTCGGCGCCGGGGTGGCCGTCGCTGACTGGACCGCGCCACAGGTATGGCCCTTCGCAGCAGGCGCCCTCGGCACCGCGATCGCGCTTGGTACCAGCGCCGCCGGAGCCGGTCTCGCCGGCGCAGCCCCCGACGGCAGCGGTGGACTCTGGACCGTCTCCGCCTCGGGCGCGCTCTGGCACCTCGCATCCAGCCTGGCAGTCACCGGCTACGCGATGCCGTCCGGCTCGGTCTATGTCGGTGCTGCCATGGCGGCAGGCAGCGGTTTCGCCGGCGCGGCCAGTGGCAGAGTGTACGGTTCCTCCGCCTCGCTGCTCGGCACCTGGCCGATCCCGGCGATCACCTTGGCCGCGAGCGGATCGGTCCTGGCGGCTCCACTCCCCGGGAGCGGGATCGGCACGATGGCCGCGGTCGGTGGTGCGACCGGCCTGATCGCCTTCCCCTCCGCGATCACGACCCCGTCCTGCCTGACGCTTGCATCCGGCAACCCGGTGGGATTGGGGGGATGGCAGGTCGCCCCGCTCCTCTCCGGCGCAGTGGCGGCTGCGCTCGACATGCAGAACGCCGATCTGATGCTCGCCGTCGGTTCCGGCCATGCACTTCTCTGGAGTGCGCCGAGCGCGATGTCCGAGGCATGGGCGCAGACCCAGTCCCTGACCGGCCTCGCCTCCCTGACCGCCGTCGCGTGGCGTCCGGATGGCACCCAGGCGTTGGCCCCGAGCCTCGCCTCCGGCGCGGTGCAGGTCCTGGGATACTCGGCCGGGATCCTGTCGCTGCTCCAGACCGTGACGGTCTCCGGCGCAGTTTCGGTTGCGATCGCGGGCGACTCCGTGAACGCGCTGATCGCGCAGTCCGGCCAGTCGCAGGTCATGCCGCTGGCCTACTCGGGGAGTACATGGGCAACAGGGACGGCGGTGACGGGGTTCCCCGGCATCGTGGCGGTCGCCCCTGTCGGCGCCACAGGTGCCGTGGCGGCCTATTCCGGCGGCCTGGCGTATCTCGGCCTGAGCAGCGGTGGAGTATGGAGCACGCTGCAGACCCTCGCGCTCGGATTCGTGCCGACCGCGCTCGCCGTCGATCCCTTCTTCCAGGTCTATGTCGCCGGAAGCGGCAGTCTGGCGGTCGTCTCCGGGATGGCGCTGCTCGGTTCCGGCTCCTGGGCAGGTGCTGCACCGACCGCCATCGCGGTGCAGGACGGCCGCGTCATTCTCGCGGTGCCGACCGACGGGCTGCTACGTATTTTCGCGAAGGCGACCCCCTCGTCGTGGTCCCAGGAGGGGTCGGGCACGCTGTCTCTCGGTGCCGCGGTCGGGCTGGCGCTTTCCGAGACGGTCCTGTTCACGATGGGGTCCGGCGCCACGGCGATGTACGGATTCTCCGGCACGCCGTTCGTCCTGACCCCGGTGCTGAGCGGGGCGGTCGGGCAGTGGAATGGCAGCGCCTGGACCCAGACCGCGCTCGGGATCGGGCACGTGCCGTCCTCGGTTGCCTTCGACGCCTCCAGCAATCTCTGGGCCGCCACGGTGCAGGGGACTTTGTGGTCGATCTCCTCCGGTGGCGCGGTGTTGTCCTCGGGCTACGTGCCGACCTTTTCCGGCCAGCCGCAGACGACGATGCTCGGCGCGTCGGCGGTGCTGGCCGCCAGTGGGCACATTTACGTGGCGACGAGCCTCTCCGGCGTGTTGATCGAGGCCGAATAATGAGTTATGTCAACACCTTGGCGGACCGTATTGTGTTATGGAATGAACGCGCCGCGGTCAACATGTCCAACTGGCTCGCCACGGCCGCGTGCATCTATTTGTTCGCGCTGTGGTCGATGCTTCCCTTCATCTACGCGCCGATCCGGGATTTCGACTCCTATGTCTCGCAGGATATCATCCAGCTTGTCGCCCTCGCGGTCATTCCCTTCGCCGGCAAGGTGTCGGAGCGCGCCATCCGGGCGCAGACCGCGCAGCAGCATGATCTCCAGATGGAGATGATCGAATCCCTGCGCCAACAGCAGAAAATGCACACCGAGGAGATGTGCGCTATCAAAAGGCTGGTGACACAGGAGAGTGAAGAACTCTGCATCCTGCGTCGGATCGAAGGGAAGCTCTAGTGGCGGCCCCGATCTTCCGCACCAGTCCCGTCCCTGCGTCGCTGCCGGCGCTGTACCAGCTCAGCATAAGGGCACCACAACAGGCATTTGCCGAACTGGCGACATTCACCTTTCCTCTCTCACCATCGTCGCTGCGATCCGAGCGCAGTTCGCTGTCGAGCTGGTCCGAAACACAAGGTCCCTCCACCACGCAAGGCGTAACCCGGGTAGTGGATACCTATGGCTTGGCACCGCCGGTGTTCACGATCGAGGGCACCACCGGCTGGGACCGGCATCTGTCGGACGGCTACGTCCTCACGGGACTCCAGTCGATGCAACTGCTGTCGAAATTCCTTGCCCGCTATGCCGAGCTCAACCAGGCGCAGCGAATCGCCGGCAACCCGAGCCTCTATGCGCTTGAGTTTTATGATTATTTCAGCCTGAATTTCTGGCAGGTCGAGCCGGTCGGACCGCAGGTCCTGCGCCAATCGAATGATCGGCCGCTGCTCACCTACTACCGATTCCGCTGGGCGGCGGTGCGCTCCATTGGCGTGCCGATCCTCGGTCTGGCGGACGCGCTGCTGAATACGTTTGCCACTCCGGCGCAGCAGGCGCTCATTTCGGCTGCACGTACCCTCGGTGCTGTCGCCACATCCTATGGACCTACGGGACTCGCGAGTTCGTTGCCGTGAGCGCGCAGCCTCCTTTCATCGGGTACGTCGGATCTGTCTGGGCCACGTGCTGGCAGGCGATCGACTGGCTGAATGGCCTCGCGGCATCCGGTGCGACCCCGGCAGCCTCCCTCGCCGCTCCGACCGCGGCCGTGTTCGCCACCCTGCGTAACGGCGCCTCGGCGGTGTCGGCTTGGCAGGCGGGCGCGGCCTTGGCCGCAGAGGCGCAGAATCTCGCCGTGATACAGGCGCTGCCACTGTCACTCGATCCGGTGACTCTCTCCTATTTCAACGCTCGCGTGGCCTCCGTGGCAGCCGCCGCAAGCGGCATCGCCGCACTGCCGCCTCCTGTGAACCCTCTCACCGCCGTGCAGACGCTCACGGTCGGAACACCGGCGGTTGCCGATCCCGGCTACCTGGACTGGTGCATGGGATTCCAGGGCGAATCGGTTCCCGTCTCGGGCGCGGCGACGTTGCCGGTGGGTGCGGCGACGGCAACCCAAAGCTGGCTCAATATCGCCAACGCTATTTCTGTGCTGCAAGGCAGCAATCCGACGCAAGCCTATGACACCGCCGCACGGATGTACCGTTGTTCAGGCACGATATCCGCGCTGCTGTCACAGTTGACGAGTGGCCCCTTCGCCGCCGGGGTGACCGCGGCCTCCTGGAACGGCACCGTCGCGCTGCCAACAATCCTGCTGGATGCCGCCGCGCAATCCACGTCGCCCGCGTCGCTCGCGGCACAGCAGGCGTGCACCATCCGGTACGCGCTGAACGCGGTCGCCTCCGGCCTCGCGTTGTTCCTCTACTCGCTCGACACCTCCGCAGGGGCGCAGCCCAGCACGGCGCAACTGCGGAACACCGACTCGCTCCAGGACCTCGCCGCCCGCCAGACCGGCAGCTTCGAGAACTGGCCGGCGATCGCCGCCGACAACGCACTGCTGCCGCCCTACCCCGGGCCGACCAACCCGGCGGTTGCGCTGTCGGGCCAGCAGCTCTACCTTCCCGGCAGCGGCGTGCAGGTGGGCGCGGCCGGGTCCGGTCCGAGCTACGACAACCTGACCCTCGGCGTGGATTACGATTTCGGCCCGATCAACGGCGTGCAGCCGGCGTGGCAAGGCGACATCCCGCTGATCGCCGGGGTGTACAATTTCGCCCGTGCGATCGGCCGACGGCTCCAGACACCGCTCGGGGCACTGGTGTACCACCAGGAGTACGGCTGTCGGATCCCGCCCGAGGTCGGCGCGATCCAGGATTCCACCGAGGCCGCGCGCCTGGCGGAGTACGGCCGATCCGCCATGGCGGCCGATCCGCGCACCGGATCGGTGCTGTATGCTACGGCGACGGTGCAGCCGGGGTTTTTGGCGACATTCTCAGGTGGCGTCAGTCCCGTGGGACCAAACCCCACGGGGGTCCCGGTGACGGTTTCGATCTCGCCCTACCCGCTTCAGTTGACAGGGACTCCCTGACCGATGTCCGCAAGTCTGACCCCCACGGTTGCGTCGGTTCCGTCGGCTGTCGAAAACGCGACGACGATGCTGTCACTAATTGCAGCCTTGAGCGGACAGCCGGTGGACATCAACGTCGGCTCGCAGGTCCGCACCCTGGCGGAGGCGATCGGCAGCGTCACCGAGGAACAGGGCATCTCCGACCAGGCGCGCGCGGTACAGGCTCTCGCCTACGGCGCCATGTCGTTGTTCGGCATCGGCCAGTCGCAGGCGACATTCGCGACCGGCACCACCTATTTCGCCACGTCGCTGCCGGTCAGCGGAGCGCCGGTGGCGCCGCAAGCGGTGCCGATCCCGAGCGGCACCTTGATGCAGACCAATGGCGGTGTGCAGTTCGCCACCACGGCCGCCGCGACCCTGGCCTCTGGCGTATCGAGCGTGTTGGTCGGCATCATCGCCACCACGGCCGGCTCGATCGGTAACGTCGCCGCCTCGGCGATCACCGGCACGCCGCTGACCTCGATTGGCTACCCGCTCTACGTCTCCAACCCATCGGCGACCGCCGGCGGGGCCAATGCAGGTACGCAATCGGCCGCGATGGGACAGTTCACCGCCAAAGCGGCGAGCCTTGGTCTCTCGTCGCCGGTCGCGATCGCCAATGCCGCGATCGGCGTGCTCGCCACCGGGACTGGCGAGACGGTGCAGTTCAGCTCCGTTTACGAACCATGGATCGCCGCCGGATCGGGTGCCGGCAGCGGGACAGCCGGCTTCACCTTGTTCGTGGACAACGGCACCGGCAGCGCCAGTCCGTCGCTCATCACCGCGGTGCAGTCCTGGATCTCCGGCAGTGTCGCGCTGAATCAGAGCGGCTACCGCCCGGCCGGAATGCCGTACACCGTCTCCGGCACGACGCCAGTCTATTGCTCGGCCGCCGTATCGGGGACCCTGTTCCCGGGGCTGCTTTCCAGTGGCTCCGTGGTCTCGGCGATAGCGTCGGGTGTGCAGAACTACTTCGACGCGATCACCATCGCCGACAACCCCGGCTCGATCGCACAGCAGTCGCAGATCGCCGCCCGCGTCGCCGATGCAGGGTTGGGCGCATTCTCATCGCTGACGGTGAACCTCTACTACTCAGGGTCGGGTACGCCGGTGGCGGAGGTCAGCGGCGCGGTGGGCACGCGGGTCATCCTC